>ERZ773186.3530-NODE-3530-length-10314-cov-4.648114_pt1 | contig 10314 bp, 10 predicted proteins | sample MGYA00581000_ERZ773186 | MGnify/ENA primary metagenome ERZ773186 (study PRJEB29015, sample SAMEA2737752) | human gut metagenome | biome: human gut; feature: human-associated habitat; material: faeces | place: China | collected 2012 ... | reverse complement strand
TGCGCCCGCCCCGGCGTATCTCCCAATCGCTGACCTGCACCGCCGGGGACAGCGCTGTAAAGCAGGCACACATCTGCAGGCGCAGCTCTGCCGGGGTGGCGCTGGCGTGCTTGTGGGGCGGCGTGCCCGCGGGCATAACGAGGGCGCGGTCCGGCTGTACCAGTGCCAGCGCGGCGCGCAGGTTGTTCATGTGGCCGTTGTGGGGCGGGTCGAACGTCCCGCCGTAGAGCAGTGTTTTCATTTTGCCAGCACGGCGGTGTAGGCGCTTTCCTTTTTCTTCTGCTTGAACAGCACGAATTTGCGGCCAATGACCTGCACGCACTCGCAGTCCAGCGCCTCGCACAGGATGTCGGCGGCCTCGCGGGCGGAAAGGCTGGAGCCGTCCAGCACGGAGCACTTAACGAGCTCGTGCTTCTCCAGGTAGGCGACCGTCTGCTCGACGGTGCCCTCGTTGATATCGGACTTGCCGATGATGATGGCGGGGTTGAGGTGATGGGCCATGCTGCGAAGCTGCTTGACCTGGGCTCCTGTCAGTGCCATGGGTTCTCGCTTTCTATGTATGGGGCGCCCCGCGATGGGGCCTTAATCTACGTGAGCTGTCCCACGATAGCGCAGGAACGGCGCGGTGTGGGGCGTGTTTGCCCAGTTCAAAAAGAATGCGGATGCCGAGCGGGAGAACAGCGCGGGTTACAGGCGGACGTGTACGGCGGCCGAAAGCGGTCTATGGACGGCCCTAAGAGACCGGCTCCCATGCAATAAACGCCCAACGGACCTTGCGGACGTGGTCGAGCATGTAGCGTCCCTGCGGCACGCCCTTGGACCCCGGCTCGCCAGCATGGGGATTTTCAGTCATATGCTGAGCAACGTAGTCGCGCAGACGGTCGATCTTATCCTCGTTACCGCGCTCGAGCATGCGGGAGAAGTCCGCCACGCCCGCCTCAAGGCTATCGAAGGTATCGCGACGAGGCGATTCAAAGTACGTAACCTGCGGCAGGGCACCCATCTGAACGAGGATATTAAAGGCATACACAAAGCCATTACTGCAGGTAACCGAGGCACCGATGGCGTTCATCAGGTGCAGGTCATAGCGTGGGCTGGAGTTGGCGACCATCGTAACAGCACAACGCCGACGAGCCGTTCGATCAAGCTTGGCAAGCGCGCCTTTTAGGTTGGTCGTGGTGACAGAACGACTGGCAAAGGCAACATCTACCGCTTTCGTGACCGGTCCAACCAAATCCCAGTCATCATCCCAAGCAAGCTCAAGCGGTGTAATGCGATCCTCGAGTCCATAGTACTCAATGCCAGCATCAAGCGTGCCCAACATAGCAGGGGAAAAGTCAGCAGCAATCACAGGATGCCCAGCCTGAGCAAGCGGAATGGCAATCGACCCAGCCCCACACCCCATATCAAGCACCGATTCACCAGGCTTTAACGCCAACAGCTTCATAAAGTCCCGGGCATACGGAGCAGTCTCAAGCGGCCGAAAATGCCGAGCCCGCTTATCCCATTCAAAAGAATCATCAGCCCGATGCCGAGCGGCCTGCAGACGCATCCATTCGCCATTCCAATCCGCAGCAAGCAGCTCAGAACGAATCTCCCCATCAACCACGGGCCAACCTCCTCACACAACAAAAAAAGCGGCCCCTCCCAAAAGAAGAGCCGCAACAAGCATATATCAGAAAAAGAACCGTTCCAACGCCAAAACGCCGCACCAGCCAAGTGGTGCAGGAGCGAAGCAACTGCAACCGGGATAGAACCCAACTGAGGTCCCGTTGTGCGGGAGCCCCGGGGAGGACAAATATATAAGGTCGATCGCGAGTTCCGCACGAGCCGGAGAGCACTTAATGTGCTCTCCGTGCGAGTCAGGACTGTCCGAGCAGGCGACCTTATATATTTGCCCTCCCCGGGGCTCCTCGCCAGCACCCCTCAGCTAGTTCTTGAGCGAGTTCAGCGGTGCCGGGAAGCGTCCACCGCGATGGGCAAGCACGGTGCCGGCGTTGGGGTTCACCGGCATGATGGGTGCACGGCCGAACAGGCCGCCGTACTCGACGCAGTCGCCCACGCCCTTGCCGATGGCAGGGATCACGCGGACGGCCGTGGTCTTGTTGTTGATGACGCCGATGGCCATCTCGTCGGCGATGATGCCGGCGATGGTCTCGACCGGGGTGTCGCCGGGGATGGCGATCATGTCCAAGCCAACGGAGCACACGCAGGTCATGGCCTCGAGCTTCTCGAGCGAAAGCGCGCCGGCCTCGACGGCGGCGATCATGCCGGCGTCCTCCGACACGGGGATGAACGCGCCCGAGAGCCCGCCGACGTGGGACGAGGCCATGACGCCGCCCTTTTTCACCGCGTCGTTGAGCAGTGCGAGCGCCGCCGTCGTGCCGGGTGCGCCGACGGATTCCAGCCCCATCTCCTCGAGCACGGCGGCCACGCTGTCGCCGACGGCGGGCGTCGGTGCGAGCGACAGGTCCACGATGCCGAACGGCACACCCAGCCGCGCGGACGCCTCCTGCGCCACGAGCTGGCCCATGCGCGTGATGCGGAAGGCCGTCTTTTTCACCGTCTCGGCCACGACGTCGAACGGCTGCCCGTGCACGCTCTTGAGCGCGTGCTGCACGACGCCCGGACCGGACACGCCGACGTGCACCTCGCACTCCGGCTCGCCCACGCCGTGAAACGCTCCGGCCATGAAGGGGTTATCCTCCACGGCGTTGGCAAAGACGACGAGCTTGGCGCAGGCCATGCCGCCCTGCGCGGCGGTGAGCGCGGCGGCGCGCTTGACGGTGCGCCCCATCTCGGCCACGGCGTCCATGTTGATGCCCGCGCGCGTCGAGCCGACGTTCACGCTTGAACACACCAGCTCCGTCCCGGCCAGCGCCTCCGGAATGGAGGCGATGAGCACGCGGTCGGACTCCGTCATGCCCTTTTGCACGAGCGCGGAAAAGCCGCCGAGGAAGTTGACGCCGATCTCATGCGCGGCGCGGTCGAGCGCCTGCGCATACGGCACGTAGGAGCGCGCACCCGTGCCCGCCGCGACGAGCGAGATGGGCGTGACGGACACGCGCTTATTCACGATCGGGATGCCGAACTCGGCCTCGATATCCTCGCCCGTGCGCACGAGCCGCCCCGCGAGGCGGCAGATCTTGTCGTACACCTTCGTGCAGCTGCGCGTGATGTCCGTGTCCGCGCAGTCGAGCAGGGAGATGCCCATGGTAATGGTGCGGATGTCGAGATGCTGCTGGTCGATCATGGCGATCGTCTGCAAAATTTCACTGCGGTTGATCATGGCTGTGTCCTCTCAGATGCGGTGCATGGCGTTGAAGATGTCCTCGCGCTGGGCGCGGATCTGCAGGCTGCGCTGCGCGCCGGCCTCGTCGAGCGTACGGGCGAGGTCAGCAAACGGGACGGTGCACTGCGACGCGTCCACGAGCATGATCATCGTGAAATACTCCTGCAGCACCGTCTGGCTGATGTCCAGCACGTTCACACCGTACTGCGCCAGCAGGGCGGTCACGTCGGCGATGATGCCGACATGGTCTTTTCCGATCACGGTTACGATTGCACGCATAGATTGTCCTCCTTATTGACCGATCGCGCCGAGCTCGTCGAGATCGCGCTCGAACGCGGGAATGAAATGCTCCAGAAAATAATGTACCTCCGGCAGGGGCGATGCCTCGAGCGCCGCGCGCGTCTGCGCCTCGGCGGAGAGAAACTCGTTGTTGCCGGCCTTGCGCTCCTCGATGCACTTGATGTAGGCCGAGAGCTTGTCGGCCGCCTTCACGAGCGGGTAAATGTCGCCGTCCTTGTCCTCGCTGAGCACGGCAGCATAGGTCTCCCGCAGCTCCGGCGGCAGCATGCCGAGCAGCTTCTGCACGGCCAGATCCTCCACCGCGTGGTAGGCCGACATGATCTCCGCGTTGTGATACTTGATCGGTGTCGGCAGGTCGCCCGTGAGGATCTCGGACGCGTCGTGATACAGCGCCGCCGTCGCAAGGGCGTTGACGTCGCACGGCTGGCCGAAGATGTCGCGCCGGATCACGCCGAGCGCGTGCGCGAGCACCGCGACCATGTGGCTGTGCTCCTGGATGTTCTCGGGCAGGGCGTTGCGCATCAGCCCCCAGCGCGCGATATAGCGCATGCGCGAAATGAGCGCAAAGAAGTTGGAATCCATCGTTTGCTCCCCTCAAAACGGAAAATTTACAATCTGGGCACATTTTATCATGCCGTTCGGGGAATGTAAACACGAAAAAGTGTTGCAATATCAGGTTTTCCATGCTAAAATGCAGATTTGTGCAAACAGAAATATCTAAAAAATGTGATTCTCTTTGAGGAAGTGTGCAAAATGGAGAAATTGAGAAACATCGCCATCATCGCCCACGTTGACCACGGCAAGACCACGCTGGTCGACGAAATGCTCAAGCAGGGCGGTGCATATCGAGAGCATCAGGAAGTCGTCGAGCGCGTCATGGACTCCAACGATCTGGAGCGTGAGCGCGGCATCACGATCCTGGCCAAGAACACCGCCGTGCGCTACGGCGACACGAAGATCAACATTGTCGACACGCCGGGTCACGCCGATTTCGGCGGCGAGGTCGAGCGTGTCCTGAAGATGGTCAACGGCGTCATCCTGCTCGTGGACGCCGCCGAGGGCCCCATGCCGCAGACGCGCTTCGTGCTCAGCAAGGCGCTCGAGCTCGGCCACCGCGTCATCGTCGTCATCAACAAGATCGACCGCCCCGACCAGCGCATCCACGAGGTCATCGACGAGGTGCTCGAGCTGCTCATGGACCTCAACGCCACCGACGAGCAGCTTGACTCGCCCATGCTCTTCTGCTCCGGCCGTCAGGGCACCGCGTCCTACTCCCCGGATGTGCCGGGCAAGGATCTGCGCCCGCTGTTCGAGACGATCCTCGAGTACATCCCCGCGCCGGAACAGAATGTCGACGCGCCGTTCCAGATGCTCGTGTCGTCCATCGACTACAACGAGTTCGTCGGCCGCATCGCCATCGGCCGCATCGAGCGCGGCGTCATCCGCCAGAACGAGGAGATCGCCGTGTGCAACTACCACCAGCCGGATGCGCCGGCCAAGAAGGCCAAGGCCGTGTCCATGTATGAGTTCGAGGGCCTGCAGCGCGTGCCCGTCACGGAGGCGGAGGCCGGCAGCATCATCGCCATGTCCGGCATCGGCGACATCACCATCGGCGACACGATCTGCGCGCCGAGCTGCGTCGAGCCGATCGAGTTTGTCAAGATCTCCGCGCCCACGATGGAGATGACTTTCTCCGTCAACGACGGCCCGTTTGCCGGCCGCGAGGGCAAGTTCGTCACCAGCCGCCAGATCCGCGAGCGGCTCTACCGCGAGACGCTCAAGGACGTGTCTCTGCGCGTGACCGATCTCGAGGGCGCGACGGATTCGTTCAACGTCGCCGGCCGCGGCGAGATGTCGCTGTCCATCCTCATCGAGACCATGCGCCGCGAAGGGTATGAGTTCCAGGTCTCGCCCCCGCGCGTGCTCTATCAGACGATCAACGGCCAGAAGTGCGAGCCCATCGAGCGCCTCGTCGCGGACGTCCCGACCGATGCGGTCGGCTCCGTGATCGAAAAGCTCAGCGCCCGCAAGGGTGAGCTGCAGCAGATGGAGCCCATCGGCAAGCGCACGCGGCTGGAGTTTCTCGTGCCGGCGCGCGGCCTGTTCGGCTACCGCAACGAGTTCATGACCGACACGAAGGGCGAGGGCATCATGGCCTCCGTCTTTGACAGCTACGCCCCGTACAAGGGCGACCTCAGCCGCCGCAACACCGGCTCGCTCGTCTCGTTCGAGACCGGCGAGAGCATTACCTACGGCCTGTACAACGCGCAGGAGCGCGGCCAGCTGTTCATCGGTGCGGGCGTGCCCGTGTACGCCGGCATGGTCGTCGGCGTGTCGCCGAAGCAGGAGGATATCACCGTCAACGTCTGCAAGAAAAAGCAGCTGACGAACACCCGCGCCGCCGGCTCTGACGACGCGCTGCGCCTCGTGCCGCCGCGCAAGCTGAGCCTGGAGCAGAGCCTGGAGTTCCTCGCGGACGACGAGCTGCTCGAGGTCACGCCCAAGAGCCTGCGCATCCGCAAGCGCATCCTCGACCATGAGCGCCGCATGAAGGCTGCGCACGGCAAGGGCGCAAAATAAATCTTTACAAGCGCGCCGCGATGTGCTATTGTAAAACAGTCCATGTGCCCGGATCCGGGGTCTGGCCGCTTTGCAGCGGTTCCTTTCCGCCCGGTTCTGCGCCAGCGGATACGAAATAAAGAAAGGAATGTATCACCATGATCACCAAGACCGAAAAGACCGCAGTCATCGAAGCCAACAAGACGCACGAGGGCGACACCGGCTCGCCGGAGGTCCAGATCGCCATCCTCACCGAGCGCATCCGTCAGCTCACCGAGCACCTGAAGGTGCACCCGAACGACAAGCACAGCCGTCTGGGCATGTACAAGATGGTCGGCAAGCGCCGCCGTCTGCTCGACTACCTCGCCAAGAAGGACATCGAGCGTTATCGTGCGATCATTGCAAAGCTGAACATCCGCAAGTAAGTTCGGCTTTTCCGAAGGGTATGAACGTTTGAAAGCAGGGGGATAATTTCATATTGTCCCCCTGCTTTTTTCGTCCGCGCCCGAATGTTCATCTTTCGGGAGCGCCGCTGCCCAGTATTTGAATCTGCGCCCCATCGCGTATGGGACGCGGATGCAAGTGCTGGCTCTGGCGTTTCCGCTGACAAAAGAAAGGAGCACCAGAACCATGATCATCACCACGCACAAGCAGTTCCCCAACTACAAGCGCTACGAGATCGAGTACGAAGGCCGTCCCCTCGTGATGGAGACCGGCAAGCTCGCCGAGCTGTGCAACTCCGCCGTCCTCGTCAGCTACGGCGAGACGACCGTGCTCGTCACCTGCACGGCTTCCGCCCGCCCGAAGGACGGTGTGGATTACTTCCCGCTGTCCGTAGACTTCAATGAGAAGCTCTACGCCGTCGGCCGCATCCCCGGCAGCTTCATGCGCCGCGAGGGCAAGCCCAGCCTGCCCGCCGTGCTGGCCAGCCGCCTGATCGACCGCCCGATGCGCCCGCTCTTCCCGAGCGACCTGCGCAACGACGTCATCATCGCCTGCGAGGTGCTGTCCGTCGACCGTGACTGCAGCCCGGAGATCACCGCCATGATCGGCGCGAGCGCCGCGGTGAGCATTTCCGACGTGCCGTTCAACGGCCCCATCGCCGGCATCGTCCTCGGCTGGGACGGGGAGAAGTACCTCTTCAACCCCACGCAGGAACAGCGCAAGACCAACCGCATGATCACCACCATCGCCGCCACCCACAAGAAGATCGTCATGATCGAGTCCGAGGCCGATCAGGTGCCGGACGACGTCATGTACGAGGGCATCGTGCAGGCGCATGCGCATCTGCAGCCCGTGCTCGACCTCATCGACAAGATGGTCAGCGAGATCGGCAAGCCGAAGTTCGAGTACGAGCACGCCTCCTTTGACGAGGAGCTGTTCGACCTCCTGTGCGCCAACGAGATGGAGGCCATGGAGTACTGCATGGACACCGACGACAAGAACGTGCGCGAGGCGCGCGTGAACGAGTGGATCGCCGCCGTGCAGGAGAAGTATCTCGACGAGCATCCGGACATGATGCAGTTCATGGACGAGATCCTCTACAAGATGCAGAAGAAGATCGTCAAGAAGTGGCTGCTCGCCGGTCACCGCGTTGACGGCCGCAAGATGAACGAGATCCGCCCGCTCGATGCCGAGGTCGGCGTGATCCCGCGCGTGCACGGCTCGGGCCTGTTCACCCGCGGCCAGACGCAGGTGCTGTCCATTGCCACGCTTGCCACGCTGTCCATGGCGCAAAAGCTCGACACCATCTGGGAAGAGGAAGAAAAGCGCTTCATGCACCACTACAATATGCCGCCGTACTCCACCGGCGACGCCCGCGCCGCCCGCAGCACCAACCGCCGCGAGTACGGCCACGGCGCGCTCGTTGAGAAGGCGCTGCAGTGCGTCATTCCGCCGGTCGAGGAGTTCCCGTACGCCATCCGCGTGGTGTCCGAGGTGCTCTCGTCCAACGGCTCGACGTCGCAGGGCTCCATCTGCGGCTCCACGCTCGCGCTCATGGACGCCGGCGTGCCCATCAAGGCGCCGGTCGCCGGCATCTCCTGCGGCCTGATTCAGGACGGCGACGATTTCACCACCTTCATCGACATTCAGGGCGTTGAGGACTTCCACGGTGAGATGGACTTCAAGGTCGCCGGCACGAAGCAGGGCATCACCGCCATCCAGATGGATCTGAAGAACGACGGCCTCAAGCACGAGATCGTCAAGGAGGCGTTCCGCATGACGCGCGAGGCGCGCTTCCAGATCCTCGACGAGATCATGCTCAAGGCGATCGCCGAGCCGCGCAAGGAGCTGGCGGATTCCGCCCCGAAGATGATCCAGATGAAGATCAACCCCGACAAGATCCGCGAGGTCATCGGCTCCGGCGGCAAGGTCATCCAGAAGATCGTGGCCGACACCGGCGCCAAGATCGACATCAACGACGACGGCTCCATCTTCATCGCCTCCGAGGACATCGAGGCCTGCCGCGCCGCGCGCCAGACCATCGAGAACATCGTCTTTGAGCCGGAGGTCGGCGAGCTGTACTACGGCAAGGTCTCCAACATCCGCAGCGAGTTCGGCGCATGGGTCGAGCTGGCTCCGGGCAAGGACGGTCTCGTCAAGATCAAGGATCTCGAGTTCAAGCGCACCGAGAAGGTCGAGGACGTGCTCAAGATCGGCGACATGACCTGGGTCAAGGTCATGAACGTTGACGACCGCGGCCGCATCGACCTGTCCCGTAAGGACGCGATGCGCGAGAAGGGTCTCATGTAATCTCGATATCAGCACAACTGTGCGGGCGGGGTGCAAGACACTCCGCCCGCTTTTTCAGGGGGGCACAGCACACCATGTACGAAAAACGAACGCTGCCGAACGGCGTGCGCATGGTCTACGAACACATGCCGCACGTGCGCTCGGCGGCCATCGGCGTGTGGATCGGCGTCGGCTCGCGCTACGAGTCGCCGAGCGACGCCGGCAGCGCGCACTTCATCGAGCATATGCTCTTCAAGGGGACGGCGCAGCACACCGCTTCGGAGCTGGCCGAGCACATGGACGCCATCGGCGGTCAGGTGAACGCCTACACCACGCGCGAGGGCACATGCTACTATGCGCGCGTGCTCGACGAGCACCTTGACCGCGCGGGCGACCTGCTGGCCGAGATGCTCTTCACCTCAAACTTTGCCGAGGCGGACGTGGCCAACGAGTGCGGCGTCATCCGCGAGGAGATGGACATGTACGCCGACACGCCGGAGGATCTGGTCACGGAGCGGCTCATCGGCGCGGCCTTTCCCGGCACGCTCGGGCGCCCGGTGCTCGGCCGTCCGGCCACGATCGAGCGGCTGACGGGTGCGCGGCTGCGCGCGTTTCAGCTTGCGCACTATATCGCGCCGCGCATCGTCGTCGCTGTGTCCGGCAGCTTTACGGAAGAGAACCTTGCGCATCTGGCGGCGCACTTTTCGTGGCTGCCCGCGCGGCCGGATCTCACGATGCGCCGCGGCAGCTACACCCCGGCCTTCACGCTCAAGCGCAAGGCCATCGAGCAAAACCAGATCAGCATCGGCTTTCCCGGTCTGCCGACGGGGTCGGAGGCGCGCTTTACCATGGCGCTGCTCTCGTCCATCCTCGGCGGCAATATGTCCTCGCGCCTGTTTCAGACCGTGCGCGAGAAAAACGGTCTCTGCTACGCTGTGTACAGCTACACGGCGGGCTTTCTCGACTGCGGCATGTTCGCCGTCTCCGCCGCCGTCGGCCGCGAGACGGAGCAGCGCGCCCTTGCGCTCATCCGCGACGAGCTCGACCGCTTCCGCAATGACGGCGTCACGCAGTCGGAGCTTGACCGTGCGCGCGAACAGGTGCACGCGAGCGTGCTCATGGCGGAGGAATCCACCGCCGCGCGCATGAATAAGCTCGGCTACTCCGAGCTCTACCTCGGCCGGGTGCTCTCGGCGGACGAGGTGCTCGCGCGCTACGATGCCGTCACCTGCGAGGACATCCTCGGTCTCGCGCGCGAGACGCTGGACTTTGCGCGCGTGTCGTTTTCGGCCGTCGGCCGCCTGCGCGCGCAGGAGGAATACGAGCAGCTGCTCAAGGGATAACAAAAAACGCCGCGGAAGCTTCCGCGGCGTTTGTAAGACAGTTAACGGAGCGCATCAGTGCGGATGCGCTCCGTTTCTTTATGCTAT
>ERZ773186.3524-NODE-3524-length-10321-cov-3.034580_pt1 | contig 10321 bp, 4 predicted proteins | sample MGYA00581000_ERZ773186 | MGnify/ENA primary metagenome ERZ773186 (study PRJEB29015, sample SAMEA2737752) | human gut metagenome | biome: human gut; feature: human-associated habitat; material: faeces | place: China | collected 2012 ... | reverse complement strand
CTTGTGTCTCTTGATGACGGCACAATAGTGGCAGGGTGTGACGCCAGATGGAATACGAGCGGAGACGGCGGTGGTCTGGATACGATCGTGTCCCGGTCAACAGACAAAGGAAAAACATGGCATTATACTTTTGCAAATTATCTCGGAGATAACGGGAATGCATGGAATAACTATTCGACAGCATTTATTGATCCTGCAATGGCGACAGACGGAAAAAGAGTATATATGATCGCAGATCTTTATCCGGCCGGATATGCGCTGAATAGTGCAAAATATCCGCCGGTTCCGGGAAAGAGTCACGATAAGGACGGAAACATTCTTCTGGCAGATGCGAGCTCATGGGAAAACTGCTGGGTAGATGCGCGTAAAGACGGAAATAACTATACATACCATCTGGAAAAGAACGATAAGAAAAAGTCGGATTCCGCATATGTGATCAAAGATGCTGACGGCAAGGCAGTGGATGGTTATACAGTTGACGCCTACTTTAATATTAAAGGAAACGGCGTAGATACGAACTTATTTGAGGCGGAATCTCCGTTTCAGGTATGGCCGACAGATTATCTGTATCTGACAACTTCGGAAGATGGTGGCGCAACATGGTCAGTTCCGACAATCGTGAATGCAAGGAGAGAGACAGAACAGTCTTTGCTGGTAGGTCCGGGACGCGGTATGGTTACCTCAACAGGGCGCATTATCTTCACTGCATATGAATACACAAACGGAGATAAAAACAGTGTTGCGATCTACTCTGACGATGAAGGAAAGACATGGACAAGGGGTCGGTCTGTGTCAAGCCAGAGTTCGGAGGCGGTTGTGACAGAGGCAAACGGAAAACTGTATATGTTTACTCGTCATGGCGGTTATTATACATCTGAAGATTTCGGGGAGACATGGTCTCCGAAGCAGGAAATGGGAATCAATTACCGTCTGTACTGCCAGTTGACGGCAATTACATATCCGAAGAAGATCGACGGAAAGACCGCAATCTTGTTTGCGGCGCCGTCATCGGTATCAGACCGCTCTGCAGGAAAGATTTTCGTAGGATTAGTGCAGGACGACGGAAAACTGAACTGGAAATACAACTACAGTGTAAACGGTTCTGACCCGTATGGATATTCATGTCTGACAGTTTTGCCTGACGGAACGGTAGGACTTCTCTATGAGGGATCGGGAATCGTTTATGAGGATTTTGACATAGCAGATATCGCCAAGGGAGCGGCGATCGGAAACATCTGGTGTACAGATGAGAACGGTCCTGTGGCGGAAGTTACAATGACATCGAACGGTTCAAAAGAACTGACGGTGAACGGACTGAAAAACGGCGCTGAAGTGGAAATTTCCACGGATAATGACAAGGCGGTCACTGCGGCTTATGCAAACGGGAAAGTGACGCTGACATCCAAAGCGGTAACGGGAATGGAACGCGCCGACGTAACAGTGGAGTCGGCAGGTGAAAAGACGACAGTCAGCGTAATTGTAACAGATTCGGAGAATTATGAGATCGTAGATCTTCGTGTGGGAGATACGAAAACTTATACAGATAAGACAGGAAATTACAGCGGCGGCGCTTTAGAAGGGCTTGATACGGACATCGCGGAAGTGACAGTGACAGGAGAAGATGCGCAGGCGGTTGAGAAACGGGCAAAAGCGCAGCTTGCGACAAGCGAAGGACATTTTGACGGAACAGAGAAATCTCTGGATGACTGTCTGTTTACGTTTGCGGCTGCAGACGGACAGGGCAATACATATACAATGTCCGCAAAAGACGGAGATAAAACAGTATATGTGAACTACAGAAGCGCGGCTTCGGCTGGTACGGTATGCGCGGAAACAACGGCGAATATTAAGTTAGAAGAAAGAACCGACGATCAGACATTTGAATTATTCGATCAGACGCCGGGTAATCATGGAAACCGGCTGTATTTCTATAAGGATAACGAGGGTAAACTTCATTTCGACAGAAATACAGGCGATCATGCGAACTGTCGTATGGAATTGTACAAAAAAGCTGCGAACGGCAGTGCGGAGTCGGCAATTCCGGGATATGAGAAAGTGACAGGGCTGGCGCAGATCACAGACGGCGGAAAATATTTGATCGCGGCGAAAGCGGCTTCGGGAGCTTATTATGTTGTGAATCCGTCTTCTGCCGGAGAGAAATATAAACATGTGGCAAAAGTTGTTGAAGAAAATGTACCTGTGGAAGAAGAATTGGCTGTAGCCCTCGGAACGACGAAAGATTATAACGACGGCGGCGAGAAAAAGATCAGCAAATGCCTCTTTACATTTACAAAACAAGGCGATGACGGTACATTTAAGATTTCCGCAGTGACAGACGATGGAAAAACGGTTTACCTCGGACCGAAATCATCTTCATCTGCGCAGAAACCTACGGTAGCGACAGAGGCAGTGATCACTGTTGCCAAAAGCGGAGACGGTTTCTCGTTAGAGCAGAAAGAGGGAACACAGGCAAGCGGATATTTGTATTTCTGGAAAGATAATGAGTCTAAGCTTCATTTTGACAGAAACAGCAGCGTAGACGGAAATGGTAAATGTAACTTTGAACTTTATAAAAAATCCGATGCAAAGAGTGAGAGCAAAATTGCAGGATATGAGAAGCTGACAGAGGTATCGGAAATTCAGGACGGCGGTCAGTATTTGATCGCAATGCAGGCGACAGTTGCGGGAAACAGTTATTACCTGTTAAACCCATCGCTTGGAAGCAATGTACATAATTATGTTGCGAAAGTGACAGATCATATGTACAAAGACGAGACGATCGGAGCGAAGACGGATATTGCGATCACCGGAAAAGCAGAAGGTAAGACGTCTGTAAAGATCGGGGAAAAGACGTACTTTATCTTTGTAAAGAATGATGTAGAAGAAGTGACGCTTAAGATCGGAGAGACGTTTAATTTACCGGGCAAGCTTTTGAATGAATCCGAAGTGACAAAAGACGGTATCGTAACGGTGGAAAAACGTGAGGATATGCCGCCTTATAAAGCGATTTCGGAAATTGCGGAAGGAACGTATCTGTTTGGAAGCAGGAGTCATATTATGCTGAACACAGTAAGTACGGCAGAAGGAACGCAGAAAGGTCTTGGCATGAAAGCGGTCAATTTCAACAACGATGAGACAGCGAAAGACTTTATGTGGACGATTGCAAAATCAGGCGAAGGATATACGATGAAAGACGCTGCGTCCGGAAAATATATTAACATTTCAGGAAATGACGTAGAATTGAAAGATACGGCGCAGGTATTAACGATTGGAGCAAGTAAAAACGGCGGATTTGCCGTTTCGGCAGGCGGATATTATCTGAATAACTGGGCAGGCGGCAACAATAAAGCTGCAGCTTACCAAAGTGATGATAATTCGTGGTATTTCTATAAAGCATCTTCGGGAAATGTAGCGGCAGGTGCGAAAGAAGGAACGGTTACTGCGGTAACGTCAGAAGGAACAAACTACAAGATTACCGTTGTAAAAGAAGCTCCGGAACCTCCTGTAGAAAAGACGTATACAGTAACGGCGGCGGTAAACAATGAAACAATGGGTACGGCTTCATTAGATAAAGAAGGACCGGAGTACAAAGAAGGAACAGAGTTGACTGCAACTGCGAAAGTAAAAGACGAAGGCAAATATGAGTTTGTAAACTGGACATCAGGAGATGAAGTAGTATCGAAAGATGCAGAGTATACGTTTACAGTTAATAAAGACATGCAGCTTACGGCGAACTTCCAAGCAAAAGAAGATCCGGAAGAGCCGCAGCCGCCGAAACCGCCGGTAACAGAAGATACATTCAAATTGAACGTAACTGTAAACGACGACAAGATGGGAACAGTAAAACTTGATCCGGCAAAAGTCAGCTATGAAGCAGGAGAAACTGTAAAAGCCATAGCGACAGCGAAAGAAGGATACAAGTTCTTGAACTGGACAGTAGATGGTAAAGTAGTTTCTGATAAAGCAGAGTACACGTTTATAGTAGACAGAACAGTGACACTGAAAGCAAACTTTGCAAAAGTGTCAGAAGATCCGAAAGATAAGGATAAAGCGGTTCAGACAGGTGACAATTCCGTATCACCGATCATTCCGCTGGCAGGATTAGCATTGGCGGCAGGAGCGGCAGTTACAGTTCTTCGGAAAAAAGAAGACTAAAAAATAAACAATTATAACAATGAGATGGCGCTGATCGATTTCACAGATCAGCGCCACTGTTTTATATTATCATCTTATATTTCTGCTTGAACAATACGTCCAAAATTCATCTCATCTTTAAAAAGATCATACACATATTCGGAACTTCCCATATATAAACCTGTTTCTTTATCTTGAAGTTTTTCAAAAACTTTTGAATTATAAAATTTATTTATAGCTTCATCATATTCTATCCCTTGATCTGAAGAAAACATATCAACAATATCCTGAATTATATATTCAACCAACTGCTCCTGCTTACTCATATTAATTTCCTGCCTTTCGCAAAAGTTTTATACTTTTTTCTGCCTGCTCTTTTATATCCGTCAAATAAAAACCTCTTCCAAAATCTTTATATGGTCTGCACATCGCCAAATTTATGCTGTCAATTACAATATTGCTTTCGGGATATAATCTCATAACACGCCTCCGTTTTTTCGACACAACATCCCCAAATCTTCTATTATTGTTGCAAAGTCTAAGGTATGCCCAATTTCATAATTCTCTTTTATAAACGCAATACCTTTAAATTGAAAAAGATAACGAAATGCTTCTTATGAAAATAGGTTAAAGTCTTAAGATTCTCTAAAAATCTTGACAAATACGGCGCTTATGTCTATAGTATGTGGTAGTTATTTTAAGGTAAAGGTATTGATGAAGAGGAGTACATTATTCCAACCGCCAGAGAGAACTGCCCGGAGAATTTAAGGAAGCTTTGCAGGAGATTGAGCAAAAGATGAAGAAGATCCGGCTGAAAGGCAGTTTCGGAAAAAGGATGATGGAAGGTAGCTTCTGAACCGGATGATTGAAGGATTGAAGTAGGTTATCCCGGAGTAGTTCCCGTTATAGAATGTGAGAGATATATGTGTGACAGCATATATGAAATAAGGTGGTACCGCGGAGAATTCGCCCTTTACAGATGTAAAGGGCGTTTTTTGTTGCCAAGCATGCGATAAAACAGTCCGGTGGACTGTTTTGAGTATCGGCGGCTGGTCAAAGTCGGGTTTGTCCGAAATTTTGGCGCGTGCAAAGTGCCAAGCCCCTCACTTATGAGGGGCGGAGAGTTGAAGTGGGCTTGCTCACTTTGTTCAATAAAATGAGGGAAAGCAAAGAAAGGAAAAAAGAATGAGCAAAGAACTGGCAAAGACATATGATCCGAAAGCGATCGAAGAAAAATTATATGAGAAGTGGTGTGAAAACAAATATTTTCACGCTGAGGTTGACAGGAGCAGAAAACCGTTTACAACGGTGATGCCGCCTCCGAACATTACCGGAAAACTTCATATGGGTCATGCGCTTGACAACACATTGCAGGATATACTGATCCGTTATAAGAGAATGGAAGGCTACAATGCGTTATGGATTCCGGGAACGGACCATGCGGCTATCTCTACAGAAGTAAAAGTTACGAATCAGCTCAAAGAAGAAGGTATTGATAAGAAAGAACTTGGACGGGAAGGATTCCTTGAGCGTACATGGCAGTGGAAAGAAGAGTATGCCGGAACAATCGAGAATCAGCTTAAGAAGCTCGGTATTTCCTGCGACTGGGACAGAGAGCGTTTTACGATGGATGAGGGATGCTCGAAAGCGGTTGAAGAAGTATTTATCAAATTATATGAAAAAGGATATATTTACAAAGGATCAAGGATCATCAACTGGTGTCCGAAATGTAAGACATCTCTTTCAGATGCAGAGGTAGAGCATGAAGAGCAGGAAGGACATTTCTGGCATATCAAATATCCGATCGTAGGAACAGACCGTTTCCTTGAGATCGCGACAACGCGTCCGGAGACGCTTCTTGGAGATACGGCGATCGCGGTACATCCTGATGACGAGAGATATCAGGATATTATCGGTAAGAACGTGATCCTTCCGCTTGTAAACAGAGAGATCCCGATCGTGGCGGATTACTATGTAGACAAAGAGTTCGGAACAGGAGCGGTAAAGATCACTCCGGCACATGACCCGAATGACTTTGAAGTAGGAAAACGTCATGATCTGGAAGAGATCAATGTAATGAACGATGACGCTACGATCAATGAAAAGGGCGGAAAATACGCAGGTATGGAACGCTATGAGGCGAGAAAGGCAATCGTAAAAGATCTTGAAGAGCAGGGATATCTCGTGAAAGTTGTTCCGCATACACATGCAGTCGGAACACACGACCGATGCGGTACGACAGTTGAGCCGCTCATCAAACAGCAGTGGTTCGTGAAGATGGAAGAGCTTGCAAAACCGGCGATCGAGGCGCTCAAAAGCGGAGAATTAAAATTTGTGCCTGAACGTTTCGATAAGATTTATCTTCACTGGCTTGAAAATATCAAAGACTGGTGTATTTCCAGACAGATCTGGTGGGGACACAGAATTCCGGCATATTACTGTGACGAATGCGGAGAATTTGTCGTAGACAGACACGCTCCGGAGAAATGCCCGCATTGCGGATGCACGCATTTTACACAGGATGAAGATACGCTTGATACATGGTTTTCATCAGCGCTCTGGCCGTTCTCTACACTCGGCTGGCCTGATAAGACGGAAGATCTTGATTACTTCTATCCGACAGACGTGCTTGTGACAGGATACGACATCATTTTTTTCTGGGTGATCCGTATGGTATTCTCAGGATATGAGCATACAGGAAAATCTCCGTTCCACACAGTACTGATCCACGGACTTGTAAGAGATTCACAAGGCCGAAAGATGAGTAAGTCTTTAGGAAACGGAATCGATCCGCTGGAGATCATCGACAAGTACGGCGCGGACGCACTTCGTCTGACTCTTGTTACCGGAAATGCACCGGGAAATGACATGCGTTTCTATAATGAGAGAGTTGAGGCAAGCCGTAACTTTGCCAATAAAGTATGGAACGCATCCCGTTTCATTATGATGAATATGGATGAAAATATTATTGACGAACCGTCTCATGATCTGTTTACTCCGGCAGACAGATGGATCTTATCGGCTGCGAATACGCTTGCAAAAGACGTGACGGACAATATGGACAAATTTGAGCTTGGTATTGCGGTTCAGAAAGTATATGACTTTATATGGGATGAGTTCTGCGACTGGTATGTAGAGATGGCAAAATTCCGTATTTACCACAAAGAGGAAGCTCCGGAGGCCGCAAACTGCGCTCTCTGGGTATTGAAAACTGTGTTGGCTCAGGGATTGAAACTGCTTCACCCGTTTATGCCGTTTATAACAGAAGAGATTTACGGGGCGCTCGTTCCGGAGGAAGAGTCGCTTATGATGTCCGAGTGGCCGAAATACAAAGAAGAGTGGAATTTTGCGCAGGATGAGTTTGTCATGGAACGCGTGAAAGCGGTGACAAGAGGCATCCGAAACATTCGTGCGGAGATGGACGTTCCGAACAACCGTAAAACAAACGTATTCATCGTCAGCGAAAAAGAAGAACTGACAAAAGCGATTGAAGGATTTAAACAGTCGGTAATGCCGCTTATGTTGGCGTCCGACATCATCGTGCAGAGCACAAAAGAGGGAATAGAGGACAATGCGGTATCCATCGTAGTTCCTGATGCGGTCGTATATCTGCCGCTTGAGGATCTTGTGGATTTCGAGCAGGAAAAAGAGAGACTTACAAAGGAAGAAGAGAGACTGAACAAAGAGATCAAACGTGCGAAAGGAATGCTTGCAAACGAGAAGTTCGTAAGCAAAGCTCCGGAGGCAAAAGTTCAGGAAGAGAGGGACAAACTCGAGAAATACGAGCAGATGCTCGCACAAGTAAAGGAGAGAATGGTAGGTCTTGGCTAATATAAAAGGTTTTTTTACAAAAGTCAGAAATCTGAAAAAAGAAGATATTAAGGAACACTTTAAAAAGAGGAAAGAACGCAGGCAGATGATCTTGGAAAAACGGCGCAATGGAAAGTTCGCCAAGAAGATGCAGCCGGTTTATAAGTGGATGAACCGGCTGTCTGTTCCGCTTCAGTTTCTGCTTGCATGTATCATTAACTTTTTCATCGAAGTCATCTCAAGACTTTCGTTTGGAGAGGCGTGGGCGTATCTTACAAAAACGCCGCTTGTGTTTTTGTATAATTCATGCATGATATTCGTTACATTTACGATCGTTTATCTGGTGCGAAGGCGTGTGTTTACAAGAATATTGCTCAGCGTGTTCTGGCTGTTTTTGGGAATCTGCAACGGATATCTGCTGACGAAGCGTGTAACCCCCTTTAATGCACAAGATTTGAAAGTCCTTTCAGACGCATTGGAGTTGACGGGAAATTATTTTAACACGTTTGAGCTTATTATGATCATTATCGGTGTGACCGCTTTGATCGTATGGGTCGTTTCGATGTGGAAACGGGGCGGACAGTACACAGGAAAGATGCACCGCTGGATCGCGCTTGGCGGAGTTGTCGCTTCCTTTGTCGGCTGTATGGCGCTGACAAATCTGGCGATTGACAAACGTGTCATTTCTAATTACTTCGGAAACATTGCGTTTGCATATGAAGATTATGGATTTCCGTATTGCTTCTCGGCAAGTTTGTTTAATACAGGGATCAACGAGCCGACAGGATATGGCAAAGAGACGATGGAGAAGATCAACGAAGAAGAAAAACTGACGAAAAGTTCGACGGGAAGATCGGAAGAACAGCGTCCGAATATTATTTTCGTACAGCTTGAGTCGTTTTTCGATCCGACAGAGGTAGAGTGGCTTCGCTTCTCCGAAGATCCGATCCCGAATTTGAGAAAAATGTTCAGCGAATATTCAAGCGGATACTTTAAAGTGCCGTCAGTCGGCGCGGGAACGGCAAACACAGAATTTGAAGTTCTCACAGGAATGAGTATGCGTTTCTTCGGACCGGGAGAATACCCATATAAAACATATGCAAAGACTCGTACGTTAGAGAGCGCGGCGTCTGCCCTTAAAGGGCTTGGATACGGCGCCGAAGCTCTTCATAATAACGGAGGAAATTTCTACAGCCGCGCCCAGGTATTTAACAACATGGGATTTGATCATTACACAAGTAAGGAGTTTATGAATATACTCCAGACAACGCCGAAAGGATGGGCGACAGACGATATTCTCGTTCCGAATATTATGGAGTCTATGGATACGACCGAAGGGCAGGACTTTGTGTTTACAGTCAGCGTAGAAGGTCACGGAGAGTATCCGACAGAAAAAGTGTTGGAAGATCCGGAGATCGTTGTAAGCGGCGTGGAAGATGAAGGCGAAAGAAATGCATGGGAATATTATGTAAATCTTGTCCATGCAATGGATGAATTTGCCGGAGATCTCGTACGCGCCGTGGAGGAAAGAAACGAGCCGACTGTACTTGTGTTCTACGGCGATCATCTTCCGACGATGAATCTGGAAGCAAAAGACCTAAAGAGCAGATATCTGTACAATACAAATTATGTTATATGGGATAACATCGGGTTAGAGAAAAAGGACGGAAACGTAGCGGCATATCAGGTGATGGCAGATGTGTTTGAAAGACTGGATATCCATGCCGGAACAGTATTCAACTATCATCAGCAGCGCCGCCATACGAAAAATTATCTGGCAGACCTGGAACTGCTGCAGTACGATATCATGTACGGCGATCAGTACGTTTACGCAGAAGAAGGCTCTCCGATGAAAGAAGGCCATATGTATATGGGCGTAAAAGACGCCGTGATCGCCGCCGTGAACGACGAGGCGAATCTGGTCGAGAAGGAGCACAAGATCGACCTGATCCGCTGGAACGAGGCCACCGAGCTGGCGACGTTCGACTATTTCGACATCAATACCATTCTGTCCTATCTGGCGCGCGTCAATATCGTGGCCCGCTGGACGCAGTTGGACGCCGTGCGCGGTCGTGAGATGTTCGACCGCCTGATGGCCGAGCTGGACGGCAGGGAGCTGGTGAACAGGATATAGCCGCCGCGCGGCATGCGGGCGGCGCGCCGCCGGACCGGGACCGGTCTCTCCGGCAGGAGGGATGCGGAGCGGCCGGGAAGTGCGGAAATGCGGTCCGCGACCGGAAAAATGAAAATAAGAAACTAAACGAATATTCATGAAAACTACAGGACGTGTAAATGGTATCATCTCCAACATCGTCATCGTCAAGGCCGACGGAGCAGTAGGCCAGAACGAGATCTGCTATGTCTATGCGGGAGATAC
>ERZ773186.3523-NODE-3523-length-10324-cov-3.163502_pt1 | contig 10324 bp, 8 predicted proteins | sample MGYA00581000_ERZ773186 | MGnify/ENA primary metagenome ERZ773186 (study PRJEB29015, sample SAMEA2737752) | human gut metagenome | biome: human gut; feature: human-associated habitat; material: faeces | place: China | collected 2012 ... | reverse complement strand
CTCTACCACTGGGACCTGCCCCAGGCATTGCAGGATAAGGGCGGCTGGCTGAACGCCGACACCGCCAGGGCCTTTGCCGTGTACGCTGCCACGGTGGCGGCGCACTTTAAGGGACGTGTAAAATATTACTTTACCCTCAACGAGCCGCAGTGCAGCGTGGGGCTGGGCTACAGCAGCGGTGTACACGCACCCGGTTTCCGTCTGGATGACGGCTCGGTGTTTACAGCGTGGCACAACACGATCTACGCCCACTGCCTTGCGGCCGATGCGATCCGCAGGGCTGACCCCGATGCCCGGGTCGGCATGGCCCCGACAGGGCGCATCTGCACCCCGGCGACAGACGACCCTGCCGATATTGCGGCGGCCCGCGAGGCAACCTTTGCGCTGGCGGACGGAGACTGGACCTTCACCTATACCCCGGCACTTGATCCGCTGTGCGGGCGCGGCTGGCCTGTGATCGCGGGCGGTCAGGCCCAGCGTGTGGTGGATGCCATCCCGCAGGAGCAGCTGGACGCTCTGCCGCTGGGCAGGCTGGATTTCATCGGGATGAACATCTACAACTCCGTCATGGTGCGCGCCGGGGCAAACGGCAAGCCGGAATTCTGCCCCCGGGCCGCAGGACATCCGCGCACAGCCATCGGCTGGCCCGTCACCCCGGAGTCGATGGAGTGGGGGACACGCTTTATCTGGGAGCGGTACGGTCTGCCCATCTACATCACCGAGAACGGCCTTTCCTGCACCGACAGCATCCATCTGGACGGCAAGGTGCATGACCCGGCGCGCATCGACTTCATCCACCGCTATCTTTTGTCGCTGCGCCGCGCGATTGACAGCGGCGTGGATGTGCGCGGCTATTTTCACTGGTCGCTGCTGGATAATTTTGAATGGAGCGAGGGCTATAACGAGCGCTTTGGTCTGATCTATCTCGATTACGCAACCGGCAAACGAACCCCCAAAGACAGTGCTGCCTGGTACGCCAAGGTGGCCGAAACGAACGGAAAAAATCTGTGAAAAGGCACGGTATGGCCCCTCGCTATGTGTTTGTTACCTCTAACAGCTCCAGCGCTATATCTCGGCTTCTGATTCGCATCAGGCCATCGTCCTCTTTATCGCGCGATAAAAGGTTGGCGCTGCCGTACCAGACGATCTCCTGATCAATGACAGCAAAATGAGTGTGCAGTTCGGGTTGAAGAACGAGATAAATCCCTGCGGATTGCAGCATGGTCTGCAGTGCCTTGGTCGGCTCTACGCGGGCCTGCGGGTAATTTTCAGCGGGCAGCGTTATGACGGTTACACTTACCCCTGCCGTTTGCTGCTGTTCTACCAGTGCGATCAGCCGGCGGATTTTGTTTTTATTCAAGCCGGGGCTTGCAATGTAAATGCTTTTGTTTGCCTGCTGCAAATCCTTTTCGTAAACAGGCAGATAGGATTCACTGTCGAAAATTGCATTGGCAGTTTGCTTTTCCTGATTTGGTGCTGCAATGATCTCATAGCCGATCCGCCTGTAGGTGCGCAGCCGTTTGTAGTACATGGATTCCAGCACGCGGATGTGTGCATCCACATAATCGTAAATGATGACATCCCGCTTACCCTCGTAATCGCGGTGCAGGCGGCCTGCATATTGCTCAACATTGCCTTGCCACGAGATAGGCATGGCCAGCATCATGGTGTCCAGCCGCGGGAAATTGAATCCTTCGCCGATATATTGGCCGATGGCCACCAAAACAACACTTTCCGTGGGAGGAACTGCCCTCATTTGGGTGCGCAGTTCCTCTTTTTGTTTAGCACTGCTGCCGCCCTGCAACAGAAAAATGTGGTCGGTTTTCGTTTTCAGGTGTTCGTACAAAAATGCGGCATGCTCTTTTTCTTTGGTCAGTACCAGCGGTGTGCGCCCGGCCTGCAGGCATGCGGTCACATCAGCCAGAATCTGCTCGTTGCGGACTTCGCTCTCCACCACAGCGCGGCGGGCTTGATTGTAACTGAGTTTGTTCGCATTTGGCACAAACAGGCGGGTAAAGCGCGGGTAAACAAAGTGCTGCACATTCTGCGCGGCAGCGCGGTCCCTGGCGGTATAGCGGTAGCGGACAGGCCCAAGCTGCATAAATATTTTTTGCTCCTGCCCATCATCGCGCTTGGGTGTGGCGGTCAGGCCGTAGACATATTTTGCACTGACGGCATTCAGCACATCCTCTGGAATAGGGGCACCGGCATGGTGGCATTCATCCATAATGACCATGCCATAGCTTTTGACCAAGGCGTTCACAGCATCTCCCTGTCCCAAAGAGGTGATCATAGCGACATCAACTATTCCCCCAAGCCTGTTGCGCCCGCCGGACAGCGTGCCGATGATGCCCGGAAGCTTTTTATGCCGCCCTTTCGGGGTGATGTACTCAGGCAAGGCCTCGTCAATCTGCAGGAATTTTTCAAAATCCTCCAGCCAGTTTTTCATGATTTCGGCATTATGAACCAGTACCAATGTGTTGACTTTGCGCTGGGCCACAAGGTATGCTCCAACCGCTGTCTTGCCGAAAGCCGTGGCGGCACAGAGCACACCTGTGCTCTGTGCCAGCATTGCAGCAGCGGCCTCTGCCTGCGCAGGGTATAGCGAGCCATGGAAATCTACATTGATTTTACGGCCGATTTGGCGCTCATCGCTTATCGTATAAGGGATTTCGGCAGCAGCTAATTGCGCCGTCAGCTGGTCCTGACAGCCGCGCGGCAGGTGAATATAGCTGCCGACATCCTCACCGCAGAAAACGATACGCGGTATATTGCGTGTGGAAAATCCCAGGGCTTTCTTTTTGTAAAATTCAGGATTGCTGTAAGCCGCCACCCGCCGCAGCGCGTTTTGTAGGCGGGGCTTCAAGCCGGCTGCGTCTATGTAAATGCCGTTGGCAAGCGTTATGGATAGTGGCTGCGCGGCATCCTCTTTATGAAACAGTACAGGTGGTTTTTTCCACGGCTTTGCGGAGTCCTCCACATCTTCCGTTTTAGAAAGCACGCCTAACTCGCCGTTTGCGCCCCAAAGCGCGGTTTTTTCCTCAACAAAAGCCTTGCCGATTTTCTGCACAGATTTTAAGTATTCCCATTGATTGGGATAGATGTCCCAGTTCTCATCTACAAATGCGCTGTTGCCTTGTTGAAGTGCCTGCCCCTGCAGCGGCAGGGCGATCAGGTTGCCCAAGCCGCCATCGGGAAGATGCTCCTGCGCAGGCAGCATACGGTCGTATGCTTTGAAGCTTTTCAGATTGACGGACTCTGCGCCTTTGGTAAGCAGTGCGGTGCCAAATCTGCGCGCAAGCTCTGCGGAAAGCGGTGCATCAAAAAACAGCCAGAGATGTGCACCGCTGCCGGAACGGGAGCGTTCCACCGAGCAGGGCACATCATTCTGGCTGCAAATTTTGCGCAAAGCGTCCAGATCCTCCTGCCATGCAGTGCCGGGGGATGCTTCGTGGTCATCAAAATCAAAAACAAGAAAACGACAAGTATCATCTGGCAGCAGGGGATAGATACCGATGACATCACTGCCATCCGGCTTTTCACCCGCCAGATGCGCCATCAGCACACGCTGGTTCAGCGGTGCCCAGCTGCGGTTTGGGCAGGACACGCACTTGATCTTTCGGCGATCCGTTTTAGGGCAGACACCGTATTGCCACAAATTTTGGCAGACCGGAAAGTACCCGGCTTTTCCATTTTTCATCACCGCGCGTTTGGCATAAACATCACTGCGCCCATGAAACAGGGAGAAGAAAAAGCGGGCGTGGACTGGAGTGATGGCAACGGGTGCCGGTGCGCTGACGCCTTGACGGGCGGGTGTGCTCGGCGTTTCAAAGGGAATGTTATGCGCGTTGAGCAGACCTTCCAGATAAGAAATGCGTTTCTTTAAGCTGAGAACCATGGCTGACTCGTTCATGGGAACCCCCTGCATAGCTGTACCGTTTAAAAGATATTGTATATTTCCATCTTATACAAAAAGTTAGGCGAGTGCAAGCGGTCATTGAAATAAACTTGGCCAAGTTGACTATCATTCAAGAGTCGGAGAACTACGACAGGGTGGTATAGACTGACGATGAAACGTGAACTTTATTGGTTCTGCACATTTGCCGCCAAAACAGGAAAAAGCCTGTTGTCGGTTATCACAACAGGCTTTTCCGGTATTTCGTGGTGTCGTTGCACAGTAGTGGTCAAATGGTGGTCAATTTTTCAAACAGATGGAAAAGGATCATTACCTCTTAGTTTCACCATAAGCTCTTTTCATAGCTGCTTTTGATACAACCCACTGCTTTCCGAACTTACAAACATCTACGCCGTTCACAAGTTTTCCGTAAGAGACGGCTTTTCGCAAGGTGCTTTCACTCAGCCCCCACAATTCGCTTGCATCCCCGAAAGACATCAATCCATCAAAAGGTGTATTGACCTGCTCACCATGCTCCCATAATTCATCACAGGACAGGTCCAATTCGTCGCCCCAGATAACGCCATAGCCGCCGACATCAACGCTGACACAGGCAAATTCTTCGGGGTGCTCTTTCAGATAGGTGAAAGCAGGAATCTTTTCAAACAGAGGCTTGACATCATATAATTTTACGACCCCCTCGCTGAAACCGACACTCAGTTTATAATCAGGGAGAGGTGATACACTTTTAACCTTATGGAACATAGAAGAAACCTCCTTACTCCAGTGGCGGAATTTTCTTAAACTCTTGCGTTTCCCAGATTTCCTGCAAAGTGTCCTTATGCAACGCAATCCATTCTCGGACCATAGCTAGTGCTTTCGGTGGAAGATAGCCTTCCAAAACTTCACCGGTCATATAGTCTATAGCTGCAACATCATCATTGTAAATCGCATGAATATGTGGTGGATTGTGTTCACTTTACAGAAAATACATACGAATGATAATTCCATAGAATCTTGATAATACGGGCAAGGCTATCATCTCCTTATCACCACTATATCACGATACCGTGAAAAAGTCAACAGCGGAAATCCTATACGCCAAACTATCGACCTATTTCCTCCAACAACTCGAGCGCCACATCCCTGCTGCAAATACGCATCAGACTGTCATCTTCTTTATCCCGTGACAAAAGATTGGTACTGCCGTACCACACGATTTCCTGGTCAATGACTGCTAAATGCGACGCAGATTCCGAATGTACATCTGGAAGCAGTGGAAGAAGCCCAGAACGAAGGTGGACAATTTGAGAAAGCTGGGCATCCCGGCTGACAAGGCTTACCAGTGGGATAATTCCAGACTGGGCTATTGGCGTATCGCCGGTAGTCCTGTATTAAAGTGTTCCATTACAAACGAAAGACTCGCAGCAGCGGGATACTTTAGTATCCTCAACTACTACGAGTCCTTGCACTCATGCGGTTGAACCGCCGTGTACCGGTCGGTACGCACGGTGGTGTGAGAGGTCGGCTCTCTATTTGGGAGAGTCTCCTATTCGATTGATACCATATTTTGTTTGGATATTACGATTCACCTTGAAATATGGGAAACTATTTCATATCGGGAAACTAAGTTATGCAGATTCCAGCAAATATCTTGCTTTCTCTTGGATAGAGCTTTCCAGCATTTTAACGCGTTCATCACTGAGATTGTAGCGGCCATGCTTTTTAAGCCTGAAAGTGAGCAAATGTCGTAGTTCCTGCTTTTGTTTTTGTCCAATAACATGAAGAGCAACCTCATCGAAGTTCGCATACAGGGCAGGAGCTAATGTTTTTTCCTGTTCTGAGAGGTTGCTTAAATCATTGTCCATAACATAGCAATACGAGGACAGTCCATTGTCAAAGACGGGTGCTGGTCTCAACAACTGATTCGTATGGTTATCGACCAAGAAGCCGAAGTTGCCGAGGTGACGGTCTGTATTGCGAATGATGGCGTCCAGAACCAGCATATCTGCCAAGTCGTTTTTCCAGCCGTGGTCATCATACCAATCAATGATTTTAGAAATTTTGGAAGTATTAATAAGTGCGGATGCCGGGACAAATGAAACATCTTTGCTAGTAAACAGTTCGCAGGTGGAGCAAAGCTGCCCCTTCCATTTTGAAAGACCATAGGTAACATGAGGTATGCCCATTGCCTCTGCCACCTGTGCGGCATAGAACTCAGAATAGGGTTCCTTACCTGTATTGGCTAAGCCGCTCGTTCCGCCTTTATAGAGCAGAACCTTACCTTCCTTCCTGCGCCACGCTTTAGGCAGCATACCATTCGTAGTAAATTCAGGAGAAGAACGGAATTTGGATACCGGAGAACTACCATAGCCAGTAAACGCAATCTGAGAAAGCACTTGGCTAAAACGATTATCGAAGAGATTTACTTCTGCAAAGGTCTTTTGGTCATCCGGATGTGTAACCCAATAGCAATCTGTCAGAGAAAGTCCTTTACAGATTTGCAGGATACCGATAAAGTCGTTTTCACTCAAACCGTTCTTTGATAAGAAATATTGTGCATACGCACGATTTGCTGGAATCGTCCGATGTCGTAACCAGCGTGTGAGCGATTCGCTGGTAGGTGACATACCAAGAGGAAGCCGTTCTACCTTATCTTTATTTATTGCAGTGATAGAAATATCCATGCCATCCATGGTACGCTTAGCCGAAAAATTAAGCAGAACATCATCAAATTGTTTCAGTACAAAATTCATGAGGCTTCCTCCTTTCGCAAATAATTTATAGGAATATTATAGCATACAGCGCTATTTTTCTCAACATTTTATTTCTTATAGTTGCCACCGCCACATAATCTGTATTGAGAAAGAGAATGTCGGAAAAAGGCAAGGAAATCGCATGTGTGCTTGCCAAGCTTGAATTGTGAACTTTTTGTAAATTTAACGCCTTCGAGGTGTGCTTTTGTGCGAAATTTTCATCTCTTATAGTATAGAAGGCCAAAAACCTTCTAACAAGAGAATAGCGTCCTCTGCAGTACCGCTTTGGGGAAGCAGCGCCAGGATCGGATAGGGAGCGTGCCAAGAAGCGAGGAAACATACTGTACCCTGGCAACGGGGTGCAGGGCACAGCGCCGGGAAGGGTTGCCTGTCTGGAATGGCAGAGGGAGAGAAACGCAACAGCTATAACGACAGATCGTGCCGTGGAGGAACCATCTTCCACGGCATTTTTGTGCCGTTATAGAAAGGCAACCCCGTACAATTCCTCCCTGCAGCTTTTGGAATTATGCGGAGATGTTTAAAGTGTACATTTCACACTGAGTTCGAGAACGAGTACAATGAAACCAGAAGAGATCCAAACCACACGGAAATGCAGCAGCAGGGATGATTGTTATGGCACTCAAGGAAGGCTACAAGGAAATCAAGGTGCGTTTGCCCATGCAGGAACTCGAAGTATTGAATGCAAAAGTCGCGCACAGCCGAATGACCAGAGAAAAATATATTCGTTGTCTGATCGCGGAGAAACCGCCGATCGAATATCCTCCGGTGGATTACAGACTGATCATTCGGCGTGTGGAGGAGCTGCAGGATACGCTGGAGTGTCTCCTGCAAGAAGATCCGGAGAAGCGTGAACGGGCCCAAATGAGCCTTGCACTGGAGAATGTATCGCATACGGCAGATATGCTTCGCCGCGTGATGTTGTTATAAGTAGGAAAAGAGAAATGGAAGACTATCTTGGGACCTATAAGAACCGGCCGCGCACCGTGGTGTTCTATGGCCGCGTTTCAACCGAACATGAGCAACAGATCTCTGCACTGGGAAACCAGATGGAATGGTATGCAAACCTTGCAGAACGCAACCCGAACTGGACCGTGGTGGCGCAGTATATTGACGAGGGCATCACCGGGACACAGATGAAGAAACGCCCCTCGTTTATGCAGATGATGGACCACGCCCGGCAGCGTCAATTTGATCTGATCGTGACCCGTGAGCTGTCGAGATTTGCCCGCAACACGGTGGATGCACTGAAGGCTACGCGCGAACTGAAGCAGTATGGCGTTGAGGTTTACTTTGTGAATGACGGCATCTGGACAATGGACGGGGATGGTGAAGTTCGCCTTACGATCATGGCCAGTATCGCGCAGGACGAGAGCCGCAAGACCAGCGAGCGTGTCAAGGCGGGGCAAAAAATCAGCCGCGAAAATGGCGTACTGTACGGTACCGGCAATGTTCTCGGCTATGATTTGGACAAGGTCAATAAAACCTACATCATCAACGAGGAACAGGCCGATACCGTTCGTCGGGTCTATGAGCTGTACGCGAATGGCTATGGTGAAACCGCAGTGGCCAACATGTTGATGGCAGAGGGCCGGAAAGACGGCGGAGGCGGCTGCACATGGACGGCGAGTAAAAGGTGTCGCGTGTGCTGCGAAAGCCCGTTTACAAGGGCTATAAGGCCTATAACCAGTCACATGTGAAGGATTACCTGAGCCATGAGCGCATTTACCACAGTGAACGCGATTATTCCCTTGTCAAGGGGGACTTCCCGCCGATCGTCTCGGAGAAGCTGTGGGACACCTGCTTTGCGATCCGAAAGGACCGGGCTGCGCACAATATGGACAAAGAGGGAAGGACATACGGGTTTGGTACAGGCTTTCCGCAAAACAAGTGGGCGAAGGTGCTCTACTGTGAATGCGGTGCCAGATACCAGTGCGAAGGACATGACAAGCGGCGCAATGGCAGAAGTGATGTCCGTCTTATGTGCTCTGCCACCAAAAAACTCAGCAAAAGGGTCCGGGACGAAAAGGGCTTTGGCGTGCCGTGCCCGCTGCCCTATACCTGGGACTGGAAAATGGAAATGATCGCAAAGAAGATCTTGAAGGATGTGGCCGAGCAGGAGAGCGCAAAACAAGAAGGCCTTGTAGTAGAACGAGCCTACAAAGCCTTGCGCAGAAGCTATGACACAAAAATTGATCAGGAATAGGCACTGCCATCGAGACTTTGGGTGCAACGGCAGGTATTGGGCAGGGGGGATATGTTCACCCGGAGAGGCCCCTTCCCGGATGAAAAGGCAGCGGGGAATTTTTGGGCGCATTTGTCCCCGAAACTTTTGCCATGCCCCTAAAAGGCCAGTGCATCCTCGATTACATCGTTCAGCTGGCGCGGGTCAAGCTGGCCTGCGGTACAGCGGTCAGCCAGGTCGGCGGCAAAGCTGCGGGAAGTTGACACATCCGCGGTAAGGCAGACCTTCTGCCACTGGCCGGCCTCAAGACGCAGGGCAAGGATGCCAAAGGTGGCATAGGGGCCTGTTTCGGGGGTAGACAACTCTTGGCGGACAGCGCGGTAGATGTACACGATTTTCACCTGCTTTTTTTGAATTGTTATACGATATGTACAGGAAAAGATTGACAATAAATGGAAAAGAATGTAAAATGGTTACATCACCGGAAGATGATGGAATATCGGCTTTTTTCACTATACCACATCCCGGTGTACAAAGTACACAGCCAGTGACCGGGAAGTTTGGCGGTACATTATGCGCCGCCTGCCACAGGGCTCCCCGGCGGCGATTTGCGTTCAAAAGAAGGGGAGTTGGAAAGTATGGTCGAACATCGAATACGCGTGGCAGAGGCAATCGCTGCAGCGCGTCAGGACGCAGGGGTTTCGCAGCGTGAATTGGCGGAACGCCTCGGTCGGGACAGGCGCACGATCCAGAAATGGGAAAAGGGCGAAATGAAGATCACGCTCGAGGATTTTCTGGATATTTTCGATGCGCTGAAGATCCCGGTGGAGGCTTACTCCAAGTGGATCCGCAACCCGGAGCTGTTCCCCCGGGGCCTCGATGATATTCGCGGCTTTTCCACTGACAAGAAGCGCAGCGCACTGGCAGACTACTACGAGCATCAGGCCTCGCCGCTTGAGGTCGAGCAGGAATATTACTTCCTGTTTGCCAACCACGGCAGCAGCTGTGACGGTATGTACCAGCAGTGGATGGCAAACCTGATGACACCGCTGCGCGACCGCAAACGCATCTGCGGCCAGATCATCGACAACTACAACGAGGCCCTGGCCACCGGCGCCATCACCGACCCGGACGCCCCGCAGCCCAACATGGACATGCTGCGGGCCTGCTACGAGGCCAGCTCCCAGAGCGTGCAAAACGGCGACAGCGGCTACGCGCTGTCCGGCCTGAAAGCAGCGGAATAAAAACCGCGCCCTCTGCGTACAATCTGCGCAGGGGGCTTTTGTATGTCTGAACTTGTGCGCAGGGTGCGGGCGCGGGATAAATTCGGCGCGCTGCCCACCTTTGATGTACCGTTTCTTATCCTTTTGCTGCTGCTGCTCAGCTATGGGCTTATCATGCTGTTTTCAGCCGGGTATGCAGTCGCGCTCTACCGCCGCGGCGATGCCTACACCTACATCCGCCCGCAGC
>ERZ773186.3522-NODE-3522-length-10330-cov-8.064039_pt1 | contig 10330 bp, 7 predicted proteins | sample MGYA00581000_ERZ773186 | MGnify/ENA primary metagenome ERZ773186 (study PRJEB29015, sample SAMEA2737752) | human gut metagenome | biome: human gut; feature: human-associated habitat; material: faeces | place: China | collected 2012 ... | reverse complement strand
CGACCGCACCGCCGCCGTCACCGCCGCCAGTAGAGCCGCCGGGGGTGGTGCCGCCCGGGGTATCACCGCCGGGGGTAGAGCCACCGGGGGTGCCGCCCGGGGTCAGGCTGCGGACATAGCCGCAGACGTTGCAGGTGGTATCCTTGTCGTTATCATAGACATGGGCTTCGGTGTCCTGCACCGTATGGCAGATGGGGCACTCCATCCAGTGACTGTACTCGTCGTGGGTCATTTCCATCTTGTGGTCGTGCTCAAATCCGCCCGGACTCAGCGACACCGAATAATGCTTTATTGCGCAATATTCCGTATCATCGTTCTGGGTCCAGATGAACTCTGTTTCCCGTCCGTTCACTGTGCAGACGGTATCCTTGCTAAACTTATATCCGGGTTTTGCGTACAGACCCACCTGAAGGGTGTACCGTTTGCCCGGCCTGAAGGAGCCGGTGATCGGCTTGCCGCCTACGCCGTCGCCCTCGACCCAGTAGATCTTGGCGTCACAAACGTCTGCTCCGTTGTCCAGAATAACAACGGTCTCGTCCGGCATTTCGTTCTTTTTGGGTGTGTTTACACGGAGATTCACCTGCTTGATTCTGGTAATGGTCAGCACCTGCAGCGCGAACCTACGGGTCTTTCCGCGACCGCAATCGTAGGAATAGGTCACTTCGGTTGCGCCGCTGTCCACCGTCAGGATTCCGTTGCTTACCGTGCCGCCCTCCCAATCGGATGCCCTGCTCGGGTCAAAACCGCCGGGCAGCGTATGCAGGTCAAAGGTGCGGGTCTGCGCGGAGACCTTAACAGGATATTCGTTGCCCTTGCAGCCGAAGTCGATGAATTCTGCGCAGCTGTCCACATTCAGCGATGTCAGTTGATTGTTTCCGCAGTCCAAGTCTATCAATTTAGAGTTTTGGCTCAGATCCAGCTCCGTCAGCTGGTTCTTCCCGCAATACAGCTTCATCAATGCTGTATTATTGCTCACATCCAGTTCTGTCAGCTGGTTTTCCTTGCAAGACAGCCGCTCCAATGCTGTATTAGAGCGCACATCCAGTTCTGTCAGCTGGTTTGCACTGCACTGCAGCTTCTTCAATTTTTTATTCTGGCTCACATCCAGTTCTGTCAGCTGGTTAACGACGCAATCCAGCGTCTGCAATTCTTTATTCTGGCTCATATCCAGTTCTGTCAGCTGGTTACCGACGCAATACAGCTCCGTCAAGTTGGGAAAAAACTCAATGCCCTTCAGGCTACGAATGTTCATATAGTTGACATTGATTGTTTCGACTGCGTACCGCTCTTCCTGTGACAGAGTGCCGTTCCTGTTTTTGTCAACGTATTTGAGGAGATAACTCCAAAACGCTTCGTCCGGGAAGGTATTGGTGTTCTCCACATAGCCGGAGTCGTCGCTATCCGTAGCCGCAAAGGCGCTGAAGGGCAGGAAGGTGAATACCATGGCCAGCGTCAAAAGGGCACTGACAAGGCGCGTTCGTTTTGAGAATCGTTGTTTCATGGGGTGCTCCTTTCTGTGGTAAAATTTATTTTTTTCAGGGCCCCATTCGGGAGAAGCTGACGCTTCTCCCGAAAAAAGGGTACCCTTTTTCAAAAAGTGGTCATTGCCCGGCATGGGCAGAATGATCCTTCGGTTGTCAGCCTCCTGCCAGCTTACGGTAGGCATTCAGCACCTGATAGGCCGGGATGCTGCTGCCCGGGGCAAATTTACCGTTCAGGCGGCGCTTCATCAGCCCCTGCTCCACGCACCACTGGGCTGCCTTGGCGGTATCCGGGTCTGCCACGTCTGCAAAGGCCGGGGCCTCGGCAGGCTCGGGACGGCCTGCGGTGTTCCACAGCAGCAGCGCAGTCTGGGCGCGGTTCTCGGGTGCAGCCACGCCTTCCGGCAGCAGGGCTTGCAGCTTCTGGCCGGAAACATAATTGTACACGCCGTAGCCCACAACGCCAGCCGCCACTGCGCCTGCCGCTGCCACGATGACGATTGCACCGCCGCCGTCACCGCCGCCGGTAGAGCCACCACCCGGGGTAGAACCGCCCGGAGTAGAACCGCCGCCCGGGTTATCGCCGCCGGAGGGAGGCGTTACCGGGGGAACGGTGCCGCCGGTGCCAGTCACATCCAATTTGAAACTTACTTCCAGCTTACCAGTTATGCACCGATAACTATAGTACACTACGTTTGTGTCTTCATTGACCGTCAGAATGTTCCCGTTGGCTTTGCCATTGACCCATCCTGTAACCCGGTTTATATCAAAGCCCTCGGGCAGATTTCGCAGGTCAAACGTACGGTCAGGGTTCAGGGTAACGGTGTAAACATTATTAAAATCGGAACTGTAAATATCCGTAATACTGAAATTGAGATTCGGGTTGTTGTCCAAATTCAGGCTGGTGAGATGGTTATTCTTAAGCACCAATGTAGTCAAGTCTGGACTGCTGCTGACGTCCAACGCGGTCAGCTGGTTGTTTTGGCACCTCAGCTCCTTCAAGGAAATCATATTCTTCAAATTCAGCTGGGTCAACTGGTTGTTGGCGCAGTTCAGTTCCTTTAAGGCACTCATATTGTTCAAATTCAGCTGGGTCAGCTTGTTGTTGGCGCAATTCAGTTTCTCCAGCCCTTTATTTTCGCCCAGAATCAGCGATGTCAGCTTGTTGTTTTGGCATTCTACCCTTATCAGATTGGGTTTATGGGTCACATCTACGTCCAGCCCTGTCAACCGATTCCAGGAACAGTCGAGTTCTCTCAGCCACTTACTATTTTTGACATCCAGTTGCTCCAGATCATTGTTCGAGCAATAGAGATACTCCAACTCCAGATGCGACACATCCAGCTGTTCCAACGGGTTCTCGGAACAATACAGATAGTTGATAGCCGGGTTCTTGCTCAGTTCCAGCTGGGTCAGTTGATTCTTATTGCATTTCAACGTTTTCAGCTTTGGATTCTGTCTCAGGTCTAATTTCTGGATAGAATTGTTTCCGCACTTCAATTCGGTCAGGTTGGGGAACGCCTCAATGCCTCTTAAGCTGCTGATGTTCTTTCCTTCAACTTCGATTGTTTCGACTTTTCTTTGTTCTTCCACCGTGAGGACATCTCTGCCACCTGCTTTGTAGGTTTTGATGTAATTTCTAAAGCTATCGTCGGGGAAATTATTCTTATTGATGGGCAGACTGGTTTCAAAGATGAATGTGGGCTTTACTCCATTGCCGCAATTGTATTGGTAGCTCACCTCATCCTTGCCATTTTCCACTGTCAGAATCGTGCCAGAAACAGAGCCGCCGTTCCAGTTGGTTGCCTTTCCCACGTTAAAGCCGGGCAGTGTGGTCAAGTCAAACTTTCCGTCTGTACGGACAGCAATGGGACGCCTGTTGCCATTAGCCGTTATCGTACCGCCGCTGATTCCAGTAACGTCCAAACAAGCCAACCGATTCTTTGCACAATTCAGATTACTCAAACTGTGATTTTGGCTCAGGTCCAGCGTTGTCAGCTGATTATCATTGCATATCAAAGATATCAAGCCGCCATTCTGTTTCACGTTCAGTTCTGTCAATTTATTATTGCTACAATCCAGCTGTGTCAGCTGCGTCTGGTGCCCGACATCCAACTCCATCAATTGATTTCCAGAGCAATTCAGTTCTTCCAGCTTGAGGCATTGGCTGACATCCAACGTCATCAGGTCGTTGTTGGAACAATCAAATTTGACCAGTTCCCCCACGCTATCCATTACGATATTCGTTATTTTGTTATTGGAGCAATTCACCTCCTCAAGATTCAGCCCATAGAGAATGCCCAGATTCATGTAGGTCAGTTTATTATTGGAGCAATTCAGTTTTTTCAGTCCGCTTGAAAGAATAGGATAATACTCTTTCAGTTGATTCTGGGAACAATCCAGCTCCTTCAGTTTGAAATTTTTGCCAACATTAAGTGTTGTCAAGCCGATATCGTGGCAATCCAGCTTTTCGAGATCTTCAAAGAAACGGATTCCTTCAAGACTTTTGATTGCATAACTGGTTGGAATCGTCATATTCTTGATATCCACATCGAGCTTGCCATCGCCGTTTTTGTCACAGCATTCTTTGAGAAAGCGCCGAAATTCCTCATCCGGGAAATTAAGCTTAAAATCCGGCGAATTAAAATCAATTTCTGTGTTCGCCGCAAAGGCACTGAAGGGCAAAAAGGTAAACACCATTGCCAGCGTCAACAAGGCGCTGACAAGGCGCGTTCGTTTTGAGAATCGCTGTTTCATGGGGTGCTCCTTTCGTTTTTCGTGTTGTTATTGCTGTGCGGTAAAGGGGTTCAGCCGGTCTGCGCGGTAGAGGGCAGGATGGTCATTCTGCCGTCCACCACCGCGTCCACCATCTCGTGCTCCCGGAAATACTCCATCAGGATATCCTGACAGGAGGTTGCCACGCTGCGGGGCTTCTGGAGCTTGCAAAGGGTGTCGTAGGAGATGTTGAAAAAGCTTTCGATGTTTTTAAAGTGGTAGTTCTGCAAGCCCACGGTGAACAGGGCGTCATCGCCGATCTCCTTGCCCACCTCCCTGCCGCAGTAGGTAAAGTAATCAAAATCGCCCTTGCGGCGGTCGTACCGCAGGCGCAGGGTGGAGGGCAGCTGGTAGAACTCCGTATGGCCGGTGTAGGCTTCCTCCCGCAGCATGTAATGGAGCATCTGGCGCAGCTGCTGGCCGGTCACCTTGAACATGAATACGCCGTCATCGTAGGGGAAGCCCTCGATAAGGTCGCCGTAGGTAACGATGGGGCCCAGCTTTTCGGCCCGGATGCTGCCGGAGCCGATCAGCATCACATCCACTCCAAGGCTGCGGGTAAAGATATCGGCAAACAGGTTGCCAAGCTCGGTCTCCTGCGTGCGCTGGGGGTGGGTAAGCTCCCGGCGGAAGCGCCCTACGATGTGGCTGTACTTTTCGTCCACCTGACTGGTGAAGCGGTGCAGCACCTGCTCCATGGCGGGGTTGCGGGGGCAGGTCTCGGCGCAGATGGGCACGGTGCGCCATGTGTAGGAATCGATGCAGTTGTTGTCCGTGTCCACCACGATGTCAAAGCGCCCGATCTGGTCGGTGCCGGTGCCCGCCTGCGCAATGACCACGCCGTTTTCCTCCACCGCGTGCTCCGGCAGGGTGTGGCTGTGCCCGCCGATGATCAGGTCCACTCCCCACGCCGGGTCCAGCTGGCGCGCCAGATGGCGGTCCTCCTCAAAGCCGATGTGGGTCAGCAGCACGGTAAAATCAATATCGATGCTGTTGTGGGCGTTGCAGATCTTGCCCACCTCGGCGGCTGCTGCGGCGGTGTCCACAAAGGAGCCTACCAGAGATTCGGATTTGGTCTGGTTGATCACGTCCTGCGTGATGATGCCGATGAACAGGATGTTCATGCCGTCCATCCGCAGGATCTTGTAGGGGGTAAACAGCCGGGTGGAGGTGTTTTTGATGTAGAGGTTTGCGTTGATGATGGGAAAGCGCGCGCATTTCTCGATGAACAGCAGATGCGCGATGCCGTAATCCACCTCGTGGTTGCCGATGGTGACCACGTCCGGGGCAAGGGCGTTCATGATCTCGATAGTGGAAAGTCCCTTGTATTCGGAATCAATGACCGAGCCGCGGAACATATCACCTGCAATGGCGTAGATGGTGTTGGGCTGTTCTGCCCGCACCTTTTCGATGTAGCCGGACAGCATGGAAACGCCGCCCACCAGTTTTTCGTCCACCTGCTCTGCCAGAAAGTCTCCGTGCAGATCATTGGAGTGGAGGATGGTGATCTTTTTGGTTTGTTTCATGGTGCATTCCTCCCGGTGTTGGTGTACGCGCTGGTCAGCCCATGGCCTCCTGCCGTGCAAAGTAGACCGTGTTGACAAGGCTCAGGTAGCTCTCCTGACCATCCAGATAGAACTTCAGGGCAAGGGTGTCCTCGTCCTCCAGCGTGACGGCGTAGCGGGAGCCGTCCTCCCCGGTAAAGGTGGCGTACCACTCCTGATTGGAGCGGAAGGGTACCTCCGGGGTGCCCTCCTGATAGAACAGGTCGGCTTCCTCTACGTTCAGCTCCGGGTAGGGGGTGATGTAGCTGGCGGTCAGGGGCAGCTGGCTGCCCTCGGTGTCGGCGTCTGTGGGCAAAAAGCACATCCGGTCGGCATCCTCCGGGGCGGTCTCAAAATAGCCCTCGTCGGTGTCGCGGGCGGTCTCTAGCCAGTTGCCTTCCAACGACCACGGGCTGGTGTCGGTCTCCCAGTCGTCCCCTTCCGGGTAGATGGTAAAATCGCACACGCCCTCGGCTTCCACCACATGGCCGTTCTCGCCGGAAAGGAAGGGGCTGAACACCAGCTCTTCGCTGGTGCTGGGGTACAGTTCCACTTCGGTGTTGGGGGCGATATCGCTGATGTTGCACAGCAGCAGGATGGGCTGGCCGTCCTCACTGTAATAGAGCTGTTTGCCGCGCTGGAGCGGGTTTTCGGCATCGTCTGTCAGGCTCGTCTCGTAGACGAACAGGGTGGCATCCGGGTCCTGCGGGAAGATGCAGTACAAATCGCACCCGCCATCCGGTGCCACGACCCAGTGATCCTGCGGGATGTCGTAGACGAAGCTCCACAGATCCCGCAGATCGGTCTGGCTGTCCAGCACCTTCTGCACATCGGTGGTCACCTCGTAGGAGCCGCCCAGATACAGCACACAGGCGCGGTATTCGTCCTCCCCTGCCAGAAGGCGCATATAGGCCACGTCCTCCGGCTCTTCGTATTCCTGCTCTTGGGTGCTGGGTGCGGTCATGCCGTCACCGTCCAGCTTATTTTTGGATGCAGAACTGGCCGGGCTGCCGCCCTTGGACGACCCGCCGCAGCCTGCAAGGCCGATGGTCAGCGCCAGCAGGGCTGCCAGAAGTTTCAGTCGTTTCATAAGTTCTCCTTTCTCATGCCCTGCCGGGGCGCACCTCAGGGGGCAGCGCCGGGCGTTGGGTGTTGGGAAAAATCGTCTACACCCTCCACCGGCACAGGGCGGCCGGTCTCGGCGGAAAGCTGCGGGTTCCAGTCCAGCGGGCGTCCGGTGCTGCAATAGACCGTTACCATGGTGTCGGTGTCCTCCCTGCTGCCGTTACACAGCAGCAGAATGGGCTGGCCGCCCTGCCTGCCGTAAAGTTCCTTGCCCGTCTCGTTCGGGTACTGAGGATCCTGCTTTTCATAGACAAAAAGCGTATCCTCCCTGCGCACGGCAAAGATGCAGTACAGCTCGCGCCCGCCGCCCGGCGCTGCGACCCAGCGGTCTGCCGGGATGTCCGCAACAAACTGCCACGGCTGTTCCGGTAAGCTGTCCAGCACGGCGTGCACATCGGTGGTGCGCTCCGGAACGCTGCCCAGATAGAGCACCCCGGCAAGCTCTCCGTTTTCCCCTGCCAGCTGCCGCATTGCGGCAAGCTGCTCCGGCTCAGCGGAATCGGCACCGGAAGCCGCTGTGCTGCTGCCCTGCCCGGCGCTGCCGGGGGCGGGGCGGACGGGGTCGCCGTCCACCGCGCCGCACCCTGCCAGACTGAAAGCCAGTGCAAGCAGTGCTGCAAAAGTTTTCATGGCTTTCATGTCAGCCCCTTTGTTTTATGCCCACGGGTCGGCAGACGCCGGGATGCGGATGCCGGTCATCAGGTACTGCTCCCACAAAAACCACTGCCCGTCGCCCTTGCGGCGCAGCTTGATGGGGCGGGGGCTGTCGGCGCCGCCGCAGGGGATGAACAGCTTGCAGTAGCCTTCCTCCACGTTGGAGGTATGATTGCTGCCCACCAGCAGGGTGAAGGGCTGGCGGGGGGTATAGCCGTTTTCCGACGACGCACCCACAAAGTAGGAGAACGGGATATAGCTCTTGCCGTCCCGAAAGCGGTCGTTCAGGAAGGAGATCTCCTGCCCGTTCATGGGGCGGGGGCCGCGCAGCCAGTTGAGCATCTCCAGCCCGATGTTTTTATCGGCACCGTAGGCGCACAGTGCGCAGACGGTGAGGGATGCGGTCTTGAAGGGGGTGTCCAGACTGGCCTCCGGCAGTGCCTGCATCTGGGCAAGGCTTTCCGGCAGAGCCTGAAAGGTAAAGGTGACGGTCTGGTTGCCGGAAACATTTGCGGCGGCCTGCTTCATCTTATCAAAAAGTCCCATGAAAATACTCCTTTCTGTTTCAGCTGTAAAGGGTTCAGCTCCGGTTCGGGTCATGGCGGGGCACAGTCCGCCTGCGGACGATCTTCTGGTTCAGATCCAGACTGAGGTTTACAAAATAGCCGTTTTCAAAATACCATGCAAGGTCCTTTGTGTCCATGCCAACGCCGTTGCACAGCCACCTCAGGGGCACCTCCGGCCCGGAGTAGCTCTCCACCCTGCGGGCGATGGTTCTTGCATGGTAGCGGCGTTTTTCGTTGCGTGCGAACAGAACAAGGGGCACTGCGCCCACCACGATCCAGAACACATACCCGACAACGTGGGAGGTGTCCTTGGCCTGCAGGTCCAGGCAGAGGGTATACAGCCCGCCGACAGAGCAGAACACGCAGAAGGCAAGCCCCGCGTTCCGCAGCCATTTGAGGAAACGAGGGATCTCACCGCGGGCTTTTTCCGAAAGATAAGGGTTCATAAACATACTCCTTTCAGAACGAGCCGCCTCCACCGCCGTGGGTGGTGCCGCTGGAAGAGGTGTGGGTGGAGCTGCCGCCGGAATCGCTGGAGCGGGACTCCTTCGGTCGCTCGGTGCGGTGCACGTCACGGTACAGGAACAGCTCCCGGCTGTTGGTCAGATTCATGCTGCCCTCCCGCACATAGCTGGCGGCATTCTCCTGGAACGCCACGCTGCGCAGCTGGCTTTTCATCACATGGACGACGACCCATGCCAGCACAAGGCCGATGCCCAGCGCAAGGAACAGGTACATGAGAGACAGCGGCTCCCGGGGCAGGTTATTCACATCGTAGGGGTGGCCCGCCCGGGCAGCGTCGATGTAGGTATCCGACCACTGGACAAAGGTGCGGAAGGCACCGGCGTAGTCTCCATCGGCCATGAAGGGGGTCATCTGCTCGCCAAGGTACTGGATGCCGGCATCCGTAAAGGCGGTGATGCCGTAGCCGCAGGTGGAGATGTGCCATTTGCGGTCGCCCACGCTCACCAGCAGAAGCACGCCGTCCATATCGGAGCCGTAGCCGAACTGGCAGAAGTCATACAGGTCGTCGGCATAGGCCTCCATGCTGTCGTAGTCCACGCTTTCCAGCGACTCGATGGTGGCAATGACCACATCAAAGCTCTGGCGGACGCTCAGCTCCTCCAGCGAAGCCTCCAATTCATTATCCTCGTCCTCGGTCAGAACTTCTGCGCTGTCGTTCATGCGGTAGTACAGGTCGGCAAAGCCGCCCTCCACCGCAAAGGCCGGAACAGCCAGCGCCGCCGCAAGAATCAGTGCTGCCAGCGCCGCAAAGAGGGAGTGCAGTCGGTTGGAAGTCTTTTTCATCGTTCGTCCCTCCTTTACAGGATCCGTGCCAGCCACAGCAGCCACATCACGCCGTAGGACGCGGCGGAAAGGGCAGCCGTAAGGCCCAGCATCCACTTGCGGGCAGCGCCCTTGTCCACGGGCAGGTCACCCACGAATTTGCCGGTCTGACCGTTCATGGCAAACAGATAGTTTTCGCCCCGCCAGCTGGTGCTCAGCAGCCAGACCGGGAACAGCGCGTACTTTGCCTTGCCGCCGTGCAGCTGGATGCTGCTGTTATCCACCTTGACCGAATCGTAGCCGGTAACGGTCTGCTGGAACGTCTCCTCAGTGGAGCGGCGGATGCGCTTGTTGGCCCGCTCGATGCTGTCTTCGGCGCTCACATCGTATTTATCCGCCACATAGCCCGCCAGATAGGCGGTCTGGAAGGGGATGGCGTCCTGCATGGCAAAGGGCTCGATGGATTCCATCAGGTCGTCCTCGATCTTGGACGAGCCGTCCACCGGCACGGCGTCAAAACCCAGCGTGCCGTCCCGCCGGACGGAGTAGTAGTTGGTCTCGGTATAGTCGTATTTGCTGTCCGACCAGCATCGGGTCCGGGTGGCGGTGAACCGCAGCTGAGCGTCGGCGTCGCTGTCAAAGAGCCAGAAAGGCACATACACGCCCTTGATCTCGTCGATGTGGTTCTGGCTGCGGAACACCCGGGGCAGCAGAGTCTTGCCCTTGAGGTGCTCCTGCAGCTTTGCCTTGGCGGCCTTTTTGTCCAGCTTGAAGGGGATGATGAGGTCGGGCCGCAGGGCCCCGGCAAACTGTCCGGTGAGGACGATGGGATTGCCGCAGAAGGGGCAGGCCGAGGCGGCCATGGTGTCGTCGCCCACGATCTCGCCGCCGCAGCTCT
>ERZ773186.3519-NODE-3519-length-10336-cov-3.334987_pt1 | contig 10336 bp, 7 predicted proteins | sample MGYA00581000_ERZ773186 | MGnify/ENA primary metagenome ERZ773186 (study PRJEB29015, sample SAMEA2737752) | human gut metagenome | biome: human gut; feature: human-associated habitat; material: faeces | place: China | collected 2012 ... | reverse complement strand
CAGCGCGTAGAAAAACGCTGGCAACCGCTGGGGGAACAACCTGCGCTGTTGCTGAATATGGCAGAGGACGCACAAACTGGCCGCCTGTTTGTCACCGACAACTCGAAAGCGAAGACTACCCTGGTGCTGGATATCCATACTGGTAACCTGCTGAAAAAATTGGATGTGGGTGATTCGCTGGCGGTGAAATTCAACGCAAAACGCAACGAAATCTATATTACCCAGCGTGATTCAGGGAAATTACTCAGCCTGAATGCGACCGATTACAGCGTGAAGAAAAGCTGGGACTTACCGCCTAACCCTAACAGCCTGCTGCTCTCGGCGGATGGGCAAACCCTGTTTGTTACCGTGAAACAGAAATTTAATAAAGACCACTCCACCTCTGCGCCAGATAACGTGGTGCGTATCGATCTGAATAAATAATAACAACATGTTGCCGGGGGCTCTCCGGCAACGTCGTCAGACTTTTAATGGCATGGCTATGGACAACACTAAAACATACGCACACTTAATGAGAAAAACTGTGCTGGCCGCTACTATTGGCGCGCTTTCCGGCACGGTGAATGCTGCTGAGACCCCCACAGAAGCGGAAGAGACCATTGTGGTACAGGCTGCAGAGAGAAGTGATTTTAAACCCGGTGGCGATACGTTACTGCCTGCTTTTCTCGACGGTCAGGTTGCTAATGGCGGCAGGCTGGGGATGCTTGGTCAGCAAAATGCCATGGATGTACCATTTAACGTTATAAGCTACACCTCAAAACTGGTCGAAGATCAGCAAGCTAAGACCGTTGCCGATGTTGTCGCCAATGACGCGAGCGTGCAGGCGGTACAAGGCTACGGTAACTATGCAGAGACATACCGTATTCGCGGTCTGAAACTTGACGGCGATGATATGACCTTTGGTGGATTATCTGGTGTGCTGCCGCGTCAGGTGGTGGATACGCAGATGATCGATCGTGTTGAAATCTTTAAAGGCGCGAATGGATTACTCAATGGCGCTGCCGGTAGCGGCGTTGGCGGAATGATTAATCTTGAACCCAAGCATGCAGACGATACGCCGATCACACGCCTCGGTATGGATTACACCAGTGACTCACAGGTGGGAACGTCGCTCGATGCCGGACGCCGTTTTGGTGACAATAACCAGTTCGGTGCTCGTGTGAATCTGTTGCATCGTGAAGGGGAGGGGGCGGTTGACGACGATAAACGTCGTACCACGCTGGCATCACTGGGACTGGATTACCGTGGCGACCGTTTCCGCAGTTCATTAGACGTTGGGTATCAGAAAAAGACGTTTCACGGTGGCAACATGGGGATCAATATTTACTATGTGCCATTTGTCCCCGATCTACCGAAAAATACGCACAACTATAGCCAGAGATGGGGTTATAGCGATATTGAGAATGAGTTCGGGATGGCGCGCACGGAATATGATCTGACCGAGAACTGGACCGCTTATGCCGGTTTAGGTGCGCAGCACGCGCATGAGATTGGCTTGTACAGTGCTCCGGAAATATACAACCAGGCCGGTGACGCGAAAGCCGGACGCCTTGATACCAATCGTATTATTGATGCGTTCAGCGGGATGGCAGGACTGCGCGGGAATTTTGATACGGGTTTTGTGTCGCATAAGGTTAATGTAGGTTATTCCGCCGTCACTAAAGAAGACAAAATCGCCTGGCGCATGGGGTCACGTGCCGCGCGCCCGGACGTCAATATCTACGATACACAGAATGTACCAAAACCGGCGGTGACGGCGACGGGAGGCAACTATAGCGATCCACTAACCAGTGGACGTACGCGTAGTCAGGGGTGGTTACTCAGCGATACGTTGGGTGTGCTTGATGATCAGCTTCTGTTTACCGTCGGCGCGCGCCACCAAAAGGTCGTGGTGCGTGATTACAACAAAGAAACTGGCGCTGAAAACGTTAAGAACAGTTTTGACGACAGCCGCTGGATGCCGACGTACGGTGTTGTATACAAGCCGTGGCAGGAACTCTCCCTATACGCGAACCATACCGAATCGTTACAGCCAGGCAGCACCGCGCCAAGCAGTGCAGTGAACTACGGTCAAAGCACCGGAATCATCCATGCAAAACAGAATGAGGTTGGGGTCAAAACAGACTTTGGACGTGTAGGCGGTTCACTGGCGCTGTTTGAAATCAAAATGCCGGTCGCACAGTTGGATAGCCAGACCCGGTATTACGCAATCAACGGCGAGCAGCGTAACCGTGGCGTGGAGCTGAATGTTTTTGGTGAGCCGATGTTAGGACTGCGGCTGAACGCCAGTGCAACGTGGCTGGATGCGACGCTCAGTAAAAATCAAAACGGTGTCAACGACGGTAAGACAGCAATCGGCGTACCGGACTTCTATGCGGTGCTGGGTGCTGAATATGATATTAAGCCTGTAGAAGGACTCACCGCGACGGCGCGGCTGAACCATTCTGGTGCTCAATATGCCAACGCGGCAAATACCAAGAAACTCGACAGTTTTACCACACTGGATTTAGGTGTGCGTTACCGTATGTCACTCAATCAAAACCAGAATCAGATGATTTTGCGTGCAGGGGTTGATAACGTCACCAACGAGAATTATTGGTCAGGTATTGATGATACCGGGACTTATCTGTTCCAGGGTGAGCCGCGCACGCTGAAGGTTTCCGTCAGTTACGACTTCTGATTTTTCTCCCGAGCCTCGGTGCGTTGGGCAAGGAAGCCCGGCGCATCCAATCGATTATTGCGCCTTGCGACAACCAGGTTGAAATGTTAAAAGAAGCCCCTTCAATAAAAACGACACAGGGGAAGGGCGTGAAAAACGCGTCAACTGCATCTGACACCAGCGTGTCTGATGCCGCGTCAACGAATGAGCCGACGCTTCAGCGGGGGTTGCAAAACCGCCATATTCAGTTAATTGCGCTGGGCGGCGCAATTGGTACCGGCCTGTTTTTGGGCATTGGCCCGGCTATTCAGATGGCGGGGCCTGCGGTGTTACTGGGTTACGGCGTTGCCGGGATCATCGCTTTTTTGATTATGCGTCAACTGGGCGAAATGGTAGTGGAAGAACCCGTTTCCGGATCCTTTGCCCATTTTGCCTATAAATACTGGGGACCGTTCGCGGGTTTTCTCTCCGGCTGGAACTACTGGGTGATGTTTGTGCTGGTCGGCATGGCAGAACTGACAGCGGCAGGGATCTACATGCAGTACTGGTTGCCCGATGTTCCAACCTGGATTTGGGCCGCGGCATTCTTCGTGATCATCAACGCCGTCAATCTGGTCAACGTACGTCTGTATGGCGAAACGGAATTCTGGTTTGCGCTGATTAAAGTACTGGCCATTATCGGCATGATTGGTTTTGGCGTGTGGATGCTGTTTTCCGGTAACGGCGGGGAACATGCAAGCATCGATAACTTGTGGCGTTACAACGGCTTTTTTGCTACCGGCTGGAACGGATTAATTCTGTCGCTGGCAGTGATTATGTTCTCCTTTGGCGGGCTGGAGCTTATCGGGATTACTGCCGCGGAAGCGCAGGATCCACAGAAAAGCATTCCAAAGGCGGTAAACCAGGTGGTGTACCGTATTCTGCTGTTTTACATCGGTTCTCTGGTGGTGCTGTTGGCGCTGTACCCGTGGGTGGAAGTGAAATCCAATAGCAGCCCGTTCGTGATGATTTTCCATAATCTTGACAGCAACGTGGTGGCTTCTGCGCTGAACTTTGTCATCCTGGTGGCTTCGCTGTCGGTGTATAACAGTGGCGTCTACTCTAACAGCCGCATGCTGTTTGGTCTTTCGGTTCAGGGTAACGCGCCGAAGTTCTTAACCCGCGTCAGCCGTCGCGGCGTACCGGTGAACTCACTGATCCTTTCCGGTGCTATTACGTCGCTGGTGGTACTCATCAACTATGTGCTGCCGCAAAAGGCCTTTAGCTTGCTGATGGCGCTGGTGGTGGTGACGCTGCTGCTGAACTGGATTATGATCTGCCTGGCACATCTGCGATTCCGGGCGGCGATGCGTCGTAAGGGACGTGACACGCAGTTTAAAGCGCTGCTATATCCGGCAGGGAACTACCTGTGTATTGCTTTCCTTGGCATGATTCTGGTGCTGATGTGTACGATGGATGAGATGCGCCTGTCAGCTATCCTGCTGCCAGTGTGGATCCTGTTCCTGTTTGTTGCCTTCAAACTGCTGCGTCGTAAGTCCCGCTAAGTTTCTACCGATCTTGTTATTACCGATCCCATCGTCAGGATGGGATCGGATCCTCACTCAACGTTTATCGTGACCGTTCTCGCAATTTTGTTGCTGCTGACAGGATCTTTATTTTGTAATCGATTACTTTTCTATTGAATCTATTTTGTAATCGATTACTTTTTAAGGATGGGGCAAAAAATGGTGTCAACAACCGAAAGTAGTGGAAAACAGAGCGTACAGTACCGGCTGCTGGTGCCCCGGCTGTCGCTAATGATGTTCTTACAGTTCTTTATCTGGGGAAGTTGGTCCGTCACGCTGGGGCTGGTGATGAGCCAGCACAACATGTCGCTGTTGATTGGCGATGCGTTTTCAGCCGGGCCCATTGCCTCTATTCTGTCGCCATTCGTCTTAGGGATGCTGGTAGACCGCTTTTTTGCCTCGCAAAAGGTGATGGCGGTGATGCACCTTGCTGGCGCGGCAATCCTGTGGTTTGTTCCGCAGGCATTGATGGCGCAAAACGGTGCACTGTTGATTGGTCTGCTGTTTGGCTACACGTTGTGCTACATGCCAACGCTGGCGCTTACCAACAATATTGCTTTTCATAGCCTGTCGGATAAGGACAAAACCTTCCCGGTGGTGCGGGTGTTTGGCACCATTGGCTGGATTGTCGCGGGGATCTTTATCGGTGTAACCGGAATTTCGGACACCACCGGTATCTTTACGCTGGCGGCGATTATCTCTGTGATTCTGGCGCTCTACAGCCTGACGCTGCCCAACACGCCTGCACCGGCGAAAGGACTGCCGGTGAAAGTTCGTGATCTGTTTTGTGCGGATGCTTTTGCCTTACTCAAGGTCCGTCACTTTTTTGTCTTCTCGCTCTGCGCGACGCTTATCTCTGTACCGTTGGGAACCTATTACGCGTATACCGCGTCGTTTCTTGCTGATGCGGGCGTCGGCGACGTCAGTACGGCGATGTCGTTTGGTCAGATGTCTGAAATATTCTTCATGCTGGTGATCCCGTTCCTGTTCAGACGTTTGGGCGTGAAATACATGCTGTTAATCGGGATGTGCGCCTGGTTCGTGCGTTATGCCTTCTTTGCCCTCGGCATCAGCGAAGAGGGGCGATTCCTGCTGTATCTCGGCATTCTGCTGCACGGCGTGTGCTACGACTTCTTCTTCGTGGTCGGCTTTATTTACACCGATCGTATCGCCGGGGAAAAAGTAAAAGGTCAGGCGCAAAGCATGATCGTCATGTTTACCTATGGGATCGGTATGCTGCTGGGCTCGCAAATTTCAGGCGCACTTTACAACCGGCTGGTGGCGGGGCAAACCGTGCCTCAGGCGTGGACCACATTCTGGTGGCTCCCGGCAGTCGCTGCCGCAGTGATTGCCGTGATTTTCCTTTTCTCTTTCAAGTATGACGATAAAGAGCAGGCGTAATTTTCAGGAGGGGTTATGAAAACCATCAAGGGGCCTGGCATTTTTCTGGCGCAATTTATCGGGGATCGCCCGCCATTTAACACCCTGGAAGGCGTGGCAAAATGGGCGGCGGAGCTGGGCTATAAGGCATTACAAATCCCGTGTAATCACAAGTCTCTGTTTGATGTCGAACAAGCTGCTGTAAGTCAGGCCTATTGTGATGATATTCTCGGGATGCTGGCCGGATATGGGTTAGTGATTAGCGAATTATCTACCCATCTTGAAGGTCAACTGGTTGCCGTCCATCCGGCTTACGATGACGCTTTTGACGGATTTGCTCCGCCGTCTGTACGCGCTAATCCGCATGCCAGACAGGCGTGGGCCATCGAAACCTTACACCAGGCCGCTGCGGCTTCGCAAAGACTGGGGCTGACGGCACATGCCACGTTTTCAGGTTCGCTCGCCTGGCCTTTCTTTTATCCGTGGCCACCGCATAATCGTCAGCGCTTTGAAGAGGCTTTTCTGGAGCTGGCGCGCCGCTGGAGACCGATTCTCGATCGCTTTGATCACCATGGGGTGGATGTTTGCTTTGAGATCCATCCCGGCGAAGATCTGCATGATGGCGTGACGTTCGAGCGTTTTCTGGCACTGGTTGATAATCATCCTCGCTGCAACATTCTCTATGACCCGAGCCATCTGTTATTGCAGCAGATGGATTACCTTGGGTTTATCGATGTCTACCACTCGCGTATTAAAGCTTTCCACGTCAAGGACGCTGAGTACCACGCCAGTAGCCGCAGCGGTGTCTATGGCGGTTATCAGCCGTGGCTCGATCGCGCCGGGCGTTTCCGTTCCCTGGGGGACGGGCAGGTTGATTTCAAAACGATCTTCAGCAAGCTCACACAATATGATTTCCCTGGCTGGGCGGTGCTGGAATGGGAGTGTTGCCTGAAAGACGCGCAAACCGGGGCGAGTGAAGGGAGCGATTTTATACGCCGCCATATTATTCCGGTTTCTGCACGCGCATTTGATGATTTCGCCGCTGGCGATGAGGTACGCAAATGATACAGGTTGGCATTATTGGCAGCGGATTTATTGGGCCTGCACATATTGAGGCATTGCGTCGACTCGGCGGTGTGAACGTGGTGGCGCTCTGTGATAGCTCGCTGGCGGTTGCCCAGGAACGCGCAGATGCTCTTCATATTCCTCATGCGTACGGCAGCGTTGAGGCGCTGCTGGCGCATCCCGGACTGCGGGTAGTGCATAACTGTACGCCGAATCATCTGCATGCCGACATCAATCGGCAGATTTTACGCGCGGGCCTGCACGTGTTTTCAGAAAAGCCGCTGTGTATGACGCCGGATGAGGCTCGTGAACTGGAAACGCTGGCGCAGCAGGCTGGAGTGGTGCACGGCGTGAGCTTTGTCTATCGCCAGTTTGCAATGGTGCAGCAGGCGGCCAGTATGGTCAGAAGCGGCAGCGTGGGCCGTCTGTTTGCCGCTCAGGGGAGCTATTTGCAGGACTGGATGCTGCTGGAGACTGACTACAACTGGCGGGTCGATGCCGCACAGGGTGGGGATTCGCGGGCGGTAGCGGATATCGGTTCGCACTGGTGTGATACGGTGCAATTCGTGACTGGAAAACGTATTGTCGAGGTGATGGCCGATTTGGCTATCGTCTGGCCGGTACGTAAAGCCAGCATTGCCAGTAACGCTACGTTTGGCCAGCAAACGGCTGATGTGCAATTTGAGGATAAAGCGGTTACGACGGAAGATCGTGGATCGGTGCTAGTACGTTTTGATGATGGCAGCAAAGGCTGCTTTAGCGTTTCGCAGGTGAGTGCCGGGCGCAAGAATCACCTGAGCTTTGAAATTAACGGTAGCCACTGTTCACTGCACTGGGATCAGGAAACGCCGCAACAGCTTTGGGTCGGGCACCGTCAGCAGGCGAACCAGATCCTGACGGACGACCCAGGATTGATGAATGCGGATGTTGCTGCCAGTGCGCACTTTCCGGGTGGGCATATTGAGGGCTGGCCGGATGCGTTCAAGAATATGATGCAGCAGTTTTATCAGGCTGTGTTGGCAGGCAAAATGCCCGCGACGGCAGAGCGTCGATTTGCGTCTTTTTCTGATGGTGCGGATGTGATGTATATCATTGATGCAATTATAAAAAGCCATCAGCAGCAGCGTTGGATATCAGTACAGCGCTAAACACGCATCCGGTTCGCCAGTCGGCGATTTTATGGTAGCCTCAACGCAAAGCGTAAACCGCAGGATGTGTCGTCGTTATGTCTATTCAAAAAATCGCCCAGCTTGCCGGTGTGTCGGTGGCGACGGTATCGCGTGTGCTGAATCACAGTGATACCGTCAAAGCCAAAAATCGCGAGCGCGTGCTACAGGCTATTAAAGAAAGCAATTATCAGCCCAACCTGCTGGCGCGTCAGCTGCGTACGGCACGTAGTTCGATGATTTTGGTGATGGTTTCCAACATTGCCAACCCTTTTTGTGCAGAGGTTGTTAAAGGCATTGAAGAGGAGGCGGAGAAGAATGGCTATCGCATTTTGCTGTGTAATTCCGGCTCGGATACAGCCCGCTCAAAATCGGCGTTGAAGCTCCTGTCGGGGAAAATCGTCGATGGCATTATCACCATGGATGCATTCTCAAAATTACCGGAACTGACTACGCTGATTGGCGATGCGCCCTGGGTTCAGTGCGCGGAATATGCTGACAAAGGCGCGGTTTCCTGCGTGGGGATTAACGATGTTGACGCCGCACAGTCGGTGATATCTCACCTGGTGGATAAGGGCTACCGACGAATTGCCTTAATCAATCATGACCTGAGTTATAAATATGCTCGTTTGCGCGAACGCGGCTATAAAGCGGCGCTGCATGCATTGTCGCTTGAATATCAGGCTGTGGAATATGCCAGTGAATTAAGTTCCAGTGCAGGAATTGCGGCGATGAAAACACTACTTGCCGCAGAGGTGAAACCCGACGCGGTGTTTGCCGTATCGGACACGCTAGCCGCTGGTGCGATGCGCGCTATTTTCGATGCCGGATTACAGATCCCGCAGGATATCGCCGTTGTTGGTTTCGACGGTACGGAACTGGCAGAAATGGTTTCTCCACAGCTTTCGACCATTGAGCAGCCCTCACGGGATATAGGCCGCAAAGCGGTAGGATTATTGCTGAATAAAATAGAAAATCCTGACGCGCAGACGGAAAGGGTGATGATGGACTGGCGCTATATTTCACGCGCCAGTACCTGAGCTTTATCGCTGAAACGCGCCAGACAGCGCACGAATATCGTTTCCGGTAGGCGACTGATGAATGCGCAAGCCAAACTCTTCGACTACGGCAAATATATGGTCGAAGATATCAGCCTGAATACTTTCATATTCCAGCCAGACCACCGTATTGGTAAAGGCATAAATTTCAATCGGTAAACCATGATCGTCTGGCGCAAGCTGGCGCACCATTAACGTCATATCTTTGCGAATACGCGGATGATGACGCAAATACTCGTTCAGATAAGCGCGAAAGGTGCCAATGTTCGTCATCCGGCGGTGATTCAATACCGATTCAGGCGCATCTAATTGCTGATTCCACTCGCTGATTTCCTGGTGACGTGTGGTTAAATACGGTTTCAGCAGGTGGGCTTTATGCAACCGCTGACGCTCATCCTCATCAAGAAAATGGATACTGGTGGCATCAATGCTGATGCTGCGTTTAATTCGCCGACCACCCGAAGCCGACATTCCGCTCCAGTTTTTAAAAGAGTCTGATACCAGTGACCAGGTTGGGATCGTGGTGATGGTGTTATCCCAGTTGCGCACTTTGACGGTGGTTAAGCCAATATCGATAACAGCACCGTCTGCGCCGTATTTCGGCATTTCCAGCCAGTCGCCAAGCTTTAACATATCGTTGGCGGAGAGCTGTATTCCGGCCACCAGACCGAGAATAGGGTCTTTAAATACCAGCATTAACACGGCGGCCATTGCACCCAAACCGCTTATCAGTATTGCCGGTGACTGGCCAATCAGCAGGGAAATCATCAATATTCCGACGAGGATTGCGCTGATTAGCTTGATGCCCTGGAATATGCCTTTTAGCGGCAGTTGCGACGCAGCAGGGAGTTTTTGTGACAGATTGAGAATAACGTCCAGCAGAGAAAACAGTGACAGCAGGGCGTACATCATGATCCACAGCTGTGCGCAGGTTACTAATATTTCTGCGGCTTCGCTGCCTTTCTGTAGCCAGAGTGCGGCCTGTATATTGACAATGATACCCTGCAGGGTGAATGCCAGCCGGTGAAATAACTTGTTCTGCGTGATGATTTGTAGCCACAGGCGGGAGCTGGCGTTGGCGCGCTTTTCAAATGCGCGTAATACCACCCAGTGCAAAATAACGTGAACAATAATGGCGGTGATAAAAATAATGCCAAAAATCATCACCAGCGAGGTGGTGTGATTTATTTCAATGCCGAGTTCTTCTACCTGAGATATCAATTCCTGCATAATGTCTCCTTAATAAACAGCGGTCTATGATGACCGCTGTGCGGAGCTTATGCAAATGCGGAGGATTAGACTTCCGTCAGCGTCGTTTCCAGCGGCAGACGAGATTTCGGCAGCGCGGCGTTGAAATCTTCTACGCTGTGATGACCCACAGGAACCACCACTACGCTGGTGAAACCTTTTTCTTTCAGGCCAAATTCTGCATCCATGACCGCT
>ERZ773186.3517-NODE-3517-length-10343-cov-6.347978_pt1 | contig 10343 bp, 7 predicted proteins | sample MGYA00581000_ERZ773186 | MGnify/ENA primary metagenome ERZ773186 (study PRJEB29015, sample SAMEA2737752) | human gut metagenome | biome: human gut; feature: human-associated habitat; material: faeces | place: China | collected 2012 ... | reverse complement strand
CAGATGTAATGCTGGCAGTTGCAGGAAGATATTTGCAACCATACCAATCAACACCACTACAACACCCGCCATCAGCATACCGCCGAGGAAGGACATATCTTTACGCGTGGTCAGCACATAGGCCGAGCAGCTGAAGAAGACCAGCGCCGTACCGCCCAGCGCCATGGCGATAACATCACCCATGCCTGCGGACAGGTATGTATTCAGCATCGGTCCCAAGATGTAGCCCAGGAAGCCAGTGAAAGCGAACGCTGACAAAATACCAACCGGTTTATCTGCCGTTTTGTAAGTCAGGAACATCAGGCCATACATACCCACCAGCGTCAGGATAAGTCCCGGAGAAGGTAACATCAGTACGGTACTGGCGGTCGCAGTGATCGCTGAAAACGCCAGCGTCAGGCTGAGCAGGAAATAGGTATTGCGCAGCACCTTATGCGTGCTGAGTAGCGATGTACGCTCGCGCGAAGAACTAATAATACGATCCATGAGTCACTCTCTTATGACAGATGTAATTAATGATGGAGGATAATGAAATCAAGGGGAATGACACAGCGGTTTTACCCATCTTTACGCATTTTAACCCGCCAGACTTAAGCATATTATTTCAACAAAAGTTCCCGAATTAGATGTTAGCACTGTATGTGCAAAAATGTCAGATCGCTATCTACCAGGTAACTGAAAAATATTGCGTTATTCCTGAATCTCTCTGACAGTGACAGCGGTGTCTACATAAAACAGAGCAATAAGGTAAAGGGAATGATTCAACATAAATCGAAGATATTGACGTTTACGCTGTTGACTGTCTGTTTGATGTCTATAAACGGCGCGGCGAGGGCGGCAAATGTTCCCGCAGGAACACTACTGGCAGAAAAACAGGAACTGGTCAGAAACAACGGCAGTGAGCCGGCATCGCTGGATCCGCATAAAGTCGAAAGCAACGTTGAGTTTAATTTAATCAGCGATATGTTCGACGGTCTGGTGGCTGTCAAGCAGGATGGGTCTATCGAACCCCGTCTAGCCGCGTCCTGGGAGAATAAAGGCAACACTGTCTGGACCTTCCATTTACGCCCGGGCATAACCTGGTCAGATGGATCTGCTATTACCGCACAGGATGTCGTCTGGAGCTGGCAGCGTCTGGTTTCGCCGCAAACGGCTTCACCTTATGCTTCGTATCTGGGCAACATGCACGTTGCGAACGCGGTTGATATTGCCCAGGGGAAAAAAGATCCCGCCACGCTGGGAGTCAAAGCCCTGGATGATACCACCCTGGAAATTACCCTGACGCAACCGACGGCGGCGTTTCTGGCGATGCTGGCGCATCCATCTCTGGTCCCGCTGGATAAAGTGTTGATAGGTCGTTTTGGCGATAAGTGGACCCGGCCAGAGCATTTTGTCAGCAGCGGGCCGTACAAATTATCGCAGTGGGTGGTTAATGAGCGCATCGTTGCCGAGCGTAACCCACATTATTGGGACGATCGGCATACGGTTATTAATAAAGTTACTTATTTGCCTATCAGCTCAGAGTCGGCTGACGTAAATCGCTATAAGGCCGGTGAAATCGACATTGTGTATAGCGTACCGGTCAATCAGTTCGCGCAACTGAAAAAAACGATGGGGGATGAACTGCATGTCTCGCCCCAGCTTTCAACGTATTACTATCAGTTCAATACAACCCGCGCGCCGTTTAATGATCCGCGCGTGCGCCGGGCGCTGAATATGGCGTTAGATAAAGACATCATCGCACAAAAGGTGATGGGGCAGGGGCAGCGAGCAGCGTGGGTTATCAGCCAGCCGGAAATAGGTGGGGTGAAACTGCATGCGCCGGAGTATGCGTCATGGCCGCTCGAAAAACGTATTGCTGAAGCCAAAAAACTGCTGGCTGAAGCCGGTTTTGGTCCTGAGCATCCGCTTAGCTTAAATCTGCTCTACAACACCTTCGAAACGCACCAGCGTATTGCGATTGCCGCATCGTCGATGTGGAAGAAAAACCTCGGCGTCGAGGCGAAGCTACAGAACCAGGAGTGGAAGACGATGCTGGATACCATGCATACGCATAACTTCGACGCCGTCCGCTACGCGTGGATTGCCGACTACGACGATGCCGCCACCTTCCTCAATACTTTCCGTACCGGGGATAGCGAGAACACCAGTCAGTACAGCAACCCTGCTTACGATGAGGCCCTGCGCAATGCGGCGAAAGCCTCCGACGTGGCGACCCGGGGCAAATACTATCAGCAGGCGGAAGATCTGCTGGCGCAGGATGTTCCCGCCATTCCGGTCTATCACTATGTACGTACCCATCTGGTGAAACCTTGGGTAGGGGGCTTCACGCCGGATAAGCTGGGGTATTACTACACCAAAGACATGTACATTAAAAAACACCCATCCGCCAGCGGCGATGGGCGTTGATTTTCTGTGCAAACTGCCTGAAATTCAGACGAATAACACAAAATTGTTTGTTTTTAAGGCAGTTGATCAAAATGATGCTTTACAGCATCCGCCGAGGTGTTTATAGTGCGCCTCACACCGGAAGTGTGGCCGAGCGGTTGAAGGCACCGGTCTTGAAAACCGGCGACCCGAAAGGGTTCCAGAGTTCGAATCTCTGCGCTTCCGCCATATAAAAGAAGGGGTTACCGAAAGGTAACCCCTTCTTGCTTTGTCCGGTCGGTCGTGCATGACCCGGACAGCGACCGACGACGTTTTCATTCCCACAGCGCTGACGGATACATAGCCCGTCGCATGGCAGGACTTTTCACAACGCCCGCTTATTCTTCGACAATCCGCGCCTTCGGTTTGCTCAGCAGGAGCATGACCAGCGCGACGTAGGGCATCGGCTTCCAGAAATAGTAGCCCTGCAGCAGATGAATATTCTGGCGATTAAGATAATCCCGTTGGGCCTCGGTTTCGACGCCCTCGGCAATGATGCGCAGTGACAGCGTCCGCGCCATCTCTATCACGCAGTCCAGCAGCTTGCTTGTCGGCGCCTCCCCGGTTACCCGGCCGACAAAACTCTGATCGATTTTGATATAGTCGAAAACCAGCTCGTGGAGACAGGAAAGCCCGGAATAGCCGGTGCCAAAGTCGTCCAGCGCGATGGAAAACCCGCGGGAGTGTAACGTATTGAGCTTGTCCACAACCGCCCCGTTGAGCAACAGCGGCTCCTGCTCCGTGATCTCCAGCATCAGCTTCACCGCTTTACCCTCAAAGCCGCGCTGATAGTGCAGGCAGTCATCGATAAACGTCGGCGCGTTAATATGTGACACGCTGATATTCAGGCCAATATGAAACCCATCCGGTAGTTTACTAAAGTGTGGTCTCATCTGCGCGTTGACCTGCGCCATCAGGCTGCGGGTTAGGGGAATAATTAAGCCGGTACGTTCGGCCAGCGGAATAAATTCCGCGGGCGAGCGCGCTGGCGTCGTGCTGTTTTGCCAGCGGGCGAGGTAAATACCTCCTGGTGTGGGTCCGCAGCCAGCGGCTTAACATCGCCATATCTGGCAATCATTTGGTTCTGCACCCAGAGTGCCAGCCCGTTGTCATCGGTATCGCTATATAGCGCATCGCGCAGATGGATGTCGCTGATCGTGACAATCACCCTGATCGGCGCTAAGCGCGTCTGATAGATCAGCACCGGCCGCTTATTGACCATCATTCTGGCCGGGAGCAGTAACAGAGGGTCATCAGGCAAAGACTCAGGGCTAAGTGTCAGGACCCGGTTGCCAGTTAATGACGAACACGCCAGCAAGAAATACCATCAGCGCCAGGGAAAAGGCAATCACTCGCAGCCGGTGGATGAAGAGACGGCGTTGTTTCTTGGCGATCGCACCGTCAGCCAGGCCGCGTGGCAGCCCGGCGCGATGGTGCGACTGACGGTCAGCGGCAAGGCGCGGGTATTTAGCGGCTAATCCCTGAGCAGGCGGCGCCGGCTATCGCCGGTGCCGCACAGAAAGCTAATCAGGCGGAGGATGAAGCCGATAGTATCCGCGCCACTGACCTCGTCGCCATGGAGTGGTAGTACGTTGGAACAATTCCGCGGGGTCAGTCCATCTCACCGCCGTTTTGCCGGTGTGCGCTTTACAAATCCAGCACTAACCGGCCGCCTTTGGCGCGCGAGCAGCAGATCAGCATACTCTGCTGGCTGGCTTTCTCTTCCTCGCTGTAATACTGATCGCGGTGGTCGGCTTCCCCCTCCAGAATCATCGTTTCGCAGGTGCCGCACACCCCTTCTCGGCACAGGCATTCGACCTTTGCCGCTTTGTTATTCTCGATCACCTGCAAAATGGTCATATCCTGCGGCACGGTAAATTCGCGTCCGGAACGCGCCAGCACCAGGGTAAACGCCTCTCCGCCTTTATCCTCAACGATAAACTGCTCAAAGTGCAGCTGACTGGCGGGCACCTGATGGCGTTCGGCGGCGGCTTTCACCGCCTCGTTAAGCGCCGCTGGGCCGCAGGTATACACGTGGGTTCCTGGCTCGAGGTCGGCGAACAGGCGCGGTAGGTCGAGACGGCTGCCGAGCGCTGATACATGAACATTGACCCGATCGCGCCACGGCGCTGCGCTGAGCGCATCGACGAAAGCATTACTGTCGGCGTCGTGAAAACAGTAATGCAGCTGCCAGTCGGCCTGCCGCTGTTCCAGTTCCGGAATATGCGATAAGAATGGCGTAATGCCGATGCCGCCGGCGATCAGCAGATGTTTTCGCGCCTGTGGTTCGATGGCGAACAGATTGTTGGGCGTGGACACCGTCAGGGTATCGCCCGGGCGCACCCGCTGGTGCATAAAACGCGAGCCGCCTTTGGAAGGCGACTCAAGACGCACCGCAATCTGCCAGCTGGTGGTATCCAGCGGCGAGCTCATTAGCGAATAGGCGTTACTGTAGCGCTGCTCGCCATCCTGCATCTGGACGATAATATGGCTGCCGCCGCTGAATCCCGGCAGCGGGGCGCCGGTCGGCGACACCAGCGTAAAACGCTTCACAAGAGGGGTGATCTGTTCAACATCGCGAACGACCGCCTCAAACATTTGATAATCAGACATCGCTGAACTCCATCAAAAAATCCCGGCGTGGCTAGCGCCATCGCCGGGAGAGCACATTTACAACCCCTGGCAGAGATACTTCATCTCCAGGTAATCTTCGATTCCGTGTTCCGACCCTTCGCGGCCAAGACCGGACTGCTTTACCCCGCCAAACGGTGCGACTTCGTTGGAAATTAGCCCGGTATTGATACCGACCATGCCGTATTCCAGCTGCTCGGAGACGCGCCAGATACGGGCGGCATCGTTGCTGTAAAAATAGGAGGCGAGGCCGTAGATGGTGTTATTCGCCTGCTCGATGACCTGCTGCTCATCGTCAAATTTCACCAGCGCGGCCACCGGGCCGAAAATCTCTTCCTGCAGCAGCAGTGACCCCGGCTGTACGTCGCCGATCACCGTAGGGGTGAAGAAATTACCGCCCAGCGGATGCGCTTTACCGCCGGTTAACAGCGTGGCGCCGCGGCTCATGGCGTCGTCGAGCAGGGACTGCACTTTGCGCCCGGCGTCGGCGTTGATCAGCGGGCCAATCTGTACATCGGACTCGCTGCCATCGCCCACTTTCAGGGCGGCGACGCGGGCGACGAACTTATCGCAGAATTGGTCGTAGACGGCGCGATGAATATAGAAGCGGTTGACGCAGACGCAGGTTTGCCCGGCGTTGCGGAACTTGGCGATCAGCGCGCCCTCGACCGCTTTATCGATATCGGCGTCGTCAAAGACGATAAACGGCGCGTTACCGCCGAGCTCTAAAGAGAGCTTTTTGATGGATTCCGCGCACTGGCGCATCAGCACGCGGCCAACTTCGGTCGAACCGGTAAAGGAGAGCTTACGCACCCGCTCATCGCCGGTGAACACCGCGCCAATCTCTCGCGACTGGCCGGTAACGACGTTAATGACGCCCTGCGGGATCCCGGCCTGATTCGCCAGCTCCGCCATCGCCAGCGCGGTAAACGGCGTTTCGTTAGCCGGCTTAATCACCATCGTACAACCCGCGGCCAGCGCCGGGCCGGCCTTCCGGGTGATCATCGCCGCCGGGAAGTTCCACGGGGTGATCGCCGCGCAGACGCCTACCCCCTGGCGGATCACCATCAGGCGTTTATCGGCGCCGGGGGAGGGGATTATCTCGCCGTTGGCGCGTTTCCCTTGTTCGGCAAACCACTCGATAAACGAGGCGGCATAGGCGATTTCGCCTTCCGCTTCCGCCAGCGGCTTGCCCTGCTCGGCGGTCATGATCTGCGCCAGCGCGGTTTTGTTTTCGAGGATCAGGCGGTGCCAGTTTTTCAATAGCGCGGCGCGCTGAGCGGCGGTGAACGCGCGCCAGTCCGGCAGCGCGGCCGCGGCGGCATCCACTGCCTGTTGCGCTTCCGCACGCCCCATATTGGGGATCTGGCCGAGCGTCGCGCCGGTGGAAGGATTGCTGACGGCAAGCGTCGTGCCGTCGGCGGCGTCGCGCCAGCTTCCGGCAATCAGCGCCTGCTGGCGAAACAGATCTGAGTGAAACACAGACATAGCAAGCTCCTTCAACGATTACGGCTGGAACACCTGGGCGACCAGATTGTGGAAATGCGCGATCCCGTGCTCGGAGATACCGCTGCCGCTGTTATCCGCCATAATGCGCCCCTGGCCGCGATAGCCGCGGGACTTCAGCCCCTTCTGCACGCTTTCCACCAGGCGTAAATCTTCCGGGCGGAACACGTCGCGATACCACTCAATCAGCGCTTTCTGATCGTCAGTCAGCTCTTCGTTGGTGAAATAGATGTCGTAATTCTGCAGAGTGGTCTCTTCATCCACCGGGAATTCATAGATAACGGTCATCATGCCCTTGATCGGCGTGACGTTGAACATGGTGCACGGCCACAGCCAGAAACCGTGAAACGCGGCGTCGGTACCCTCTTCGAATTTAAACGACTGCTCGGACGGTTTGGCGAAGCCATACTGCAGCGTCCATTTGCCGTGCATGGTGTGCCAGTAGCGGTCAACCTGGACGGAATCCGAGAAGCCCGGGTGCGCCGGACCGCAGTGGTAACATTCCAGATAGTTATCGACGATATTTTTCCAGTTCGCCGGGGTGAGGGTGGTAAAGCGCGCCGCCAGTTTCAGATCATGCACGTCCGGACAGGCTTCCAGCACTTTGTCCTGCAGCCCCGGTAGCTGCGTTTCCACACTCTCCGCTTCCGGATTCATATTGATAAACACAAAGCCGGCATACTCTTCCAGGCGAACCGGCACCAGCGTTGCCTTTTCGCTATCGAAATTCGCCACGTTTTCGCAGTTGCGGGCGTGGGCGAGATTGCCGTCCAGCTTGAAGGCCCAGGCGTGATAGGGGCAGGTAATCACGTTTTTGGCTTTGCCCTCGCCGCTCAGTAGCTGGTGGCCGCGGTGTGGGCAGACGTTATAGAAGGCGCGCAGAATGTTGTCGCGGCCGCGGACGATAACGATATTTTCGCCGATGATCTCCCGGGTAATGTAATCGTTCGGCCGGGCGACCTCGCTGCCGTGGGCGACGCAAATCCAGCTATTGGCGAAGATGCGCTCTTTCTCGTGCTCAAACGCCTGGCTGTCGGTATAAAAACGGGCCGGAATGGTCCAGGCATCCTGCGGATTAGCGCAAAAGTTAATCGGCAGGGTGAAGTCAGGGCTCAAATTGCTCATGTAGGGTCTCCTTGTGATTATTGTCAGTAAGAGGTTTTACAGCGACTGGCCGTCGCCTTTGAGTACCGCGCCAACCGGCAGCGTCTCGGCTTTAATAATGGGCTCGGGGGTATGGGTTTCTATCTGATGGACCGGAACGTGGGCGTAGTCCTGTTTTAACCAGCGCACGAAGCCGCCGGTTTTAATCAGTAAAATGGCCAGGAACGGTAGGGCGGTCAGCACCACGGTGGTTTTCATGGTCTCAAGCGAAGCGCCGGTAAACAGAATCGACAGCGGGATGAGGGTGATCACCACGCACCAGAACAGGCGCATGCCGCGATCCGGATCCTCGCCTTCGCGCAGGTTGCGGGTACTGGTCGCCGCCATGGTGTAGGCCACCGCATCCATGTGCGAGGCGAGGAAAACAATCATCACGAACAGATAGGCGGCGAGGAACAGCTTACCTGCCGGCAGCGACATCAGGACCTGCTGGACGGCGGTTTCGCCGCCGAGAGTCTGCATCACCTGTGGTACGTTAATCACGCCGTTAACGAACTGGTGCATGGCGTAGCTTTCCATCACCCCGAAGAAAAACCAGCAGCCGGCGGTGCTACCGAGGAGCAGTCCCCAGATCACCTCTTTGATTTTGCGCCCGCGGGAGACGCGGGTGACGAACATCGCCACGCCTGGGGTATAGGAGATCCACCACAGCCAGTAGAAGACGGTCCAGTTGCGGGTAAAGGCGCCGTCGCCGAGCGGGTCGGTAAACAGGCTCATCTGCAGGAAGTTTTGGGTCGTCAGGCCGACGGCGTTAATGACGTTATTGGTGATGAATTCGGTCGGGCCAACCAGTAATACCACCAACGGCAGCAGAAACGCCCCCCAGCCGACCATTTTGCTCAGGCGCTGCAGGCCGTTGTTGATGCCAATCCACGAACTCATGCAGAAAATACCGCCGGAGAGCAGGATCACAAATGCCTGCACGGTGAAGTTATCCGGCAGTCCGGTCAGCGCTGACAGGCCGCGGGTGAAGGTGGCGGCGGTGACTACCAGCGAAATGGTTAACGCGCCGACGGTAGCGATCAGGAACATCAGATCGACCAGACGGCCCCAGAAACCTTGCGGATTAACGCCGGTGATCGCCGAAACGATCCCGGAGAGGCTGAGGCCTTTATTTTTCCGCACGTGGAAGTGATAGGCCATGATCAGCGAGGCGAGGGTATAGGTTGCCCAGGCGCTTACGCCCCAGTGGAAGAAAGAGTAAGGGATGCTGTATTCCAGCGCTTTCGGCGATTGCGGGGCAATGTTCAGGCCCGGGGTCTGGTAGTAATAAGCCCATTCGGCAACGCCCCAGTACAGCGTGGAGGAGCCGAGACCGGCGCAGATAAACATAAACAGCCATGAGAGGGTACTGTATTCGACTTTACCTTCGCCGAGACGGATATTGCCGTATTTGCTGGTGGCCAGATACAACACCAGTCCCAGCGCCAGCAGCACCAGTACCTGTACCGTGGAACCCAGCAGGCGGGTCACGCCGTTAAAAATCGAATCAGCCGCCTGCGCGGTTTGCTGGGGGAAGAGACTTAATGTAGCGGCGATGAAAACAATGGCCGCCAGGCTGATGGCAATCAGCGGCACATCTTTTTTCTTTACGTTGCTCAACATGAGTGATCTCCTGGGCATGATTGCCCGTCGGTGGCTTTAGCCTGTCGTTGTTATCACGCTGTAGGGTCAGGGTTCGTAGCAAGATGCTATTAACAATTGGATTATTTCTTCGTTACATGAATTAAACAATTGGCCGTTTCGTGAAGCAATAAAACACGAAACGGAAATAATAAAAGGTGAATTGGCGCAGGTTCTGTCCTTTCAGGAATTAATAAAGTTCACCGCTGTGATGCGGTTCACTTGTCAATCGTGGGGGATTCTGCATAGCGAAAAGAGAGGGGAGTTGGCGGACCAGGCGCGCGGGTTTTCCCGGGTAGCGGCTGCGCCTTACCCGGGCTACTTGCTGTGCCGTTTTTTTGCCGGGTGGCGGCTGTGCCTTACCCGGCCTACTCACTACATTATCGTGCCATTGTAGCCCCGGTAAGCGCAGCGCCACCGGGGAGCGGCGGAGTAATTACGCCAAAATGGCCTTGCAGATAGCCTCGCTAACCTGCTGCGTTGAGGCACTGCCTTTCATGTCCGGAGTTTTCGGTCCGCAGGCGATCGTCTGCTCAATCGCCGCCAGAATGCCATCGTGAGCGGCGTGGTAGCGCTCATCGCCGTTGCCGAGGAAATCGAGCATCATCGCCCCGGCCCAAACGGTGGCGATCGGGTTGGCGATATTTTTACCGTAGATATCCGGCGCGGAGCCGTGAACCGGCTCGAATAGCGACGGGAAGGTGCGCTCCGGATTGAGATTGGCCGACGGCGCAATGCCGATAGTGCCGGTACAGGCCGGGCCGAGATCGGAGAGAATATCGCCGAACAGGTTGGAGCCGACCACCACGTCAAAACGCTCCGGCTGCAGCACGAAGCGGGCACACAGGATATCGATATGCTGCTTGTCCCAGCGAATTTCGGGATAGTTTTTGGCCATCTCTTCCACCCGCTCATCCCAGTAGGGCATGCTGATGGCCAGGCCGTTGGATTTGGTTGCGGAGGTCAGCGTTTTGCGTGGGCGGCTTTGCGCC
>ERZ773186.3512-NODE-3512-length-10361-cov-4.159907_pt1 | contig 10361 bp, 9 predicted proteins | sample MGYA00581000_ERZ773186 | MGnify/ENA primary metagenome ERZ773186 (study PRJEB29015, sample SAMEA2737752) | human gut metagenome | biome: human gut; feature: human-associated habitat; material: faeces | place: China | collected 2012 ... | reverse complement strand
TCATACACTTTTGTTTTAGGCATCCAAAAGTGTCAAGTTTTTTTAGGGTAAGTCACGTTCCCCGAATTGCAAGGTGGAACACGAGAGTTGAGTAAAATATTCTTTGACAAAATACCTGTGTATGAAGTCTCTGATGCCCAAAACCTGCAATTCCAAGAAGCTGTAGAAGATATACAAAACGAATATACCAAACAAAAAGCACAGAGAATAGACTCTATGCTCTTTGATTTGTATAATCTAACAAGAGAAGAAAGAAAGGTTATAGGCTTTGTTGAGATAGTTTGATATATTGCGTGACATATTCACGTTCTTTAGGAGATAAGTCATACATTGTGAAAACAATGTCGTTTATCTCCTTTTCTGATGAATCATAGGGATTGTTTATTTGCCTGTTGAGAAGAGTTGAAAGCTGCCTCTCGTACTGGGAGTTATATGGAATGCATGCAGGTTCTATTGCTTGTACACTTACCAACAAATCTCCTGTTCCAGTTTTGGGTGAATCTTTTAACAAATAGTGTCCCATCAATGAGTTTAATATACAGCACAAATACTCGATATGCTCGCCTGTAGCAAAACAGGTACTATCAAGTCCAAGACATCCCTTATTGTCAAAAGAGAAGCGTAAGATTGACCCAATCCTTTTCCAGATAATTTTTGGCCGCGAAAAATCCTCCGATTGAATGATTATGGAGGATTTTAATAAGCCCAAAATTATCTGGGGTGAAATATCTGACCGAAGTAAGTTTGCTTATGAATCTGGTGGAAAGTTCATTCCTGAAGCTACAACTTTTTTAATGGTCGGGGATCATCTTCCATATCTTTTTTGTGCATTGAACTCGCCAGTATCAGAATGGTTCTTTTCTAAAGTGGGTACAACTACAGGCGTTGGTACTGTTAGATGGAAAAAATACACCATACAGCAACTCCTATTACCAAATATTACAGAGGAACAGCAAACTATATACAGCAACTTCGTTGAGCAATATATTAAAGGCGATTTGTCAATCCTTGACTTCGCCAATAGAGTTAATTCAGAAATATACAAATCCGTGGGTCTTACAGATGTAGAAATAGATTATGTTGAGAATTTCTACCCACCACTTTCATGAGTCATTAGCAAGTAGTTGTTTATGCAACTACTTGCTAATAAGCAATTTGATTTCTGTTTCTGACAACTTGTATATTTGAAATGCCAGTTCATCAATTCGGTTCTCTGTTTCAATGGCTTGATGTATTAATGTATCTTGTACAAGACTTGTCATTTCCATTTCTTGTTCTTTTGTGGGGCGTGCGATGGGGAACTTCATAACATATTGAGACAACATCCTGAATTGTCTTTCCTGCAATTGAGTGACATAAAGCTTTACAAGATACTTTCCTAATCTTGAGTTTAAGATGCCAAGTACATATCTCGGATCGGTAGTTTCACTACTCATAATGTATGCTGTGTTTAAGACAACACATCTTTTGTCATCATAAGAATAGCACGGGAATGGGTAGCCCTCTTCTGGATTGTCTGTTTGTATTTCCATATACACAACTTTTGGCTTATTAAAATCCTCCCAATAGCTGATGCTATCCTGAGTCTCAAACCACTTGTTGTTGGTTTTCTTTCTGGCTTTCACTTTCTCTCCATCAACAATATGTGTTTTGCCTGTTTGTTCCAGTCTCTCAATACCAAACGAAAGCAGATATTGCTTTACTGCTGGGTATCTGTCAATATCATAATGACGAGATGGGAATGTTGCTATTAAATACAAATTTGCCCAGTCATATCCATACCTCTTTATGTCGCGGCCTCTAAGAATCGGTCGTATAAGTTCAGCCGTTCTTTGACGTTCATCCTCTGTTTGGCAGTTTGCCAGTATCTCATCACGTTTTTCGGAATCGATGATGAATGCTTCGTTACACCCTGTCAGTACACCACGATAGATGTTGATGTCCCAATCTTTCAGTGGTGTACCAACAGCCTCTATCTTCTTTTTGATGCTTTGCTCAATGGGAGAAAGGATAACCCAACTATCCGATGTGGCGAAATCGCAAATAGAGTTCTGCTGCTGCACGAAATCGCTCATTAGTTATCTGCCAATTCTTTTAGGGCTATAAACCTATCAAGTGTATTCCTGTCGCACTTGCATATCTTCGCTATTTTCCTCTTAGATGTGCCGTTTTTTAGAAGTTCTTTGATGAGGACTTCTTTGCCTGACAACTTGTATTTATCGGGGCTACTTTTCTTTCCTCTTGGGCGACCAAGAACAACTCCCTCCGCTTTCTTCCTCGCCAAAGCCTCTTTGGTTCTTTGGCTGATAAGATTACGTTCTATCTCAGCAGAAAGCCCAAAGGCAAAGGCAAGGACTTTGCTCTGAATGTCATCACCCAGACGGTAATTGTCCTTGATAGTCCAGACACGGCACTCCTTTGTCATGCAGATATTCAGTATCTCCATAATCATAAAAAGATTCCTGCCAAGACGTGACAACTCACTACAGATGATAATGTCATCCTTGTTGACTTTCTTCAGTAGGTTGCCAAGTTGTCTCTTTGTATAATTCCTTGTCCCACTGATAGTTTCTTCTATCCAGTCGTTAATCACTATGTTCTGCTTCTCACAGAACTTGTTAATCTCAAAGCGTTGGTTCTCAACCGTCTGCTTGTCACTTGAAACACGAATGTAACCGTAAACCATATACATTAGATTTTAATTAATAAACTATATTATATATGGAGGTCTTGTATGCAGTTCCAAAGTGCAAGTTTTATCCTCTAAAGTGCAAATTTTGCACTTTAGAGGATAAAGCGTGCAATGTTTATACTTATGACAAATGTCGGAGATTGTGTCGGAGGTAATGTTACAAGTTTGTCGTAAGTACAACTAATTAATAGACAGAAGAGAATCAGAAAAATGACGATAAGTAACCCACCTGTCTCAGTGAAAGAGATGTCACTAGGTTTGTCACTAGTAATGTCACTAGTAATGTCGGTACTTCAACTCACTGAAAGTCAAAAGAATATATTCAATTGGCTGATAGAGACTGGACAAATGAATGTCCTAAAAAATGCCCTAGAAACATCAGCTTCGCTTGCAACGCATTTCAAAGTTGATGCAAGGACTATCCGCCGCGACCTAAGCGTTCTGCAAACCAAAGGCTTTATCCGTCACGATGGGCCTGACAAGGGTGGACGCAGGGTGGATATAAAAGGATAATTGAGAGTTTCATCAGAAAGCTTACTCGTATTACTGATATTACTGAATAATATACCGAAAAATGGTTTGCGAACAAAAATAATGGGATTTGCGAACAAAATGAGTGAATCAATTATTGCAGAAAGATTATATTGGTGTTCGCTAAATGCAATTTTGTTCGCAAATTGTTCGCAAAACAAAGAAAAAGGAGCAACATTTTTGATGTAACTCCTTGATTTTCAGTGTGGACCAGCCAGGGCTTGAACCTGGGACCTCCAGATTATGAGTCTGTTGCTCTAACCAACTGAGCTACAAGTCCGGGGCTCATACGTAGATACGTACTCGCTTTTGTGGGTGCAAAGATACTGCTTTGGATGGAATTTACCAAATTTTTCGGCAAAAAAGTTGAAAAGGGCATCTACTTTCCGCATTTGGTATCAACCATTAAGACGATGGTTGACAAAATGATAGCCAACGCGGGCTGTGGCAGGGGTATGCCGACGCCCGGAATCAGTGACTTTGGTTAATTTTGAACAAATTACAGTGCGCCGAGCAAAAAAATAGGGTAACTTGCTTTGTTCTGCTCTATACTTTCAGTAATTTTGCACCACAATATTATAATAATGATGCTAACAGGGATTAAGAATATAGTCTTCGACCTGGGCGGCGTGCTCGTCGACCTCGACGGAAAGCGCTGCATCGATGCCTTCGATGCCATCGGCTGCCACGCCATCAGCGACTACGTGCGCCTCCACCGCACCGAAGACTTGTTTTACGACATAGAGATAGGCCACACCACCACCGCCGAGTTCTGCCGTGAGGTGAGACGCATCACCGCTGTGCCAGCCACCGACACGGCGATTGTCGGAGCCTGGAATGCGCTGCTCACCACCATCGCCGACGAGAAGAAGCAACGCCTGCTCAGTCTGCGCCGCGACTACCGCGTGTTCCTGCTCAGCAACACCAACGATATGCACTGGCGACTCTGCGCCGACCATCTCTTCAACTATGGCCCCTGGCGTGCCGACGACATGTTTGAGCGCATCTATCTCTCCTACCGGCTGCATCTGGCCAAGCCCGACCCCGCCATCTTCAGCCATGTGCTCGCCGACGCCGGTCTACAGGCCGACGAGACGCTCTTTATCGATGACAATGCCGACAACTGCCGCGCAGCCCAGTCCTTGGGCATACACACACTGCTGCAGTCTGCGGCCAACGACTGGATGCAACGCTTATGAAAATCATCACCCATACCGACACCATACCCCAGCCCACAGTAGCCACGATAGGCTTCTTCGACGGCGTACATCTGGGCCACCGCCACCTCATCGACGACGTGCGCACCATTGCCGCCGAGCGAAAGCTGGCTACAGCGGTGGTGACCTTCGATGCCCATCCGCGCCAGGTACTGCAGCAGGACTTCATCCCCCAACTGCTCAGCACCACCGATGAGAAACTGGAGATGCTCGCAGCCACAGGCGTCGACTATTGCGTACTGCTCCACTTCGACCGCAGTCTCGCCGCGCTCTCTGCCTACGAATGTATGCGCCAGGTGCTACGCGAGCAAGTCCACGCTCGAGTGCTCGTCACCGGCTACGACAACCGCTTCGGACATAACCGCGCCGAGGGGTTCGACGACTACGTAGCCTACGGCCGACAGCTGGACATCGACGTGATGGCTGGCACGCCTTTCGAGCATGCGGGCATGCGGGTGAGCTCGTCGCTCATACGGCGATGTCTCTCCGAGGGCGATGTCGACAGCGCCCGACAGGCATTGGGTTACACCTACTCGCTCCGAGCCCCCATCGTAAGCGGATATGCCGAAGGCCGGCGCATGGGGTTCCGCACCGCCAATCTCGACATGACCCACATCTCCAAGATGCTGCCTGCCCGTGGCGTCTATGCCACCCGCGTGCGCATCGACGATGCCGGCGCATGGCTCCCCGCCATGACCAATGTGGGATGCCGCCCCACCTTCAGCCGCACCGATACCACCATAGAGACCTACATCTTCGATTTCGACGCCAGCCTCTATGGCCACAGCCTTGAGGTGGCATTCTGCCATCGGCTGCGCGACGAACGCCGCTTTGCCGACGAGGCCGCCCTCGCTGCCCAGCTCGCCGACGACGAGCGCCAAGCCCGACAACTTTTAACTCACACGATATGAACAAGAAAATAGCCAAAGGATTAGTGCAGGTAGGTATCTATCTGCTCGTATTCATAGTCATCCAGATTGTGGTCATGCAGGTGGTAGGCATCTGCTCGCTTCTGGCCCAGGGCTTCAACGCCTCAGAGATTGTCACTCGTATGACCGACGGCAGCATGCTGTCCGACGGCAAGACGCTCTGTATCTTCTTTGCCATCAATGCCGTGCTCGCCTCGCTGCTCTTTGTGCGCCGAGGCTGGGCGCCCGTCTCTCGCAGCTACCTGCAGTCGCGTCCGTGGGCCGTGCTCTTCTGGGTAGTCATCCTCTCTCTGGGTACCCTCATCCCCTTCGCTTTTATCGAAGAGCTGACCGATGTACAGATGCCCGAAGCCACCCTTCGCGCCTTCTCTGCCATGCTGCGCGAACCCGTGAGCTACGCCGTCCTGGGCGTGCTCGTGCCGCTTGCCGAAGAGTTGGTCTTCCGCGGCGCCATCCTCCGCACCCTGCTCACCCTCACCCATCGCCGCTACCACTGGGTGGCTATAGCCATCTCGGCAGTGCTCTTCGCCGCCGTCCACGGCAACCTCGCCCAGATGCTCCACGTGGTACCCATGGGACTGTTGCTCGGCTGGCTCTACTATCGCACCGACAGCATCGTGCCCGGCGTCATCATGCACTCCATCAACAATTCTGCCGTATATATCGTCACCAATCTCGTGACTGCCAATCCCGAAGCGCGCCTCATCGACGTCTTCGGCACCCAGCAGCACGTATGGATGGCCGTGGGCTTCAGCCTCTGCCTCTTCATCCCTGCCCTCTTCCAGTTGGCAGTAAGGCTCAAGAAGGCATAAAGCCATCAACAACCATTAGCCAAGCGTGGTATCGACATCCATCGATACCCCGCTTGGCATATAAGGTTACTTAATCAATGACTATTATATTAATAACTTGAATTCTGTTTTAATTTCTTGTTTAAATCTAAACATCTTTGTGGTATTGGAAAAACCGTTGTAAACCCAGTAAACTCCTTTTCTAATGGAGTTCTTTGATCATATGCCTTGGTATATTCACCAAAACGGATGAGATCTTGACGTCTCCAACCTTCCCAAACCAATTCCAGCAGACGCTCCGTTAGAATGTTGTCCAAATTAGCTTCCACATGAGGCATTCCAACTCGATCTCTTATAGCGTTCAGCTCCCTTGAACCGTCCTCACCATTGCGTACTTTCGCCTCGGCTTCCATCAACAGTGCGTCACCATATCTGAAAAGGACGATGTCGTTGTCAACCTGCCGTCCGTCCGAATAGGCGGTTCGGTCAACCTCGTATTTGCCCACACGGGCACCTGCCGTCTGTTTATATGGACTGTCACTGAGGTTCAGTTTCAGCTCAAGCGGCATGTACACCAACGGCTTCCCGTTGTCCAGATATATCTTCTTTCCATCAACAAGCACGGTGTCAGCATAGAAGTTTGTCTTGAATCTATTGTCAACATTGTCCGTTCCGTAACCGAAAGCCTTGACGGTTGAGACTGTTGCACATGTGCCGTTTTCGGAAGAACCACCATAAGCCCCACCATGTTTGTAGTGGCGTGAGCGGAAAAGATAGTGATATTCATTCAAATATAGGTTCTTGTCCAACGGAATGGTAAAAATATTCTCCTTTGAACTTTCGTTGTGAACAGCGAAGTTTGAAGCGTAATCACCTTCTAATTCATAGCCTTCTTGCCTTAATTGGTCGCAATACCAGATACATGTTTCCCAAGCGTTCTTCTTCTCGCCATTCACATTGAAGTAAATGCTTTTCCCATCCTGTCGCTTGCCGTCGGTCCAATTGTCATCCGTATATATTTCCGCATTCAAGGCAAGTTTTGCAAGCAGGAAGTTTACGACCGGGCGTGTCACACGTCCGTAATAGTCACCCTCCTTGTTGGAATGCTCGTCGGCAAGCTGTGGGGCAACATCCTGCAACTCGTCAACAATAAACTTGAATACCTCGCTTCTTTCGCTTTGCACCACTTGCTCCAGTTTCACATCGTATGATGCCACAATAGGAACACGGCCGAACATATCCATCGCATAATAGTAGAACAAGGCTCGTACAGCTCTTACCTCGGCCGTGAAATTTCTTGTCTGTTCTGTAGAAAGCAGACTCTTATAGCTATCAATGATAGAAAGCGACTGGTTAGATATAACTATTACCTTGAAGAGGTATTTCCATACATTATATAAGTTAATATCATTGGCAGTCCACTTGTGCTGGTACATATTCTCCCACAAACCGCCATCATACCAGTCTCCTCCACGAATCGGAATCATAGCCTCATCGGTAGTCAAAGTATTGTAGTCGTAAATACCCCGGCAAGTTCCTTGAAGCCCTTCAGACTCCTGATTACTCCCTATGTAGTTGTACAGGGAAGCTACTGCATTTTTGTATATATTATCTGCATTATTGTAGATTGCCTCCTGGTCCAGCTGGTCTTTGGGATGCTCATCCAGACAGCTGCTGAAGCAAAGCATTAGCGGTACTGCTAATATGTATTTAATAATCGTCTTCATGCTCTTTTCGTTTTAAAATTGTACACTCAATCCCAATGAATAAGTACGGTATAATGGATAGTTGCGTTTGTCGTCAATACCCATCGTGCTGTTAACAACATAGCTGTTTATCATTGGGGTCAAACCTCTATAGCCTGTGATTGTTCCAAGGTTGCTAATGTTGCATGATACACGCAAGGAACGTACAAACTTGCTTTTCAAAGGTACATTATATCCTAATGTCAAGTGTTCAAAGTTCAGATAATCGCCTTTTTCGAGCCAATAGTCTGAGACTCTCTGGTCTACGATGTTCTTCTTTGGAGCATCCTTCAAGACATTGTAGTCCGGGAAGCACGCCATACTTGTGTAAGCCAGTCCTGTTCCGTTGAAGATCTTGTGCCCGAATGCACCGTTCATCTGCAACGCGACATAGATGTCCTTGTATCTGAAACTAATATTTGAACCAAGAGTCACCTTTGGTGTGGCTTGTCCGGCAATGTATCGGTCGCCACCATCGCTCAAGTCAACCTTACCGTTGTGATCAAGGTCCTCTATGTCATAAAAATAACTGCCATTCTCATTCTTGACGAGTCCCTTGCAATGTGGCAGGTAGAAAACGCCAAGCGGCTGTCCTACTATCTGATAGACCACATTGTTGTCGCCGCCGTTCTGTCCTGCACCGTCCAGCGAACCAATGGCGGTGACATTCGCTGCCGTCATGCTCATTCCCTTGTAATCTCCGCTCAGAGAGATAAGTTTGTTACTTTGGAACGACAGATTCATGTTGATGTTCAGTTCCATGTCTTTCTTGCTTATGGGCTGTACAGACAAGCCAAGTTCCAATCCGCGATTAGACATGGAACCGATGTTTGCCAGCAATGTGTTATAAGCGAATGGCGGAACGGGAACCTCATAGGCATAGAGCATGTCGGAGGTTTTTGAATAGTAGTACTCTGCCGTGAACATAATGCGATTGGCAAAGAAGCCAAAGTCAGCACCGATGTTGAAGGTGGTCTTTGTTTCCCACCTCAAGTCAGGATTGTTGTTTCTCACCATTCCGAGTGTCACTGTTGGCGAGCTCTTTACAGGTACTATACCCGTCTGCCTTACGGTGTTCATGGTTGTGTAGGCAGAGATACCGCCAAGGTTGCCAGCCTGTCCCAAACCTGTGCAGAGTTTGAGCATGGACAACGGCTTCACGTTGGCAAGAAAATTCTCCTTCTTCATATCCCAAGTGAATGATACGGACGGGAAAAATCCCCATGTATTGTCGTCGCCAACCATTGAAGAACCGTCACCACGTGCATTAACCGACAGCAGGTAGCGGTCAAGCAAAGAGTAGGTGACACTTCCCATCACGGAAGCCAAGGACTGATCTTCGTATGTACTTTCTGTACCGCCATAAGGTCGGGCTGCGGTAGCACCCAGATTGTTGTAACCGAAATCATTTGTCGGAATGCCCTTGGCATACATCCAAAAGGCTGTCTTTGTCAATTTTCGGTATTCGCTGCTTGCCTCTGCGGATATTCTGTGTATGCCTATCTGCTTGTTGAAACTGAGGGCCACATTGCCCAGCCATTCCTCCTTCTTGAACTCGCCACGGTACACGTTGCCCTGTGCCCATACCCATGTAGGGCAGAACATTCCGTTTTCCGTAGAACCATACAGATATGATGCGAATGTGGAAATGCGCCAGTTTGGATTGAAGTCATAGCTCAGCTTTATGTGTGCGTCAAAATTCAAATCCCTGGAGTCGTTTTTCTCGTCAAGCACTATGCCAGGAGGGTTGATGTGGGTGGCTGACTCGTTCTTCAGCCAGTTCCCGTTCTCGTCAGTTCCCGCTGGCAATGTCGGATTTTGGCAGGCTGCAGAATAGAAGAGCATCTGTGTGTCAAAAATGTCATGGTTCTTGAATGACGAGCCGAACACACCGAAGTCTCCCGTAAGTCTGTCGTTGAAGGCTTTCTGGCTTACATCAACTTTGGCAACAAAAACATTATAATCCATCTTCTTGATGATGGTGTTGTGGTCCATCACTCCGAAAGACGCACGATAGTTAGACTGTGGCGTACCTCCGCTGAATGCAAGGTAATGATTGTTCACCATACCCGTGCGTGTTATCACCTTATAATTATCGGTATTGAAACCTCCGTTGTTGCAAAATATTCCCAAAGCCTTTGCCGTGGCTACATATTCCTCCGCATCAAGCATATTAAGGTGCTTATACATCCGCTCGAAGCCAACATTACCCTCATACGAGATTTGAAATCCTCGTCCTGTGCCTTTCTTGGTCTTTACCTCTATGACACCTGAAGCTCCTCGTGAGCCGTACATGGCAGTCTCGGTAGCATTCTTCAAGATGCGGAAACTCTCAATGTCGGCAGGATAGATTGTAGAAAGTGTAAACACATCGGATGTGACACCGTCAATCAGTACCAAAGGGTCGTTACCTCCGATGATGGAGGTTGTACCACGTACTCGCACACTATTGAGCA
>ERZ773186.3507-NODE-3507-length-10371-cov-17.994281_pt1 | contig 10371 bp, 6 predicted proteins | sample MGYA00581000_ERZ773186 | MGnify/ENA primary metagenome ERZ773186 (study PRJEB29015, sample SAMEA2737752) | human gut metagenome | biome: human gut; feature: human-associated habitat; material: faeces | place: China | collected 2012 ... | reverse complement strand
ATATGGGCATCACCGATATCACCATCGTGCCCGAGCAGGAGTACCCCAACGGCTATTTTACCACCTGCTCCTACCCCAACCCTGAGATCTTTGAGGCCCTGAAGCTGGGTCTGGAGCTGGCCACCAAGACCGGTGCTGACCTGATGCTGGCCACCGACCCCGATGCAGACCGCGTGGGCATTGCCATGAAGTGCCCGGACGGCAGCTATGAGCTGGTCTCCGGCAACGAAATGGGCGTTCTGCTGCTGGATTACATCTGCGCCGGACGCATTGAAAAGGGCACCATGCCCGCAAACCCCGTGGCGGTCAAGTCCATCGTTTCCACCCCGCTGGCCGACGCTGTGGCAAAGCACTACGGCGTGGAGATGCGCAATGTCCTGACCGGCTTCAAGTGGATCGGCGACCAGATCGCCAATCTGGAAGCTGCCGGTGAAGTGGACCGCTTCATCTTCGGCTTTGAGGAGAGCTACGGCTACCTGGCAGGCCCCTATGTCCGCGATAAGGATGCCGTTATCGGCTCCATGCTGATCTGCGAGATGGCCGCTTACTACCGCAGCATCGGCTCCTCCATCAAGCAGCGTCTGGAAGAGATCTACGCACAGTATGGCCGCTACCTGAACAAGGTGGACAGCTTTGAGTTCCCCGGCCTGACCGGCATGGAGAAGATGGCTTCCATCATGCAGAAGCTGCGTGACCAGCCCCCTGTGGAGCTGGCCGGCCATAAGGTGGTCAAGGTGACCGACTACAAGAAGCCGGAAGAGACCGGCTTGCCCGCTGCCAACGTGCTGATCTACACGCTGGAAAACGGCGCTACCGTGGTGGTGCGTCCCTCCGGCACTGAGCCGAAGATCAAGACCTACTTCACCACGCTGGGCAAGGATTTGGCCGAGGCGCAGGCACAGAAGGATGCTCTGGCTGCCGCCATTGAACCCATCCTGAAGTAAAACTATCCCAAAGCATCTGCGGGGCTGCTGCACGTTTTGTGCAGCAGCCCTTTTTTGCGTTCAGCAGACAGTTGATCGGAGCAAAAGCCTTATGGAGATGCCGCAAAGTTTACCGCCACCGCGAAAAGCCGTCCCCTTGGGGAAGGTGGCTGCGAACGTAGTGAGCAGACGGAAGGGGTCAGCGCCTGCCACCCCTTAATACCCCCTCAGGCGCTGACGCGCCTGAGAGGGCGAAAGCGCACACTCTGGGTGACTGCCCTTTCAGGACAGACCGCAGGACTTTATGCAGCACAGATGCACTTTTGCTGTGTAAAATCGGTTGAAGTTTGCGCTGTGATACGCTATAATAAAACATGGTTTATTATAAGCAGCTGTGGGCGTGCAGCGCGGCACAGCGGCAGGGTAGGTGGAAGAGATGGAAAAAACTGTATCAGCAGTATTGGTGGCGGCGGGCAGCTCGACCCGCATGGGTTTTGATAAGCTCAGCTTTGATCTGGGAGGCGAAACGGTGCTGCACCGCAGCATCCGCGCCTTTGCTCAGTGCCCGCAGATCACCGAGCTTGTGCTGGTGGCGGGCAAAAACCGGGAGTTTGTGGCGCAGCAGGCGGCGGATTGCCCAAAGCCTGTGCAGATCGTAGTGGGCGGGGCTACCCGCGCTGAGAGTGCAAAAAACGGTGTGCTGGCTGCGCACGGAGAGCTGGTGGCAGTGCACGATGCCGCCCGCCCCTTTGTGAGTGCAGTGGTCATTACAGCGGCGCTGGAAGCTGCCGCCCGGTGTGGCGCGGCAGCCCCCGCGGTGCCGGTGAAGGATACCATCAAGGCCGCTGCTCGGGGCGATGGCAAAACCGTGCCCCCGGACTGCGCGGTGCACGCTACCCCTGACCGCAGCACCCTGTATGCGGTGCAGACCCCCCAGTGCTTTGACCGTGCAGCGTACCTTGCGGCGCTGGAAGAACTGGACGAGACCCGCGCCCGCCTTGTTACCGATGATTGCAGCCTGTTTGAGCTGACCGGACGCCCGGTGCAGCTGACGCAGGGCGACTATGCAAACCTGAAGATCACCACCCGGGAGGATCTGCCCCGCCCGGCACAGAGGAAGGAAACGGAAATGCGTATTGGACACGGCTATGATGTACATCGTTTGGTAGAGCAGCGCAAGCTGATCCTTGGCGGGGTGGAGATCCCCTTTGAAAAAGGCCTGCTGGGGCATTCGGATGCAGACGTGCTGACCCATGCGGTGATGGATGCTGTGCTGGGCGCTGCGGCGCTGGGGGATATCGGCCAGCATTTCCCGGACAATGACCCGGAGTACGCCGGTGCCGACAGCCTGAAGCTGGCCTGCCGCGTGGCGCAGATCCTCAAGGAGCATGGCTGGCGCATTGAGAACATCGATGCCACTCTGCTGTGCCAGCGCCCCAAGCTTGCACCCCATATCCCGGCCATGCGTGCCAATCTGGCGGCGGCTTTCGGCCTGCCGGTAGAGGCGGTAAGCGTAAAGGCCACCACGGAGGAGCATCTGGGCTTTACCGGCGAGGGACTGGGCATTGCTGCCCACGCCGTCGCCCTGATCGAAGCTGTGTAAGGGGGCACACACGCATGACACTGAATGCGATCATCGCCAATTTTCAGACCTTCAAGATCGTTGATCTGCTGGATATCATCATCATCGCGTTCCTGATCTACCAGCTGCTGGGCATCATCAACCGCACCCGCGCCGGGCAGCTGGCCAAGGGTGCGCTGCTGGTCATGGTCGTGTATCTGGTAGCCAACACCCTGAATATGCGCACCGTTACATGGCTGCTCAACTCGCTGCTGCAAGTCGGTCTGCTTACCCTTGTGGTGCTGTTCCAGCCCGAGATCCGTCGCGCACTGGAGCGCATGGGTCAGACCGACCAATGGGCTTCCAAGCTGTTCAACGTAAAGGGACGCTACAACGACCCCAGTCTCAAGGGCGCATGGCGCAGCGCCATCATTGCCATCTGCGATGCAGCCGAGCGCTTCTCTGAGACCAAGACCGGCGCCCTCATCGTGCTGGAGCGCCACACCAACCTTTCCGAGATCGTGCGCACCGGCACCCCGGTGAACAGCGCGGTCAATCTGGAGGTGTTGGGCACCATCTTTTACGAGGGCACACCTCTGCATGACGGTGCCGCTATCATCGAAAACGGCCGCATCAAGGCGGCGGGCTGCGTGCTGCCCCTTTCCAACAATCTGGATCTGGGCAAGGATATGGGCACCCGCCACCGCGCCTGCCTTGGCATTGCGGAAAACTCCGATGCCATTGCCATCGTGGTCAGTGAGGAGACCGGCATCATCTCCATGGCCAAAAATGGTGTGCTGATCCGTCATTTTGACCGCCAGAGCCTGTATACCCGCCTCATCGACGAGATGATCCCCAAGGAGTCCACGGTGGAAAAGAACACCGCCGACAGTTGGGTGGAGCAGGCGAAAAAGCTGTGGAACTGGATCAGCCAGAAGGGGGAGGACGAGCAGCAATGAGCAACCAGCCGAACAAGACGAATGGCGCAAAGCCTGCCGTCCGCAAAAAGAAAAATCTTCTGGATGACCGCCGCGTCCGGCTGGCACTGTCTGTGCTGGGTGCCATCGTTGCATGGATGGTGGTCACCATCATCGTTCAACCCGGCACCACCAACACCATCTATAATGTGCCGGTGGATTACACCTACGATTCCGCCGCCTATACCTCCCGGGGCCTGAGCATCGTCAGCGCCGAGGACAAGACCGTGAACCTGAAGCTCTCCGGCGATGGCTACACCATCGGCGGGCTCAGCGCGTCGGACTTTGTGGTCTACCCGGACTGGTCCAGCGTGCGCGACAGCGGCGAAAAGACTCTGCGGCTGCTGGTGCGCGGTGCAAACGGCCTGCTCAACGGCGTGACCGTGACCATGGAGGGCAGCGACAACACGGTGGACGTGGTATTTGACGTGGTGGAGGAAAAGACCCTGCCCGTTACCGCTACCACCAACTATCTGCGCATTGCGGATGGCTATATCCTTTACAGCACCGAGGTCTCCAAGGAGACCGTCACCCTGTCCGGCCCCAGCAGCGAGCTGAGCAAGGTGGCTACCTGCACCGCCGAGGCATCTTACAGCAGCGAACTGACCGAGTCGGTCACGCTGAACACCCCTCTGCGCTTCTACACCAGCGGCGGCAAAGAGGTCAAGTTCCAGTACACCACGCTGGAAGAAAGCAATGTGGACGTGACGCTGCAAGTGTACAAGACGGCGACCCTGCCGGTGAAGGTGAATTTTATCAACGCGCCGCGCGGGTTCGATAACTCGGTGCTGAGCTATGCCCTCAGCTGCAAGCAGCTCAAGGTGGCAGGCCCGGCAGAAAAGATCGATGCACTGTCCACTTTGTCCATCGGCACCATCGACCTTTCCACATTCAGTCTGAACAAGGTGTACGAGATGCCCATCGAGCTGCCGACAGATATCTATCTGCTGGACAATATCTCCACCATCACGGTCAGCTTTGACTGCTCCGGGCTGGAGACCAAGACCATGAACCTGCCCTCCAGCTGTGTGCAGGTGGTCAATCTGCCCGCCACCTATCAGCTGACGGTGGAGACCGAGCGGCTGATGAACGTGATTCTCTGCGGCCCCAAGGGCGCTATGGAGACTTTGACCCCCGAGCAGGTGGTCATTGAGATCGACGCCGAGGACTTTGCCGTGGCTACCGGCCAACAGAACATTGCCTGCCGGCTGTATGTGCCCTCCAACGGCAAGATTTTTGCACTGGGCAGCTATGTGCTGCAGTGCCGCATTGAAAGCAACTAAAGTAAAAGGATAACACAACAAATGATTCTGGTTCGCAACATCCGTCTGCCCCTCTCCGCAGGGGAGCCGCAGGCATTTGAAAAGGCGCTGCACACCCTGCGGGTGCCCCGCAGCAAGGTAGAGCACACCGGCGTGGCAAAGCTTTCGGTGGATGCCCGCCACGGCCAGCCCAAACTGGTATATACCGTGGCGGTCACCCTCAAGCAGCCCGGGGAGGAGGCCGCCCTTGCAGCCCGCTGCCCGGACGCTGTCCTGCACCGCCGGGCAGACTTTACCCTGCACGCGGGTACGCAGCCGCTTGCGCACCGCCCTGTGGTGTGCGGACTGGGCCCGGCGGGGCTGTTTGCGGCCCTGCTGCTGGCACGGCAGGGCTACCGCCCCATCGTGCTGGAGCGCGGCCCTGCGCTGGATGCCCGTGTGCAGGCGGTGGAGCACTTTTCCGCCACCGGTCAGCTGGACCCCAACGCCAACATCCAGTTCGGCGAGGGCGGCGCGGGCACCTTCTCGGATGGCAAGCTGACCACCCGCATCGGGGATGAACTGTGTGATTTTGTCACCGAGGTGTTTTTGCAGCACGGTGCCCCGGCAGAGATCGCATGGAAGCAAAAGCCCCATGTGGGCACCGACCTGCTGCGCGGTGTGATCACCTCTATCCGCAAGGAGATCGAAGCTCTGGGCGGTGAGGTGCATTTCAACACGGCCCTGACCGGCTTTGAACAGAAAAATGGTCAGCTCACCGGCATTTTTACCACAAATGGCACCTTTGCCTGCGAAGCTTTGGTGTTCGCGGTGGGCCACTCGGCCCGCGATACCTTCGGGATGCTGATGGACGGCGGCCTGCAGCTGGAATGCAAGCCGTTCAGTGTGGGCTTCCGCGCCGAGCATCTGCAGAGTGAGATTGAAAAGAGCTTATATCACGAGGCTGCCGGGCATCCGGCTCTGCCGCGGGGCGAGTATCAGCTCTCCCAGCATGTGGGGGAGCGGTGCGTTTACACCTTCTGCATGTGCCCCGGCGGGCAGGTGGTGGCATCGGCCAGCGAGGAAGGCCGTGTAGTGACCAACGGCATGAGCTTCCACGCCCGCAATGGCAAAAATGCCAACGCGGCCGTGGTGGTGAGCGTGGGCGGCAAGGACTTTGCAGACGATCCGCGCCGGGCCATCGCGTTCCAGCGGGAGCTGGAAGCCAGAGCCTACGCCGCTGGGCGCAGTGCAGGGGAGTATGCCGCTCCGGCAGAGAACATCCAGAGCTTTCTGGAAGGGCGCGGCCAGCTGAACATTGGACGCGTGCAGCCTACCTATGACCGCGGCGTTGCTGCGGCAGACCTCGGCGCACTGCTGCCGCAGGAGCTGGCCGAAACGCTGCGGGCGGGCCTGCGCGCCTACGAGCGCAAAATTGCGGGTTATACCGCGCCGGAAGCGATCCTTACGGGTCTTGAGACCCGCACCAGCAGCCCGGTGCGGCTGAAGCGGGAAGAGAACTTCGAGTGCACCCAGCTGGCAGGGCTTTACCCCTGCGGCGAGGGCGCGGGATATGCGGGCGGCATCATGAGCGCCGCCGTGGATGGCCTGCGGGTGGCCCGCGCCATCATCAGCCGGTATGCACCGGCAGAAGGGTGAGAAGAATTTGATGAACGATCGTGAAAACGACAACCGGATCAAGGACGAGGGCCGTCAGGTGCAGCAGGAGCTGGAGGACCAGCTGCGCGCCTTTGGCGACACCATGACCGACGCCTTTGCCCATGGCTTTGAGGGCCGGGGCATGGACATCGGTGACCGGGCCTGGGATGTGGGAAAAGCAGCCGTCCATGCGGCCAACTATGGCATCGGGGAGGCAGGCAAAGCCTTCCGCAAGTCGTGGGGCGAGGCACGGCAGAACTGGGCAAAGCAGACCTTCAACGAGGGCTATGCGGAGGCCGACACCGGCGGGATGCCCGGCTGGTTCCGGCAGATCTTTGCAAAGCCGGAGCCGACCCCGGTGGAAAACATCCGTATCAGCGCAAAAAAACGCTATAGTGCAGGCTGCACCCTGCTGGCTGTGGGCATTACCTTTGCGGTGATCTTCGGTCTGGGCGGCATTGGCTGCATCGCGGCGTCGGAGGCCCTTCTGCCCGACCTTATTACAGAGACCATGATCGGTGACACGGTGGCCACGGCCGCGGAGGGCATGACCTATACCTTTACCACCGGCGCTTCTATGGCCACGACGGTGCTGGAGATCATGGGCAATGTGCTGACCCTTGTCGCCTGCGGCTTTGGCGCGATGATCGCCGCCGGTGCCTCCCGGCTGTCGGCCTCCAAAAAGCTGCGGCTGATGGCCGATGCCGCCGAGGGCATGGACTACAGGAAAGGCCTGCCGGTGGAGATGCTGGCCGACCTGACCCACCAGAAGAAGAAAAAAACGCTCAAGCGGCTGAAAAAAAGCATCCGCAAAGGCTGGCTGAATGCTTGGCTGGATGAGAAAACGGAGACTGTGTACCTGACGGCGGAGGATTACCGCGCCGCACAGGAGCGCCCGGAGCCTCAGCCCGCCCCCGCACAGCCTGAGCAGGGGGAAACCGCCGAAACGCCCCTGAACCTTGAGACCATCCGCCGCTTTGCGCAGGTGCTGGAACAGGAACAGCACCTCATGCAGGACGCGCAGGGCCGGGAAGAGCTGGAAACGATGCAAAAGACCACCACCGCCATTTGTGAGTGGCTGGAAGCGCACCCGGAAAGCCTGCCCAAGGCCCGCCGCTTTGCGGAATACTATATCCCCACCACCCTCAAGCTGCTGCACACCTACAACGATGTGCAGGGCCAGCAGGGCGAAAACGCTGAGACCATCCGCCGGGATATCGCGGGCATCCTGCACACCCTGAATCAGGCTTACAGCAACCTGTATGATAACCTGCTTTCGGACGTGGCAATGGATATTTCCAGCGAGATCGCCGCGCTGCAGGGAATGCTGGCCAATGACGGCCTGACCGGGGAGGGACTGCTATGACGACCTACCGGGCCTGGAACCTGAAGCCGTTGGACCGCTCCGCCCTGAAGGAGCTGACCGCGGCCATTGCCCAGCAAAGCACCGAGGAGCTGGAAAGCCGCGCCATGGAAGCGATGGATGCGGAGCCGTGGAGCGAGGAAAAATATCAGATGACGCTGGCCGCCCAGCAGAAAGAGGCGGGGCTGCTGGCAGGCATTCTGGCCGCGCGCGGCATTACCGACCCTGCCGAGGCCCTGACCCTGCTGTCGGGCGAGGAGGAGCTGACTGACCCCATGCTCCTGACCGACATGGATAAGGCCTGTGCCCGCATCCTCGATGCCATTGACCGGGAGGAGACCATTGTTGTCTTTGGCGACTACGATGTGGATGGCGTGACCGCCACCGCCCTGCTCTACCAGCACCTCAAGGGGATGGGAGCCAACGTCAAGTGCATGCTGCCCAGCCGTGAAGGGGATGGCTACGGCCTTTCCAAAAATGCCATCCAGTCCATCCACGATAAGGGTTACCAGCTCATCGTGACGGTGGACAACGGGATCTCCGCGCTGGAGGAGGCCGAGTTTGCGGCTTCACTGGGGGTGGACCTGATCGTCACCGATCACCATCTGCCCCATGATACCCTGCCTAAGGCCGTTGCTGTGGTGGATCCCCGCCGCGCCGATGATACCAGCCCCTTCAAGGGTCTGTGCGGCGCAGGCGTGGCCTTCAAGCTCTGCGCCGCGCTGGACGGCTGCCCGCCTGAGGAGATGCTGGACTACTGCGGCGACCTTGCCGCCGTGGGTACCGTGGCGGACGTGATGCCCCTGACCGGTGAGAATCGCACCCTGGTCAAAGCGGGCCTGCACCTGCTGCAGCACTCTGACCGGCCCGGCCTTCTGGCCCTGCTGGATGAAGTGGGGCTGGGCGGCAAGCCCGTGACCGCCGAGAATGTCAGCTATGCCATTGCCCCCCGCATCAATGCGGCGGGCCGGATGGACAGCGCTGTGACCGCCCTGCAGCTGGTGCTGTGTGAGGATGAGGAACGCGCTGCCCAGCTGGCACATAAACTGAACGAGATCAACACCGCCCGGCAGGAGACTGAGGGCGAGATCGCCAAGGCCGCGCAGGCCCAGCTGGAGGCCGAGCCCGCCATTCTGGAGGACCGGGTCATCCTGATCTGGGGCCGGGACTGGCACCCCGGTGTCATTGGCATCGTGGCATCCCGGCTGGTGGAAAAGACCGGCCGCCCCGTCATCGTGGTGTCCATTGATGAGCACGGCGAGGGCAAGGGCAGCGGCCGCAGTGTGCAGGGCTTCAACCTGCACGCCTGCATTGCCTCCTGCGAGGATCTTCTCCTCCGCTTCGGCGGCCACGCCATGGCGGCGGGCCTTTCGGTGCGGGAGGAGAATCTGCCGGAGCTGCGCCGCCGCCTGAACGAGTGGGCCGCCCGGGAGTGCCCGGTGCTGGTGACCCCGCCGCTGGAATGCGACCTGTCCATCCATCTCGACCGCATCACGGTGGAATCTGTCCGGCGGCTGGACCAGCTGGCTCCCTACGGTGCCGAAAACCCCGCCCCGGTGTTCCTGCTGGAAAAGGCCGTGGTGGAGGGAGTCTACCCTGTCTCGGAGGGGCGGCACTGCCGCCTGCGCCTGCGGCAGGGCAATGCCTGCATTTATGCGGTCTGGTTCGGGATGCACCCGGAGCAGCTGCCCTATGCCACCGGCGATGTGGTGGACGCGGCCCTGAGCCTCTCGGTTTACGAGGCCGCCCGGGGCGCGCAGCTTTCGGGCCGCATTCTGGAGCTGCACCCGGCGGGCTTTGGCAACGCCGCCGCCCAGCAGACCGCGCTGGTGCAGGCTTTGCGCCGCGGCAGCCCGCTGACTGTACAGCAGCGCGCCCTGATCGCGCCGGAGCGCAGTGATATCATTACCGTTTACCGGGAACTGCAGGCCCGGCGCTGGCACGCTGAGGATATGCAGCCCCTGTTTGCAAAGCTGGGGGAGGAGCACACCGGCAAAACGCTGGTGGCCCTGACGGCCCTGGAACAGGTGGGCCTGATCGCCGCCGTGGAGCGCGGCGGGGCAAAGTTCTGGGAGCTGGTTCCCACGGCAGGCAAGAAGAACCTGGCCGATGCCCCCATCCTGAAATGTCTGGAGGAGTAAAAATATGCCAGAGGGAAAGAAACCGGCGGAGGATCTTTACTCCGCAAAAACGCATCTGCATCAGCCGGTGCCGGAGGTGTCTACCGTGAACGCCACGGCCCTGCCGGCCGACGCGCCCGAGGGTGCTCTGCCCAGCGAGGTGCGGCCTGAGATCGTTACCTGGGAGAAGCTCTGCGAGGCCATCAAGGCCAGCGGCAAGGCCTACAACATGGAGATGATCACCAAAGCCTACGACCTTGCCAACAAGGCGCACAACGGGGTCTGCCGCCGCAGCGGCGAGCCCTACATCTGCCACCCGCTGGCCGTGGCCCGTCTGGTGCTGGATCTGGGCATGGATTCGGAGAGCATTGCCGCCGCCCTGCTCCATGATGTGGTGGAGGACACCCCCACCACGTTGGAGGACCTGACCGCCGCCTTTGGCGAGGAAGTGGCCCTGCTGGTGGACGGCGTGACCAAGCTGACCAAGATCCAGTTCTCCAACATCGAGGAGCTGCAGGCCGAGAACC
>ERZ773186.3504-NODE-3504-length-10384-cov-3.209023_pt1 | contig 10384 bp, 6 predicted proteins | sample MGYA00581000_ERZ773186 | MGnify/ENA primary metagenome ERZ773186 (study PRJEB29015, sample SAMEA2737752) | human gut metagenome | biome: human gut; feature: human-associated habitat; material: faeces | place: China | collected 2012 ... | reverse complement strand
CAGTTTGCCGCTGGCGAGGGTGTAGATCTCGTCGCCGTCGTTGGTGGTGTGCGTGGGACGGATGGCGTGTGCGTAGGCGTCTGCGGCCATCTGGGAGACCTTGGTGGCTTGTGCCTTAGTGAGTTCCACGTTGGTGACGATGCAGCTGATGGTGGTGTTGGTGCGGTCGAGCGGCATCTGCATGGATCCGGCGGCGGCGAGGGCGGCGAGCTCCATGTCGACGATCTGATCGCTTTCTGCTGCCGCGCGCATGCCGGCGACCCACTCGCCAGTGGTCGGGTCGACGACGTTGCCGCAGGCGTTGACCGAGACCACGGCGCCCACCTTGACGGGACCAAGTGCCACGGCGGCAGCTCCAAGGCCGGCCTTCATGCAGGTGGCAGGTCCCATGAGCTTACCCACGGTAGCGCCCGTGCCGGCGCCCACGTTGCCCTGTTCGAGCTTGGTGGGGGTGTTGTCGAGTGCTTCGCGCACGGCGGCGATGCCGGCCTCAATGTCGGGGCGAACGGCGGGATCGCCAAAGGCGAGGTCGAAGATGCAGCTGGAGCACACGATGGGCACCTGCGTGGGGCCGACGGGAAGGCCGATGCCGCGTCTCTCAAGCTCGCGAGCGACGCCGCTTGCAGCCTCGAGGCCAAAGGCCGATCCACCCGAAAGGCAGACGGCGTGGACCTTATCGACGGTGTTCTCGGGACGCAGCAGGTCGGTTTCGCGCGATGCTGGAGCACCGCCGCGAACGTCAACGCCGCCGGTGGCGCCCTCGGGTGCCACGATTACGGTGCAACCGGTGCCGGCCTCCTCGTCCGTATAGTTGCCATAGCAAAAGCCATCGACGTCGCAGACGTCAATGGCCTCGAGCAGTGTATCCATGTTTAACTCCTATCGGTTTTCCGCCGCGCCTTGTGCCCGGTCGGGATCCGTACGGTACGCCAAAATTGTAGGCGCCGGGGGGATACCCAGCGCCAGATGCAATTACGAGAGTTTTTGAATCGCGCGCGCGACGCGGGCGATGGGTAGGCCCACCACGTTATAGAAGTCGCCCGAAATATCGTGCACGAGCATGCGTCCTCCTGTGCCCTGAATGCCGTAGGCGCCGGCTTTGTCCATGGGCTCACCCGAGGCGACGTAGTGCTCGATCTGCTCGTCGCTGAGCTCGTAGAACGTCACGTCGGTCACATCGACAAAGGATAGGCTTTCGGCGGCATGCGGGGCGGCCGTATCGCCTGCCTTAACGATGCAGACGCCGGTTGCAACCTGGTGCGTGCGGCCCGAAAGCTCACGGAGCATGGTGCGCGCCTCGTCCTCGGTTGCCGGCTTGCCCAGAATCTTGCCGTCAAAGGTGACGATGGTGTCGGCCGCGACCGTCAGCTCATTGGGCTCGGCATGCTCGGCGGCAACGGCGGCGGCTTTTGCGCGTGCTAAGCGTTCAACGAGCGTAAGCGGGGCCTCGCCATCAAACGGCGTTTCGTCGATATGGGCAGGAATGATGCGAATGCCATAGTCCGCCTCGCGCATCAACTCGATGCGGCGCGGTGATTGCGAAGCCAAAATCATAGCTGAATGCCCTCGGCGACCTTTTCGACGGCCTTGTCGCCGGCGAGCGTGCGCAGCAGCTCAAGCGCAAAGGGGAGCGACTGGGCCATGCCGCTGGCGGTGATGATGTTGCCGTCTTGCGTAACCTTCTCGCCGGTATAGGCGCCTTCGGGGAAGCTTTTCTCAAAGCCAGGGAAGCACGTGGCGTGGCGCCCCTCGAGCAGGTCGAGCTCGCCCAAGATAAACGGGGCGGCGCAGATGGCGGCGACGTGCTTGGTCGCGGCGAACTCGCAGACCACGTCGCAGACGCGCTGATCGGCGCGCAGGTTGGTGGCACCGGGTAGGCCGCCGGGCAGCACGACGCAGTCGTACTCGTCAAAGTCGATCTCATCAAAGAGCGCGTCGCAGGTCACGGGGATCTGCAGCGAGCTTACGACCTCACGCGTGGGCATGATCGAGACGAGCGTGGCACGCACGCCGCCGCGACGCATGACATCGACCATGGTCAGGCATTCAATAGTTTCAAAGCCATCGGCGGCGAGAACGGCAACGCTGGGCATGAGGGTTCCTTTCATAGGCGGCATACAATTAGCCGTCTTATACCCCGAAGACCTCCGCTTGCCACGCTCGATTTCCCAATGATTTTTCTGAGCAATGATTAAGTGGCTAGTTGCGCTTGAGGTGGACGACGGTTTCGCAGTGGAAGGTTTGCGGGAACAGGTCAACTGGCGTGATCTTTACGGGGGAGAAGGTGCCTTCTTCGACAAAGCGTTTGAGATCGCGTGCCAGGGTGGCCGGGTCGCAGCTCACGTAGGCGACATCGCGAGCACTCGTGCTGGCGATAAGGCCGATCGCTTCGGGGGCGAGGCCTGCGCGCGGCGGGTCGACCACCAGGACATCGGCGTCCTGATCGGGGAACTCGCGCACCGCGTCGCCGCCGATGACGTCGACGTTATCGAGTTTGTTGATCTCCAGGTTACGGCGCAGGTCGCGCACGGCCGGGCCGTAGGCCTCGACGGCGGCAACAAAGTCGCAGCGGCGGGCGAGCGGCAGGGTAAAGGTGCCGGCACCGCAGTACAGGTCCACGGCAAGTTCGTCTTCCTGCGGGTCGAGCGCCTCCATGACAAGCTCGATCAAAATCTCGGCACCCTTGGTGTTGACCTGGAAAAACGACGGGGCAGACAAGCGCATCTGACCCTCGGCGATATTCTCGGTCCATGAGCCCTCTCCGGCGAGCATTTCGACCTTGGAGACACGGCGGGCCTTCTTTTCGCCCTTGCTCATAACGCGCACTATGCTCGTGGGGTGTGCGGCGTCTGCCAGCACGCGCGAGACTTGCGAGCGCGGGAAAGAGCCCGTAGGCGTCCAGAGCGCCACCTCGAGTGCCTTGGTGCGACGCGAGGCGCGAATGCCCACGCGTTCGAGCCCCAAGTCATGGCTGCCGCTTAGATAGTTGAGCGCGCCGACAACCGATTTGAGTGCCTTGGGGAAGCGTTTGTCGAACAACGGGCACGAATCGACGGTCACAATCTTGCTGGGATCGACGCCGTGCATGCCAAGACGCACGCGGCCGTTTACAACGGTCGGTTCGAGCTCAATTTTATTGCGGTAGCCCCAATCGTCCTTGGTGTGGCGGATGGGCTGCACCAGCTCGTCGACTTGCTCAGGGGTGAACTTGCCGATGCGCTCGAGCGTGGAGCGCAGGTTTTGCTCCTTGGCGGCAAGCTGAGCGGTGCGTGAGAGGTTGCCCCACGAGCAGCCACCGCAGATGCCCACGAAGGGGCAGGGAGGCTGAATTCGATCGGGGCTCGGCTCCAGAATCTCGGTGGCGCGGGTGCGCATAAACGATTTGCCGTCCTGCACGATCTCGGCCTCGACGGTGTCGCCCGCCACGGCGCCCTGCACAAATACGGCTTTGCCGTTATCGGCATGCGCCAGACCTTCGGCGCCATACGTCATCGATTCTATGGTGAGCTTCATATTCCTGCCCGTCATTCGCGTTGTTGTCCGCAACCATGGTAGCAGGGAAAAGCGCCCCGTACCTGAGGCATTCCTCAAATACGGGGCGCTTCTACAAACGTCTATTTCGTCTTGCCGGTAATGAGCGTCTTGAGTCCTAGGCCGATTAGGCCCAAGCCCATGCGCACGCGACCGGGGCGATGGCGCTCGATGGCTTTGGTCTTGCCGGCGGGTTTCTCGCGGCGGGCGCTTGCCTGGGGCGCGGGCTTGGCGGTCTGCGGCTGAGGCTGGGGTGCAGGCTCGGGCTCGGGCTCGGGCTCCAGGTCGGGCTCGATGACGGTCGCCTGGACCTTCTGTACCTTAGGGGTTGCCGGCTGTGGCTCGGGCTTGGGGCCCAGAACAGGTGCGGATTCCGGTTTTGCTTTGGCGACGGGCTCCGAAGCCACGGCTGCGGACTCGGCGTTGCGATAAGCGCGCTCCAACAGGAACTCCTGCGAGTTAAAGGGCTTCTCACCCTCTTTTCGCTCTACGGGAACCCAGGTGCCGTCGCTCGTCAGGCTACGTGCCTTCACGTTGTCGCGCAGCTGCACGCCCATGTACTCGTGCACCAGCGCGCGGCAGGTGGGGTCGAGCACGGGGAAGGCGATTTCTACGCGATGCTCGGTGTTGCGCGTCATCATGTCGGCAGAACTCAGGTAGATCATGTCCGAGTCCACGCCGAAGGCATAGACGCGCGCGTGCTCCAAGAAACGTCCGACGATAGAACGTACGTGCACGTTTTCGGTCTTGCCCGCAATGTTGGGCTTCAGGCACGAGATGCCGCGGATGATCATGTCCACGCGCACGCCGGCACACGATGCCTCGGAGATCTTGTCGATGACCTCGCGGTCGGTCAGCGAGTTGAGCTTAAAGAATACGCGCGCGGGCTCGCCGGCGAGCGCACGTTGTATCTCGCGGTCCAGACCGCGCATGATGAGCGGCTTAAGGCCGACGGGCGCCACGCCCAAAAAGCGGTAGTCGCCGCGCAGGTTGCCCAGCGACAGGTTGCGGAAGAACAGGTTGGCGTCTTCGCCGATGCCGGGATGGGCGGTCATGAGCATAAAGTCGCTGTAGAGCTTGGCCGTCTTCTCGTTAAAGTTGCCGGTACCCAAAAGCGTGAGTCGGGTGAGCGCCATACCCTCGCGATAGGTAAGCTGGCAGATCTTTGAGTGGCATTTAAAACCCTCGGAGCCATAGATGACGGTGCAGCCCGCTTCTTCCAGACGCTCTGCCCACTCGATGTTATTTTGCTCGTCAAAGCGCGCGCGGAGCTCCATGAGCACCGTGACCTCTTTGCCGTTCTCGGCGGCATCGATCAACGACTCGCACAGGCGGCTCTGCTTGGCCACGCGGTAGAGCGTGATGCGTAGCGAGATGCACTCGGGGTCGTATGCGGCCTCGTGTACCAGGTCCAGGAACGGATTCATGGCCTCGTAGGGGTAAAAGAGCAGCTTGTCGTGCTGAAGTACCTGCTCGCGGATGGAGCGGGTCATATCGATGGTGGGGTTGGGCTGCGGCTTAAACGGCGTAAAGAGGAGCTCGTTGCGCAGGTGCTCGGGAATTTTGCCCTCGATGCCAAAGACGTAGCCCAGGTCGAGTGGGATATCGCAGGTAAAAACCGAGCGGCGCGAAAGCTCGAGCGCTTTGCGGATGGTCTTGAGCGTCGCCTTCTCGAGCGAACCGGAGACGGCAAGCACCACCGGTTGCAGGCGCAGACGCTTCTTGAGGATGCGCTTCATGTGCTGGCGGTAATCCTCTTCCTCCTCGACGCCCTCGCCGTCCGGGTCGATATCGGCATTGCGGGTGACGCGGATCAGAGCGCGGTCGAGCGGCTTATAGGAGCCAAAGCAGCTGTCCAGGCAGGCGAGAATGACGTCCTCGAGCAAGATGTAGGAGTAGGTGCCGGCGGGCGAGGGGATCTCGACCACGCGGTTCATCGAGGCGGGAATCTCGATAAGGCCCAGCAGGCTCTCCTCGTCCGTGACACCGTCCAGTCCGCAAGCTAGATAGAGTGCGCCGTTGCGCAGGTTGGGGAAGGGGTGGCGCGGGTCAATGACCAGCGGCGAGATGACCGGCGACACGTAGGCCTGGAAGTAGCGGGTGACAAAGGTGCGTTCCTCGGGCGTAAGCGAGTCGATGCGAGCGCGGTGAACGCCCAGGGCGTCGAGCTTGCCTTCGATGCTCTTGAAGATGGTCTCCCAGCGGGTAAGGAGCCCGGGCAGCTCTGCCATGACAGCATCGACCTGTTCGGAGGCGGTCATATTGCTCTTGTTGTCGACAGGCTGTTTTTTGAGCTCGGCCAGGTCGGACAGGCCACCCACGCGCACCATGAGGAACTCATCGAGGTTTGACTCGAAGATCGAGACGAACTTAAGGCGCTCGAACAGCGGAACGGACTCATCAAAAGCCTCGTCGAGCACACGGTTGTCAAAGCGCAGCCAGCTGAGCTCTCGGTTCTGCGTGTACGAGAAGTCGCGCGGCGGTTTGCGCAGCTTTGCGGCGGCTTGCTTCTTTTCGATTTTGCTCGGCATATTCATCTGTCCGTTCAGTCCCCGCAGGGGACGGTAGCCTAACACTATTCACTATTGTCTCAATTTAGTCGACCTATGGCACGGACGTATCGCGTGAACGGTATCTTTACCTACTTCTTACGCAGTCAAGGCATGCAACAGACTACCCGACCCGCTTTGAAACAATTTATATCCATACTCAATTGGTGAGGATGTATGAATAAGAATGATTGCGAGCTGAATATAATCGAATCCAAATCGAATCATGAACAAACGACATTTATATGCAGAAAACAGTCTTAGATATGCAATTCCTAAACATGAAAATATTTGTGCAATCTGGCTTAATTCCTTAGAAAAAAGAACGTTTACCTTTGAAAACCTGCTTTAGAGAACCGAAGTGCATCATGGGGGAATCATATGCGATATACCGTTCATCGCACTTTGCTGACCGTTCGGGGGTGAGGTGGAATCGCGGGTGGTTTTTGGATATAACTAGAGCTGTCAGCAAGCAGCGTCCCATACGGAGGGGCGCTGATACATTCGGCCAGTAAGGCCCGAAAGAAAGGTAGGAGGCCATGACGAAAGGTCTGCACGTGCCTTCCGAGATCGGCAAGCTCAGGAAGGTCTGCCTGCACCGTCCCGGCGACGAGCTCCTCAACCTGCCGCCCGACGAGCTCGAGCGACTCCTGTTCGACGACGTCCCGTTCCTGGAGGTCGCGCAGCAGGAGCACGACACCTTCGCCCAGATCCTGAGGGACCAGGGCGTGGAGGTCCTCTATCTCGAGAACCTCGTCGCGGAGGTGTTCGACCAGGTCCCCGGCGCCCGCGCCGAGTTCACCGACCAGTACATCGCCGAGGCGGGCATCCGCGGCCAGCACATGCCGCAGATCGTCCGCGAGAAGCTGGACTCCATCGAGGACAACCTCGAGTTCGTCAAGAAGACCATGGCCGGCATGACCAAGGCCGAGATCGACATGCCCCTCACGGCGTCCACGACCCTCGACTCCCTGGTCAACTCCGAGTCCGAGTCCGACCTGATCATCGACCCGATGCCCAACCTCTACTTCACCCGCGACCCGTTCGCGGTCGTCGGCGAGGGCGTCAACCTCAACCGCATGTACTCGGTCACCCGCAACCGCGAGACCCTGTACGGCAAGTACGTCTTCAAGTACCACCCCGACTACAAGGACGTCTCCCTGTACTTCCGCCGCGACTGCCAGTTCCACACCGAGGGCGGCGACGTGCTGAACATCAACGAGAAGACCCTCGCCGTCGGCATCTCCCAGCGCACCCAGGCGGCCGCCATCGACGTCATGGCCCAGAACATCTTCTGGAACTCCGACTCCAAGGTCGAGCGCATCCTGGCCTTCGACATCCCCGTCTCGCGCGCCTTCATGCACCTCGACACGGTCTTCACCCAGATCGACGTCGATAAGTTCACGATCCACCCCGCCATCATGGGCACCCTGCGCGTCTACGAGCTGACCGCCGGCAAGAACCCGGGCGACGTGAACATCCGCCTGATCGAGGACACCCTCGAGCACGTCCTGGAGGACGCCACCGGCGTCGACCAGGTCAAGCTGATCCCCTGCGGCGGCGGCGACCCGATCGCGGCCTCCCGCGAGCAGTGGAACGACGGCTCCAACACCCTGTGCGTCGAGCCCGGCAAGATCTGCGTCTACGCCCGCAACACCGTCACCAACGACGTGCTGTACAAGGAGGGCCTGGACCTTCTCGTCGTGCCCTCCGCCGAGCTCTCCCGCGGCCGTGGCGGCCCGCGCTGCATGAGCATGCCCTTCTGGCGCGAGGACCTCTAAGTCTTTCAGTTTCCGGTGCGGTCTCCCTACAACCGCACCGGTTTCGCCCGTCAAACGGGCGCTATTACGTAAGTAATTAAGGAATTCATTTCTTCGAAAGGAAACGAACCATGGGTGTTAACCTCTCCGGCCGTAGCTTCCTCAAGCTCCTCGACCTCACCACCGAGGAGATCGAGTACCTGCTCAAGCTCTCCAAGAACTTCAAGGACATGAAGCGCGCTGGCGTTCCGCACCGTTATCTCGAGGGCAAGAACATCGTTCTGCTCTTCCAGAAGACCTCCACTCGTACCCGCTGCGCCTTCGAGGTTGGCGGCATGGATCTGGGCATGGGCGTCACCTACCTCGATCCGGGTTCGTCGCAGATGGGCAAGAAGGAGTCCATCGAGGACACCGCCCGCGTTCTCGGCCGCATGTATGACGGCATCGAGTTCCGTGGTTTTGCCCAGGACGACGTCGAGGAGCTTGCCGCTAAGTCCGGCGTGCCCGTCTGGAACGGTCTGACCACCGAGTGGCACCCCACTCAGATGCTCGCCGACATCCTGACCGTTCAGGAGAACTTCAACTACGACATCAAGGGCAAGACCCTCGTCTTCATGGGCGACTGCAAGAACAACGTCGCTCGCTCCCTCATGGTCGTCTGCTCCAAGCTCGGCATGAACTTCGTGGCCTGCGGCCCCGAAGAGTGCATGCCCGCTGACGACGTCATCGAGGCCTGCAAGCCTATCGCTGAGGCCAACGGCTGCACCATCAAGCTGACCACCGACGTCAAGGACGGCGTCACCGGTGCCGACGTTCTCTACACCGACGTGTGGGTCTCCATGGGCGAGCCGAAGGAAGCCTGGGCCGAGCGCGTCAGCCTGATGAAGCCGTATCAGATTAACGCGGACGTGATGAAGGCCACCGGTAATCCGAACGTCAAGTTCATGCACTGCCTGCCGGCGTTCCACAACGAACACACCAAAGTGGGCCGCGAGATCGAGATGGCGTACGGCCTGAAGGGGCTGGAGGTGACGGAAGAGGTCTTCGAATCACCGAACTCCATCGTCTTCGACGAAGCAGAGAACCGCATGCACACCATTAAAGCGGTCATGGTGGCGACACTCGGCGACTAATCACCGCCCGGCGCGCCGCGGGGTGCGCCGGGTTTAAGGAGAACATCATGGGCAAGTTCAAGTTTCCCTCCGCTTACACCATTCTCTTTTTTCTGATTGCCGTGGTTGCCGTGCTGACGTGGATTGTTCCGGCCGGGCAGTACCATATGGCAATGAACGAGGCGCTCGGCAAAGACGTCCCCGTTGCAGGCACCTACGCGCACGTCGCGGCGCATCCGCAGGGGCTGGTTTCGGTGCTGATGGCGCCGATTGCCGGGCTGTACGATCCGGAATCCGGCCAGGCCGGGGCGATCGACGTGGCGCTGTTTATTCTGATCATCGGGGGATTCCTCGGGATCGTCACTAAAACCGGGGCGATAGACGCCGGGATCGAGCGCGTCACCACCCGACTGCGCGGCCGCGAAGAGTGGATGATCCCGATCCTGATGGCGCTGTTTGCCGCGGGCGGCACGATTTACGGCATGGCAGAAGAGTCGCTGCCCTTCTATACCTTACTGGTGCCGGTGATGCTGGCCGCGCGGTTCGATCCGGTTGTCGCCGCCTCTACCGTGCTGCTCGGGGCGGGGATCGGCACCCTCGGCTCCACCATTAACCCGTTTGCCACGGTGATCGCCGCCAACGCCGCCGGGATCCCCTTCACCAACGGCATCGCCCTGCGCGTGGCGCTGCTGGTGATCGGCTGGATCATCTGCGTGGCGTGGGTGATGCGCTACGCCCGCAAGGTGCGCAAGGATCCCTCGCAGTCCATCGTTGCAGACAAGCAGGAGGAGAACCTCGCCCACTTCCTCGGCAACAAGGGCGAGCAGTCGCTGGAGTTCACTCCGGTGCGCAAAATTATCCTGGTGATCTTCGCCCTCGCCTTCGCGGTGATGATCTACGGCGTGGCGGTGCTGGGCTGGTGGATGGCGGAGATCTCGGCGGTGTTCCTCGCCAGCGCCATTATCGTCGGGCTGATCGCCCGCATGAGCGAAGAGGAGCTGACGTCGACGTTTATCAACGGCGCGCGAGATTTGCTGGGCGTCGCGCTGATTATCGGCATCGCGCGCGGTATCGTAGTGATCATGGATAAGGGCATGATTACCCACACCATTTTGCACAGCGCCGAGGGAATGGTCACCGGCTTGTCGACGGTGGCGTTCATCAACGTGATGTACTGGCTGGAAGTGGTGCTGTCGTTTCTTGTGCCTTCTTCATCCGGCCTGGCCGTTCTGACGATGCCGATCATGGCGCCGCTTGCCGATTTCGCTAACGTCAACCGCGACCTGGTGGTTACGGCTTACCAGTCGGCGTCCGGCATCGTCAACCTGATCACTCCCACCTCTGCCGTCGTGATGGGCGGGCTGGCTATCGCCCGCGTGCCCTACGTGCGCTATCTGAAATGGGTCGCGCCGCTGCTGGGGATTTTAACGGT
>ERZ773186.3501-NODE-3501-length-10389-cov-6.587188_pt1 | contig 10389 bp, 6 predicted proteins | sample MGYA00581000_ERZ773186 | MGnify/ENA primary metagenome ERZ773186 (study PRJEB29015, sample SAMEA2737752) | human gut metagenome | biome: human gut; feature: human-associated habitat; material: faeces | place: China | collected 2012 ... | reverse complement strand
CCACCAGTGTGGCATGACGCAGATCGTCTTTTACAGCACCTGAAGGAACAAACCACACGTAGTCGTATTCAACCGTAAGCTGACGTGAAAGCGATGCAGACAACGTTTCAATACAGCCTGGAGGAATTTTACACCCCTGGCTTTGCACTAACGCCTCTGAATGCTGCCGTGGCGCGGTGCCTACTGGTGATACAACAACTGGCCATTCCAGTACCCGACTTAACGTTACGTTCTCCTGAAGCAGCGGGTGATTAGGCCGAACAACCAACTTAAGTGATTCGAGAAACAGGAGCTCGTAACTAAGTCCGGTCATCAGTTCAGGATCCGACATCCGGCCAATACCAATATCGATTTCCCCTGTTTTTAATCCTGCCAGGATCATCGTGTTACTCATGGTGGCAACTTGTAGTGTGGTTTCTTTCTGCTGCTGATGAAACTGACCTATAACTGAAGGTAATATCCCCAGCGCGGCGGTAGGTAACGCGCCCACTCTGACGACATCATTATTAAGACCTTCTTTAGGATTAAGTGACTGTCCTGCGGTGTTAATAGCGTCAAGAACTCGAACTGCGTGAGTTAAAAATTGCTCTCCAGGTAAGGTGAGCTGCGCGCCCTGACGTCCACGGTCGAACAGGCGAGCCCCCGTCAATTGCTCCAGTTCATTCAATGTCTTAGAGAGTGCAGGTTGACTCAGATTAAGGGTTTCAGCTGCGCGCCCCAATGTTCCTTGTTGTGCGACAGCTACGAATGTATGAAGGTGGCGCAAACGGATGCGCTGACTAAACAGACTATTTTTTTCCATAAGCGATGTTAAAAACGAAGCGGTGCCGCTGACAAGTGATGTTGTTTGATTATGATAACTTGATTGAAAAATATTATTAACATTTAAAGCAATTATGTTACATCAAGAACGATAATATTGATGATTTCGCGGCGAGATCACAGTTTGTAAATTCTTTCCACCAGAGTGAATGCGGTTACCTACACTCCAGATTATTGACCACTGGGGGTAGACATTATGGCGAACAGCATCACAGCGGATGAGATTCGGGAACAGTTTTCGCAGGCAATGTCAGCCATGTATCAACAAGAAGTTCCACAGTACGGTACGTTGCTGGAACTGGTCGCTGACGTGAATCTGGCTGTGCTGGAAAATAACCCCCAACTGCATGAAAAAATGTTGAATGCGGATGAGCTGGCGAGACTTAACGTTGAACGTCATGGGGCGATACGCGTGGGAACAGCGCAGGAACTGGCCACATTAAGGCGGATATTCGCCATTATGGGAATGTATCCGGTGAGTTATTACGATCTCTCGCAGGCGGGTGTACCTGTACATTCCACGGCATTTCGGCCCATCGATGATGCCTCGCTGGCGCGTAATCCTTTCCGCGTTTTTACCTCTTTGCTCCGCTTGGAACTTATCGAAAATGAAATATTGCGCCAGAAAGCGGCGGAGATTCTACGCAAGCGCGATATCTTTACCCCACGTTGTCGGCAACTGTTAGATAAATATGACCAGGAGGGTGGTTTTAGCGACGCGCAAGCGCGGGAGTTTGTGCAGGAAGTCCTGGAGACATTTCGCTGGCATCAGTCAGCAACGGTAGATGAAGAAACCTATCACGCATTGCATAACGAGCATCGTCTGATCGCTGATGTGGTCTGTTTTCCGGGCTGTCATATCAACCACCTGACGCCACGCACGCTGGACATTGATCGGGTGCAGTCGATGATGCCCGAGTGCGGTATTGAACCGAAAATTCTGATCGAAGGGCCGCCGCGTCGTGAAGTGCCAATTTTACTGCGCCAGACTAGTTTTAAGGCGCTCGAGGAAGCGGTCTTGTTTGCGGGACAAAAGCAGGGGACACATACCGCGCGCTTTGGTGAAATAGAGCAGCGTGGAGTGGCATTAACGCCGAAAGGTCGGGAACTTTATGATGATCTTCTGCGTAACGCAGGAACGGGACAGGATAACCTCACTCACCAAATGCATTTGCAGGAAACATTTCGCGCTTTTCCGGACAGTGAGTTTTTGATGCGTCAGCAAGGGCTGGCATGGTTTCGTTATCGACTGACACCATCGGGTGAAGCACATCGTCAGGCGATTCATCCCGGTGACGATCCACAGCCTTTAATTGAACGTGGTTGGGTGGTTGCGCAACCTATTACCTATGAGGATTTTTTGCCAGTAAGTGCGGCGGGGATCTTCCAGTCCAATCTCGGTAACGAAACGCAGACCCGCAGTCATGGCAATGCCAGCCGGGAGGCATTCGAGCAGGCGCTGGGCTGCCAGGTTTTTGATGAATTTCAGTTATACAAGGAAGCGGAAGAACGCAGTAAACGCCGTTGTGGTTTGCTTTAAAATCAGGCATTCCCGCTTTGCAAAAATTTGCCTGATTTTACAAACGAATCAGGCTCTTCCCATCGACATAAAAAATTTGCCGATTTGTGCAGATTCTCCGTACTCAACAATTGGATTATTAATAAATTTTGTCTAGAGTGAGCGGTCATAAATAAGCACTTTCTTGCCGCTGAAAACGACCAGCGCGGGACCATTCACAACACCAGAAGGACTCACTTTCAGGTATGGATCGTAGACGATTTATTAAAGGTTCAATGGCTATGGCCGCCGTGTGCGGTACCAGCGGCATTGCTTCTCTTTTTTCTCAGGCGGCATTCGCGTCAGATTCTGATATTGCAGACGGGCAAACTCAGCGTTTTGACTTTTCGGTTTTACAGTCGATGGCGCATGATTTAGCGCAAAAACCGTGGGGCGGCGCGCCGCGTCCGTTGCCCAACACGTTGGCGACAATGACCCCACAGGCTTATAACAGTATTCAATACGATGCTGAACAATCATTGTGGCATAACGTCGAGAATCGTCAGCTTGATACCCAGTTCTTCCATATGGGGATGGGATTCCGCCGCCGCGTACGCATGTTCTCGGTTGATCCTGCAACACATCTGGCGCGTGAAATTCACTTTCGTCCAGAATTGTTTAAATACAATGATGCGGGCGTAGATACCAAACAACTGGAAGGGCAAAGCGATCTCGGTTTTGCTGGCTTCCGGGTATTTAAAGCACCGGAACTGGCTCGCCGTGATGTGGTATCGTTCCTCGGTGCAAGCTATTTCCGCGCCGTTGATGACACGTATCAATACGGTTTATCGGCCCGTGGTTTGGCGATTGATACATATACCGACAGTAAAGAAGAGTTCCCCGACTTTACCGCCTTTTGGTTTGATACCGTAAAACCAGGTGCTACCACCTTTACCGTTTATGCCTTACTCGATAGCCCCAGTATTACCGGTGCATACAAGTTCACCATCCAGTGTGAAAAGAGTCAGGTGATTATGGATGTTGAAAACCATCTTTATGCGCGTAAAGACATCAAGCAATTGGGTATTGCGCCGATGACCAGCATGTTTAGCTGCGGCACTAACGAACGTCGTATGTGCGACACTATTCATCCGCAAATCCATGATTCCGACCGTCTGTCCATGTGGCGAGGCAACGGTGAGTGGATCTGCCGTCCGCTGAATAATCCGCAGAAATTGCAGTTCAATGCTTACACCGACAACAACCCGAAAGGCTTTGGTTTATTGCAGCTGGATCGTGATTTCTCCCATTATCAAGACATTATGGGCTGGTACAACAAACGGCCAAGTCTGTGGGTAGAGCCTCGTAATAAATGGGGTAAAGGCACCATCGGTCTGATGGAAAATATGCCGGCGGTTATTTTTTCTGTTGTGATCGGTACGGGAATCGGACTTGCGATTCATCTTGGAGAAAGGATCAATGCCGGTGCCGGTGTTATGCAGCGTGTGATCGGCAAATTTATCAAGAATTCAAATTCAGAGCTTTCTGAGGATGAGTTTATGAATACACTGGTGACGATCATCGTATTATTCTGTGCAAGCGGAACAGGAATCTATGGCTCTATCGTATCCGGAATGAGCGGGGATCATTCAGTGCTGATCTCCAAATCTATTCTGGATTTATTTACAGCAGCTATTTTTGCCTGCAGCCTGGGAATGGTAGTGTGTATGATCGCCATTCCGCAGGTGATTATTTTCCTGATCCTGTTCTTTGCAGCAACGGCGATTTTCCCGCTGACTACACCGGGCATGATCAATGACTTTAAAGCCTGTGGCGGGTTTCTGATGCTTGCAACCGGTTTTCGTATGGTGAAGCTGAAGAACTTCCCAACTGCGGACATGATACCGGCGATGGTGCTGATCATGCCTATGTCATGGTTCTGGGTGAATTATATATTGCCGTTAGTATCATAAGTTAAGCTGGCAGATTTTCATTTCTGAGTTCAGAAACGGAGATCTGCTTCTTTTTAGGTCAATTACAATCAAAATTATAGATGACTGTAATGGCGCTTATAAAAAACTAACCAATAGTTAATAGAAAATTTCTTCCTGATATTGTATTGTAAATATATAATAAATCTGAAAAAAATATCAGGTGTATCAAAAGTATTTCCTGATATTTGCCTGAAACTATAATGGCACATCAAGAGAGGAGGAGATTTTTATGAGTATGAAAAATCGATTTGCAGGAAAATGTAGAAGTTATCTGGTATTTTTTCTTCTGGCGGCAGTTGCAGCACTTTTATTTTTCCCAAGGGTAGCATCGGCTGCTGCCAAGCCAACTGCCAAACAGCTTAAAGTAACCTACAGAGGATTCGAATATGACAATGATACAGCAAAGTTATATCTGAAGCTGAGTCTGAAAAATACTTCGAGTTACACGATTACAAAAGTGAAGATGGGATATGAGATACCTATTATGGAGGATGGAACCATAACCCAGACCTTCAGTGTAACGATCAATCCCGGAAAGACAGTGAATAAGACGGTTTATATTGGAAAAATGACTCAGCAGCCATATAAAGCGCCGAAGGTAAAATGCTTATCGTTCTGGTATAAGTCAGCGACACCTAAGCTAAACCAGCTCAAAGTCAGCTACAAGGGATATGAGTACAATCCGAACACAGGAGAGCTGTATATAACTGCCCGTATGCAGAACACTTCCAGTTATACGATTACAAAGGTAACGATGTATTTTGAGATACCACTGGATGAAACTGCAACACCGACCAAAACCTACAATGTAAATATTCCGGCCGGAAAGACAAAAAATTACAGGTTCAAAATTGGAATGATGACAGATGCTCCAGATGGAAAGGTACTGGTGAAATGTAAGAAATTCTGGTATAAGAAATAACAAATGAAATTGTGATATCAGACAGGCAGCCATTGTGAGATACTCTAAACAGTACCGCAATGGCTGCTGTTTTGTTATGCTTAGGAAATTACGTCGGAATTGTTATAATTAGGTATATTTTAGCATAAATAATTCCTGTCTGAAATAAAAATTGCTGTTATTATTTCTGGCTTAGTCGGGCTCGAAGTGGCAGTAACTCCTGCTTTACGTTACAAATGTTTCATGTTATCATTATCTAAAATCAGGGAAGCTGTTTTTCGGGGAATTTTTTAACCGAATGCGGATTGCGAATATCCGTTTGACTTGCAAAATCTGGTAATGAAGGAGGATGAAAAATATGCGGAACAGAAAGAAACTGCCAATTGGAATAGATAGTTTTGAAAAAATAATCCGGCATAATTTTTACTATGTGGATAAAACAGAAATGATAACAGAACTTCTTCATAACTGGGGAGAAGTGAATCTGTTTACACGTCCTCGCCGTTTTGGAAAATCTCTGAATATGAATATGCTGCAGTCATTTCTGGAAATCGGATGTGATAAATCGCTGTTTAATGGACTGAAGGTATCCCGTGAAAAAGAACTGTGTGAAGAATATATGGGAAAGTTTCCGGTAATTTCGCTTACATTGAAGAATGTGGAGGGATTAAATTTTGAGTCAGCCCGGAAATCGCTGAAGAATACTCTGGGAATGGAGGCGTGGAGACTTAGTGCTCTGGCAGAGAGCAGCCGCCTTACAGAGGAAGAAAAAAACTCTTATAAAGCATTGACTGTCGTTGATGATCATGGCGATTTCAAAATGTCTGATGCCACAATGGAGAAGGCGCTACTTATATTAACTGTATTACTGGAGAAACATTATGGAAAAAAAGCGGTTCTTTTGATTGATGAGTATGATGTGCCATTAGATAAAGCGTTCCAGTATGGATATTATGACGAGATGGTATCTTTGATCAGAAACATGTTTGGAAATGTTTTGAAGACAAATTCGAGCCTGTTTTTTGCAGTACTTACGGGATGCCTGAGAATTGCGAAGGAAAGCATTTTTACAGGATTAAACAATTTTAATGTTTTTTCGATTACGAGTGTACAGTTTGATGAGTTCTTTGGATTTACAGATGATGAGGTTGCAGAAATGCTGAAATATTTTGGGCTTTCTGACTACCATGAAACAATCAGGGAATGGTATGATGGTTATCAGTTTGGAAAGAAAGCAGTGTATTGTCCCTGGGACGTGATCAGTTATTGCAGAAATTTATGTGCAGATCCTGATGCGATACCAGAAGATTTCTGGTCTAATACCAGCAGCAACAGCATTGTGAGTCGTTTTATAGATAAAGCGAATAAACAGACGAGAGATGAAATCGAAAACCTGATTTCGGGAGAAACGGTTATAAAAGAAATAAAACAGGAACTGACATATAATGAACTGGATAAATCCATTGAGAATCTTTGGAGTATACTTTTTACAACAGGGTATTTAACACAACGTGAAAGAATAGACAGCAGAAAGTTACGTCTGGCAATTCCTAACAGAGAAATTAAAGAATTGTTTGAACTTCAGATCAGGGAATGGTTTCAGGAAAAGTCATCTGAGGATGTAAAGAAGCTTGATAAATTATGCATGGCTTTTCCAGATGGAGATGCAGAAACGATAGAAGATTTGTTTAACGACTATTTATGGAATACAATCAGTATTCGGGATACGGCAGTTAAGGGAAGAAAAGAAAATTTTTATCATGGAGTTTTGCTGGGGCTGCTAAGTCATATGGAGAACTGGGCTGTCTGGTCGAATATAGAATCTGGTGAAGGTTATTGTGATATTTTACTGGAAGTTCCGGAGAATCGTGTCGGAGTGGTGATCGAGATGAAATATGCTCAGGAAGACAGAATGGAGGCAGCTTGTACAGAAGCTCTGAAACAGATTGAACAACGTCAGTATGCTGCAAGGTTAAAGAGTGACGGGATGAAGAATATTGTAAATTATGGCATTGCCTGTTATCGGAAACATTGTAAAGTTAAGATTGGGAAAGAAAATTCTTAATCTAAGAAGATATCTTAATAAGAAAACAGCTCTGCTGTTCTGAAATTACAGCTCCTCTCAGTGATTATTATTTGTGATACTGAGGGGAGCTTTTTATATCATAGAAGATTATTCTGCAATGTTTCTGTGATGTAACAGTCTTTTGGACAGGATTCTTTCTTACGTATTCCTTGTTGGAATAATCCATGTGAAAAGAAGAATTGCGAAGGAAATAGGAAACGAACGGGTATAATTTGTGCGAATTGTTGGAAAATTTTTTAAACATACTTTAATATGAACGGAAGAGTCAGGAAAGGAAGAAAAATGAGAAAGAGACTTATCATCGGTATGAGTGGGGTTTCCGGAGCGCCCCTTACAATAGAATTGCTGAAACAACTGCAGCAGTATAAAGAAATAATAGAGACACATCTGATCGTGACAAAAGGTGCGGAAATGACGCTGGAACAGCTATATGCTCTTGCGGACGAGATACATGATTGAAACAATCTCAAACCACCAGCAGAGCTGGTGGTACTGACTTCGGGAGATAATTATTATTGTGTAAATAATGAGAATGGAAAAGTATATTATTGGAGTTCAAGCGAAGATAGCTATTATTATATTGCTGAATCGATAGATGAATTTGCTTCTTTTTTTAGGTGATATCTGTTGTAAGGGTAATAAAACGGCTGCCAATCCGGTAAATATGTGAGATAACATATCAGTAGGTGAGGCAGCCATTTTACGTATATTTTTGCTACAACCCTAACGCAACTCAGCAATCCTGCTGACTGCCACGTAGATCTCCTGAATTTTGTACCAGGTTGGATAATCTACGATTCCTGTCTGGTCCAGACCGAAAATGCTCTGGAAAATCCTGACGGAATTTTGGGTCTCAGGTCCGTAAATTCCATCTGCGGTAACAACAGGGACAGCAGGATAAGCTTCTGCGATTGTGTTTAACTGTTCCTGAATCTGTCTTACCTTATTTCCGGATGCACCGATATCCAGATCATATCCTGGCCAGGAGGCGGGGATGCCGGAGATTGCTTCCGCCACATTGATATACATATCATTTCCGTAAAAAGTCCGTAGGATTTCAATGGCAGAGTATCCCTGATCGCCCAGTGCCTTGCTTCCCCATTGTGTCATCCAGCCTCTGTTTCGGCATTGTACCTGTTTGCCGTCACAGTACTGGGTAAGGATTGGCTGACGTACATTTGGTCTGGAAAGATAATTCTCAAACAGTTCATCTACAATGCGGTCAATGCTGGCAAAGATATTCCTGCCATAGATCCATTTGTGATCATAGGCAGTGGAGGAAGTGATCGTAAAGTCATAACCTTTGTTCCGGTACCATTCCGTATAAACCCTGTTCAGAGTAAAAGACATGATAGCCAGAACATTTGCCCGGATGGTATCGTCGGGCCAGGTGGCATAGATTTCGCTGCTGGCTACATTTTTGATGTAATCTTTGTAGCGTACATAATAATTGCCTGCAGCGGAATCGTTGACAGGCCCGTCGTGTACCACTATATATTCAGGGACAACGACCTTGCTTAATACGATTTCGCCGTTTTCGTTTATTGGTTTTATCTCGGCTTCTTCGATTTTGGGAGGATATTCATAGAACAACGTATGCGGAGGAATTACAATTCTCTGGAAAGTTTCGCCGGATTCCATGACATTCAGCGTTGTTGGCTGTCTGGATAAAGTATCTGCTAATACCTGGCTTCCTGCGATTTCTTTGGGTTCAAAGCCTTCTGCTTCGATCTGAATGGTATATTCTGAGTAGGGCTGTTGTTCAACAGGTTCCATACTGTATTCCAGAGGTGGAGTCTTAAGTTCAATGACAGGAGTGCGTCCGGAGGAATCTGTTGCCACTTCTTCAATGGTACTGTCGGGTACTCCTGTGTAGGAGATTCTGACGCGTGCGTTTTCTATGGGACGATTGTTCAGCCGGTCTGATACGGTAACCTGATATTGTCCTGTATCTATATTTTCCTGCTGCATCTGCATATGATAAAAAGCCATACAAGCTCCTGTAGATAATGCTTTCCTGATAAATTATGCAGGGGACCGGAAAATGGTTACCTGAGAAAAGAATTATTGTAGAAAAAAGAATAAAAAAATAAGGCACCATGACTTCTCATAGTTCCTCATTCTTTAAATGCGGAAGATGGGACTTGAACCCACACGAGCGCAATGCTCACAAGATCCTTAGTCTTGCTCGTCTGCCAGTTCCGACACTTCCGCATATCGCATTTCTCTGGGATTCTTTTGCTCTCCCTCGCGACAAGTGATACTATATCAAATGTAAAAGCTAATGTCAACACCTTTTTGAAAAAAATATAAAAAAATTTCAATTTTTTTTTGAAAAAAAGAGGAATTTGAAATTTTATGTAGAATATAATTAATAAGAGGTATTTTGTCATTGCTGTTATTGGTGGAGGAATTGCTGGTTTAGAGGCAGCAAGAGTTGCTGCTGTTAAAGGACATACAGTGACTTTATTTGAAAAAGCAGATCATTTAGGAGGACAAATCAATATTGCCTCTGTTCCCCCAAGAAAAAATGAAATCTTAAGAAGTGTTGAATATTATCAAAAAGTATTACCTACATTAAATGTTGATATTCATTTAAATGAAGAAGCAAAAGATATCAATAGTTATGATTATGCTATTATTGCTGTAGGGGCACATAATATGGAAATGCTAATTCCTCATGATAACAGCAATATTGTTTCAAGTTGGGATGTTTTAAACGGACAAGAAGTTACTGGTGATTGTGTGGTTATTGGTGGAGGTTTAGTAGGTGCTGAAACTGCTGAATATCTAGCAAACAAAGGTCATCAAGTGACAATTGTTGAAATGATGGATAAAATTGCTGCTGGTGAATCTACAACTGTTTTACCATTAATGATGAAAGACTTTGCAGATCATAATGTTAAGCAATTAGTAAATACAAAAGTAGATCATATTGAAAACAATATTGTCTATACAGCAAATGATCAAATCAAAGCAGATACAATTATCAATGCTTTAGGATCAAAGAAAAATATCTTTGATGATTCATCTATTACAATTCCTCATGTATGTGTAGGAGATTGTTCTGGTGAAAGAACTGCTGATA
>ERZ773186.3500-NODE-3500-length-10391-cov-51.107682_pt1 | contig 10391 bp, 10 predicted proteins | sample MGYA00581000_ERZ773186 | MGnify/ENA primary metagenome ERZ773186 (study PRJEB29015, sample SAMEA2737752) | human gut metagenome | biome: human gut; feature: human-associated habitat; material: faeces | place: China | collected 2012 ... | reverse complement strand
ATATATAGAAACACACACAAAAAAAGGGTGCGTCACAGACTTATGACACACCCTCACAGTTTTTCAGAGTAGCCTCTAAGTTTACTTTTCCAAATTCCTCATCAGTTTACGGATATACAGACCTATATTTGTTTCGTGCTCGTCTATGCCAAGTTTCTTTCGTATTTCATGACTTATGATGTAATGACGCTTAATTTGGATATAGTTTCCGACTTCCTTGCCACGCAATCCGATTGCATACAGGCACAGATAATTTATTTCATACATGGATAGACCATGTTGTTCAAGATACTCCATAAACTTTGGATGTGACGCAGCAAAAGCGAGACGGGTAGAATCCATGAACTTCTGTTTGTCATTATGAAGAGTCTCTATCCATTTGTTGTATGGCTCCGCATAGCAGTCGTTTTGAGTAATTTCTTTAGCAAGCAGGCCATTGAGGATGTCAAGTCTTTTCTTGATTACATTTTGAATGGGTTTTGCCAGTTCCTGCTGTTCTCTTTGTAAATTTTTCAGATGATTACGCTCGTTTTCCAACTGGGCTATTTCTAATTTGAGGTTGACAGTTTCCAGAACTTTTTTGTCTCGTTCGAGTTCAACCTTCTCTTTTTCTTTGCGCAGATTCTCTTGCCCAAGTTTTAGATTCTCATTCTCTTTTTCTGCTAAAATACGTTTGGCTCTGTTTAGGTGTCCTCGGTAATATAGCCAGCCCACAAGCATAATCAATCCAAATATACCGCACAGTGCATACAAAATGATTCGGTCTCTTCCTTTAATCTCTACAAGGCTCTTTATCTCAAGCTGATGTTTCTTGTCTGCAAACAACAAATCGTGCGAGAGCAATTCTTTTTGATAGCGTTCAAGCATCGCAGAATAGTCCTTGTATAAATTCAGAGCTTGTTCATAATTGCCCTGTTTTTCCAAGACATCGATTTTTACAGAAGCGTATTTGAGAGAATCCAATGTGAAACGATCTGGAGTTATTTCAGAAAGCAACTTCATAGCCTTGCCATAGTCTCCAATTTTTGAATAGCCTTGGGCAAAATTCATCTTGTCGTCTTTAGTCAAATCCAAGTCTTGATTCTGATCTAAAAAAGATTTGATGTCGGCAGGAGTACAAAATTCCACAGTGTAAGAAAGCAATGAGGGAAACAGGTACGCTTCACCATCTTGGTTCTTTTGTACTAAAGGCACACAGATGGATATAAGGCTGTCCGCTGCAGTCTTGTTGTTGAGCATAACATACCCATCAATGGCATTGGTGTAGCTTTTGATTTCAAGCAAGTCTCTGCCGATAGCTCCATAAAGTTTCGCTGCTGCCATATTGTTTTGAATGAACTCTTTTGTCTTGTACTGTTTGAGATACAATGTACCTTGCGCCACAAATGTATGTGCCAACAATAACGAGTCGGTCACTGCTTGCTTCAAATCACAGGCATTCATAAAAGAGAGCATTGCAGAATCGTCATCACCTTGATTCTGATAAATCCTGCCTTGATAATAATATGTCCGAAACTGTTCGTCTGGAGTTCCGTTTTTGATATAATAGTCAATGGCGGGTTCAAGTATATCAAAGGTCGTGGTGTCTATGCAGTTCTTGTCCAGTGCCATAGATTTCAGCAAAGCATATCTGGCAGCATCCTTACCCTTGAAACCAGAGGCGTGAATGCTGTTTAAAATTGTAAGCGCCGAATCTGGTTTTGTATTCATGAGTTTTTCCGCAATATCCATCTGCTCGCTCGTAGAAGCATGTCTTTCACATGCTACCAACATCACAACTGAAATAGACATGATTATGATACTTTTAGCGCGAAATGAAATAATATATGTAGTCTTCTTTCCGCCAATATCAGCAAGAACGATATTGATGGCGGCAAAGAATGCGGATAATCTTGATTTCTTATATTTAAACATTGTATTTTATATTAAGTTTACATTCATCTTTCGTTCTATAAACAAAGGCTGGGTACATCCATACAAGAACCAAGACAGCACAAAGGCAACGCTTGTCCCTGGCAGTCTTGGCATGGCATACAGAATTATGAAAGTCGGATTTGTCTGCCCTTTGTTCCTGAATAGATGACACATTAAATGTCCTTGTTTATGTAATGCTTATGTCAGCTCTTACTCGTAGACCTTGTTCTGCTTCAGCTTCTTGTTCAGATCCAGACATCTTTGCGGTATGGAGGTTGTACCACGTACTCGCACACTATTGAGCATAGCCATACGATCCAGACCGTTGGATGTCACATTGACACCAGCAGCCTGACCACTCAACACGTCAAGGGCGTTGTTGGCAGCACCCTTGTTGGAATGATTTCCAACTATTTTTATAATATTACTTTCATTGGCAATGGTATCTTTCCGTTCTATAGGAACTTGCTTTTGTGCATGAGCCAAAGAACTGCAAAAGAGCAATAGAAGAAGTAATGTGGTTTTTTTGCCATTTGCCATTTTCTATTTCTATTATTTAGGTTAAGGATGATTTCCAAGAAACAAAGATAAGGCGCAACGCATGAAAAAAAGTATAAAGACTCCATTATTTATGCTTTATTAACGATAGAAACCATTAATAGTCGCATTATCTTTTGTTAATTACATGGTGTCAGTACAAAACAAGAAACTGAGGCTGTTACTCTTATGTAAAGAGAATGTAATTAGCACTAAGTTTATGCATTTATTGGATTTTTCCCTTATTTTACTGATACTCTGCATTACAAGTTCTGCAACTTCAAGAGACGATGATTGTACTGAGAGAATACGTTGAGCTCTAAAGTGTAAGTGTTCTACATCTCGTTGGCAGTTTCATTCTCATGCCAAGAGTGCGCGCCGGCATCTTTCATTTGGAGAGTTATACTATAGTGAGTCCACGAAAGACACTTTGTGGTTTTCTTGTCAGTGATAGAAAAATGTTTTCATAGTGGTTATGCAAGTCTACATAATCAATAACACTGCGGTAGTCTACTGTTTCTCTCCGTTTACAACTGCATTGGTCATATCTGAGCCACCGCAGATGACACACGGCGCAGGGCGTGGTACGAAGTCCGAGAGTATTACTCCGTTTCTCTTGAGACGCGTCTGGGAGAGGGGCTTTTAGGAGCCACTCTCCCAGCAATAATTCTAAACCGGAAACAACCGGCACAAAGCTGATAGGCAGGGAGATGCCACGGGAAGACCCTATCCCAATCTTTCTAAAGCGGGAGCAAGTCTATACCTATACATTATATTATATAGAGGTCACTCACACTTCCCTTGCCCACACCCAGAGGCAGACCGCTAACTGCCGCCGGCACCCCAGCCTTCCGTGGGAGCAACATTGGCAGGACGGGAGTCACTGTCGGGGCCCAGCTTCAGGAAGAACTGATGGTTGAGGCTGCACATGTGCTTGTAGCCCTTGGCATCGTCAAAGCCAAAGAAGCCCTGCAGGAAGTAGACGGGCGTACAGCCACCGGCATCAAAGGTTCCGCTGCTGACTTCACGCATGGCAACGCCATCGGAACGCCTCAGCGTAGCACGGTTTTCCACTCTGAGTCCCGACACGCTGTAGGGAAGCAGCCTGCTCACCACAAACTGCGTATTGCCTTTATCGTCCTTGGAGAGCTTTACCTCGACCATCACGTGAGCGTCATAGCCGTCGATGTCAGAATAGAGGATGTAGCGCACCACCTCGTCGCCCTCGTCATTCTTGGCCTGCATCAGAGGCTCCACACCCACCGGCAGAGGCTGCACTTTGAAATGACAGGTGTCGGTCAGCGTTATGCCTTTCTTCCTCCACTCTTCAGGACCAGAGCCACCGGTGGTGTTCTTGAGCTGCGCTTCGCTGAGCAGCACCTCCGTACGCTTCACATACCGGCGTATGTCGTCCTGAGTCAGCCCACGCGCCTTGAAGTGGTCATAGCTCACGGCATAATGCTGCGACAGGCGTGCCAGCGAGTCATACTGCTGCTGGGTCACCTTGTTCTTCAACCACTCGGGTGGCAAGTCGCCCTTCTTCGTATACGGATTATACACCAACACTTTGGGCGTCTGCCCAAACGCCAGGCATGCCACCATCAGGAGGATGCCGGTCATCAAACACTTTCTCATAGGCAAATACATTGGATGTTACACATTGGGATAACTCTCTCTTGATAGATTACAGCCCAAAGATAGGGAAAATGGAAGATACGGAGCAAGTCTTTTCCGTTAAAAATCAATACCGTTAATCGTTTTTAACCATCGCCCCCTCCGCCCGCCATCAACAGCAAGGGCCATCCGCTGGTGTGGATGGCCCTTGTCGTTATTTATAGTGTCACACGGTTACACACCGCCATGCTTGCGGCTCAGTTGATACTGGCAGAAACCGTAGGTGAAAACCACTACAAAGCTGATGAGAGGCAGCACAAACGAGGCGTTGACGGCGGGAAGACCCATCACCACGCCCCGGTCTATGATCATACCCTGGAGCGGAGGCATGATGGCTCCGCCCACGATGGCCATCACCAGGAAGGCGGCACCCAGACTGGCGTCTTCGGCATTGACATTCTCCAGGGCTATACCGTAGATGGTGGGGAACATGAGCGACATGAATACGCTGATGCCTACCAGCGAGTAGAGGCCCACGATGTCCTGGATGAAGATGGTGCAGAGCGTGCAGAGGGCGGCGCCGGTGGCAAAGATAGCCAGCAGCAGTCGGGTGTTGACATAGCGCATCAGGAAGGTGCTGATAAATCGTCCGCTGAGGAAGAGCACCATCGCCACGATGTTGTAGGTCTGCGCCGTAGCCTTGTTGATGCCCAGACGGTCGGCATACTGGATGATGAAGGTCCACACCATAATCTGCGCAGCCACATAAAACATCTGTGTGACCACGCCGGCCATGTAGGGCTTGTTGTCCAGCAGCCGGCGCATGGTGTCGCCCACGCGGGCATGCTCACCTGTGCTCTCCGTGCGTGGCATCCGCGTGAGGGCAAAGACCATCAGCATGATGAGCACCACCAGTCCGATAGCCACATAGGGGTCGCGTATCACCACCAGGTCGTGCAGACGTATGCCAGACTTCTCTGCCTCGGTGAGGGTCGGGAAGATGATGGCACCGGCGGCGTCGCGACGGTCAGACCACAGGTGGGGCAGCACGATAAACGACGCCACGCCCATGCCCATGAGCGATCCGAGGGGGTTGAACGCCTGCGCCAGATTCAGACGGCGTGTCGACGTCTCCTTGCTGCCCAGCGAGAGCACAAAGGGATTGGCCGTGGTCTCCAGAAACGCCAGTCCGAAGGTAAGCACATAGAGCGAGATGCAGAAGAAGGAGAACTCCTGATACGCCGCAGCCGGTATAAACAGGAATGCGCCCAACGCGTAGAGCGCCAGACCCAGCATGATGCCGCTCTTGTAGCTGTAGCGGCGTATGAAGAGCGCCGCAGGCACCGCCATGGTGGCATAGCCGCCATAGAAGGCAAACTGCACAAGCGACGCCTCGCTGGCCTTGAGCTCCATCACCGTCTGGAAGGCTGCCACCATGGGGTTGGTGATATCATTGGCAAATCCCCAGAGGGCAAAGAGGGTGGTCAGGAGCACGAAGGGCAAGAGATACTTCTTCTCCACTAATCGAGGTTTGTTCATTGCTTCAATTTCTATTACACGATTAAAACGACAGAGAGAGGGGAGCCGCCACCGGCACCATGGCCGTTACAGACCAGATGCCCCACGGCGTCTCTCCTCTCTCTATGATTGTCTACTTATTGTTCATTGACCCATTATTTGTACACAGGACCGAAGTTCTGGCAGGCGCGATAGTCGGCACCCTCCTTGTCCATACCGAAGGCATTCCATGCCGATGGGCGGAACACCTGGTCGTCGGCCACGTTGTGCATACATACGGGGATGCGCAGGATAGAGGCGAGGGTGATGATGTCGGCACCGATGTGGCCATAGGCGATGGCACCATGGTTGGCGCCCCAGTTGTTCATCACCGAGTACACATCCTTGAAGGCGTCGCGCGAAGCGTCGAGGCGTGGCACAAACCATGTGGTAGGCCAGGTCTTGTCGGTGCGCTTGTTGAGGATGTCATGGATTTCGGGGTCGAGGTCTACGCTCCAACCCTCGGCGAGCTGGATGACAGGACCCAAGCCCTTGACTCTGTTCACGCGTATCATGGTCATAGGCATACCACCACGGGTGAGGAAGTTGCTTGAATAGCCACCGCCACGGAAGTAGTCGCGGCAGGCAGGATACCATGTCGTGGCCTTGAGGCAAGCCTCAACATCTTCCTGGGTCATCTCCCAGTGATGCTTCATGGTGGGGTTGCCCTCGGCGTCGGTCATCGCACCAGTGGCGTCGAGCGTCGTGGCACCCGAGTTGATGAGGTGGATGAAACCGCCGGCAGCCAGACCGGTGGCTTCCTTGCCGGTGACGCGCTTCACAGCCTCGGGGCTCCAGTAGGTACGGATGTCAGAGAACATCACGCCCTTATTGGTAAGCAGATGACCGAAGAGCATAGCCACGCCGTTGAGCGAGTCGTTCTCGGTGGCGAGCACGTTGGCCTCGCGTGTGCCGTTCCAGTCAAACGAGGTACACATCAGCGACTCGGGGAAGTCAAAGTTGGGGATATAGTCGGTCCACTGGCGCTGGCCCTGCACACCGGCAGCGATGGCGTTGTGGCCCAGACTCTCCTCCTTGAAACCCAGCTCCTCGAGGCGTGGGTTGCCGTGCATCAGGTCGTTGATGATAAGCATATTCTTTACGGTGAACTCCCAGTCCTTGTCTTTCTGCTCGCGGGTCTTGGCCTTGCCTATCTCCTCGTTGTAGTCGTGGCCCTCATTGGCCTTGCAGTACTTCTCGGTCCAGGCCATGGCCTTCTTGTACTCCTCAGGGTCATAGATACCCTCGTCCACACGGCGCAGGATTTCGACCAGGTCCACATACTCGGTACGCATGCCGAGATAGTCCTGGAAGAAGTCGGCGTCGACGATACTTCCGGCAATACCCATACAGGTGTTACCCATGCTCAGATAGCTCTTGCCGCGCATCGTAGCCACAGCCTGTGCGGCGCGGGCAAAGCGCAGTATCTTTTCTGCCACGTCGGCAGGGATAGTATTGTCGTCGAGGTCCTGCACATCATGGCCGTAGATGCCGAAAGCAGGCAGACCCTTCTGGGCATGGGCAGCCAGAACGGCAGCCAGATACACGGCGCCGGGGCGCTCGGTACCGTTGAAGCCCCAGACAGCCTTGGGATAATGGGGGTTCATATCCATGGTCTCCGAACCATAGCACCAGCATGAGGTGACGGTGATGGTGCTACCCACGCCCTCGCGCTCAAACTTCTCGGCACAAGCGGCGCTCTCAGCCACACGACCTATGGTGCTGTCGGCGATGACACACTCTACTGGCGAACCGTCGCCATTCTTAAGATTAGTCGAAATGAGATTAGCCACAGCCTGAGCCAGGGCCATAGTCTTGTCTTCAAGACTCTCGCGAACGCCACCCTGACGGCCGTCGATGGTGGGGCGGATTCCAATTTTAGGATACTTCATGGTTTTTATGTATTATAATGTTAAACGATTTACCGGTCTTTAGCAGAGAGACCATCGACGCTACCACCCTCGGTGACACGGCAATGGCTACTCTTGTGTAGATGGAAACAAAAGTAGCCATTTTTTTTGTCTTTCATACCCTTTTTAATGTTAAAAGAACAAAATACCGACGCCGAGGGTATCGGGAGGGCAAGCATCCGCAGATAACAGCTAATCATGCTAAGACTATAAGCTCCCGGCGTGATGTCGGGGGGCTTTGTAGTTTTCCATAGACGCGGCTTTTGTGAGGTGACGAGCAAAAGCCGCCCCGCGTGGTTGCAGGACGGCTCGGTGGTCGCTGTGACATTCCGGCTTGGAAGCCATTTGGATTTTCAGTCAAACCAATCGGGGTTGCTCTCGCTAAGTATTGCGACAAGTTCGTTGTCGGGCAGCTTCAAATCACTTTCGGAGGTATAGTAGAAGATTTCTTCATCGACACGCTCCGCTTCCTTGTCGGCGAAGCCGTTGCATTTGTCGGTGATTGGATAAGGCATAAGTACGTCAAGCAATTCCAGTCCACCGATAATAAGGCTCTCGCCCTCGTTGCTTGTAACGATACGGCAGGTATAGTCCATGCCCTTGTAGTTGATTTCAGTCGTTGTCATATATCTTTCGGTTTTATGCACCCTGCTCTCCATGAGGATTGCAGGGTGCTGTTTATAATTCAGTCTATATCAATCCCGATAAAATGTTCATCATCAATCAGGGCATAGTAATATCCGTTGGCACAGCCACGATACTCTTTACTGAAGCCTGCGGCAATATCTCCGGCTTTATAGTAGTTATAGTTATCGTCCTTTTGCTTGACCTCAATCCATAGGGAACCGTCATAACCACGGAAAGTGAATGTCCCGGAATTAAAGTTGCGCCGTTCTTTGAGAGCCTTTCTGAACTGTCCCACCGCCCAATGGTTATATCTGGAGATAGCGTCAAGGGATATTATCTCTCCGTCGATGCGAGTGCCGGTGGTAAGGCGGTTCTCGTAGCAGTCCTTTGTCGGGTCAGCTTCAAGACACTTGCGAACAAATGCAGACGGAAAAGTTGCACGCGAGGCATAGCGTTGGAATTTGGCTACTATATTCGTTGTCGGTTTTGTCACTTTGGAGATTGACAGCCAACATTTGATTTCGTTTGGCTGTATCGGATAGCCTCTCCTGCGAGAGCGTTTAGCAAACTCACATACCTTACTTTCAGTGGAGAGGAACAAACGTCGGCGTTGAGTGCCAAAGGGCGTGGTGATGTCGAAAACACCATGATTGCGATATAATATCGCTGACACATCTTCGTATTTCATATCCGTATGATTTGGATATCGTTTGACTTTCGTGAGATAATGGTTACAATGTCATCACATGGCAGTCAGTAACCTCGGCAGGTAGTCCGAAAGCAGGGAAATGGGAGAAATATGGGTTGCACTCTCCCTCTGCTTCGGAAGCGGTGGTGACGGTCTGCACTTTGTTGTCGGTATACCATTTGTCAATCATCGCAATTTCATCGTCTGTCAACCCTGTCGGGTCTTCGTTGATTAGATAGCATAACGCCCATGTCGGGATAGGCTCTATAAAGAACTCCAGACTGTATGTTTTTAGTTGTGATACCCTAATATTGCTCCGATGTATAGTCTATCGCCCTTTTTCAGTCGGGCGATAATATCCATTAGGTCAGCGGAGCGTTCAGCCGTGCCTGCACCGTCATAGAACTCGGTCACGAAAAGAGCGTCAACGCCAAGCGGATTGATAATGGCTTTTTTCAGTTGCCCTATTGGTCCGTTCCATTTCATCACGTTTGCAGGGGTAAGTTCGGCAGATATAGCCTTGATGTTGTCGAAATGGGATTTTCGCCACATTGCGAAGCCACCATTGTAGGTAAGGGTGCTTTCTTCGATGGGCGTAAACATACCTTTCGGCAGTATATGTTCAAGAAGAAAGCGGATGTCGAACTTGCGTCCGTCCTCGGAGTTTTCGTACAAATAGGATATAGAGGCGTTTTCTCCTGCCACTATACGGTCACTGTTCAGATAGTCGTTCTCGACTATCGGCTCGGTGCTGATTTGATAAATAGTGCTGTGCATAGTCCTTTAATGTTTGAGCGTTTGAGTTAATTTTTCTCCCTTTTGTTTGAAGCTCTTTGAGCTTCTCCGGCAGGGCTGGCCGTTTTTCGTGCAGTCCCACAACTGCGGCCATAAGGGAGGATAAGGCAAGTGTGTAGTCAGCGGCAAGCGAGGGATACCCATTTTTTCGGAATTGAAGGAGAAAAAAATGTGGAGGCTCACGAGTGCGGACGCCGACCACAAGCGCAGCGTCACTTGACGTTCCTCCCGGACGCAGTAACTTCGCACGCCAAAACGCCTGTCCCTGCCGAGGCTCAAAATCTTCAAGGGAAAGAACTGGCTATCGTTGACGTTTGCCGTTTCAAAGTGTTAGCCTTGAAGCGGCCACAGTCATCGTTTGCAGACTGGTATTCCAAAGAGAGGCGACAACGCGAGAGTTGAGCGAAGGCTTGCCCTCGCTTTGCTCTGGCGTTGTCGCCGCCTCCGGCTGAAGCCGGACATCATATCCAAAATCAGAACTGCCCGAAGCTGAATCGGTGTTCAGCACGGAATCAGTCGGGCAACCGATAAACACTACAAGGCGATGTGCCGTGCCTGTGGATCTACGGGCCACTGACACAGCTTATCGCCTGAATTATCACATCATCTGGGAGCAAGCGGTGGTGATAAGGTTGTGTGAGGCAATACGCCCGGCGCACTGCCTCACGCTCCTGTCGCCACGGCGTCTTATATTAATTTCCTGACCGCTCCATTATTTTGATGACATTGATTTTTGGAACATGAATAAA
>ERZ773186.3497-NODE-3497-length-10396-cov-3.845953_pt1 | contig 10396 bp, 4 predicted proteins | sample MGYA00581000_ERZ773186 | MGnify/ENA primary metagenome ERZ773186 (study PRJEB29015, sample SAMEA2737752) | human gut metagenome | biome: human gut; feature: human-associated habitat; material: faeces | place: China | collected 2012 ... | reverse complement strand
TGCGGTCGGCAGACCTTTCGGGCCCCTTAAGGGGCTTCGTCCGTAATGGGCCCTTATAGGGCCTGGTCAAACCTCCGGCTTAGCCGGAGGTTTTGATTTGCTTTCGATAAAAACTCCCACCGGCCACCGCTTGCTATGCGGAAAAAAACATGGTATAATAAAAAATCAAATCTGCATCGCCTTTTGCGCTGCGGCAAGTATATGAACAGGAGATTCAGCGCACCATGACCACCAAGGATTTTCAGACCAAACGGCCTCTGGCCATTTTCCTCAGTTATTTCCGGCCCCACCGCCGGCTTTTCGCATTGGATATCATCTGCGCTTTTATGATCTCTCTGGTGGATCTGGCCTTTCCCCTGATCTCCCGTACCGCCATGTACCAGTGGCTGCCCCAGCAGCAGTACCGCACTTTCTTCATCGTCATGGGTATTGTGGTGCTGGCCTTTGTGCTGCGCTCCTTTCTGTGCTTCGTGGTGGGCTATTGGGGCCATACCTTCGGCATCCGGGTGGAGGCGGATATCCGCCGGGATCTGTTCCGCCATATGCAGGAGCTGGGCTTCGACTTCTACGACCGCAACCGCACCGGCCAGCTGATGAGCCGCCTGACCTCCGACCTGTTCGAGGTGACGGAACTGGCCCACCACGGCCCGGAGGATCTGTTCATCTCCGCAGTGACCATCGTGGGCGCCCTGATCGTCATGTTCTCCATCCAGTGGTGTCTGGCGCTGGTGGTGAGTCTCATCATCCCCATTTTCATGGTGGTGGTCATGTACCGCCGCCGCCAGATGAGCGCCGCCTCCCGCGCGGCCAAGCAGAAAACCGGCGTCATCAACGCCGAGATCGAGTCCGGTCTCTCCGGCGTCCGCACCACCAAGGCCTTCGCCAATGAGGAGAAGCAGCAGACCCGATTTGACGGCGCCAACGAGATATTCAAGACCGCCAAGCGTGGCTTTCATAAAGAGATGGGCCTTTTCAACGCCAGCATGGAGTTCTTCATCTGCATCCTGTCCGTGGCGGTCATCGCCGTGGGCGGCTGGCTCATCATGAAGGGGCAGATGGACTATGTGGGGCTCATTACCTTCAGCCTGTATATCACCACCTTCATCAGCCCCATCCGCAAGCTGGCCAACTTTGCCGAGATGTTCTCCAACGGCTTTGCGGGCCTTCACCGGTTCATTGAACTGATGGCCACGGAGCCCACCATTCAGGACGCCCCCGACGCCGTGGAGCTGTCGCAGGTCCGGGGCGAGGTGGAGCTGGATCATGTCAGCTTCACCTATCCGGGCAGCAGCGAGGTCCTTCATGACATCAGCCTCACTGTGGCCGCCGGGGAGACGGTGGCCATCGTAGGTCCCTCCGGCGGCGGCAAGAGTACCCTGTGCCAGCTGGTACCCCGGTTCTATGACGTCACGGAGGGCAGCATCCGGGTGGATGGGCTGGACGTGCGGCAGGTGACCCAGCGCTCCCTGCGCCGGGCCATCGGCATCGTGCAGCAGGACGTGTTCCTCTTTGCCGATACCATTCGGGAGAACATCCGCTACGGCCGCCCCGACGCCACCGACGAGGAGGTGGAGCAGGCGGCCCACCGGGCGGAGCTGCTGGAGGATATCCGGGCCATGCCTCAGGGCTTCGACACCTATGTGGGGGAGCGGGGGGCCATGCTCTCCGGCGGCCAGAAGCAGCGGGTGGCCATCGCCCGCATCTTCCTGAAGGACCCGGCCATCCTCATTTTGGACGAGGCCACTTCGGCGCTGGACAGCGTCACCGAGGCAAAAATTCAGGGGGCCTTCGACCAGCTGAGCCAGGGCCGCACCACCCTCATCATCGCCCACCGGCTCTCCACCATCCGCTCCGCCCACCGGATTCTGGTGGTGCAGGACGGCCGCATTGCCGAGCAGGGCAGCCATGCCCAGCTGCTGGCGGAGAACGGGGCCTACGCCCGGCTGTACCACACGCAGAATCTGGGGGAGAACCATGGATAAACGGGACCTATTGGACCGACTGGCGGCAAACGGTGACGAGCGCCTGCTGCTGGGAAGGGTCTGGGATAAATACGAGCAGTGCCGCCGCAGGAACATCCCGGTGGTGACGGGCTTTCTCTCCCCGGCGGAGCAGGAGCTGGTGCGCCGCCTGATGGGGGCGCTGGATGTCCGGGAGGGCTGGCTTCTATGGGGTGGCTACGATACCGCTCAGCGGCGGCAGGCCCACTTCCTGCCGGATTGGCAGACGGAACCGGACTTCGAGGCCGTGGCCGCTCTGCGGGCCACCTTCTATGAACCCAACAGCCTGACCCACCGGGACGTGCTGGGCAGCCTGATGGGGCTGGGTGTTACCAGAGAATCCGTGGGGGATATTCTGGTGGCAGAGCAGTCGGTGGATGTGCTGGTGACGGAGCCGGTGCGCCGCTTCCTGCTGGATAGCTGGGACAGCGCCGGCCGGGTACGGCTGAAGGTGCAGCCCATCGATCCAACGCAGCTGCAGGTGCCGGAGGAGAAGGTGAAGCTGCTGCGGGATACCGTGTCCTCCCTGCGGCTGGATAGTGTTCTGTCGGTGGGCTTTTCCCTGAGCCGCAGCAAGGCGGCGGAGGCCGTCACCTCCGGCAAGGTGCAGGTGAACTGGGCGGACTGGCAGAAGCCGGACCGGCAGGTGGTGCAGGGCGACGTGCTGACTCTCCGGGGCCTTGGCAAGTGCGTGCTGGAGGAAGTGGGGAATCAGACGAAAAAGGGAAGGGTGTTTATCACCGTCAAGCGCTACCTCTGACGGCACCGTCCCGACTGCGGATATCCTGCTGCGAATCATTTTGCTGCGGATGGCTTGTTTGGGACATTTTGTGGACATTGCGGATATTTTGGACATTTTGTGGACGTTTTACGGACATTTTTCGGTATATGGATTCGTCCGATTTTGGCGGAAAGGCGGGTAAATATCGTATGGATCAGAAGAAGATCGACCGGATCAATGAGCTGGCAAAGAAGGCCAGGACTCCGGAGGGGCTGACTCCGGAGGAGACGCAGGAGCGGGCTACCCTACGCCGGGAGTATATCGACACCGTGGTGGGGAATCTGGCACGGGAACTGGATAACACCTGGGTGGTGGATGAGAACGGCAACAAGCGCAAGCTGAGAAAGCGGGGAGAGGAGAACACCCATGACTGACAAGGACAACAGCCAGACCGGAGAATATAGCTACACCTATTCTTACAGCTACTCCAAGGAGGGCGGCGAGAAAAACGTCGAGGTCCATACCGGCGGCTTCGCTGCCGCTACGGCCGGTGAGGCTGCGGTCGACAGTACGGGAAAGACAACTGCCGGCGAAAGCAGCAGCGGTAAAAGCGCCACCGGGAAAACAACGACCGTCAAAAGCACCACCGGCAAGACTACCACACGCTCCCGCAGCACGACCACCAGCTCCCGAAGCAGCACCAGCTCCCGCAGTAAGAACGACAACTCCGGGATAGATCTGGGCTTCTGGATCATGACAGGTATCTTTTTCTGCACCGGCCTGTGGCCGGTGGGCCTGATCATGCTGATTTCCAAGCTGTCGGACCCCAAGCGGCGAAAGGCTGCCGCCAAGACCGCATCCACCACGACCAGGAAGGCCAGTGCCGCCATCCAGAAGGTCACGCAGACGCCCCAGTATTCCGCCAAGAGCGCCAAGAGGATGAAGATCGCCGGTATCCTGCTGACCATCGTGGGCGCAGTGGCGTTCTTCAACGGCGTGGCGGATAACCTGTTCTGGCTGGAGGACGGCTTCCAGCTGCACTATGTGAAGTACTTTTTAGAGGGCCTGTTCTATCCCACGGGCCTGTTGGCCGGCGGTATCGGACTGCTGATCGGCAGCGGCTCCATGACCCGCCGTCACCGGCGCTACGCCTCCTATCTGCGGATCGCAGGCAAGCGCAGCAGCATCTCGGTCGCCAGTCTGGCCCGTGCGGCGGAGGTATCCGAGCGCCGGGCGGAGCGGGATCTGCAGGCCATGCTGGAAAAGGGCCTGTGGGGCGAGGAGGCCTATCTGGATCTGGGCCGGGGGATGCTGTTCCGCAGCCATGAGGCGGCGGAGGATCAGGAACGGCAGGAGCGGCAGCGCGAGGCTCCGCAGGTGCCGCAGGAGGCGGAGGAGGGCTACTCCGGGATGCTCCGCAGCATCCGCCGCTCCAACGACCGTATCGCAGACCCGGAGCTGAGCCGGAAAATCGACCGGCTGGAGGAGATCGCCGGGAAGATCCTGAAGCTGGTGGAGGAGGACCCCGCCAAGAAGAATCAGGCAGCCACCTTCCTGAACTATTACCTGCCCACCACGGAGAAGCTGCTGGACTCCTATGCCGACTTCGAGGAGGCGGGGGTCAGCGGCGAGAACCTTACCCAGGCAAAGGAGAAGATCCGCCGCACCATGGATAGCATCATGGCGGGCTTCGAGCGCCAGCTGGATGCCCTGTACCACGCCGACGCCATGGATGTGGACAGCGATATCCGGGTGATGGAGACCATGCTGCGCCGGGACGGCGGCAGCGTGGAGGAGGACTTCGGGCTGGGCGGTACGGCGGTGGCCACGCAGGAGGATCTGTAAAGACGGGAGATATGTTCTGCCTGCGTCGTCCGGCTGCACCGGTTCCACGGCAAGAAAGGCTTTTTACAAGAGACCGGCATCCCTGCCGGTCTCTTGTTCTATGCGGAGATGGGTTCCCAAGCAAAAAGCCTGTCGAAGATTCCGTTTGCGCTTTCGGCGGTTCATGATCCTTCTCTTTTTTGTTGTCTCCGACGGATAACTTTCTTTCAATAGCGAAAGAAAGTTATCAAAGAACGCCACTTGAAACCTAAGGTTTCAAGACTTCCTCTCTTGTGTGCAAGAGTTGCATCCTAAATCCCGCCGAAGCAGGGAATTGGCGGTCTCCTACTCACGCTGCCGCTGGATTGGGTGGTTGAAAGAGATTTCTGTTCTACTGTGGGGACGGGGAGTGTGAGCGCTGGCTGTGGGGATCCCTACTCCCAACCATAGACCCACACGCCCCTTCGCCGGAGCGGGAGCGGGGCTGTTGCTGAGTCAATTCCCTTTACGGCCCATAACGAATGCAGCGCTTGAAGGGAAAGGAAGTTTTGAAACCATCGGTTTCAAACGGCGTTTTTTGCATACTTTTTGTCGCTGTTGACAAAAAGTATGCCGCCGGAGGCAAACAAGAAACTACTGCTGGGAAAAGTGGGCCGTCGGAGGCACGGTCCCTACAAAAGAAAAGCACCCGTCGGAACGAAAAAGAAAACCTGCAAAGAGGGAACGGATTCCCACGACCAGCCTGCGGACTGGTCTCGGAATGACGGGTTTAGCATATGAGAGAATTTTCAGCAGCCCAATAAAGTCTGTGCCTTTTTGTGTCAATCCGTTCTCCACGGTAGAATGGCGGCCATTCCGGCGAAAAGAAAAAATAGTGCTTGCTTTTTGTTGCTGGGGCGTATATAATGGGGGCAAGTCAATAAAAGGACAGAGCGTCCGGCGCCTTGTGCGTCGGCGGCGGAATCGGGTGAGAAGCCCGGCGAGTTGGTCACTGTGATGCCTGCTGAGACAGGATAAGTCAGATACACCGAGCTCTGTGCCTTGGTTTTGCCATCACCGAAGCCGAATCGTGAAACGCTTTGTAGCTTGCACGGTCCCGCTTGGATCGTGCTTTTTTATTGCGCAAAAGCGAAAACAGGACTTCCTGCCATGGGCAGGAGGTGCTTTTCGTGCGGTGCCGGCAGCCACAGGCCCGCATGGAACAAAAACGCAAGCCGAGGGGCGGTCAAACCGTCCATTTCCATAAGGGCAGGAGGGGTTTCAGCCACCCCTCCTGCCTCCTTCTTATGTGTGCTGTATTTTTTGGGCATCTGCCTTCAAAATAAATTTGTAAAAGAGAGGACAAAAGCGAATGAAGAAACGTATTGTATCGCTGCTTCTGACGCTGGTGATGGTACTGTCTCTGGTACCCATGAGCGTTTTTGCGGCGGACAACCACGACGGACAGGTTCATGTCATCGTGGAGAACACCACCTACCCGGAAGCCGAGGGCGCTCCCTGGGAAGGGATACTGGTGGAGGAATGGATAGATCTGAATGAAGATTCTACCATGATGGGCTGTGTGGTAGAGGCACTGGAAAAGAACGGCTGCGAGCAGACAGGTGCCGAGAACAACTACATCAGCTCTATCCAAGGTCTGGGTGAATTCGACGGCGGCCCCATGTCCGGTTGGATGGGAACCCTGAACGATTGGTTCACCAACTACGGCTTTGGGGCCTTCACCGTGGCGGACGGAACGCTGGGATCCGGCGACGAGATCCGGATCATGTATACCCGCAATGGCTACGGCGCCGACCTGGGCGGCAGCTGGGACAACAATGACAAGACGGTCAAGGATCTGGCCTTCAGCGCCGGTGAGCTGTCCCCCGCCTTCGACCCGGACACCCACGACTATACCCTGACGGTGGACAAGGGGACCGACAGCGTGCTGGTCACCCCCACCGCCAGCAACAAGAACTATCAGGTCAGGACCTATGTGGGCGAGACGGAGTATAAGCGCACGGCGATGGTTCCCACTGTGGACGGTACCACCATCACCGTCAAGTGCGGCGATCCCAGCTGGCCCAATATGAACCACGACAATGAGCCGGCACAGGTCTACACCGTCAACGTGAAGGTGAAGTCGGACGACAAGCCTGTTACTCCCGCCAACACCAAGGTGCTGGTTCGGGCGCAGGACGGCGGCGCATGGCTGCACCAGCCCATGGTGAGTGAGCTTACCGGCGGTGAGGCGGAGAAGTACGGCTACACCGACAAGGTGGAGGGCGTTTCCGCTCTGGATGCGCTGGTGGTCTCCCACGAGCTGACCTTCGGTGACGACTTTACCCCGGAAACCGCCAAGGATTTCCTGGAGGTCAGCAGCAGCGGCTTTATCACCAAGCTGTACGGCACGGAGACCTATGTCTGCGGCTTCTATGTCAACGCCGGCTATCCCAATGACGGCACCAAGGCACCCTCCGGCCCCGGCTATAATGGCACCACGGTGGTCAACACCAAGCTCAATGACGGCGACACCGTGGATTTCTTCTTCTATGCCGACGATACGGCGTATTCCGACTACTATACGTGGATCGATGTCCCGGAGACCATGGTGACGGGTGAGGCCATCACCGTGACGGTGAAGGGCTTCTTTGCCGTGGAGGGCTATCGCTATAAGGATGCTGCGGAGCTGAAGGCCGCTGCCCGGCCCCTGGAGGGCGTGGGTCTGGCTTGGGTGGACGCAGACGGCTACATCAAGCCCATCAAGGATGTTGTGACGGATGAGGACGGTCAGGCCACCTTCACCGTGGGCAGCGAGGCCACCGGCTATCTGGTAGCCCAGAGCGGCGATGACGTGTACGCTCTGATGAATCCCAGCGACTACATCCGCAAGGTGGCGGGCAAGCCCGTGGAGACGCTGGGGCTGACCATCCGCTCTCAGGCGGACAACGCCTATCTGCAGAGCATGGACAAGGAACTGGAGGTTGCCAGCAACACCGCCGAGAAGTACGGCTTCACCGACAAGGTGGAGGGCGTCTCCGTGCTGGATGCGCTGGTGGCGGCTCATGAGCTGGTCTACGGCGACAAGTTTACCCCCGCTACGGCCAAGCAGTATCTGGCCATTGATCCCAACACCGATTGGGAGAGCAAGGTCTTTGGCCGTGAGACCGGCTTCCACGGCTTCTATATCAACAACGATTTCCCCACCAATGAGGCAGGCGCTGCCCGGCCCAAGGTGACGGATACCAAGCTGCTGGATGGCGATGTGCTGGACTACTTTGTGGGCAGCGACGCCGAGAACCAGAACGACTACTACACCTGGCTGGAGGTTCCTGCGACCATGACCTCCGGTGAGGACATCACCGTTACCGTCAAGGGGGTGAAGGCACTGGATCCCGACGCCACGCAGGCCAATGCCCAGCCGCTGGAGGGCGTAGGCCTGGCATGGCTGGATATGACCACCGGCACCATTAAGCCCATTGACGGCGTGGTGACCGATGAAAACGGCAAGGCGACCTTCACTGTGGTGGAGGGTGTGGCCACCGGCCGTCTGGTGGCCATCACCGCCACCTATCACACGCATACGACCTATGCGCTGATGAACCCCAGCGCCCCCATCCAGATGGTCACCGGCAACGCACATACTGTGGAGCTGAAGGGCCTGCACAACGCACAGCTGAACAGCCTGAAGCTGTACACCTACAAGGATGGCGTGAAGGGGACGCAGGATCTGCTGTCCGGCATCAGCACCGAGGCGGACGGCTACGGCCTGAAGTACACAGCAAAGCTGGCCTCCGGCACCTATTGGGTGGAGGGCTACGACGCCAACAAGGACTGCAACGGCGGCATGGAGATGGTCATCGCTGATGATACCACCTCTGTTTCCGTACAGCGTGCCTATGAGATCTATGCCCGCAACAGCGGCTGGGTGGAAGGCACCGACTATACCATTGACTATCAGTTGACCACCGCCGACGGCGTGAAGCGCACTGCCACGCTGGGCAGCGGCACCGTTTACGGCAACCTCCGCACCACGGGTATCTTCGTGGAGACGGATACCGTGACGGTGAACCTGATCCCCTCCGAGGAGCACACTGCGAATTACAACGTTGGCACCAAGACCGTTGTCACGAAGGTGGGCGGCGGCGCTCAGTCCTTCGATATCTCCGTACCCAAGGCCTTTGCTGTGAAGGTGACGGCTCCTGCCGGCTCTACCGTCAGCGTGGGTACCTTCGGCAACTACTATACCTATGAGTTCCTCCGTCCGCAGGAGAACAGCATCTCCACTCAGGACGGCGACACCGTCACCGTGACCTATCGGGTGCCGGAGACCAGCCTGAACCACTTCGTTCGGGTGCAGAATCCCGACGGCGTGACCTATTGGGACTTCAACAAGTGGACCGCCGATCAGGATATCGTCGTGACCCGTGCCGATCTGCATATGGACGACGATTTCAACAAGGATACCGTCAGCCGGTTCGACAAGAACACCTACGATCTGGGCAACGTGTATCTGAACATCAACGCCAAGGGCTACATGAACATGAACGCCGGCGACACCTATGAGCTGGACGTGTTCCGTAACTGGCAGGCCATTGAGGGCTTCGTGAACGCCAAGATCGCCCTGCCGGATGCCCACTACGAGGTGGTGGACTTCGACGGCAAGCCCAGCGACGTGGTGAGCATCGCTCCCAATGCCGACAACAGCTGCCTGGCCTATATGACCGCCAACCATCAGGGTACGGCGCTGGTGAAGGTCACCTACGACGCCATGACCCATAAGCAGGGCCAGAGCAGCACCGCCGACAAGACCTTCTCCGCCATCTGGCCGGAGTTCACCGGTGTGTTTGTGGTGTCCGTGGGTGCTGACGGCACCGCCATCCAGACCAATATGCTCATGGATCGTATGGATGTCGGCGTCACCAAGGACGAGCAGAAGCAGTTGGATGCCGAGCACGACATCCTGTTCTATCTGGGCACCGACGGCGCCAGCTACACCTTCACTCCGGAGAGCGGCTGCACCGTTACCGTGGCTCGCTCCACCGTGGGTAAGACCATGACCTTCAACGGCTTCACCTCTCAGGGTGTCACCGTGGACGCCGAGACCGGCGCCGTGACGGTGGCGAACCTCACCACCGGCCGCCATATCGTCCGGGTAGAGAAGGACGGCGTGGCCACCTATCAGGTCATCACCGCCCGTGGCGTCAGCTACAAGCTGCTGGACGCCGAGGGCAATGAGCTGCCGGAGAATGCCGAGGTCAAGCCCGGCGAGACGGTGCAGCTGCAGTTTACCGGGCTGGTGAGCCCCAAGGAGAAGATGGCGGGTGTGTATAACCACAACTTCTCCCTGTACTACACGGACGCTGACGGTAACTTCTTCCAGTCCAATCCCGGCAGCGGCTACGGCGTGTATGACTTCAGCGGCAACCCCGCCCGTCAGCGCATCTCCATCACCGTTCCGGCGGATCAGGAGGGCCTGACCTATGAGCTGACCGGCGCCATCAAGGTGGGCGGCTTCCCCGGCAAGCCCACCCATCGTATCGTGACCTACGCCAAGGGCATGGGGATGCAGCACGGTACCGCCACCGCCAGCGTACTGGCCCAGCTGCCTCAGGTGACCTTGAAGCTGTCCGGCTATGCCGCCGACGCTGTGGAGAAGCTGATCGATGCCATCGGTACGGTGACGCTGGACAGCGAGGAGACTATCAAGGCTGCCCGTGATGCTTATGATGCTCTGACCGAGGAGCAGAAGGCTCAGGTGGGCAACTACCAGACCCTGCTGGACGCCGAGGCCAAGCTGGCTGACCTGAAGGCTGTCGACGCTGTGGAGAAGCTGATCGATGCCATCGGTACGGTGACGCTGGACAGCGAG
>ERZ773186.3480-NODE-3480-length-10452-cov-3.168222_pt1 | contig 10452 bp, 9 predicted proteins | sample MGYA00581000_ERZ773186 | MGnify/ENA primary metagenome ERZ773186 (study PRJEB29015, sample SAMEA2737752) | human gut metagenome | biome: human gut; feature: human-associated habitat; material: faeces | place: China | collected 2012 ... | reverse complement strand
GGTTGTCTATCAAATTCTTGTGTGTTACTTTACCGCACATGAGCATTATCACTTGTGCTGATAGTATCCAGATAATTCTTTTCTTTTCCATTTGCAGTCAGACTCTCAGAGAAGGAATAAGGATATATATTCATGATGACAAAACGGCCGCCCAGTGTAGAAGCAATTTCGCTGTTGAGCATTTTGCTGATACATCATGTAGGATTTGCCGGTTCTTCTGATGCCGACAAAACAATAGTTTATATTTTCTTCCAGAGGATAGTGTCTAACGATTATTGGGTTGTTTAGGTAAATATCCTTCGGCTGTCTTGTAAAGCATAAAATACAGACGTAGTGAAAAAATATGGTCGATTCAATGCATTTTACGGTCGATTCATGACAATCCGCCCATTTGGAAAGAAATCCGTTGTACATTAGAAACAGGTAATCATGTACAACGAATTTTTTACATTAAAAGCAAAGGAGAAAAAGGAATGAAAAAGTTGAACAAATGGATAGCAGGATTGCTGTGTATGATGCTTGTCATAACCATGGTTGCAGGACTGGGTGTGACGGAAGCGAAGGCAGATGATGCGGTAACGCAGCATGTGAGTACGTGGACTGAGTTAAAAAAAGCAATAAGTAATGGTGGCGACATTCAATTGACGAGTAATATTACAGCTGGAACGGATGATTATAGTTTTAATGTAACTCGGGACGTGACCATTGATTTGAATGGATATACGATTGATCGTAACTTAAATGTACAACAAGACAATGTATTTAGTGTGATGACAGATGGAACTTTAATAATAAAAGATACGAGTGAAGGACAAAATGGAAAAATTACTGGTGGATGGGCAAATGAAGACTATGCTGGATGCATTAATGTCAGCGGAGGAACGTTAATATTAGAATCCGGCAATATTGTTGGAAATCGTAGCAATAGTACTTTTACAAAACGCGGTGGTGGAGTTGCACTTTTTTATAATGGAACTTTTATCATGAGAGGAGGTAAGATTTCAGAAAATAAGGCAGGATACGGCGCTGGAGTGGTTGTTCTTGATAATTGTAAATTTATAATGACTGGTGGAGAAATCACAGAAAATATTTGTGATTTTGGTGACTATCAAGATCAGGATGGAGCAGGTGTATTTGCATACCAGGGAGCGGATGTAACAATCGGAGGAAGTGCAAAAATTTACGGAAATAAAAATTCAAAAGATGAAAATAGTAACTTATATATTTATCGTTACAAAAGTAGTGAAAAAATTAATCTGAGCACGACTGTTCCACTGACAACGGGTGCTAAAATAGGTGTAGGTTATTATCAGCCATATGGAAAAAACGAGATACCACTTGCAGATTCAGGAAAACAATTCAAAGATGCATTTTTCACTGACGATGATAAAAACTATGAAATTACAACAAAAGATGGAGTAGATGGTATTTTTTATTCTCCAAAAAATTCTTCGGGAGGCAGTTCCACACCATCCACTTCAACATCTTACAATCTAAGGGTAGGCGGAGTTGAAGTTACCAGTGCCAATACTTCCGGCACAGGATGGAGTTATGATAATCAGACGAGAACGCTGACCTTAGATGGATTTATCTATGAAGGTAATGGAGTCGGAATTCAATCGGAGTATGGAGATCTCACTATCAATATCAAGGGAAATAATAAAATAAAAAACACAAGCAAGAGTAATTGGTGGGATTTGGCAATAAATATTATTAATGGAAAGTTAACAATAGAAGGAGATGGAACACTCGAAGCAACGGGTGGAACGGGATTTACAAGTTGTGGAATTTCTTCAGGAAGTAAACTGACAATAAATAGTGGTACAGTTATAGCAGCTGCACAATCAGCAGAAAACGCAATGGCTATTTACACATATGGGATTGTTATGAATGGTGGAAAACTCATTGCACAATCGGCTGATGCAACGAATGGTAGTAGTTATGGCATTGGTAGTCATGGGGATATTATCATTAATGGTGGAACTGTTACAGCAACAGCAGGAACTGCAAGCCAAGAAAGTTATGGATTAGAAATTTCCAGCGTGTCAGGTGCAGAAGGAAAAATATCCTTGTCTTCAAATGCAATTGTTGATGCTTCTGGAGTTACCGCAGCATCAAATAAAAAACCAGAAGGATATATTGACGAAATAGGCACAACATTTAAACATTATGCGCCAACAATCACGGATGGAGCAAATAGCAGTTATGTTCAGGGAAGTCAGAACACAGTATATTTCCATTCAAGTAATACATTTACAAGCTTTAAAAAAGTTTTGGTAGATAATAAGGAAATCAGTGCAGATTGCTATACGGCAACAGAAGGAAGTATTGTTATAACTTTCAAACCGGAGTATCTGAATACTTTGGCTGTTGGAACGCACAGTATCAGTATTGTTTCGGAAGAGGGAACTGCGATAACGAACTTTACAGTTCAAGCAGTGTCAACAACACCGACACCAAGTGAACCGTCAACAACGCAAGGTGAATCTACAACAACATCAACACCGGCTTCAACATCAACGGCAAGCACACAGGGCAGTCAGCAGGTTATACCAACCATCATTGAAGGTGCAGGCAGCAGCTATACGCAGGGAAGTGGAAATACAATTTATTTCCGTTCCAGCGATGCATTTGCAAACTTCCAGAAAGTTATGGTAGATAACGCAGAACTCAGTGCAGACTGCTATACGGCAACAGAAGGAAGTATCATTATCACTTTGAAACCGGAGTATTTAAGCACATTGGCAGCCGGATCACACAGTATTAGTATTGTTTCTGCAAATGGAGTTGCAACAGCAAACTTTGAAGTTCAGACAGCAGATACAACAGCAGTTTCACCGAAAACCGGAGATAATGGTCAGGCAGCTTTGTGGATCACACTTCTCATTCTTTCCTGTGGAGCATTGACCGCAGTTGGAATCAGAAAAAAAGTAAGATAAGCAAAAAATAAAAGCGAAATGAACGATAGCATGAGCTATAAGAAAAACCTATAACACCCACAAGGAATCTTCTATAACCAGAACAATTGACAAACCATGACCACATAGTTATAATCACAAACATAAATTAATTCATATAAAACATATCATAAAGATAGGAAATAAAGAAGGGAGAAAATCATATGAAAACAAATACGATTGTAATGACAAGAAAAGAGATGTGTTGCTGTTGTATGTGCTGTATGGATGAATACGGTTTTATTTTCATATGATTTATGCACCTGAGTGTTTTGCAAAGAGAAGAAGCAGGCAGTTGTGATAAACATATGACAACGACCTGCTTCTTTCTTTATGTGTATACTCTTTGGAATTAATGTATGAAAGTGTATAACAGAAAGGTATAAAAATGTTAGAGATCAAAAACCTTTCCAAAAGTTTTCATGAGAATAAAGTATTAGACCATATTAATTTAAAAATTGAAAAAGGCGATGTTGTCGGAATTATCGGTCCTTCCGGTACAGGAAAATCAACCTTATTAAGATGTATCAACCAGTTGGAGATCCCGGAGGAGGGGGAGGCTGTTTTTGGTGGAAAAACGGTCGATCTTTCCAAAAAACACAAAGACAGTCTGGAATTCCGTAAGAGCACAGGCATGGTGTTCCAGAGATTTTATCTGTTTGAGAAAAAGACAGCGTTGGAAAATGTTATGGAAGGACTTATGGTTGTTCAGAAAAAGAGCAAAGCGGATGCAAAAGCAATTGCTTTAAAAGAATTAGAGCGTGTTGGAATGGCATCATGGGCAAATCATTATCCAAAACATTTGTCCGGAGGACAGCAGCAGCGTGTTGCAATTGCCAGAGCACTGGCTCTAAAACCGGAATTACTCCTGCTCGACGAGCCGACTTCAGCCTTAGACCCGGAGCTTGTCGGTGAAGTACTTGAAACGATCAAAAATGTTGCGGCAGAAGGACATACGATGCTCTTAGTATCTCACGAAATGAACTTTGTAAGGCATGTTGCCAATAAAGTGATATTTTTAGATGGCGGTCATGTCGTGGAGTATGGAACGCCGAAGGAAGTATTTACCAATCCACAGAATGAACGTACAAAAGAATTCCTGAGAAAAATGCAGCTGCTGAATGAACCGGAATATGTAATATAATGAGCAGTGTTCATAATGTGAGGAATAAATTTGACTGCTTGCAGGCAATAATTTATTCCTTATATTATGAAGAGGGCGAATGCCTGACAGCTGGGAAAATCGCAGATTTTCCCGGCTGCACTGCGGATTAGATTATAGATTTTCCCGGCGTGCACTGCGGATTAGATTAAATTTAAATCAAATCAAACTAAATTAAATGCAGATTAAATAATTTGGAAAGAGGTATCTTATCATGGCATGGAAACAGAACATCATAGAAGATTTTAAACAACTGGTATCCTTTGATTCCATCAGTTTTCATGAGCGGAACACCGCAGACTGGCTGCTTGCCAGACTAAAAAGCATGGGATTTTCTGTGGAGGAAGATCAGGCAGGAGCTTATTATGGTGGCGACACCGGAAATATTTTTGCTGTCTTAGATGGAGAACTAGAAGGAGATCCGGTTATTTTTTGCGCACATATGGATGTTGTAGAACCGGGGAGCGGCAAAAAATCTGTTTTGGAAAAAGACGGAACAATACATTCTGCCGGGGATACTGTGCTTGGTGCAGATGACATCAGTGGTATTCTGGAAATCCTCTATGGTGTACAACTTGTTCTTGACAGTGGAAAACCTCATAAAAAAATTGAAATCCTGTTTACAATTGGTGAGGAATTATATGTCAAAGGTTCGGATGTTTTTGACTATTCGAAAGTAACTGCAAAACAGGCGTATGTGCTTGATCTGTCCGGGGCGGTTGGAACCGCTGCAAGACGTGCCCCGTCTATCATTTCCGTGAGAGTTGAGATAAAAGGAAAAGCGGCTCACGCCGGATTTGAGCCGGAAAATGGGATCCACGCGATTTTTGCAGCGACCAATGCGGTCAGCCGCCTCTGCATGGGGCATGTGGATGAAGAGACGACGTTTAATATCGGAACGATTCAGGGTGGAACAGCGACAAACATTGTGCCGGACTGCTGTGTGCTGACCGGAGAGATCAGAAGTTACGATCATGGGAAAGCGTTGGAGACAGTGTGCATGACGGAACGGATTTTCACAGAGGAGGCGCAGAAGATCAATGCCACGGCAGAGGTGACAAGCCAGATCCATCTGACCGCCTATGAGACACCACTTGAGAGCAAGGCAGTGACCGATTTTCAAAAAGCCTGTGAAATCTTAGGATTTTCCGGTGAACTTACAGGTACGTTCGGCGGAAGTGATAACAACAGTTTTGCAAAAAACGGAATCGAAGGGCTTGTTTTATCGAATGGAATGTATAACGCACATTCGACACTGGAATACACAACGGTCGACGATCTTTATAAAGGAGCAGAGCTGATCGGACAGCTTATTTTATTATAAAAAGAAATTTTGGTCGTATTCTGTTGAAGATTGTTGTTTTCGCATATAGCTATCTCGTGTAAGTTATGGTAAAATAGCCACAGAGAGCGTCACGGAGGACGCAATAGTGGGAGGTAGCTCTTATGGATAAGAACAGCGAAAAAAATGTCAGGTTCCGCATAAATATTACATTGTTAATTGCGGTAGTTTTACTGGTTGCAGATTTATATGCAATGATCAATATGCCTCAGAAATTTATTATTCTGGCGATCATTACAGCATTGTTTCTGGTTGCAATCTATTTTTTGGTAGATTCCATTTCGATTTATCTGATGGCAGAAAAGAATCGCAAAGAAGAACAGTATGATAGTATTTTTAAATCAGAAAAAGCGTCTTATCTTTTATTGAGGAAAACATTCGATGATCTGTATGAACTTATTGAAAAAGGAAACCAGTCCCGGAAAACAAATGTGGAGGATATTATCCACGCACAGAAAGCAGTAGCAAAGGTTTCCATTGGAAGAAGTAAAGAGAATGCAGATGCACTGATGAATTCTAATGACCGCATCATGGAAAAGATTTCGATGTTAGAGGCTGTTTTATCAGACAATGTTTCGCATCCGGCACCGGAAACTAATAAAAATCACAGCGCATATGCACAGAATATTTTAGACAATCAGAATAAAATATTACAGCAGCTGGAAGTTTTGCAGAATACATTGAATACGATCGGAGCTGATGCAAAGATAGCAGCAGAGTCTGCAAAACAGAACTTTTTTACCGAGGAACGTATCTTGGCAGAAGAGAATAAAATTGAAAAAGAAGAACCACAGGTTCAGGAAGCCGCAGTTGAGGAAATCCCATCGGCTGCTGGAGAAGCAACTGTGATGGAAGAAACACCAATCGAAGAAGAACCGTCCGTGATGGAGGAGACACCGATCGAAGAAGAACCGTCCATGATGGAGGAGACACCAATCGAGGAAGTTCCATCTGATATGGAGGAAACATCAATTGGTAAAGAAGAAGTTTCTTCTCCGGAGGAAGATTTATCCAAGTATGATGATATAATGGTAGATACTTTGACGGATTCGGATGTTAATGTTCCGGTCGAGAAGATTCCATTGGAAGATGAAACAGTTGTAGATGATAAGCCGGCAATGCCTGATCTGTCAGATCCGAATAAGGTTATGACACCGGATGAGATCGCAGCATTGATTGCAAACTTATAATAGAAGAAAGACTTCGGTGTAAAGTAAAAAATAATATTTAAGACAATAAAAAATCTGTCATACAAATGCAATTTTTGTATGGCAGATTTTTTGTGTAACAGGAAAAACGTTCCGGATCATTATTCGGCAGTGATTTTTACGATTTCTTTGATAACCGAAACAGCGGTATCCATACCTTCTACACTGATATGTTCAAATGGTCCGTGGAAACCATAGCCGCCGGTTCCGAGGTTTGGACAAGGAAGTCCCATAAAACTTAATCTGGCACCGTCTGTACCACCACGGACTGGGCGGGAGACCGGTTCCAGACCAACGTTTTTGATTGCTTTTTTTGCAATTGCAACGACATATTCATTCTTTTCAATGACTTCCAGCATATTGCTATAGGAATGCTGAATGTTCAATTTTACAGTGTCTGCGTGATATTTTTCATTCATTTTTTGCTCAATGCCACGCAGAGTATCAAGACGTTTTTCAAAAGTGGCTTTGTCATGGTCGCGCACGATATAATTCACTTTGGCGTGGGCGATGTCTCCGCTAAAATCAGTCAGATGATAAAATCCCTCTCTGCCTTCGGTGTGGGCAGGAGTCTCATTTTCAGGGAGAAGAGATGCAATCTCACAGCCGACAAGGGCAGCGTTGATCATAATATCTTTTGCCTCTCCAGGGTGGACATTGACGCCAGTGATCTCAAAAGAAGCACTTGCAGCATTGAAGTTTTCATAGGCAACTTCGCCCTCGTAGTCGCCGTCAACGGTGTAGGCAAATTTGGCTTTAAAATAGTCAAGGTCAAATAAATCAGCACCGCTTCCGACTTCTTCGTCCGGTGTAAACCCGATCCAGATATCGCCGTGTGGAATGTCAGAGGAGATGAGCTGTTCAGCAGCAGTCATGATCTCAGCAACGCCTGCCTTATCGTCTGCACCAAGCAGAGTTGTGCCGTCTGTCGTGATCAGGGTTCTGCCCTTTAAAGTTTTCAATTCCGGAAAATCAGATGTTTTTAAAACGTCACCGGTTCCTTTTAAAATAACATCCTCACCGTTGTAATCCGGAATGATCTGGGGTTTGACATTTTCACCGGAAAAATCAGGTGCCGTATCCATATGGGAAATAAAGCCGACCGCTTTTTTGTCTTCGTATCCAGGGGTAGCCGGGATCAGGCCGTAGATGTAACAGTGGTCTGTCAGTGTTACTTTCTGCAAACCAAGATCAAGTAATTCTTTTTCTAATTCTTTTGCCAGGTTAAATTGTCTGTCCGTAGAAGGAATCGTATCGGAATCTTCACTCGAAGTAGTCCAATAGGAAACATATTTTAATAGTCTTTCATCAACACGCATGATAAATGAGTGACCTCCTTTAAATTTGATAGACTAAAAAAAGTGCGTTTTTCAGTCCATGAATAAAATACCACAGAATAGAAAATCCGCCAATGAAAAAAATGAAGATTTTCTAAAAAAACGCTTGCAATTTAAAAAAAAATAATATATAATATCATTTGTGTTCACGAGAGATAAACATATGCGCCACTAGCTCAGCTGGCAGAGCACCTGACTCTTAATCAGGGTGTCCAGGGTTCGAACCCCTGGTGGCGCATTACAGAAGTATCGGTTTTATAGCATAGGCTATGGGGTCGGTGCTTTTTTTATGTCGCAAACCCTTGATTTTATTTGGGTTGCGGCTTTTTTATTTGAATCCAATTTTAAAATCTTGAAGAAAAGCACAAATTTGATAAATAGAATCTTGAAGAAAAGCACAAAATAAGGAAAAGTATATGACCAGTTGTCAGCATGGAAAGAGAAGTATTCGGACAAATACGCGGTTTTGCTTGAAGGCGGAAACCGGAGTGACATTATATGAACATGAATCGTTAATTATATTTGATGAGGTTCAGCTTTTCCCACAAGCAAGGCAGGCAATCAAACATCTTGTGGCTGACGGAAGCTACAGTTATCTGGAAACAGTTACGAACTTTTACAACAGATTTATGATATGGGGACTGCTATTGGGCAGGCGACAAATCGTAAATTAATGAGAGATTTAAGGGTATATATGGCTGTGGGAGGGATGCCGCAGGCAGTAGAAGCCTATGTGGAAGGAAAAAATTTTTCGGAAATTGATATGGTAAAAAGGCAGATCATATCCTTGTATGAAGATGATTTTAAAAAAATTGATGCATCCGGCAGAATATCTGCATTATACCATGCCATTCCTGCCCAGTTATCAAAAGATTCAAGAAAATACCGGATCACATCAGCCATTGGAAAGAAAAATAATACAAGAGCTGAGGAATTATTGTATGAGTTGATTGACTCAAAAACAATTTTACCATGCTATAATTCGACAGAACCGAGGGTAAGCATGGCAGATACGAAAGATTTTAACAGCTATAAGTTGTATCTGGCGGATACCGGATTGTTTGTTACACTGATGTTTATAGATCGTCCGGTAACAGAAAATGATGTTTACGCAAAACTGCTTTCTGATAAACTACCGGCGAATCTTGGATTTTTGTATGAAAATCTGGTTGCACAGATGATAGCAGCATCAGGAAGAGAACTTTACTATCACACATGGGAAAAAGCCGGCAGCACACATTATTTCAGAGGGAAGTAAAGTCAATGCTTTTGAAATCAAGTCATCTGGTTCGGGAAAACATGAATCAATCAAGGCGTTTTATAAAAAGTTTTCAAATAATGTGCATGACATATATTTATTGTCACAGAAGGATGCCGGGAAAGATGAAAATCTGTTGTTGAAGCCATTTTATTTAATGCCTTTTTTGATCAGGCATAAATCTGATTTTAAATATTAATTGAAGCATGTAAAAATGAATGATATAAATATTAAGGACAATTGTATAAAGAATTCCAGGATTTCACAAAAAGTTCACAGAAAATTAGCACTCACCTATTGACAGTGCTAACAATCAGTGCTATAACATAGTCAGAACAAAGGAAGAGGGAAAGAAAAAGAACAGAAGTTCAAAAGTTTTTCCTCTGACAGTTCCAAAGAAACAAGGTTAATGAGCATACGAATATCCACAAAAAAGTGGACAGATAGAAAAGGAGAGATGACTTATGTTGATGCCTAGTATTTTTGGAGAGAGTTTATTTGATGATTTTGACAATTTAATGAATTTTTCATTCCCGGATGTTGATAAAACATTGTATGGCAAACATGCAAAGAATATGATGAAGACAGATGTTAAGGAGAAAGATAATGGCTATGAAGTAGCAATTGATCTTCCGGGATTCAAGAAAGATGAGCTTCATCTTGAGTTGAATGATGGATACCTGACTATCAGTGCCGAGAAGGGACTCGATAAGGATGAGAAGGATAAGAATGACAAATACATCAGACGTGAACGTTATGCAGGCAGCATGAGCCGAAGCTTTTATGTTGGTGAGAACATGAAAGAGGAAGATATCCATGCGAAATACGAAAACGGTATCCTGACCTTGGACGTTCCGAAAGAACAGAAGAAAGCTGTTCCGGAAAAACGTTACATTGCAATTGAAGGATAAATAGAATGCCCGGTATCAATGGCGTAAAACCATTGGTATCGGGCGTTTTTTCTATCTCGATGCGATCAGTTTGCAGATTGGATTTCCTTTGGAAGAAAATTTTTCTTCGTATTCCGTCATGACATTGCCTTCCATCATGTCTTCCTGATGATGCAGGTCAAAGGTATGCGCAACCAGTTTCCATCCTTCACTCTCATTTACTTCTTCCAGTGAAAACTCAAACAGGTCCCTGTTATCTGTCTTAAATTCCACTTTTCCATCCTGAACCAGAATCTGG
>ERZ773186.3473-NODE-3473-length-10462-cov-9.406457_pt1 | contig 10462 bp, 7 predicted proteins | sample MGYA00581000_ERZ773186 | MGnify/ENA primary metagenome ERZ773186 (study PRJEB29015, sample SAMEA2737752) | human gut metagenome | biome: human gut; feature: human-associated habitat; material: faeces | place: China | collected 2012 ... | reverse complement strand
GTCGTCAAATCCCTGGCAAATCACTTCGCTCAAGGAGCTCTCAACGGCGGCATCGCGCTGGCGTTCATTGAATTCGTACTGATAGTTGTAGAACAGGTGACTGACCTGATGCTGCTGGCAAAAATCGGCCAGCCGTTCGACGCTGGCGGTAAAATCGTCCGCCTCTTCTACCCACAGCGGTATGCCCCGTTCCGCCAGCGCGGCATGCAGACTCTGTAAATGGCTGGCGATAAAAGCGGCCTGCCGTGGCGCCAGGTGATGTTCACGCCACTGCCCCGGGGTGGCGATATACAGCGCCAGCACCTGCGCCTGCGGATCGCGGCAGGCGGCAGCCAGCGCCAGGTTATCGTGAATGCGTAAATCCGTGCGTAACCAGACCAGATGGGTGGCCATATCACTCCTTATTATCCGTCAGCAATACTCATCTTATGATCTAAGCCGGCAAAAATAGCGCGCTCCGGCAAAATACGCACCTGCCAATTCCAAGGCGGCGCATAAAAACGAGTGTAGACAAGCGGCGAAAAAAAACCGCCGGGGCAACCCGGCGGTCTTGTTATTTTCTTCGCAGCAGGAGGATTAATAGAAATCGTGAGCGGCTTTCTCCGCCTGCGCCATCCACACCGGCTGCTCGCTGGTTTTCGACCACACCCGGTGCAGCCAGCTGTAATAGCGGGCGCGATCTTTCCAGAACAGCATCACCGGCAGCGCCGCGACGCCAGCCACGACGGCGAAAGCACGACGCAGCAAAATAATATGAGCAGGATAAGCTTTGTACAACGCCATCATTTCTCTCCCCTTTGTCAGGCCGGCAAGCAGCGCCGGTAAAATTAATCATGTTTGTCTGAGCAAAATAATACCGCTCTGCTTGTAATTTTACTACTCATCCGACCACTAAAAAGCACGTATTTATACTTAATTTACATTCGCCACGTAAATTAGTTACGAAAAAGTTAAATTAATACTAACCATCAGTTAATTTGTGCCTTTGTCATTTTTATACTTTTTTTACACCGCACCCGCGGATTTTTGCGAAATCTTTGCGCCGTAATTTCTATCCTCCAGGTAAATCGAAAACACACCCGGAGGTGGATTGTGACTGCAGGCGTACTCACTGGCGTTGGGCTGGTGTTCCTGTTACTGGCTTATCTGGTTTATGCCTTGATACATGCGGAGGCATTCTGATGGCTGCCCAGGGATTTTTATTATTAGCCAGCTATCTGCTGGTATTGCTGGTGCTGGCGCGCCCGCTGGGGATGTGTCTGGCAAGAATGGTGAATGACATCCCGCTTCCCGGCCTGGCCGGGGTCGAGCGCGTCCTGTGGCGCGTGGCCGGGATCCGCGCCGAAGAGATGGGCTGGCTGCAGTATTTGCTGGCGATCCTGCTGTTTAACGCCCTCGGCGGCCTGGCGCTGTTTGCCCTGCTGATGCTCCAGGGCGTGCTGCCGTTTAACCCGCAGCACCTGCCGGGGCTGTCATGGGATCTGGCGCTCAATACCGCGATCAGCTTTGTCAGCAATACCAACTGGCAGGCTTACGCCGGCGAAAGCACCATGAGTTATCTCAGCCAGATGGTCGGCCTGACGGTGCAGAATTTCCTCTCCGCCGCCACCGGCATCGCCGTGGTCTTCGCCCTGACCCGCGCCTTCGCCCGGCAGAAAATGTCGACCCTCGGCAATGCCTGGGTCGACCTGACGCGCATTACCCTGTGGCTGCTGCTGCCGCTCTCTCTGCTGGTGGCCCTGTTCTTTATTCAGCAGGGCGTGCCGCAGAATCTGCAGGCCTACCAGCCCTTTACCACCCTCGAAGGGGTGCACCAGCTGCTGCCGATGGGGCCTGTCGCCTCACAGGAAGCGATTAAGCTGCTGGGCACTAACGGCGGCGGTTTCTTCAATGCCAACTCCGCCCATCCGTTTGAAAACCCGACCGCGCTGACCAATCTCGTGCAGATGCTGGCGATCTTCCTGATCCCGGCGGCGCTGTGCTTCGCCTTCGGCGAGGTGGTAAGCGATCGGCGTCAGGGACGCGCCATCCTGTGGGCAATGACGCTGATCTTTATCCTCTGCGTCGCCGTGGTGATGTGGGCGGAGACCCGCGGCAATCCGCATCTGCTGACGCTGGGTGCCGACAGCAGCCTGAATATGGAAGGAAAAGAGAGTCGCTTCGGTATTCTCGCCAGCAGTCTGTTCGCGGTGATCACCACCGCCGCCTCCTGCGGCGCGGTCAATGCCATGCATGACTCCTTCACCGCGCTGGGCGGCATGGTGCCGATGTGGCTGATGCAGATTGGCGAAGTGGTATTCGGCGGCGTCGGCTCGGGCCTGTACGGCATGCTGCTGTTCGTTATGCTGGCGGTATTTATCGCCGGGCTGATGGTCGGCCGCACCCCGGAGTACCTCGGGAAGAAAATCGATGTCCGGGAAATGAAAATGATCGCCCTCGCCATTCTGGTCACCCCGACGCTGGTGTTGCTCGGCACGGCGCTGGCGATGATGACCGACGCCGGCCGCGCCGGGATGTTCAACCCTGGACCGCACGGCTTTAGCGAAGTGCTGTACGCCGTCACCTCGGCGGCCAATAACAACGGCAGCGCCTTCGCTGGCCTGGGTGCGGCGACGCCGTTCTGGAACCTGCTGCTGGCGTTCTGCATGCTGGTCGGCCGCTTCGCCGTCATCATTCCGGTGATGGCCATCGCCGGCTCGCTGGTGGCGAAGAAAATTCAACCGGCCAGCCCCGGCACCCTGGCCACCCACGACGCCCTGTTTATCGGTTTACTGATCGGCACCGTGCTGCTGGTGGGCGCCCTGACCTTTATTCCTGCGCTGGCGCTTGGCCCGCTGGCTGAACACTTTTCCTTACTTTGAGCGATGCGGAGCACCCTGTTATGAGTCGCAAACAATTAGCCCTGCTGGAGCCGACGCTGGTGCGCCAGGCGCTGCTGGATGCCGTGAAAAAACTCAGCCCGATGGTGCAATGGCGCAATCCGGTGATGTTTATCGTCTGGGTGGGCAGTCTGTTAACCACCCTGCTGGCGATCGCCATGGCTGGCGGCGCCCTGACCGGTAGCGCCACCTTTACCGCCGCCGTCAGTATCTGGCTGTGGTTTACCGTGCTGTTCGCCAACTTTGCCGAAGCGATGGCGGAAGGCCGCAGCAAAGCCCAGGCCAACAGCCTGAAAGGGGTGAAAAAAACGGCCTTCGCCCGCAAACTGCGCGCCCCGCAGCATGACGCGCCGGTCGACCACGTGCCGGCGGAAGACCTGCGCAAAGGCGACGTGGTGCTGGTGGAAGCCGGGGATATTATCCCCTGCGATGGCGAAGTCATCGAAGGCGGCGCCTCGGTGGACGAAAGCGCCATTACCGGCGAGTCTGCCCCGGTGATCCGTGAATCCGGTGGCGATTTTGCCTCGGTGACCGGCGGGACACGCATTCTCTCCGACTGGCTGGTGATCCGCTGCAGCGTGAACCCGGGAGAAACCTTCCTCGACCGGATGATCGCCATGGTGGAAGGCGCCCAGCGCCGTAAAACGCCGAACGAGATCGCCCTGACGATCCTGCTGATCGCCCTGACGCTGGTGTTCCTGCTGGCCACCGCCACCATCTGGCCCTTCTCGGCGTGGAGCGGCAATGCGGTCAGCGTTACCGTACTGGTCGCCCTGCTGGTGTGCCTGATCCCGACCACCATCGGCGGGCTGCTGTCGGCCATCGGCGTCGCCGGGATGAGCCGTATGCTCGGCGCCAACGTGATCGCCACCAGCGGCCGCGCGGTGGAAGCCGCTGGCGACGTCGATGTCCTGCTGCTGGATAAAACCGGGACCATTACCCTCGGCAACCGCCAGGCTTCCGCCTTCCTGCCGGCGCGCGGCGTGGAAGAGCGAACCCTCGCCGACGCCGCCCAGCTCTCCTCGCTGGCGGATGAAACCCCTGAGGGGCGCAGCATCGTGGTGCTGGCGAAACAGCGCTTTAACCTGCGCGAACGCGATCTGCAGTCGCTGCACGCCACCTTTGTCCCCTTTACCGCGCAAACGCGGATGAGCGGCATCAATATCGATCAGCGCATGATCCGCAAAGGGTCGGTGGACGCCATTCGCCGCCACGTGGAGGCCAACGGCGGCCACTTCCCTGCCGATGTCGATAAACAGGTGGAAGAGGTCGCCCGCCAGGGGGCCACGCCGCTGGTGGTCGCCGAAGGCGAAAAGGTGCTGGGGATTATTGCGCTCAAAGATATCGTCAAAGGCGGCATCAAAGAACGTTTCGCCCAGCTGCGCAAAATGGGCATTAAAACGGTGATGATCACCGGCGATAACCGCCTGACCGCCGCGGCGATCGCCGCCGAGGCCGGCGTCGATGATTTCCTCGCCGAAGCGACGCCGGAAGCCAAGCTGGCGCTGATCCGCCAGTACCAGTCGGAAGGTCGGCTGGTGGCGATGACCGGCGACGGCACCAACGACGCGCCCGCGCTGGCTCAGGCCGACGTGGCGGTGGCCATGAACTCCGGCACCCAGGCGGCGAAGGAAGCGGGCAACATGGTCGACCTGGATTCCAACCCCACCAAGCTGATTGAGGTGGTCCATATCGGCAAACAGATGTTAATGACGCGCGGCTCGCTGACCACCTTCAGTATTGCCAACGACGTGGCGAAATATTTCGCCATTATTCCGGCGGCGTTTGCCGCGGTCTATCCTCAGCTGGCCATGCTGAACGTGATGGGCCTGCATTCGCCCTCATCGGCGATCCTCAGCGCCGTTATCTTCAACGCGCTGATCATCGTCTTCCTGATCCCGCTGGCCCTGAAAGGCGTCAGCTATCGCCCGCTCTCCGCCTCGGCGATGCTGCGCCGCAACCTGTGGATCTACGGCCTCGGCGGTCTGCTGGTGCCCTTTATCGGTATTAAAGCCATCGACCTGCTGCTGACCCTGAGCGGTCTGGTGTGAGGAACAAACTATGTCATTGATTCGTCCGGCACTTGTGCTATTTATTCTGTTAACGCTGCTCACCGGCGGCGTCTATCCTCTGCTTACCACCAGCCTGGGACAATGGTGGTTTAACTCACAGGCCAACGGCTCGCTGATCCGCCTGAACGGTGAGGTGCGCGGCTCCGGACTGATTGGCCAGAACTATACTGCCGCAGGCTATTTCCAGGGCCGCCCGTCGGCCACCGCGGAGACGGCGGATAATCCCATGGCCTCTGGCGGCAGCAACCTCGCCGCCAGCAACCCGGCGCTGGATAAAGCGGTGAGCGAGCGCGTGCAGGCCCTGCGCGCCGCCAACCCGGACGCCGACCCGCGGGTGCCGGTCGAACTGGTCACCACCTCGGCGAGCGGTCTCGATAACAACCTGACTCCGGCCGCCGCGCTGTGGCAGGTGCCCCGGGTGGCTCAAGCGCGCCAGCTGAGCGTTGAGCAGGTAACCCAGTTGGTGAATCAGGCCACACAAACCCCGCTGCTGAGCTTCCTTGGCCAGCCGGTGGTCAATATACTGCAACTCAATATGGCGCTGGATGCCCTGAAGGATAAGTAAATGAGTGACGAGCCGCTGCGCCCGGACCCTGACCGCCTGCTGCAGCACACCGCCGCCCCGCATCGCGGCAAACTGAAAGTGTTCTTTGGCGCCTGCGCCGGGGTGGGGAAAACCTGGGCGATGCTGGCGGAAGCGCAGCGGCTGCGCGCCCAGGGGCTGGATATTCTGATTGGCGTGGCGGAGACCCACGGCCGTAAAGAGACCGCCGCGATGCTGCAGGGCCTGAGCACTCTGCCGCCGCGGCGGCTTGCCCATCGCGGGCGGTACGTCTATGAGTTCGATCTCGACGCCGCCCTCGCCCGCCGTCCGGCGCTGATTCTGGTGGATGAGCTGGCGCACAGCAATGCGCCAGGCTCCCGCCATCCAAAGCGCTGGCAGGATGTGGATGAACTGCTGGAGGCCGGGATAGATGTTTTCACTACCGTTAACGTCCAGCATCTGGAAAGCCTGAATGACGTCGTCAGCGGGATCACCGGCGTGCAGGTGCGGGAGACGGTTCCCGATCCCTTCTTTGACGCCGCGGACGACGTGGTGCTGGTGGACCTCCCCCCTGACGATCTGCGCCAGCGGCTCAATGAGGGCAAAGTCTACATCGGCGGCCAGGCCGAGCGCGCTATCGAAAACTTTTTCCGCAAGGGCAATCTGATTGCGCTGCGCGAGCTGGCCCTGCGCCGCACCGCCGACCGCGTCGATGAGCAGATGCGCGCCTGGCGCGACCGCCAGGGCCAGGAGAAAGTCTGGCACACCCGCGATGCGATCCTGCTCTGTATCGGGCACAACACCGGCAGCGAAAAGCTGGTGCGCGCCGCCGCCCGGCTCGCCGCCCGCCTGGGCAGCGTCTGGCATGCGGTGTATGTCGAGACCCCTTCCCTGCACCGGCTGCCGGAAGGCCGGCGGCGGGCTATTCTCGCCGCGCTGCGTCTGGCCCAGGAGCTGGGGGCCGAAACCGCCACCCTCTCCGACCCGTCGGAAGAGAAAGCGGTCCTCCATTACGCCCGCGAACATAACCTCGGCAAAATCGTCATTGGCCGCCAAAGCAAGCGCCGCTGGTGGGATCGCAGCGGCTTCGCCGATCGTCTGGCTCGCCATGCGCCGGACCTCGATCTGGTGGTGATCGCCCTCGATGAGAAACCCTTCCCCCTTGCCGCACGCGCCAGCGACAGCCGTCCGGCGCTGGAGAAATGGCGCCTGCAGCTGCAGGGCTGCGCGGTGGCGGTGGCGCTATGCGCCATCATTACCCTGGTGGCCATGCAGTGGTTGATGGCCTTCGAAGCCGCCAACCTGGTGATGCTCTATCTGCTGGGGGTGGTGCTCATCGCCCTGGTCTATGGCCGCTGGCCGTCGGTGCTGGCGACGGTGATCAACGTCATCAGCTTCGATCTCTTTTTTGTCGCCCCGCGCGGGACGCTGGCGGTGTCGGATGTCCAGTATCTGCTCACCTTCGGCGTGATGCTCACCGTGGGCCTGCTTATCGGCAACCTCACCGCCGGCGTACGCTACCAGGCGCGGGTGGCGCGCTACCGTGAACGCCGTACCCGCCATCTGTATGAGATGTCTAAAGCGCTGGCGGTGGGTCGCAGCCAGCAGGATATCGCCACCACCAGCGAGCGGTTTATCGCCTCCACCTTTCAGGCCCGCAGCCAGCTGCTGCTCCCGGACGCCCAGGGAAAACTGCTGCCCTTAACCCACCAGCCAGGGCTGACCCCGTGGGATGATGCCATCGCCCGCTGGAGCTTTGATAAGGGCCAACCTGCCGGCGCCGGCACCGATACCCTGCCCGGCGTGCCGTATCAGATCTTGCCCCTGAAGAGCGCCGCCCGCACCTGGGGACTACTGGTGGTGGAGCCGGAGAATCTGCGCCAGCTGATGATCCCGGAGCAGCAGCGGCTGCTGGAGACCTTTACCCTGCTGGTGGCCAGCGCCCTGGAGCGCCTCACCCTGACCGCCAGCGAAGAGCAGGCCCGTCTGACCAGCGAGCGGGAAAGCCTGCGTAACTCGCTGCTCGCCGCCCTGTCGCACGATCTGCGTACTCCGCTGACCGTGCTGTTTGGCCAGGCGGAAATTCTGACCCTCGATCTGGCCAGCGAAGGTTCAAAACATGCCCCGCAGGCCAACGAAATCCGCCAGCATGTGCTCAACACCACCCGGCTGGTGAACAACCTGTTGGATATGGCGCGGATCCAGTCCGGCGGCTTTAATCTGCATAAGGAGTGGCTGACGCTGGAGGAAGTGGTCGGCAGCGCGCTGCGCATGCTCGAGCCAAGCCTCGGCGGCCAGCATATTCAGCTGGATTTACCCGATCCCCTCCAGCTGGTGCATGTCGACGGGCCGCTGTTCGAGCGGGTGCTGATCAACCTGCTGGAAAATGCCCATAAGTATGCCGGCGCCCGGGCGAGCATCGGCATTCGCGCCGAGGCGGACGCCCGGCAGCTGTCGCTGGAGGTATGGGATAACGGTCCTGGGATCCCGGCAGGCCAGGAGCAGACTATCTTTGATAAATTCGCCCGCGGCAACAAAGAGTCGGCGATCCCTGGCGTCGGGCTGGGCCTTGCCATCTGTCAGGCCATCGTCGACGTCCACGGCGGGACCATCTCCGCCAGCAACCGGCCCGAGGGCGGCGCCTCATTCCGTGTTACACTGCCGGGAGAAACGCCCCCTGAACTGGAAGAGCTACCTGAGGAATTGTGATTAACGTTCTGATTATCGAAGACGAACACGCTATCCGACGCTTTCTGCGCACCGCGCTGGAAGCCGACGGCATGCGCGTATTTGAAGCGGAAACCCTGCAGCGTGGGCTGATTGAAGCCGCCACCCGTAAGCCCGACCTCGCGATCCTCGATCTCGGCCTGCCGGATGGTGACGGCATTGATTTTATTCGCGACCTGCGTCAGTGGAGCCAGATGCCGATTATCGTCCTGTCAGCGCGTAGCGAAGAGCATGACAAAATTGCCGCCCTGGATGCCGGCGCCGATGACTACTTAAGTAAACCCTTTGGCATCGGCGAGCTGCAGGCCCGCCTGCGCGTCGCGCTGCGTCGCCACGGCGCGGCGCAGGCCGATGAGCCGGTGGTGCGCTTCGCTGACCTGGAGGTCAATATCCCCGCCCGCCGCATCCTGCGCGGCAGCGAAGAGATCCACCTGACGCCTATCGAGTTTCGCCTGCTGGCGGCGCTGTTGAATAATCCCGGCAAAGTGCTTACCCAGCGCCAGCTGCTGAATCAGGTGTGGGGGCCTAACGCCGTGGAGCACAGCCACTATCTGCGGATCTATATGGGTCATCTGCGACAAAAGCTGGAGGCCGATCCGGCACGGCCGCAGCATTTGCTGACCGAAACCGGGATTGGCTATCGCTTTATGCCCTGAATCCCGCCTCTGCAGTACCAGAGGCTGGCGATTTTCAGCCCTTCAGAGAGCAGCAGAAAGCCTGCCAGGATCGCTACATGCCGGACGCCGGCAGCCTGAATCAGCCACAGGCCCAGCGATAGCGAAGGCTGCATAAACAGCAGCCTGAGCGGCGCCTGCCCCCAGGCCAGCCACAGCGCATAGCGGCTCTGGCGGAAAAAAAAGATCATCGATAGCGGGATGCTGATAATCAGCAGAACATTCAGCGGGTACAGCCAGACCGCCGCGGAGCCCCAGGTGTGCAGCAGCTGGAGATAAGCCAGCAGATCGTCGTAAAAAGGGAGGCGGCGGTGGGCAATATTCCACCATAAGAATTGCAGGACGAAAAAGAGATCCATCCACGCCCAGAACAAAAACAGGGACTTCCGTTGTATTTTCATCGCTATCCTTGCGAAAAAAATCAGGCCCGCAAGGGGCCTGATGGTAGTGCGTCGTTAAGCGTTCTTCAGCACTTCGCTGACAATCTCTACCGCTTCTTTTTCAATCAGCTTGCGATGCTCTTCGCCGAGGAAGCTTTCGCAGTAGATCTTGTAGGCGTCTTCGGTGCCTGACGGACGCGCCGCGAACCAGCCGTTGTCGGTCATCACCTTGAGGCCGCCAATCGCCGCCCCGTTGCCCGGCGCCGCGGTCAGACGGGCAGTGATCGGATCCCCCGCCAGGGTGTCAGCGCTGACCATTTCCGGAGAGAGCTTGGACAGCGCCGCTTTCTGCGCGGAGGTCGCGGAAGCCTGCAGACGGTTGTAGCTCGGCGCACCGAAGCGTTCCGCCAGTTCGTTGTAATGCTCCTGCGGGTTTTTCCCGGTCACCGCGGTGATTTCCGCCGCCAGCAGGCACATGATGATGCCGTCTTTATCGGTGGACCACGGCGTGCCGTCGAAGCGCAGGAAGGAGGCCCCGGCGCTCTCTTCGCCGCCGAAGCCGAAGCTGCCGTCGAACAGGCCGTCGACAAACCACTTAAAGCCCACCGGCACTTCCACCAGCTTGCGGCCCAGATCGTTCACCACGCGGTCAATCATCGCGGAGGAGACCAGCGTTTTACCCACCGCCACCTCTTTGCCCCACTGCGGACGATGCTGGAACAGGTAGTTGATCGCTACCGCCAGGTAGTGGTTCGGGTTCATCAACCCCGCCGGGGTGACAATCCCGTGGCGGTCGTAATCCGGGTCGTTAGCAAACGCCAGATCGAACTTATCGCGCAGCGCCAGCAGGCCGGCCATCGCACACTCTGAGGAGCAATCCATGCGGATGGCGCCGTCTTTATCGAGGTGCATAAAGCGGAAGGTCTGATCCACCTGATCGTTAACAATGGTCAGATTGAGCTTGTAGTGCTCGCCAATGCGTTTCCAGTATTCGATACCGGACCCGCCCAGCGGATCGACGCCCAGCGTCAGGCCCGCTTTCTGGATCGCCGCCATGTCGACGATGTCCGCCAGCCCTTCAATGAACGGCTGCACCAGATCCTGCTCTTTGACGTGGCCGGAAGCCAGCGCCGCGTCCAGAGAAATGCGTTTCACACCCTGCAGGCCAGCGGCCAGCAGTTCGTTG
>ERZ773186.3466-NODE-3466-length-10474-cov-3.131011_pt1 | contig 10474 bp, 5 predicted proteins | sample MGYA00581000_ERZ773186 | MGnify/ENA primary metagenome ERZ773186 (study PRJEB29015, sample SAMEA2737752) | human gut metagenome | biome: human gut; feature: human-associated habitat; material: faeces | place: China | collected 2012 ... | reverse complement strand
CATACGGATTATTATCATAAGACTTCACGATATTTTTCAGCCAATCCGGTTGAGTAGCAATGTGCTCTGCACAGCTCTCTTTATCGAACAACTCAATACGACATCCCCCGATAGCCACATTGATAACACCCACTTTGACATTCGAAGGCAAATTATCAACCATAGTACGTCCAAAATAATCACATGGGGTCAATCCCGTATGGCAACGAGACAACGGCGGAAGAGCCTTATACCACTCTCCTTTTACCCTTCCGCGCTCAGGACAATCAACAGCAGACATCATCAAAAAACGTTCACTTATACCTATACTATCCTGCGGTTCCACACGTGCATTGCCTTCCATATTAGACTGCCCGAAAGCCAAATAAATATGAAAATCCTTATCTTGCGCATGCATAGTTAAGCAGCTCCCTAAAAAAAGGTATACCAGTAATAAATCAATCACTCTATTTTTCATTTCTATTTTTCAATTTTACAGTAATTAATGTCCTTGAGGAAATATAATCCGATAGTTCCCGCTCAAATGCATAAAAGCAAACAAACGAAGTAATCCGTCATAATAAGCATCAAAATATCCATCATCGTAAGGCACGTGTTTGGCATTCCATAAACGATCGACAAATTCCCGGCTCTTATCATGTGTGCAAACCAATGAGACCGCAGCCGTAGTAGCAACCAGTCCCAAAGAATGTCTCAGTTTCTTATACCCTCCGGCATCCAGCAGTTCTGTCACCGTTGTACCATCTACATTGTATTGATCTACAAAGCTATCTATACCTTGGGAATAAAAAAAGTTCTGTATCTTATTTCCATATTCTTGCTGCCATTTTCTGTCCGCACATGCCCATGAATAATCCAATGCTATATTCATAGGTACACGCCATGAATCAAAACGAAAAGCATCTCCTATAACCCGTTTACTGCCAAGCAATGTGCCATCATAGTTATTATAATCAGGATTAAGCCCTGTTACAGGGTGAATACTTTTATGCAAATATTCACGACTTTTCCGGGCACATACCCGCCAAAATTCACTTCTACCGTCTTCTGCCCACCTGGCCCATACCTCATAAAATGCTGGAATATGATAGGAAGGATCCGTAAATCTTCCTCCAAAAGGATCCGGCGTAAATGTTATCAACTGATGTTCCAAATTAATCAAAGGGGCAACACGCTCCATACCAATTTTCTGCATCGAGCAATTCAATATATTTTGAGCCTCAGCAAGATAATTAATCCCTGTTGAATTCCCCCAACGATTAGAAGCAAAAATAAGTGATGTTACATAATAAAGTTCTCCATCAGACGCCGGTCCCTGAGCATTACGCGTGCCGTCCGTCTGACAACTCCATGCAAAATAGCCTTTTAGCAGTCCCTCCTGATGCTGCATATATTTCTTGCTCCACCTCCATAAACGATCGAAAATATCTTTCCTATCGAACTGAACGGCAATCATTAATCCATAAGACATTCCCTCTGTACGTACATCATGATTTTTTATGTCACTGATATAAGCCATCGAGTCCCCCACTTCAAAATAGACCTTATCCGGTCCATAAAAAACACTTTCAAATACCGATTTCAACTTTTTATCAATGTCCTTTTGCTTATAGCCCAATTCCGCAAAGAGATTACGATAGCGTCTCGTTGCAAAAGCACCTTTGGTATAAGGCAACCTCTCTTCGCCTAAACGTTCTATCTCATTTGCCCAAGGCATCCATTTCAAATAGTCCATATCCTCAAACATATCCGCTTTCGTAACAAATGTATCTACATATGTTTTACCCAACAGAAATTTATCAATAAAAGCTTCCACTTCCGGATACTGACTCTTCGGCAACATACAATGCATATGACCTCCCTGAATAGAAAAGCCCATACGATCTTCTATGCCAAAAGCCTTCCATACCATTCGTGCAGCCTGGCAAGATACGTAGTTCGACTCTTCTGCCAACCATTCATAATCTGTATTTCCAAGTACCAGCAAAGCACGAGGAGCAATCAATGCTGCCAGTTCATGGTGATCAATCGGCAAGCGGTTTACATTCTTACCTGCAAATTGGCGCATACTTTCCAGAAACCATGCATAGTTGGTACGCCCCAAAGTTTCTACATTCTCTAAAGTTTCCGAAACACGCCAGGCATTAACCCCTCCGCCACCGGGCTCTTGGGCAATAGTCAACGCAATACGCTCATCAAAAGCCCCTGCAAACAATGCCATTTTACCGGCAAATGAACAACCGGATATAGCCAAATGCGAAAGATCAATACGCGATTTTTTTTCAACCTTTTCCAATCCATCAATCAATCGGCTAATTCCCCATGACCATGCACAATAAGATCCCATCTCCGTTTGCTCCGGATATAAACGATTTATCGGCTCATTACCACGCTTTTGTGTATGAGACATGACTTGTGTAAAATCAAATGTGATCTGCGCTATTTTTCTTTTATCAAACAACTGCTCCGGAAGAGCCCCTGTAGATCTGCCGATCCCAATAATAGCAGGAAAAGGGCCATTGCCCTCAGGATACTTAATAGGAGCAGTCAATAGCAGTACCTCGCCATTTTCATGCACTATAACCCGCAATGTATCGTTATTTAGAATAGCCTCTATACTATCTCTTGGAGTAACAGGCTTCATTCCCAATTCATAATGTTGCAATTGGTGGGCTATCTCAAAACGATGCCTCTTCCAATCCTTGAAATCTGTTGAACGCCCGCTTCCATCAGCCCATGCAAAAGAGTGGCTATCTCCGGCAATTTATCTATTGGGAGTATCCCAGGAAGCTGAAAGTTATCATTTGTATACTCTTTGTCATAGACCAAAGGTATTGCTGTCTGTCCGAAAACCATCATCTGAGATAATAACAAAATAGCTAGAGCCATTTTTATTTTTTGTGTGTTTCCCATATAAATTTAAAGTTACATATAGATTTACTTTTTAAATAAATGAGGAACAAATTCACGCAAGCAACGTCGCCATGTAAGCCATTCGTGCCCCGTGCCTTGTGACTCATAATATTCTGCATTAATCCCGAGTTCATGCAAAGAATCTACAAGTTGTTTCGTTCCAAACTGTTCTTCCGTCCCACATCCCAAAAATAAATAGTGCACTTTTTTATTGAACTTGCCAGCATCAGCAAATACACCATTATAACAAGTTTTCACGTCAAGTCCAAAGATTGCTCCGCTAAACGCACCAATATAAGAAAATTTATCCAAATTAGGCAAAGCTGTACTGAAAGTCTGATGGCCTCCCCATGACAATCCTGCCATGGCACGATGCTCACGATCCGTATACGTTCGGAATGTTCTATCAATCATAGGAATTAAATCTTCCAGCATCACTCCATAAAAAGATGCACCGTACAAAGCTCTTTCCTCATTCATATCCTTGCCTTCCCGAGGAGAAAAAGGAGCCTCTACATCACCGCTATCCATAACAACAAGCATCGGTACACATTGCCCGGAAGCTATCAGGTTATCCATTATATGTTGCATATATCCCTGTGTAGACCAGCCCGTTTCATCCTCTCCCATACCATGCTGCAAGTAAAGCACAGGATAGCGTTTTTTTACATTAGTTTCATATTCTGCCGGTGTATATACCATACAACGACGGAACTCTTTCTTCGTTTCCGAATAGTAAGTACAAGAACGGACCTGCCCATGGGGCACTCCTTGTTGAGGACGATAATAATCACCTTCTTTTCCTTCGGGAACTTCTATACCGCTTGCCATACGACAACATCCGAAGAATGTATAGCTAGACGGATCGGCAACAGACACACCGTCCACTATTAAAAAATAATAATGGAATCCCACAACAAGCGGATCCGTTTTCACTGTCCAAAAGCCGTCTGTATCTTTCTGCATATCATACTTCTTTCCACAACAATCCACCTGAATCTTACTTGCCTGCGGAGCATAAAAACGGAAATAGGCACAATGTTCGGCATCCAAACGAGGATATTCACACCCAGAGATATTGGTTGGAGCTACTTGTGTAACATTTCTCACATCTTGTACCATCATATCTTCCCTGTAAAATTTCCACCAATCAAAATTAAACAGTTTACATCCTTTTCTTCCCTTAAATACGAAATAAACATCATGTATACCTTTCACCGGAGTTTTCACAGTAGTCTTCATATCCTTCCAACATTCCCAACCACCGGTATGGGGGACCGCTATTTCCGCCATCAAAGTTCCACCGATACTATCAGCTCTAACTTCTATCCGTCCGCCACGAAGAGCACTGGCAACTGACACTACGAAACTCTTTGGTAATTGATCTCCAAAATCCACCTCACGCACTTTTATATAATCACCATTATGTATATCTGATATGTATATGCCTGTTTTTGCATTAGGTTCCGATTTCACTCCTTCTGAGAAAGCAATGGTTTCCGCTTCTACCCTTTCATAAGGATTAAGTGTTCCGACCGGTTTTACCCCTTCACGCGTTGCATTAATTATAGGAAACGTACCGTCCTCATTATACTTAAACTGCTCCACAGCCACACTACGCCCAAAACCTCCTCCTCCGGGTAATTTTCCGGTATGGTAAAAGAAATAAGAATTTCCTTTATAATCCGTCACTCCACAATGGTTCGTAAATGAACCCGTATCCTGCAACGGCATAATTTCTCCCATATATTTCCAAGGTCCCCAAGGAGTGCTACCCATTGAATATGCAATATGCTCGGGTATTCCCCCAGCTGCATAAAGCAAATAATACTTTCCATTACGTTTATGAAGCCAAGGTCCCTCTGTATAAATATCCTTGTACTTTTTACCTTTTATACGTTTATCCGGATTAGGGGCTCCAAAGCTTTCAATAGTTTGCTCCATTTTCCTCACTTCACCCTTCAGAGAAATCATATCATCATTCAACTTCACGTAATAAATATTCGGATTTCCCCAATACAGATAGGCTTGCCCGTCATCATCAACAAAAACAGTAGGATCAATAAAATCCCAACTGCCATCATAAAGCGGCTTACCGATAGCATCTTTAAAAGGACCAAGTGGAGAATCACCTACTGCTACACCAATAGCCATAGTATTGGTTAACTTGGAACGCAGACAAACATACCAGTAGAATTTCCCATTATGTTCAATACATTGGGCTGCCCAGGCACGGTCATCCGCCCAATCAAATGATTCAATAGCAAGTGGAGAGCCATGATCGGTCCAATTCACCATATCTTTCGTAGAATAGACCCTCCATTCCTGCATCCAGAAAAAATCTGCCTTATCTTCATCATGTCCCGTATAGACGTACAACGTACCATCATGAACCATAGGTGCCGGATCAGTAGTATAGCAAGTCTGTACTATCGGATTCTGCCCATGCACAACTCCTGCAAACAACAAGGATATCCCACCCATTATATATTCTCTGATACTTAATAAATTCAATATAGACTTCATATTATTTTTTATATATAGACTAATATACTTATACTATCGGCTAACTATCACCATCCCCCCATTACAAGGAATAGTAATTTGTACTTCTTGCTTTCTGTTCAACCTTACAGTCTGCAAATTCCCCTCCAAATCTTTACTATCACTATAAAGTTTCACCTCTTTTCCCACTTCAATCATAGGAAGTTTTACTTTTAACTTCAATGGCTCTTTCTGTGCGTTCACTCCGGCAATGTACCAGCTATCCGCATGGCGACGGGCAAGCAATATGTATTTTCCAGGATAACCATCAATAAACTTCACCTCATCCCAAATTGAAGGAATGGTCTTCATAAAATCCATAGCCCAAACAGGAGCATCAGCTAAATTATTAGGAGCTAAAGCGAAGTGCTGTACAGGACTTTGAAATAGGACAGCCGTAGCCAACGCAAACACATCGGAAGTTACACGACGACTGCCACCCGGTTTGTTCGCCGCATTATAATATTTATTCAAAGCGCTGCCACCGAAATCCATACTTCCCACCGTATTTCGTATAAACGGATGTAAACAAGCATTAAATGATTCGGCATCACAACTGCCCTGAGAGAAATGCAGATTTTCACTGGCAAGTACAGCTTCGCAAGCTACAAAATTAGGATACATCCGTTCCCAACCGCGGGGTAATGTACAACCATGAAAAATAACCATCAGTCCATAATCATTGGCATCTGCAAGAATATCTTCATAAAGCTGCATGGTTACCTGCTTGTCGCTGCCGAAAAAATCAACTTTTATACCTCGTATACCTATACTTTGCATCCATTTCATCTCTTTCCGACGCATAATTATATTATTCATAATACTTCTCGGAGATTGAGGAGCATCATTCCAATACCCGTTGGAGTTATACCAAAGATAAAGTGCCACCCCTTTAGATGCAGCATAATCAGCCAATTCAGCAATCTTGTCCCGTCCTACCTGAGTATCCCATAGCGCATCGACCAATACGGAGCTATACCCCATATCCGCACTAAAATCAATATAGCGTTTCTGTTCATCATAGTTCATGCTATTATCACCACCAATAATCCAACTCCATGTACCACATCCATACTGAAAATCCTGCGAAGCTTCATATAATGGTTTTACCACATCAAACATAACAGTAGTTTCCACTATTGGTGCCAATGTTTTACCAACAGTGATGGTACGCCAAGGAGTTTCACCCGGCAAAGCTATACCTGGTGATACTGTTCCATTTCCATTATATTCCCCTTCTTGTGGAAAACCGATTGTGTACAATCCATTTTCTTTCCCCAACAAGCGGCTTCCGCAATAAGCACTACTCACTCCGGTTTCTGAAATCAAGATCCAACCTTTATCTTCATTCTTGAACAAGCAAGGAAAAGTATAACCATTTCCCCAACCGTTTTTCCCTGTCACATCGTCTACTGTATAACTTGTTTCATAACTAGGAGATGTCCTTGCAAATCCCCCCATCGGAGCTGCCTGCGGACAAAGAAAAGTCGTACTACCTTCAGGAAGCATAAATCCGGTAGCTTCTTTCTTTACAATACAACACAATATATTATCTTGTGAATAAACCCGATATTTAAATGCTATGTCATGATTACTAACTTGGAAAACGATATCATATATCTTTCTTCCTCCTTTGGAAAATGTGTAAGTCTGCACATTTGCCTGATACCGCGGATTACTATTCTTAATCGTAAGAAGCTGATATTCTTCATTGACAGACGACAGCTGACCGACATGAGTTAATGCCATCTGCAGAGTAAAGTCCCCAAGATTTGTTTCTATTCCTAATGGAGATTTTTGAAGGAAAGTGACACCTTCATATAGTACACTGTAAGAAGGCACTCCCCCTTCATCCGACACAATTACACACAATTTTCCATCCGGACCATACAACTTATTTTCTTCGCCAAATGCAAACACACAGGTCCAAACAAACACACAAAAAAACAAGATATGTTTTACCATTTTCTTTTAGATTAATTTTTTAGTTAACTATATATTTGCAAAGGAAAGCATCCTTTATCAAATTACATTCCGATTATGTTGCAGAAACTTTCGCCTATGTTACAAATTGGCTTTTTTACATATATATTTCTTTTAAAAACATTAAAATCCATCATAAAACCATATTTCGTCAAAAAACCTACAGAAATTATCAGGCATAACGAAAGTTTCCATAAATTTGCCTTCAATAGAAAACACATCCTATGAAACACATAATCACTATATTTTTTATACTTCTTTCATTACCTGCCATCGCAGAGAAATACTGTGTTTTTACCCCAATCAAAGGGACAGAAGGTTTAGGGGGAAACAGGGTACGCAACATTACCCAATTGCCGGACGGTCGCATGATGATAATCACTGAAGGCTTATTAAACTTATACGACGGAACTGATTTCAATTATTTACACTATAATCAAAAACATTTTTGCCCACTGTCTGCATATTCAGGTTTCCATCACGAATACATAGATTCCCATGGGTATATGTGGATCAAGAATCAATATCAACTAATGGCTGTGGACATAAAACATGAATGTCTTGTGGAGCAACCGGACAGTCTACTCGCCACATGGGGTATCAGTTCTCCTATAAAAGATTTCTTCATGGATAAGGCTAAAAATATATGGATTATAAATGATAAAGACGAACTAATCCTTGTAGACAAAAATAATATGAAGGTAAAAACATTTTTGCCTTATGCATCTTCAACAGGTAACACTACTGATCAACTCTATGATCTTGGTGTACTGGAAGACCAATTATACCTTTTTTACCGTTCCGGTTTGTTGATTTGCTATAATCTTAAATCACATCAAGAAATATACAGGCAAAAGCTACCGGATGAACTTCCTAAAGGGAAATACGAAAATACTTCCTATGTAGTACCCGGTAACAATACTTTTTATCAATTGCGTAACGGAAGCCAAGGAGGAGTAATGCTGAATTACGATATAACAAGAAAAAAATGGAATATTGTATTTCAGACAGACTATCGGCTAAACAGTCTGTCCATCGATAAAGATAGTAGCATATGGGTCAGCTGCTATATGGGATTATGGAACATTGATGCCGGACTGATAAATAAACAATATATACCTAACCTCAAATTAGTAGACGGACGCACTATAAATACAGAAGTGAGCACACTCTATAATGACAATCAAGGAGGTATGTGGTTAGGCACTTTGGACCGGGGAATACTCTATTATCATCCTAATCGTTTCCGTTTTCAAAATATAGGTAACAGTTTGTTTCCAACCGCCAAAGACGTAAACATATCCGTAACGTGTTTTACAACAGATAAAAAAAACATATTAGTAGGTACAAAGAAAGGTTTGTTTTATTATACTCTTGCCGACGGCAATTTAATCTCATACTCACAGGAATTATCCACTGTTCATTGCAATGTTTTACTAAAAGATAGCCAGCAACGCATCTGGCTGGGAACTACCGGACAAGGGTTAGTTTGTATAATGCCAAACGGTATAATCAAACAGAATATATTACCCGGACACACCATCCGTTCCGCCATAGAACTGTCAGACGGAACACTATATTTATGTATCGACAATCAAGGGTTCGGTAGATTTATCCCTACTACTGAAAAATTTGAAAAAGTTGCAGAAGTACCTGAAATAAGTAGTTTTACAGTTTACCAACTGATTCCCTATGAAAAAGACTGCCTAGCAGGTATCGGGCAAAAAGGCTGGTTCATCTATAATTATAAAAAGAAAAAATACCGTTTTTTCCCTACTTCCCATACATGTAATTCTATTCTAACAGATAATCAAAAACAAATATGGATTGGCCTGGAAGACGGATTATTGCTATGGAACCCGAATACCGAACAACAAAAAACGTTCTATACAACTGACGGATTAGTCAACAATTCCATACGGTCCATTATTCAGAGCGAAGATAATATAATTTGGATATCCACTTCCAATGGGATAACGCGTATTACAGCAAATAATCTTCAAGAACCATTATCATATTCATTTGCCAATTTCAATCAATATGACGGTGTAATAACGGACGAGTTCTGCGAACGCTCTGTTTTTATAGCAACCGACGGTACAATTTATTGGGGTGGTATCAATGGTTTTAACAAATTCACAATATCTCCGACTGTAACAGACAAACCATATTCAAGCCCTTTATTTACAGGATTCAAATTATTAGGAGAACAAGTAGAAAAAGGCAAAAATTACAATGGTAATCCAATATTGTCTCACCCTATAGCTCAAACTAAGGAAATCACATTGAAACATAACCAGAATTTCTTTTCTTTAGAATTTTCCGCTTTAAACTATATCAATCCCACGCAAACGTACTATCGTTACCAGCTAACAGGTATTGATCATTCTGAAAGAGAAATCCGTTCTTCTGCCGGTAAAGGATATGCTACCTATACCAACATTCCACCCGGAACCTATACTTTTCGGGTACAAGCAGCCGATAATAATGAAATATGGTCAAATAAATATGCAGAAATGAAGATTACAGTAAAAGCTCCATTCTGGAAAACGACATATGCTTACATATTTTACATTCTGCTCATCTCAGGAAGTATCTTACTCTTCATCCTTATATATATACAACGCAAGCGCCGGAAGCTGTTGCGTGACCAAAAAGAAAAATTGGATGAGATGAAAACTACTTTCTTACAAAATGTCAATGAAGAATTGAAAGAGCCTGTCAACCGAATAATATCCCCTTTAGACAGTATGCTGAAATATATGAATGAAGGGAAAGACAAACTGCAACTCGAGGAAGTCCGAAACCATGCCACGGAACTGAAAAAATTAATCAACCAGCTTTCAGAAGGTATACTCTCCCCTTTATCATCGGATGAGAATGAATGGACACAGGAAGAATTATTGGTTAATATGCGTCAATTACTGGAACAACAAGAGAAGCGGAAAGAACAGCTCAAAACAGCCCGAAAGCCAACCTGAAGGTGTGTCGTAATGCACGATGCACCTTCTTTCTTGTTTATCACCGATATAAA
>ERZ773186.3463-NODE-3463-length-10485-cov-4.104027_pt1 | contig 10485 bp, 7 predicted proteins | sample MGYA00581000_ERZ773186 | MGnify/ENA primary metagenome ERZ773186 (study PRJEB29015, sample SAMEA2737752) | human gut metagenome | biome: human gut; feature: human-associated habitat; material: faeces | place: China | collected 2012 ... | reverse complement strand
GCCAAAGGCGGACAGCGCGTGCGCTGCAGTCAGGCCGCAAACCCCTTTGTCAAAAAAGTAATACTTTTTTGACAGTCTCAAGCCTTCTCCCAACGGAGAAGGCTTTTTGTATTTGCAGGATTCAGCGCCGCGCGCTCAGTAGCTGTACACGCCGCCGCCGATAAATTCGCGCAGCATGCTCTCGGGCGCGAGCAGGGCGGGGTCGATCGTCTCGAAGCGCTCGAGCGCCGGCAGGATGCTGCGGATCTCCGCATAGCGCTCCGCACCCTCGGGCACGGCCTCGAGCAGCGGCTCGGCGAAGTTTTTCATGATCGATACCTCGCACGGGAACGACGAGTCGAACATCAGGTTCGCGCGCTCCTTGAACGGGGAGATGAAGCGCTTTTCGCCGCGGCGGACGTTTGCCCACATGTCCAGCGTCGCAGCGGCGGGCGTGCCGCGGAAGTTGCTGTCGCGCACGAGGCGGCGCAGCAGACGCATCCACGTGCCCTTGAACACCTCATTCCCGTCGTCGTCGACAACGACGGAGCGCGCGCTGATATACAGCCGGAACGCATCCGGGCAGTAGGCGGCGATCTCATCGTTGAGCGCGTGGATGCCCTCGCACACGGCAACCTCGTCCTTGCCGAGGCGCATGGGCCGGCCGATGGGGCCGGACTGTACGCGCGTGACGAAATTGTAGCGCGGCAGGTGGATCTCCTCGCCGCGGGCGAGCGCGTTGAGGTGCTCGCCGAGCAGGTCCATGTCCAGGCACGCGGGGGACTCGAGGTCCACATCGCCCTCCGGCGTGCGCGGCGCGGTGCGCGGGTTGACGGTGCGGAAATAGTCGTCCATGGCGAGGCTCTGGCTGCCGATGCCCATCCGGCGCAGGGCCTCGGCGATCTTCATGGCCGTGGTGGTCTTGCCGCTGCCGGACGGGCCGGACAGCAGCACGATCGGGCACGTATGCACGTTCTCGGCGATGGCGCGGGCCGCGCGCTCGATCTTTTCGGCGTAGGCCGCGTCGCACGCGTCGACGAATTCCTTGGGGTCAGTCTGAATGCGGCGGTTGATCTCCTGAATATGATAACTCATTGAAAAAACGCCTCCAGTTCCGCCTTGGCCGCGCAGATGCGGTCGATATTGGCGATATATTCCGTGGGGTACTTGGGGTCGATGTGCCGCTCGAGCTTGCCGCCGTTGGGGCGCACGAGCTTCGTCGACGCGCCGCCGCCCATGGCGAGGATGCTGCACAGCTCCTCCATGATGCAGATGTTGTAGAGATTCTCCTGACCCGGCCGCGTCCAGCCGACGTTTTCAAAGCCGCCGGACATGAACTTCTGCCGGTAGAGGTAGTACGGTGCGTAGCCCGCCCTGGGCAGCACGGTACCGGCAAAGTCAAGCATCTCGCCGACGGCTGCTCCGTCGGGGATGGGCGCATCCTGCGCCATCAGGTTCGAGCCGCGCTTGCGCGAGAGCGTGTGCACGGTGACGTTCTCGGGCGCGAGTGCGAGCACCTGCTCGAGCGTGGCGCGAAAGCCGTCCGGCGTGTCGCCGGGAAGCCCCGCGATCAGGTCCATATTCACGGCGAAGCCGCCGGTCTCGCGCACGAGGCGCAGCGCGTCGTAAATATCCTGCGCGGTGTGGCGGCGGCCGATCGTGTCGAGCACGCGGTCGTCGAGCGTCTGGGGGTTGACGCTGATGCGGTCGACCCGGTGCGCGCGCAGCACCTGCAGCTTGTCGGCGGTGATCGTGTCGGGCCGGCCGGCCTCGACGGTGAACTCCCGCAGTGCGCTCAGGTCGAACGCCGCAGCCAGCTGCGTGCACAGCGCGTCGAGCTGGCGCGCCGAGAGCGTGGTCGGCGTGCCGCCGCCGATGTAGAGCGACACGACGCGCAGCCCCGCCCTGCGCACGGCCTCGGCGGTCGCGGCGATCTCGCGGGCGAGCGCCTGCAAAAACTCCGGCACGAGCGCCATGCTCTTTTCCACCGACTGGCTCACGAAGCTGCAATAGGCGCAGCGCGTCGGGCAAAACGGGATGCCTACATACAGGCACACGTCCTTGCTGCCGAGCGACTCCATGGCGCGCAGCGTGGCGTGTGCGGTGCGCACGACGAGGTCGGCGCGCGCGGGGGAGACGTCATACTGCCGCTCAAACTGGCGCGCGGCCTGCGCGTCGTTGAGTCCCTGCGCAAGCAGCGGGGTCATGAGCTTTCCGGGGCGCACGCCCGTGAGCATGCCCCACGGCCGGCGCGGCAGCCCGATGCCCATGGCGGCGCGGTAAAACGCGCGCTTGACCGCGCCTTGCAGTCGGCGGTCGGTCTCGGCAGGATCGGTCAGCTCGCCGTTGGGCACGCTCGTGCGGCCGTTGGCCGTCTGCCCGTGGTAGACGAGCACGCACGTCACGGTCGTCACTTTTGTGCCGGACATGAGCCGCAGCTCTGCGCGGTCGCCGGTCGGCCGCCCGTCCGGATACTCCGGGCGTTCGTCGGGAAACAGCGTCAGGAGCATCTGCTCCGCCGCGTAGCGGTAGTCATGTCCGATCAGATAGAGATTCATGGTTCTTCTTCTTTCTTCGCCCTGCCGGATGGTCAGGTGCGGTCTTTTGCTTTGTTTTTGAGCGCCTTGGCCTTCGCCTTGACGGCCTTGGTCAGCTCCTTGCGGCGCTGTGCGTGCTCATGCACACGCGTAAAGGCGCGGCCGTTGGTCTGGCCGGAGCGCAGCGCCGGGAACGCCTGCGCGATACGCTCGTGCACGATGTTGCGGTGGCTGAGGATCTCCTCGCGGCGCTCGATCGAGGCCTCGGCGCGCTTTTGCGCAAGCTCCGTGCTCTTTTCCTTCATACCGGTGTAAACCTCCATGCCGCGGTCCTTCGCGTCTGAGGTGCGGATATAGATCTCCTCGCCGATCTCGTCGGAGATGGCCGTGAGCGAATCCTCGATGGCCTGCAGGGCGCGCAGCTTCTTGGGCAGCTTGCGGATCTCCATGGCGGTGATGATGTTGTCCGCGATCCACAGTGCGCTGAATGTGCCGAGCAGCACCCAGCCGAGCTTTTTCGGGATGAGGTCGACGACCTTGGCTACGAGCGGCTGGAACACGTCGACCACAAACACGCACGCCAGTCCCCACAGCACCGAGAACTCAAGGCACACGTAGCCCTTGATGTTCAGCGGACGCTTGGAGTAGTCCCACCACTTGTCGTGGAACACCTTTTCCAGCACCCAGCCGGTGAGGTATTCGATGGCGCTCGTAAACAGCACGCTGCCGCCGAACAGCAGCCAGAGGCTGCTCTTGAGCGGCCCGAGCACGAGCAGCACGCTCATGACGCCGAAGCCGTAGATCGAGCAGATGGGGCCGTTGACGAAGCCGCGGTTGACAAACTTGCCGTGCGCGACGGCGGCGAAGGCCACCTCGGAGCACCAGCCGAGGAAGCCGTAAATGTAGAAGTACCAGAGGATCTGGAACCAGGAATAGGGCACAAGCATGAAAAAACTCCTCTCATGAATGCCTGTGGGCGGGAAACCCGGATTCATTTCATATTTGTCTATATTAACATAGCTATGCGGACTTTTCCAGCCTTTTCGGCGCGGATGGGAACAAAAAGCGCAAAGTGGCAACTGCCTGCCTTTTGTCAAAAAGGAATCCTTTTTGACGGGCACAAAAATGCGGAGCGCACGAGGGTGCGCTCCGCATGAAAAACGGGGGTGATTTACTTGATCGTCAGCAGCAGCTCGCCGGCCTTGACCGACTGGCCGCCCTTGACAAAGACTTCGTCGATCGTGCCGTCCATGCGGGCGACGACGCTCGTCTCCATCTTCATGGCCTCGATCACGGCGAGCACGTCGTTGACCTTGACCTGGTCGCCGGGCTTGACGTTGACCTTCGACACCATGCCCGGGATGGACGCACCGGCCTGGCTCTTGTCGTTCGGGTCGGCCATGACGACGGTCTTGGCCGAATCGGTCGCGGTCGGGTCGGGCACGGAGACCTCGCGGCGCATACCGTTGAGCTCAAACTGCACGTTGCGCGTGCCGTCGTCGTTGCGGTCGCCGAGGCCGATGTACTTGATCATAAGGGTCTTGCCGTCTTCGATGTTGATCTTGTTCATCTCGCCGATGGCCATGCCGTTGAAGAACACGTGGCTGCCCATGCGCATGATGTAGCCGTACTCCTTGCGGTGACGGATGTACTCCTCATAGACCTTCGGATACATGGCAAACGAGATGAGCGAGCGCGGCTCCTCATAGTTCGGGTAGAACTTGCGGATCTCGCTGCGCAGCTGATCCCAGTCCACGGGCGGCAGCAGGTCGCCGGGGCGGCCGTTGATGGCCTTCTCGCCCTTGAGCACGACGCGCTGCAGATCCTTCGGGAAGCCGCAGGGCGGCTGACCCATCATGCCCTTGAAGTAGCTCACGACGCTGTCGGGGAAGGCGAGGTGCTCGCCCTTTTCGACGATGTTCTCGGGCGTGAGGTCGTTTTGCACCATGAAGATCGCGAGGTCGCCGACCATCTTGGACGACGGCGTGACCTTGATGATGTCGCCGAGCATGAGGTTGACGGTGCGGTACATCCCCTTGACCTCCGCGAAGCGGTGGCCGAGGCCGAGCGACTCGACCTGCGGCTGCAGGTTCGTGTACTGGCCGCCGGGGATCTCATAGCGGTAGATATCGGTAACGGGGACCTTGAGGCCCTTGTCGAAGCTCTCATAGCGCAGGCGCACGTCGGCCCAGTAATCGGCCAGCTCCTGCAGGCGCTGCGGGTCGAAGCCGGTGTCGCGCTCCTGACCGCGCAGGGACTCGACGAGCGCATTCATCGACGGCTGGCTCGTGAGGTTGGCCAGCGGTCCGATGGCGGTGTCGACCACGTCCACACCGGCCTCGGCCGCCATGAGGTAGGTCGCGATCTGGTTGTCGGTGGTGTTGTGCGTGTGCAGGTGGATGGGGATGCCGATCTCCTGCTTGAGGGTGCTGACGAGCTTCTTGGCGGCGTACGGCTTGAGCAGGCCGGACATGTCCTTGATGGCCAGCATATGTGCGCCGCGGCGCTCGAGCTCCTTGGCAAAGTCCACGTAGTATTTCAGCGTGTAGCGGTCGCGCGTCGGGTCGAGGATGTCGCCGGTGTAGCACACGGTGCCCTCGAGGAACTTGCCCTGACGCAGCACCTCGTCCATGGCGGTCTCCATGTTCGGCATCCAGTTGAGCGAGTCGAACACGCGGAACACATCGATGCCCTCACGGGCGGACTCGGCGATGAAGGCGCGCACGAGGTTGTCCGGATAGCTCGCGTAGCCGACGAGGTTCGAGCCGCGCAGCAGCATCTGGAACGGGATGTTCGGGATTTTCTCGCGCAGCATCTCCAGACGCTCCCACGGGGACTCATGCAGGAAGCGGTAGGCGGTGTCAAACGTCGCGCCGCCCCACATCTCGAGCGAGAAGCAGTCGGCGAGGATGTCGGCCGTGCCGTCGGCGCCCTTGACCATGTCGCGGGTGCGCAGGCGGGTGCTCAGCAGCGACTGGTGCGCATCGCGCATCGTCGTGTCGGTGATGAGCAGCTTCTTCTGGCCGAGGACCCATTCCTTGACGGCCTCGGGGCCGTCGGTGTCGAGCAGGAGCTTGAGCCCGTCCTGCTTCGTGACCTCGCGCTGTGCCTTCGGGAAGCGCGGCGTGTCGTACTGGTGGCGCTCGGCGTCGGGATTGTTGACCTGAATGTTGGCGATGTATTTGAGCACGCGGGTCGCGCGGTCGCGCGATTCGGTGAACTCGAACAGCTCCGGCGTCTCGTCGATGAACTTCGTGTGGCACTTGCCGGCGACGAAGGTCGGGTGCGTGAGGATGTTCGTCACAAACGGGATGTTCGTCTTCACGCCGCGCACGTGCTCTTCATTGATGGCACGGGTGGCCTTGCGGCAGACGGCGGGGAAGGTGCAGTCCCAGCTTGTGACCTTGACGAGCAGGGAGTCATAGTACGGCGAGATGATCGAGCCCGTGCCGACGTTGCCGCCGTCGAGACGCACGCCGAAGCCGCCGCCGGAGCGGTAGGCCTCGATCTTGCCGTTGTCGGGCGCGAAGTTGTTGGCCGGGTCCTCGGTGGTCACGCGGCACTGGATGGCGTAGCCGTTGACCTTGAGGTTGTTCTGGTCGCCGAGACCGATCTCCGGGTGGCTGATCGGCTGCCCCTCGGCGATGAGGATCTGCGCACGCACGAGGTCGATATTCGTGACCATCTCGGTGACGGTGTGCTCGACCTGAATGCGGGGGTTCATCTCGATGAAATAATGGTTGCCGTCGCGGTCGACGAGGAACTCCACCGTGCCGGCGTTGACATAGCCGACGGCCTCGGCAATCTTCACGGCGTCGGCGTGCAGCTGCTCGCGGATGCTCTCGGGCACGCTCCACGCGGGCGCAAACTCCACGACCTTCTGGTAGCGGCGCTGCAGCGAGCAGTCGCGCTCGCCGAGGTGGCGCACGTTGCCGTACTGGTCGGCAAGGATCTGCACCTCGATGTGCTTGGGCTGCACGAGATATTTCTCGATGAAGATGTCGTCATTGCCGAAGGCCTTGCGTGCCTCGCTCTTGACGAGCTCGAACGCGGGGATAACGTCCTCGGGCATTTCGCACAGGCGCATGCCGCGGCCGCCGCCGCCGGCCGCCGCCTTGAGGATGACGGGGAAGCCGAAGCTGATGGCCTTCTCGAGCGCCTCCTGCCCGTCACGCAGAGGCTCGGAGCAGCCGGGGATGACCGGCACGCCGCACTCCATGGCGATCTGCTTGGCCGAGAGCTTGTCGCCCATCTTGCCGAGCACGTCGCTCGGGGGGCCGATGAACGTGATGCCGGCCGCTTCGCAGGCGCGGGCAAAGTCCGCATTCTCGGACAGGAAGCCGTAGCCCGGGTGGATGGCGTCGACGCCGCGGCGCTTGGCCAGATCGATGATCTCGGGAATGTCGAGATACGCACCCAGAGGGCTCTTGTTCTCGCCGACGAGATATGCCTCGTCGGCACGGGTGCGGAACATGCTCAGTTCGTCTTCCTTGGAGTACATGGCCACGGTGTGGATGCCGAGGTCATAGCACGCGCGGAAGATACGCACCGCGATCTCGCCGCGGTTGGCAGCAAGGACCTTGTTGAAAACTTTTTCTGACACGGTCGTGTCTCCTTTCTGACTGCGGCGGGCCGCAGAGATGGGCGGCAGCAGTAAAAAAACGCGCTTCGCTGCGATGCCAATGCTGGAATTATATCATATATCAGTAACAATAGAAATAAAATTTTTGATTTTCGACGAGTTTAAAATCTAACAAATGCACGCACAGGTAATTTACATGCAATTCTTTTCTCGGTGCGCAGAATGTGATACAATAACGGGCGAAAATTCAGGAAAGCTGGAATGAATTTGGAAAATACTTGTTATATCGTCGGCGCGGCCAGCCTTGAGGGCGTGCGCCTGAACCCGTGCGCGGGCGACTATATCATCGCGGCTGACGGCGGCTACCGCTCGCTGCGTGCGCGCGGCATCGAGCCGGACTTCGTCATGGGTGACTTTGACTCGCTCGGCTACCGGCCGGAGCACCCGAACGTGGAGACGCACCCGGTCATGAAGGACGACACCGACCTCGGTCTCGCCGTGCGCTGGGCGCTCGGGCACGGCTACCGGCGGCTCGTGATGGCGGGGGCGCTCGGCGGCCGCATCGACCAGACGATCGCAAGCTTTCAGACGCTGCGCGGCCTCACGGACGCGGGCGCGCAGGGCTGGCTCATCGGCTGCGGCTGGGTGGTCACGGCGGTGCAAAACGGCACGCTGACCTTCCCCGCCGGCATGGAGGGCACGGTCTCGGTGTTCAGCAGCGGCGACGCTGCGCGCGGCGTTACGCTGCGCGGCCTGCTCTACGAGGTCACGGATGCGACGCTCACCTGCGCCATGCCGCTCGGCGTGAGCAACTCCTTCACGGGCGCGGAGGCGTCGGTGCACGTTGCGGACGGCACGGTCTTTGTCCTCTGGCAGGGCGACGCGCTGCCGGACGGGCTGGAGGTGCGCCATGGAGCGGATTGATCTGCACGTGCACACGCTCGCGTCCGACGGCTCGGACGCACCGGAGACCGTCGTGCGCAAGGCGGCGGCAGCCGGGCTGCGCGCCGTGGCGATCACGGATCACGACACGTTTGCCGGACTGCCCGAGGCGCTTGCGGCGGGGACGGCGTGCGGCATCGAGGTCGTGCCGGGCGTGGAGCTGTCCACCGTGTGGGGCGGCGAGGAGGTGCATCTGCTCGGCTATTACATGGACACGGACAACGCCGCGCTGCGCGCGCTCATGACCCGCGCCACCGACGAGCGAAACGCCCGCAACGAGACCATGGTGCAGCGCCTGCACGACGCGGGCTACCCCATCACGATGGCGGAGCTGCATGCGGCCTTTCCGGGGCAGACGGTGCTCGGCCGGCCGCACATCGCGGCGCTGCTCATGCAGCGCGGCTGCATCCCCACGGTGTCCGACGGGATGCGCGGTCTGCTCGGCCGGGGCAAGCGCTTTTATGTCCCGCGCTACAACATTCCGCTGGAAGATTCCGTGCGCGCGCTGCGCGCGGCGGGCGGCGTGCCGGTCGTGGCGCATCTGTTCAAGTACCGCTTTGACGACGCGCAGCGTACCGCCCTGCTCGCCGCGGCGGCGGATGCCGGGGCGCTCGGGCTCGAGGTGCGCTACACGACCTATACCCCCGAGCAGACGGCGGCGGCGCAGGCGCTGGCCGTGCGCTTCGGCCTCGTGCCGACCGGCGGGTCGGACTATCACGGCCTGCGCAAGCCGGACATCGCCCTCGGCTCCGGTCGGGGGGATCTGTGCGTGCCGTATGCCTATCTCGCGGGCGTCAAGGCTCTTGCCGGGCGCAGAGGCGTGTGATACACGAACAGAATCCAGTCGTTTTTCGATTTTTTTCCGGAGGTGGTTTTTTGAGAACACTTCTGCGCCCCTACGAGGGCACACAGCCGTACATCTTCGTCAGCTACGCGCACAAGAACGACGCAGCCGTGCTCGAGATCATCGGCGCGCTGCAATCGCGCGGCTTTCGCGTCTGGTATGACGAGGGCATCGAGGCCGGCAGCGAGTGGCCGGAGAGCATCGCGTCGCACCTCGAGCGCGCGCAGCTCGTGCTGGCGTTTTTGTCCCCGGCGTATCTGCAGTCCGACAACTGCCGCAAGGAGATGCACTATGCCCTGACGAAGAAAAAGCCGGTCATCAACGTCTACCTCGAGCAGACGGAGCTCTCCCCGGGCATGGAGATGCAGATCGGCAACCTCTTCGCGCTCATGAAATATACCTACCCGAGCGAGGAATATTTCTATGACAAGCTCTTCTCGGCCGAGCTGCTCGACGCGGACAAATTTGCGGGCGAAGTGCCGGAGCTGCCGCCCGAGGCGCCCGCCGCGCCGCCGCGGGCAAAAAAGCGGAAAGAGAAAAAGCCCCGCGCCGAAACCCCGCGCCGGGAAAGACCCGCCAAAGCGCCGAAGCCGGAGCGCGCGAAGAAAAAGCGCGGCATCGCAGCGCGATTATCGCGGTCGTACTCGCCGGCTGCCTGATCGCGGCGGGCATCGTCGGCCACTTCACGGGCCTGCTCTACCGCTTTACGGCCAGGACCGTCGCGGTGCAGACGCTGCCGGACGACACGGTGGCTGCATTCCAGAACCCCCTGCTTGAGCAGGCCGCGCGCGATTATGCCGGAAAGCCCGAGGGCGAGCTCACGGTCGCAGACCTCAAAGGGCTCACGGCACTGTACGTCTGCGGCGACCGGTACTGGTTTGCCGCCCCGCAGCGGAGCGTGGAGGCCGCGGCCGCCGGCATTGAGACGGCGGAGGTCGTAGACCCGTCCGGCCAGACCGTCACCGTGCAGCGCGGGGACATCAGCGATCTGTCCGACCTCGCGTATTTTCCGAGCCTGCGCGAGCTCGCGCTTGAATTTCAGTCGCTGACCACGCTCGGCAGCTTGCCTGCCTGCGGTGTGGAGATGTTCGATGTCAGCGCCAACCGGCTCACGAGTCTGGCGGGCATCGAGCAGCTGCCAAAGCTCACGGCGCTGCTGGCCGACGGCAACGCCGTCACGGAGCTGACGGGGCTCGGCCGCTGCCTGAACGTGCGCACGCTGCACCTCAACGGCGCGAACGTGTCGGACCTGTCCGAGCTGCGCGCGCTGACAAAGCTGCAGGACATCACGCTCTCGCACTGCACGCGCCGCGAGCTGCTGATCCCGCTGCACAAATCCTCGCTCACGCGCGTCACGCTCGTGGACTGCGACCTGCGCGGCGATTTCTTCCACAGCTTTGACCGCGAGCGGGCGATCACATCGCTCACGCTCATCCGCTGCGAGCTCGACAGCACGTCCGGTCTGGACGATTTCACCGGGCTCACGGAGCTGACGCTGTGCGGCGTTTCCGGCGCGCTCGACTGGTCGGCACTCGGCAGCCTGCCGCTGCAGACCGTCACGACCGACGCCATGCAGGCCGATGCCATCCGCTCCTCCGGCA
>ERZ773186.3462-NODE-3462-length-10490-cov-7.022233_pt1 | contig 10490 bp, 8 predicted proteins | sample MGYA00581000_ERZ773186 | MGnify/ENA primary metagenome ERZ773186 (study PRJEB29015, sample SAMEA2737752) | human gut metagenome | biome: human gut; feature: human-associated habitat; material: faeces | place: China | collected 2012 ... | reverse complement strand
CCAAAGCCTTCATCTCCTGACAGACACCATAGATGTAACGTGCCCAAGAAGCGCGAGGACCCTCAGGGGCATTTACCTTGAACTCAACGCGGTCCTTCAGGTCGATAGAGTAGAGCATTACTGTATCTGTTCCGTTAGGACGAATCTCTGCCATGATGCCCTTATCTACAGCACCTGGGAATACGAATCCACCATTATAATCAGTGTGCTCACCAATCAAGTTAATACGACCTGGTGACATGTAGATGTTACCAGTTTTACCATCAAAGTGCTTGATAAAGCGGCTTCTTACTTTTTCAATATCCATAATTGTAGTAGTTTAAAAAGTTATTACTAAAGTTTTGATTATCAGTTTGATATTCCCGGGTATTCAAGCTATGCTTTAAAGCTTTACTTACAAGTGTTACTTTCAAGTTTTGTTTTACCCGGGAATGCTTCCCCTCAAGATTACTCTACAGGGATGTCCTTATTTACATTCTTGCAACCTACGAGAGCGTAGAAGAGGATGTATGCAATCATTGCGATGATTACCCAGTAAGATGCGATAGGGCCAGCAGCCTTAGCAACTGCATCCTGGATAAGAGGCATTACACCACCACCAACTACCATCATCATGAAGATACCTGATGCCTGAGCAGTGTATTTGCCAAGACCCTCTACTGCGAGGTTGAAGATACCACCCCACATGATTGATGTACACAAACCGCAGACTGCAATGAGCACACACTTGGTAGGAATTGTAAATGCTACAACACCAGTACCATGGTCGTCGAGCTTAAGCAGATTGGCAATCTCTGAGTCGCCTGCCAAAGCAAAGTTCAAAGTGTTGGTCTCTGGCAAGAAGATAGCTGTCAACAGCAAGAGAATAGCTACTGTAGAAACCACTGTCATCTGAGTCTTGGTAGAAATGGCACCGCTGATGAATGAGCTGAGGAATCGACCACACATCATGAGCAACCAGTAAACTGCTGCGAAAGCACCACCTACAGAAGCTGCACCCGTAAAGTCCATGCTACTGATGTAGAAGATAAGCTGAGCTGGGATACCAATCTCAACACCTACATAGAAGAAGATACCGATTACACCGAGTACGCAGTGACGGAAAGACCAAGGACTATGATCGTACTGAACATTCTCCTTCTTGATGTTTGGCTCAGGAATAGCAACGAACCAAATGATGAAGAAGGCTGCGATGAATACGGCCATACCGATGAAGAGGAGAGGAGCAACGTCGCTCATGCTTGTGTTTGCTGTAACTGTACCTACGAGCACACCGGCCAACAGTGGAGTGAGAGTTCCACTCAAAGAGTTCAATGTACCACCAATCTGAATGAGCTGGTTACCACGGTTACCACCGCCACCGAGCAAGTTCAACATTGGGTTTACTACTGTGTTAAGCATACATACGCAGAAGCCGCAGATGAATGCACCCAACAGATAGATAATCAAGTTGAGGCAAACGGCACCTGAACTGAGTGTAAAGACAGGAATGTCATCACCGAAGATGCTTGATAAGTACTGGATCATCAAACCGATTGTACCGACGGCAAGTGCAATCAATGCAGTTTTCTTGTAACCCTTGTTTTCAATCATCTTACCTGCAGGAATACCCATAAAGAGGTAAGCGGCGAAGTTCATGAAGTTACCCATCATGGCTGCCCAAGAGTACTTAAAGCCCCAGATGTTGCCAAAAGGTGCTCCCATGTTAGTTACAAACGAAATCATTGCAAAGATAAAACACATCGTAATGATTGCAATGATGCGACCGTTGTTGTTTCCAATTTTTTGTTCCATTGTTTAATTTTGATAGTTGATATTTTATTGTTATGTTTAATATTTGCGTTTGTTGTCGGCTTTCACCTTACTATCGGTTTTTACCGCATTGTTTATTCTTGTCAGATTTACCGCAAAAAGGAGCAACTGCCTCTGCATGATTTATTTAGAGGCAGCAACTCCTAATGTGTTATGAAAGATGTTTATTTCTCTACGCCAAACTTATAGATTGTTTTCTGGGTGTATGTCTCACCTGGATTCAATCGGCAACTTGGGAAGTAAGGATGATTAGGTGTATCTGGGAACTTCTGTGCCTCGAAGCATACTGCGCTGCGGCGTGGGAAGGTTGCACCATGCTGACCCTTGATGCCTGCCAGGAAGTTACCTGTGTACATCTGCAAACCTGGTTCTGTGGTGTAAACCTCCATGGTACGACAACTAACTGGATCTTTGATGCGAGCAGCAAAGCTCATCTCGCCTTCTTCCTTCTTATTCAATACATAGTTGTGGTCGTAACCCGAACCATTCTTAATCTGCTCGTTGTCCGCGTTGATGTCCTGGCCGATTGGCTTTGGAGTGCGGAAATCGAATGGTGTACCCTCTACCTTCAGGATTTCACCTGTTGGGATAGACTCCTCATCTATAGGCAGATAGTAGTCTGCGTTAACCTGACAGATGATGTTGTCGATGGTTGGTGTTGGGTTAGCGATTCCCTGGATTGAGAAGAACGCATGGTGGGTCAGGTTGCAGATGGTCATCTTGTTGGTTGTAGCCTGATACTTGATGACGAACTCGTTGTCGTCGGTCAAGGTATAAGCCACCCAAACTGTCAGCTCTCCAGAGAAACCTTCCTCGCCGTATGGGCTGGTGTACTTCAATACTACGGCATTGTCGCTCATGCGAGTTGCATCCCAAACGTGTGCGTGGAATCCTGTAGGACCTCCATGCAAGTGGTTCTTGCCATCGTTGCATGCCAACTGATACTCCTTGCCATGAAGGGTGAATTTACCCTCCTTGATACGGTTACCATAACGACCGATGAGGACGCTCAAGAAAGGCTCAGGCGAGTTGATGACATCCTGGATGTTGTCGTGGCCCTGAATGAGGTTGGCGTAGTTGCCGTCCTTATCAGGCATCATGATTGCAACAACAGCACCACCATAGTTTGTCACAGCAATCTCGTTGCCCTGCTTGTTTCTCAACACGAAGAGATCAGTCTTCTTTCCGTTCACTGTGGTCTGAAAATCTTCTCTTTTCAAACCACACTTGTTAACTGGTTCTGTATTCATAATATGTCATTGTTTAGTTACTCTACTTTATGTTCTAAAGTAATCTACTGCAAAGTAACTAAAAAAAAATGAATGTGACAAATTATTTGGCAATTATTTACTTTAAAAAAACTAAAAATTTTCAAGAGAGCAAATCTGCCACAACATAACTTGAACCGCCTATGAAGATGAAATCGTCTTTTTCCGCATCAGCTAAAGCTGTGTTATATGCTTCTTTTACAGAATGATATACGTTTCCATGCAAGTCATACATCAGTGCATAATCTCTCAATTTTTCCACAGGGATGGCTCTTTTGGTCGAAGGCTGCGTCCAGTAGTATTTTACACCGTTTTTGAGCAGTTTGCTCAAAAGTTGTAATACGTGCGCCACATCTTTGTCGTCAACCATGCCGAATACGATATGCTTGGTCTCAGCTTTTACATGCTGAATCTGTGGTGCCAGATAGCTCCAGCCTGCCAGATTATGGCCCGTATCGCAGATGGTAAGTGGGGCATCATTCAGCTTCTCCCATCTGCCACGAAGTCCGTTTAGCTCGCAAACTTGGGCAAAGCCTTTCCTGATAGCGTAATCGCTGATGGTGATACTTTGACGCAGCACGCTGAGTGCGGCAAGAATCGTCTTCTTGTTGCGTTCCTGATAGGAACCTTTCAGTTCCATTTCTACATTGCCCAACTCTACATTGCTTCCCATCTCTACGCTGCTTCTTGTCTTTTCACCGCTTTTCATCTTCTCTTCCTGTGCAAAAAGGTCCTGCGCAAAGAGGATAGGAGCCTGCATCTCCTTCGCTTTTTCTTCGAACACGGGGCGGGTCTCGTCCAGGTATTCGCCGATGACTACAGGAACGTGCGGCTTGATGATGCCTGCTTTCTCGCCAGCTATCTCTGCCAAAGTATTGCCCAGGAACTGGGTGTGGTCGAAACTGATGTTAGTGATTACAGAAAGGATTGGGGTGATGATGTTGGTGCAGTCGAGTCTGCCTCCCAGTCCAACTTCAATTACAGCGTAATCTACCCCCTGCTCGGCAAAGTATTTGAATGCCATGGCGGTGGTCAGTTCGAAGAAAGATGGATGGAGGGGTTCGAAGAAGGCACGGTTCTCTGCCACAAAGTCGATGACGTACTGTTCCGGAACACATTCACCGTTCACGCGGATACGCTCTCTGAAATCTACGAGATGTGGAGAGGTGTAGAGACCTACTTTGTAGCCCTGGCTCTGGAGGATAGCCGCAAGGGTATGTGAGCTGGAGCCTTTGCCGTTGGTTCCGGCTATATGGATAGTCTTGTACTGACGATGCGGATGTCCGAAGTGCTCGTCTAGGGCATGGGTGGTCTGCAAGCCTGGCTTGTATGCCTTGGCTCCAATCTTCTCAAACACGGGAGTGCTATTGAAGAGGTATTCCGTTGTCTCTTGATAATTCATGCGAAATATATTAAACTACTATATATAATTAATGTGTGATATTGGTTCGGATATAAAAAAGGCAATCTCAGCACCGGCGACAGCCAATGTTGAGATTGCCAGTATTAATCCTTAAACAATTATTTCTGTATTAACAGACGTATTATTGCTTGTTGTTACTTGAACAGATTCTTGATACTGTCGAAGATTGACTTCTTGTCAGCATTATCAGCCTTGAAGTTCTCGCATTCCTTGAACTTCTTTACCAGTTCCTTTTCCTCCTTGTTCAGAGTCTTAGGAATATAGACTGTGATGTTGATTATGATATCGCCCTTTCCGTAACCGTAACCCTTGATGGCAGGCATTCCCTTGCCACGAAGTCGAAGCTGCTTGCCTGGCTGTGTTCCTGGTTCAATCTTCACGGTAGTCTTTCCTTCGAGTGTAGGAACCTCAACCTCGCCGCCAAGAACGGCTGTAGAGAAATCGAGTACCAGGTTGTAGTAGAGATCCTTGTCGCTACGTTCAAACTGCTCATCCTTCTCCACGCGTACTATTACCTGCAAGTCGCCGTTTACACCATTGTGTTTACCGGCACCACCCTTTCCTGGAACATTGACAACCATTCCGTCGTCAATACCGGCAGGGATGTTTACTTCTACCACTTCCTCGCCGGCAACGATACCGTCGCCACCGCAGGCCTTACACTTGTTCTTGATAACATGTCCCTCGCCACCGCAAGTAGGGCAGGCAACCTGGGTCTGCATGGTACCGAACATAGAGCGTACGGTGCGCACGGTGTAACCCGTGCCATGACAGGTAGGACAGGTCTCTGGCTGAGAACCAGCCTCGCAGCCGGAACCGTGACAAGCCGTACAGGTTACATCCTTGCGAATCTTAAACTTCTTGGTACATCCAGCGTAAGCTTCCTGCAGGGTGAGCTTGGCCTGAACGCGCAAGTCGCGACCCTGGTACTGCTGTGGCTGAGCGCCACCGCCGCCAAAGCCTCCACCGAAGCCTCCGAAACCGCCGTGTCCGCCGAAGATGTCGCCAAACATAGAGAAGATGTCATTCATATCCATGCCGGCTCCACCACCGAAGCCGCCGCCAAAGCCGCCCTGAGGACCGTTGAATCCAAATTGGTCGTATTGCTGACGCTTCTGAGGGTCGTGCAGAACCTCGTAAGCCTCGGCAGCCTCCTTAAACTTATCTTCCGCCTCCTTGTCGCCAGGGTTGCGGTCAGGGTGATACTTGATGGCTATCTTGCGGTAAGCCTTCTTGATTTCGTCTTCTGATGCCTGCTTATCTACGCCAAGCACCTCATAATAGTCTCTCTTAGCCATTGCTAATTCTTTATTCTAATAATGATGTTTCTTGAATGATATTCTCCTCCTTGATGATAGATAAACTGATGCCAACCAGATCATAGATTATCAAATCATAGAGATGATTGGCTTTCAGATTATTGACCTACGGCAACCTTAGCGTGACGAATTACTTTATCGTTGAGGGTGTAACCTGTCTGTACACAGTCGATTACCTTGCCCTTCTTGTCGTCACCCATTCCTGGTACCATGGCGATGGCCTCATGGAAATCTACATCGAAATCCTTGTCAGCAGTTTCAATCTTCTTTACGCCAAGACCTTCGAGTGTCTTCACGAACTTGTTGAAAATCATCTGCACGCCTTCCTTGATAGCCTTAGGATCCTCGCTCTTGTCGGCAAGTGCACGCTCAAAGTCGTCGAGGATAGGGAGGATGGCAGAAATGGTCTTCTCGCCACCGTTGAGGATGAGGTCTGCCTTCTCCTTCATGGTGCGCTTGCGGTAGTTCTCAAATTCTGCAGTCTTGTAGAGCAGCGTCTTCTTGAGTTCTTCTACTTCCTGCTGAGCCTTGATCAATGGGTCTGCCTCAGTGCTCTCTGCCTTGTTGTCAGTGTCCTCTGTCTTGTTGTCAGCCTCAGCCGACTTGTTGTCAGTTCCTGCTTCCTGCTCTTCGGCATTTGCCTCGGCATTATTCTCGTTTTGAGTAGCGTTCTGCTCAGCGTTCTCGTTAAGAACCTGTTCCTGAGCGTTACCGTCTTCAACTTTTATATTCTTTCCTTGTGACATAGTCTTAAATTTTTTAAACATGATTATTTTTTATTAGGTGTTTAACAAAGAGTGTGCCAATCCGATTCGCATCAGATTGGCACTCTCTCTATATATATAAATATGTGTATTCAGGTTACTGCTGCACGCCATACATCTTTGCCTTCTGCTCCTTGATGGCCTCATCGTAGATATACTCGTCGTAAGACATGAGCTTGTCGATGGTTCCAGATGGAGTGAGCTCGATGATGCGGTTTGCTACAGTATTGATGAACTCGTGGTCATGGCTGGCGAAGAGGATGTTGCCTCTGAAAGCCACCAGGTTGTTGTTGAATGCCTGGATACTCTCCAAGTCCAGGTGGTTGGTAGGAGTATCGAGAATCAGACAGTTGGCGTTCTGCAGTTGCATGCGGGCAATCATACATCTCATCTTCTCACCTCCAGAGAGCACGTTCACCTTCTTCAACACTTCCTCGCCGCTGAAGAGCATTCTTCCCAGGTAGCCCTTCATGGCCACCTCATTGCCTGGACCATACTGGCTCAGCCAATCTACCAGGTTCATGTCGCTCTGGAAGAACTCGGTGTTGTCGAGTGGGAGGTAGGCAGTGGTGATGGTTACACCCCACTTGTATTCACCTGCGTCAGCCTTGCGGTTGCCGTTGATGATTTCGAAGAGTGCAGTCATCGCCTTAGGGTTATGAGAGAGGAATACCACCTTCTCGCCCTTCTCGATGTTGAAGTTTACATTGTCGAAGAGCACTGTTCCGTCCTCATCGCAAGCCTTCAAGCCCTCAACCTCCAGAATCTGGTTGCCTGGTTCACGTTCCATCTGGAAGATGATACCTGGGTACTTACGGCTAGATGGGCGGATTTCCTCAACATTCAGCTTCTCCAACATCTTCTTACGAGAGGTGGTCTGCTTACTCTTAGCCACATTGGCAGAGAATCGGCGGATGAACTCCTCCAACTGCTTCTTCTTCTCCTCAGCCTTCATCTTCTGGTTCTGAGCCTGACGGAGAGCCAACTGAGAACTCTCGTACCAGAAAGAGTAGTTACCGGCAAACATGGTTACCTTACCGAAGTCGATATCCACGGTCTGTGTGCTGACAGCATCGAGGAAGTGACGGTCGTGAGAAACCACGAGAACAGTCTGCTCGATGTTGCTGAGGTATTCCTCCAACCACTCTACGGTGTCGAGGTCGAGGTCGTTGGTAGGCTCATCGAGGAGGAGGTTGTCTGGGTTACCGAAGAGAGCCTTCGCCAGCATTACGCGCACCTTCTCTGTGTTAGAAAGCTCGCCTACGAGCTTATCGTGGAGTTCCTCCTTTACGCCAAGGTTCTGGAGCAGCTGGGCAGCGTTGCTTTCTGCCTCCCAACCGTTCATCTCAGCGAACTTGAGCTCCAGCTCAGCAGCAAGGTTACCATCTTCCTCTGTCATTTCTGGCTTAGCGTAGAGGCGCTCGCGCTCCTTCATGTTTTCCCACAATGGCTGATGACCCATCAATACGGTGTCCATCACGCGGAACTCGTCATACTTAAAGTGGTCCTGCTCCAAAACGGAAAGGCGCTCGCCAGGTCCCATCTCCACAGTTCCCTTGTTTGGCTCCAGGTCGCCGCTGATGGCACGGAGCAGGGTTGACTTACCGGCACCGTTGGCACCGATTACACCGTAAATATTACCATGTGTGAACTTGAGGTTTACATCTTTGTAAAGCACTCGCTTACCGAATTGAATTGCAAGATTTGTTACTGTAATCATTCCTTATTTCTAAATATCTTTTATCTGATTTTATCTTAATTTGGGTGCAAAGTTACGAAAAATTATTTGTATATCAATGTTTTATTGGCAAAAGTTACTAATTTTTAGTTAAAAAAGGGGCTCTTCTTTGTTATTTTGCAGAAAAGTCTTACTTTTGTAGGCTGAATTGGCACCAAGAGGGGCTGATAAAGACACAAGATAGCAACAAAACAAGAAATGAAACAACAGAATAATAAAGGCAATTTCAGTAAGCACAGCAACAATGCTTACGGCTATGGCAACCCCAACGAATACGACCACTACAAGGTGGAGAAACCAGCGCAACTGTTGGAGTGGCTGATGGAGAACGTGAAGGGTCCTAGTAAGACCAAGGTGAAGCAAACCTTGCAGGGCAGGGGAATCAAGGTGGATGGAAAGACCATCACCCAGTTTGACTACGCCCTGAAACCGGGCATGAAGGTGAGCGTAAGCAAAACCAAGAAGAACCAGGAGGTCTTCAAGAGCAGATACATCAAGATTGTTTACGAAGACCGCTACATCATCGTAGTTGAAAAAAACGTGGGTATCCTCAGTATGGCTGCCGGTCATTCAACCCTCAATGTGAAGACCGTATTGGATGATTACTTCCACAAGACCCGACAGAACTGTCAGGCTCACGTGGTGCACCGACTCGATCGTGACACTTCGGGTCTGATGATTTACGCTAAGGATAAGCAAACCGAGCTTGCCCTGGAGGATGATTGGCACCATAATGTGTATGACCGCCGATATGTGGCTCTGGTTTCCGGAGAAATGGAGGAAGATGAGGGCACTGTGGCCAACTGGCTGAAGGATAACAAGGCTTATATCACTTATGCCAGCGACACTGATAATGGCGGCAAATATGCCGTTACCCATTTCCACACTCTGCAGCGCACCACCGAGCATTCACTGGTAGAGTATAAGCTGGAAACGGGCAGAAAGAACCAGATTCGTGTGCATACTGCCGATATGGGACACCCGGTTTGCGGTGACATTAAGTATGGCAATGGCGATGATCCATGCGGTCGTCTTTGCCTGCATGCTTATGTGCTCTGCTTCTATCATCCGGTAACCCATCAGCCGATGGAGTTCGAGACTCCTATCCCTAATGAGTTCGTCAGAGCAATGAAGGAAGATAACAGGCCTTTCAATGAAAATAGAGGTAAGAAGGCATTCAATACCAACCGCAAGCCATTCAGAAAGGAGAATCGCAATGGATAATAATTTCCTTTATTACGCCTTTGCATTAGCAGCTTTGGTAGTTGGATTATTTATCCTGAAAAGGGTTGCCACCTGCATGATCAAGACTGTGGTGGGCATCATCATGGTAGCTGTGCTTTTCGCCATCTATTGGCTTTATCTATCCTAGTTCAAATAGGTTTTTATTATCTTAGAGCCTGCTACTTAGCTCGTTCTAAGATGATTCAAAGAGACAGAATTCTTTAAACAAAATTCTTCAAATAAAATAAGTCCGGTAAGAATCAAGTTAATCTTGAACTTACCGGACTTTCTACTATCTTTTTACCTTATTAACTAAGTCTGTTTTTATTAGAGGATAGTCTTCACTGCCTCCAACATACCCTTCTCCTGAATGAGGTCGAGATCCTTCTTAACCAACTCTGTCAAGCCAGGAACAGTCTCGTTCAAATTCTCATGCCAGATGTAGTCGAAGCCGAGTACGCCCTCTGCTATCTTCTGGGTATCGCCTGTAGCCCAAAGCTCTGTGAGCTTATCCATGATCTTCTGGTCGTCATTTGGCTGGATAGGAGCACCGTCCTCACGAACACCACCCTTATAGTAAGTGATGATTGCAGCGAGACCGAATACCAAGCCCTGTGGCAACTCACCCTTACGCTCCAAGTAGATCTTCACGCCTGGGAGGTCGCGAGTCTCGAACTTAGGGAATGAGTTCAGCATGATGCTGGTTACCTGGTGGTCAACGAATGGGTTCTCGAAACGCTCCAATACGTCAGAAGCGAACTTCTGAAGCTCGTCCATAGGGAGATTCAATGTCTGCATCAACTCCTCGAACTGTACCTTGTGGATGTACTTGCCCAATACTGGGTGCTCGCAAGCATCGCGAACGATGTTTACACCGCTGAGATATGTAACAGGGCTCAATACAGTGTGAGGACCATTCAACAAAGTAACCTTACGCTCGTG
>ERZ773186.3455-NODE-3455-length-10501-cov-4.768620_pt1 | contig 10501 bp, 7 predicted proteins | sample MGYA00581000_ERZ773186 | MGnify/ENA primary metagenome ERZ773186 (study PRJEB29015, sample SAMEA2737752) | human gut metagenome | biome: human gut; feature: human-associated habitat; material: faeces | place: China | collected 2012 ... | reverse complement strand
CGATTACGATGCTGTAGAAAGCATAGCTCTTACGACCGCCGCGCTGCAATCTGATCTTTGTTGCCATTTTTTAAATCTTAATTTTAATTTAATTTATTAATGAGGTTTGAATTTTATGCTGCCATCTCGTGACAGCGGGTGCAAAGGTACGAACTTTTATCCGTACCAACAAATATCTGGCTTATTTTTAAGCTTTTTTATCGGATGAATGGCCGTAGGCTATCAGACCGATAAAAACCTATCGGATTCTGTCGGCTGCTCTAACCAACTTCTCATCGTCGCTCACTCCCTTTCTTGCCATCAGCACGAGGATGAGGGCTACGAGTGGAAGGCAGGCTGCAAACTGGTAGTTCATGGCACCCTCTACCTCCGGAACAGGAATGATGCTGAATACCATCAGAAGATAGTCAACATACCAGAGTCCAGTAAACAGGGAAGCGATGGAGCACAAGTTCATCTGCAACTTGCGGTTCTTGAAGAGGAATACCGTTGCCAGCGAAATCACTGCCGATACTGCAAGCAGCAGGAACAATGGCAGGCAGGTAGATGAAATGCTGATTCCACTATCGCCGTTTACCACGCCCAAATTGTAAATCATGCTGTCTGCCCCCATGCCAGAAGCGCTTACACTGGCAATGGGAAGGAACAAACAGATGGCGTAGGCAATGACAGCCAAAAGCAAGAATAAGCTCTGTTTACGCTGTATCATAACTTACCTAATTTTGATGATTCCGGCGTTTAGAATGCAGGCTCCTCCTGCTGGGCATGAGCAGGCATGGTAGGATCACGCCAGTAGATGCTCTTCTCGATAAACTCCTCGGTAGCAATCAAAGTTGGCTTTGGCAACTTCTCATAGTAGCGAGAGATCTCAATCTGCTCACGGTTCTCGAAAACCTCCTCCAATGAGTCGTTGTAAGAAGCGAACTCAGCGAGTTTCTTGCTCAAGTCCTGCTTAATCTCCAGCGAAATCTGGTTAGCTCGCTTGGCGATGATGGCAACACTCTTGTAAATGTTATGCGTATCATCACAGAGGTCCATGATGTTACGGGTAACTGTGTTAACTGGTGCTTTTGATTTCTTGTAATCCATAATTTATAGTACTATATATTTTTTTATCTTGTTTCCCACCTTATTATATATAGGTGGTTTTTACCTTATTCTTTTCCCGATGTTCCCTTATCCTTCATAAGGGATTTGCCTTAGTTCTGTCCTGCCAGTTTTTCGAGGGTATCTTCCGGATGAGCCTTCTCGAATTCCTTGCATTTCTCGATATACTTCTCGGCAGTGGCACGCTCCTTAGAGTCCGGATACTCATTGATGAAGCCGTAGCACTCATCCTCAGCATCCTGATAGCGCTCCAGCTGCTTGCTCTCCACACTCATCTTGGCAAGCTCGTACTTGCTCTTCATAATCAGTGTGGCAAACTCCTCGCGCTTGTTGCTGTAAGGATAATCCTTCAAGGCGTTCTGGGCTGTAACGATGCAAGCCTCATAGTTGTTGCCGCCCTCGGTGCAGTTGCCGAAATAGGTTCCCATTCCGAAATAGAGGCTGGCACTCTTGTACTCCTTCTCTACCAGCAGGTCCTGCAGGGAGTAGAGTCGCTGGGTAGCCTGTGCCTTAAGACGGGCATCCGGGAAGAGGTCGAGATACTCCTGGAAGGCAGAGATTGCCGTATAGGTGGTACTCTGGTCGAGACGTGGCTCCGGAGCATTCTGATAGAGACTCTCGCCCACGAAGTACTTCGCATTCTCGGCATACTGTCCCTTAGGATAAGAAGAATAATACTTCTTGAAATACTCAGATGCTGTTTCGTAGTCCTTCAATCCATACTCAGCCATCGCCAGCATATAGAGACACTCCTCGCCCTCGGTAGAACCCTTCTTCATGGTCACTACATCCTGCAGCAGAGGAATGGCACGAGAGTACTTGCCCTGAGCAAAACATTGCTTGGCATACTCGTACTTATACGATGGTGTTGCGGCCTTGTACACCTGGTTATATTCGTTCGCACAACCCGTCATGAGCAGTGCTGTGCAAGCTGCAATTATTACTGATTTCTTCATATTTTTCTAATTGTGCATGCAAAGTTACGGATAATTAGCTAATTATCAAAAGAAAAAATACATTTTTTCGCAAATAATTAATCTTTATAACGATTAATGCCGTTTTTTTTTGTATTTTTGCACCTTGAAACAGAACTTTTCAAGAGAAAAAGCACTGTTTTCGATGTGAAACGTTTAAGTTCAAGATAAATTATGGATTTCAAGATTACTTCGCAATATAAGCCTACGGGCGACCAGCCGCAGGCTATTGAAGCACTTACAAAGGGCTTTGAGGAAGGCAATCAGTTTGAGACTCTAGTTGGTGTAACTGGTTCTGGTAAAACATTTACAATGGCGAACATTATACAGAATGTTCAGAAACCTACACTTATTATAAGCCATAATAAGACACTGGCAGCGCAGTTGTATGGGGAGATGAAGGAGTTCTTTCCAGAGAATGCGGTTGAGTACTTTGTCTCCTATTATGATTATTACCAGCCAGAGGCCTATGTACCTCAGAGTGACACTTATATTGCGAAGGATTCATCTATTAATGATGAAATTGATAAATTAAGACATTCGGCAACAGCGGCACTTTCTGAAAGAAATGATGTTATTATCGTTGCTTCGGTTTCATGTATATATGGATTAGGTGCGCCGGTTGATTATAAGAACATGGTTATTTCACTTCGTCCGGGAATGGAGAAGGACAGGGATGATTGCATAAGAAAGCTTATTGATATCCAGTATGTAAGGAACGACCAGGATTTTAAGCGAGGAACCTTCAGGGTAAGAGGCGATGTTGTTGAAGTGTATCCTTCATCATCATCAGGTGATGCCATAAGAGTTGAATTCTTTGGTGATGAAGTGGACAGAATAAGTGAGATAGATTCCCTTACAGGCGAAGTTAAAGGCGTTCTTGAACATATTGCGATATTCCCTAACTCACATTATGTTGTTGAGAAGGAGAAGATGGACGCTGCGATTGAGAATATTAAGGCAGAGCTTGCCGAGAGAGTGAAGTATTTCAAGAGTGAGGATAAGCTTCTAGAGGCACAGAGAATTGAAGAGAGAACGAATTTTGATATAGAGATGATGCAGGAGACAGGCTTTTGTTCAGGAATAGAGAATTATTCAAGACATCTGGCAGGACTTCCGGCAGGGTGTCCTCCGTATACGCTGATGGATTATTTTCCAGATGATTTTCTTATTATTGTGGATGAGTCGCATATTACTATTCCGCAGATTCGCGGCATGTATGCCGGAGACCAGTCAAGAAAGACTACGCTTGTAGATTATGGCTTCAGACTGCCATCTGCGAAGGACAACAGACCGCTTAATTTCAGCGAGTTTGAAAGCAAGATTTCACAGATGCTTTTCGTATCAGCAACACCAAGCACATACGAGGCAGAGCATGAGCTTATGAGAACTGAGCAGGTTATCAGACCTACCGGACTTCTTGACCCGGAGATAACTGTTAAGCCGATTGAAGGACAGATTGATGACCTTATATCTGAGATTAACAAGGAAACTGCCAAGAAGAACAAGGTGCTTGTTACTACACTTACCAAGAGAATGGCGGAGGACCTTACTGATTATCTTAAAGAGGCAGGAATCCGGGTTAAATATCTTCATGCAGATATTGATACGCTTGAGCGTCAGAAGATTATAAGAGATATGCGTCTTGATGGTTTTGATGTTCTTGTTGGAATCAACCTGCTGCGAGAAGGTCTGGATATTCCTGAAATCAGCCTTGTTGCAATACTTGATGCTGATAAGGAAGGCTTCTTAAGAACAGAGACATCGCTTATACAGACGATTGGCCGGGCTGCGAGAAATGCAGAGGGACATGTTATCATGTATGCAGACAAGATTACTGAATCTATGGAAAAGGCTATTTCAGAGACTGAACGAAGAAGAAAGATTCAGCAGGATTATAATGATGAGCATGGAATTACTCCACAGACAATCAAGAAGGCAGTAAGAGATCTTATAAGCATAAGCAAGGCAGCGGAGCCGGGTGACGCTTCAGGAAAGCTTAAGGTTGATTATGAATCTATGAGCATCAAAGAGCTTGAGAAGGTTAAGACGCAGGTTGAGAAGAACATGCGTAAGGCAGCAGCAGAGCTTAACTTTGAGGAGGCTGCACAGCTTCGTGATAAGATGATTGAGATTAATAAATATATATATGAAGGAAAGAAACATGGCTGATAGTAAGTTAAAGAAAGAGATTGAAAGAGGCAGTTATAAGAACTGTATAAGGATAAAGGGTGCCAGAGAGCATAATCTTAAGGGAATAGACGTTGATATTCCAAGAGACAAGCTTGTTGTGCTTACCGGACTTTCAGGTTCGGGAAAGTCGAGTCTGGCATTTGATACAATATATGCAGAAGGTCAAAGAAGGTATATGGAATCACTGTCTTCCTATGCAAGACAGTTCCTGGGACAGATGGAAAAGCCTGATGTTGACAGTATTGAAGGACTTTCACCGGCTATTTCTATAGACCAGAAGTCAACTAACAGGAATCCACGTTCTACAGTAGGAACTGTTACAGAGATATATGATTATTTCCGACTTCTCTATGCAAGAATTGGTATTCCTCACTGCCCAAAATGCGGACGGGAAATCAACAAACAGACAGTTGACCAGATGGTTGATGTTATTATGGCGCTTCCTGAGAGAACTAAGATTCAGATTCTTGCACCTGTTGTCCGTGGACGAAAGGGTGAGCATGTAAAGCTGTTTGAGCAGGCAAAGAAGAGCGGATTTGTGCGTGTTATTGCTGATGGAAGCATGTATGAGCTGACAGATGAGATTAAGCTTGATAAGAATAAGAAGCATAATATTGAGATTGTTGTAGACAGGCTTTCTGTAAGAGACGGAATCCAGAAACGACTTACAGATTCTATTGAGACAGCTCTTAAGCTTGCCGAAGGTCTTATGACAGTAGATGTTATTGATGGCGAGACGCTTAATTTCAGCCAGAGCTTTTCATGTCCAGACTGCGGCATAAGTATTGATGAGGTTGAGCCAAGAAGCTTTTCGTTCAACAATCCATTTGGCGCATGCCCGGACTGTTTCGGACTTGGTTATACAATGAAGTTTGATGCAGAGCTGCTTATACCGGATGAGAGTCTCAGCATTGATGAAGGTGCTATTGTCGGAATGGGCTGGCAGTCATCTAAGGATGAGGGCAGCTTTAGCAGGGCGGTTCTTGATGCACTTGCAGAGGAATATGGATTTTCATTAAAGACACCATTCAAGGATTATCCTGATGATATTAAGGATATTATTATCAATGGTACTAAGGGACATTCTGTAAAGGTTAAATATAAAGGCCAGCGCGGAGAGGGTGTATATGATGTCGCATTTGAAGGTCTTATTAAGAATATGGAGAGAAGATACAGAGAGACATATTCTGATAATACCAAGCAGCAGTATGAGGAATTTATGAGAATAAGACCTTGTTCTGCCTGTCACGGACAAAGACTTAAGCCGTCTTCACTTGCTGTTACTATTGCAGATAAGAACATATATGAGATTACTAACATGTCTATTATAAAGCTTCAGGAATTCCTTGAGAATATGAAGCTTTCAGAGAGACAGCTGTTTATTGGTGCAGAGATTCTTAAGGAAATCAAGGCGAGAATTAAGTTCCTTGTAGATGTAGGGCTTGATTATCTGGCACTTTCGCGTGCCACAGGAACTCTGTCAGGCGGTGAAGCGCAGAGAATCAGGCTTGCTACACAGATTGGTTCAGGTCTTGTAGGAGTTGCTTATATTCTTGATGAGCCAAGTATCGGACTTCACCAGAGGGATAATGACAAGCTGCTAGGAACTCTGACACATTTGCGCGATCTTGGTAACTCAGTTATTGTCGTTGAACATGATGAGGATACTATGTTTGCAGCCGATTATATTGTGGATATGGGACCAGGCGCAGGAAGAAATGGTGGAGAAGTTGTCGCAACAGGAACTGCTGCGGACATTATGGCGTGCAAGGACTCACTTACAGGCGCATATCTGTCAGGAAGAATCAAGATACCTGTACCGGCAGAGCGTAGAAAGCCTGCTGGCTGGATTAAGGTAAGAGGCGCAAGGGAGAATAATCTTAAGAATATTGATGTAGATATTCCGCTTGGAGTTGTCACATGCGTAACAGGTGTGTCAGGCTCAGGCAAGAGTTCACTTGTTAATGAGATTCTTTACAAGCACCTTGCAAAGTCACTTAACAGGGCGAGATGTATTGCAGGCGACCATGATGGAATTGACGGAATAGAGCAGCTTGATAAGGTCATTAATATTGACCAGTCACCAATTGGACGAACACCAAGGTCTAATCCGGCAACCTATACAGGTGTATTTGACATGATAAGAGACCTGTTTGCAACGACTAAGGACGCGAAGGAACGAGGATATACGAAGGGCAGATTCAGCTTTAATGTTAAAGGCGGAAGATGTGAGGCATGCTCCGGTGACGGTATTATCAAGATAGAGATGCATTTCCTGCCGGATGTGTATGTACCTTGTGAAGTCTGCGAGGGTAAGCGTTACAACAGAGAAACTCTTGAAGTAAAATACAAGGATAAGAGTATATATGATGTTCTTGACATGACTATTGAGGATGCAGTTGATTTCTTTGAAAATGTGCCAAGTATAAGAAGAAAGATTGAGACTCTCAACGAGGTTGGCTTGTCTTACGTCAAACTTGGACAGCCATCAACTGAGCTTTCAGGTGGTGAGGCACAGAGAATCAAGCTTGCAACAGAGCTTTCAAGAAGAAGCACAGGAAAGACTATATATATTCTTGATGAGCCTACAACCGGACTGCATTTTGCTGATGTCCACAAGCTTGTCAATATCCTTCACAGGCTTGCAGAGGGCGGCAACACTGTAGTTGTTATTGAACACAATCTTGATGTTATTAAGACAGCAGATTATATTATAGATATGGGACCGGAAGGCGGCGACCGCGGTGGAACTGTTATTGCCAAGGGAACACCAGAGGAGATTGTTAAGGTTAAGAAGTCTTATACCGGACAGTATGTTAAGAAGTATCTGGAAGAGAAGTAAGATCAGGAAATGAAGAAACGGATATCTGGGAAATGTATGCAAGGTATGTCGGTTTGATATTTTGGGGAGTTGAATGGAGGCAGTTATGATAAAAGGGATTATCTTTGATATGGACGGAGTTATGATTGATACGGAAAATCAGTCTAATCTTGGCTGGCTGTGGGCAGCTTCCCAGAAAAATGTAGAGATGCCATTATGGCTTATCGACAGTTTTAAAGGTGCACCGGCAAAGCTTAGTCAGAGCTTTTTTGATGATTATTATCATGGAGAGCAGGATTACTGGGAAATGCGGACAATGCGCACAGACCATGTTCACCAAATCAGGGAGACAGAGGAAGTTCCGGTTAAGCCGGGGCTTCATATGCTGCTTGATTATATTAAGGATAATGGACTCAAATGTGCTGTTGCAACTTCAACACAGAAATCAAGTGCTGAAAAGAGTCTTCACAGAATAGGAGCATGGGATTATTTTTCTGGTGTTGTATATGGAGATGAGGTTGAGCATGGAAAGCCTGAGCCGGACATATTCTTAAGGGCAGCAGGTTTTATCGGCTGTGAACCGTCAGAATGTGTAGTCATTGAGGACAGTATTAATGGCATTAAAGCAGGATATGCAGCAGGCATGAAGGTGATTCATATACCTGATACTATTGAGATTAACGATGACATCCGAAGACTGACTTCAGTTGTGTGCCATTCTTTATCTGATGTGCCTGATATTATAGACACATGGAATGAGGGAAAAGTCGTTGATATTGAAGGCTATTATGAAAATGCCAAGATAAACCGTGTGTATGTTGACAGAGTGCATGTTAAGAAAGCATTTGCAGAATACACAGCAGCTTATAATGCAGATGACCCTAAGATTAAATTAAAAATTGACCACACTTACAGAGTTGCAGCTTTGTGTGAAAGAATTGCAAAGGCAGCAGGAATGTGTGCATATGATGTTGAACTGGCATGGTTATCGGGAATGCTTCATGATGTTGGAAGATTTGAACAGATAAAGCGTTATAACACATTTTCAGATGCGGACTCCGTTGACCATGCAAAATTTGGTGCAGACCTGTTGTTTAAAGACGGTCTTATCAGTACTTTTCTTAAAGGTATGGTCAAATGTACAGGCTATAAGCCGGGAGCTTTAGAGGACAGATATGATTCTGATGGAGTATTTCTGTATGACAGATTGAATAAATCGGACATGGAAATGCTTGAACTGGCAATAAGGTGTCACAATATGTACAGAATTCCGCAGGGACTTAATCGCCGTGAGCAGGCATTCTGCAATGTGCTTCGTGACGCTGATAAGGTTGATATATTTAAGGTTAATATTGATACTCCGCTTGAAGAAATATATAACACTACGACTGAAGAACTGATGAAGAGTGATATTACAGATGAAGTGTTAGAAGCGTTTGATGAGGAACACTGTATACTCAAAGCAATAAGACGCACACCGGCTGATACTGTTATTGGTCATGTATCACTTGCTTATGAGCTTGTGTATGATGAGAGCGTGCGGATTACTGTGGAACAGGGCTATCTTGCAAAGCTTATGCATTTTCATTCTGATAATGAGGAAACCAACAGAAAGATGGCGATGGTCAGAGAGAAGATGGATTCTTATGTGAAGAAGAGAATTGGGGAGAAAGATGCATAGATAAGGATTGTCTGGGAGAGAATTATCAAGATAAGAATTGGGGAGAATTAAGGCTTGTCATAAGTGGCAAGTTTAACTATAATGTATATATAAATACACAAGATTGGAGATTGATCATGGATCAGGAGAAAGTTATTGTCATTGACTTCGGCGGTCAGTACAACCAGCTGGTTGCGCGCCGTGTCCGTGAATGTAATGTATATTGTGAGATTTATTCTTACAAGACAGACCTGGCGCAGATTAAGGCCATGAACCCTAAGGGAATTATCCTTACAGGTGGTCCTAACAGCTGTTATGAAGATGGCGCGCCAACATGTACTAAAGAACTTTTCGAACTTGGTGTACCTGTACTTGGTCTTTGCTATGGCGCACAGCTTATGCAGCATGTGCTTGGTGGCAAGGTTGAGAAGGCACCAGTAAGAGAGTATGGAAAGACAGAAACATTTGTAGATAAGAGCAGTGCTTTATTCTCAGATGTTTCAGAGAAAACTATTGTGTGGATGAGTCATTTTGACTACATCTCACAGATTGCACCAGGATTTAAGATTGTTGCCCACACAGCAGACTGCCCGGTTGCAGCAGCAGAGTGTACAGAGAAGAATCTTTATGCAATTCAGTTCCACCCAGAGGTTCTTCATACTCAGGAAGGAACCAAGATGCTTCACAACTTTGTTCGTGGAGTATGCGGATGTGCCGGAACATGGAAGATGGACGCATTTGTTGAGAATACAATTAAGGAAATCCGTGAGAAGGTTGGCAGTGGCAAGGTTTTACTTGCTCTTTCAGGTGGTGTTGATTCATCTGTTGCAGCCGGACTTCTTTCAAGAGCTATTGGAAAGCAGCTTACATGTGTATTCGTAGACCACGGTCTTCTTCGTAAAGATGAAGGCGATGAAGTTGAGAGCGTATTTGGACCAGAAGGACAGTTCGACCTTAACTTTATAAGAGTTAATGCACAGGAAAGATATTACTCTAAGCTTGCAGGCGTTATTGAGCCAGAAGCTAAGAGAAAGATTATCGGTGAAGAGTTTATCCGTGTATTTGAGGAAGAAGCCAAGAAGATTGGTGCAGTTGACTTCCTTGCACAGGGAACTATATATCCAGACGTTGTAGAAAGCGGACTTGGCGGTGAATCAGCCGTAATCAAGTCTCACCACAATGTAGGAGGACTTCCTGATTTCGTTGACTTCAAGGAAATCATTGAGCCACTCCGCAACCTTTTCAAGGATGAGGTTCGTAAGGCTGGTCTTGAGCTTGGAATACCAGAACATCTTGTATTCCGTCAGCCATTCCCAGGTCCGGGACTTGGAATCAGAATTATCGGCGAGGTAACAGCTGATAAGGTTCGTATCGTTCAGGATGCTGACTTTATCTACCGTTCAGAGGTTGACAAGGCCGTAGCTGAGTACAAGAAAGCTAACGGCAAGGCTCCAGCATGGATGCCAAACCAGTATTTCGCAGCCCTCACTAACATGCGTTCCGTTGGTGTTATGGGTGACGAAAGAACTTACGATTATGCGGTTGCACTTCGTGCAGTCAACACAATTGATTTCATGACAGCAGAGAGCGCAGAGATTCCATTTGAGGTTCTCCAGACAGTCATGAGCAGAATTATTAATGAGGTAAGGGGAGTTAACAGAGTATTCTATGATCTGACTAGCAAACCACCTGGAACGATTGAGTTTGAATAAATCGAGTTGCTTAAAAAAGCCAGTGTTTATGCGG
>ERZ773186.3450-NODE-3450-length-10508-cov-2.785516_pt1 | contig 10508 bp, 4 predicted proteins | sample MGYA00581000_ERZ773186 | MGnify/ENA primary metagenome ERZ773186 (study PRJEB29015, sample SAMEA2737752) | human gut metagenome | biome: human gut; feature: human-associated habitat; material: faeces | place: China | collected 2012 ... | reverse complement strand
TTTTATCTTTTCTAATGGATTTTAGAATAATATCTGAAAATACAATAGCAGCTAAAGTATCCATAGTTTGATAACCATTTAAAAATCCATATTTAAATGGAGGTAACTCTTTAGTAAGAGAAATTGATTCTCCAATTGGAAAGAAAACCCCTTTAAATATAATAAGAGCTAAAACAATTAGAAGAATAGGAGTAAGGATAGCTCCAACTCTATCTACAACTTTACTTGATTTTAAAGAGAAAAGTAGTGAAACTCCAAAGAAAATTATGATAAAAATTATTTTATAAGTATTGTAGTTTGAAATATCTTTAGAAAAAATCATTTCAAAAGCAGTAGCTCCAGTTCTAGGTAATGCTAGAAGCGGTCCTATTGAAAGAATAAGAGCAATATTAAAAAATTTAGCAAATTTAGGGGAAACTCTCTCTGCAAAACTATCTAAGTCTTTACCAGCAAAGGCAGAAGTAAATATTGCTAAAAGAGGAAATCCCGCTCCTGTCAATATAAATCCTAATGTAGCTAAAGACCATTCATTTCCATTTATAAACCCAACCATTGGAGGGAAAATTAGATTTCCAGCACCAAATAACATAGCAAACAGGGCAAAGCCTGTAATAATAACATCTTTTTTCTTATACATAAACTCCTCCTATTAATATTTTATATATATTTTATAAAAATATCTTATCAATGTCAAACTAAAATAAAAAAATATTGACAACAAAGAAATATTGTGATAAGATTATTTCAAATCAAGGAAAAGGAGGAAGAGAAAATGTTAATGACAACATTATTAAGGAACAGGAAATATAATACAACTATATATAATTTCTTTTGTAATGAGTCTGTTAATATTTTTATTGATTCTTCCAGAAGGAATATTTTTTAATACTTAGGTGTATAATATTTCTTGAGACTTTCAAAAATGATATATATCTAGTATTGGGGAGTATTTAGATATAGAATCATATATATATTTTGTTATCAACAGATTAGCATTCAAAAGATGTTAATCTGTTTTTTATTTATCACTATATTAAACTATAAAACATTTTAGGAGGAGATTTTATGAAAAAATTATTTTTAAAGGCGGTTTTAGTTTCTATGTTTGCTGTATCTGGGCTTAGTTTTGGAGCTGATAAGCTCTATGTAGGAACAAATGCAGAGTTTGAACCGTTCGAATATCTACAAAATGGTGAAATTGTAGGATTTGATGTGGATTTGATGGAAGAGATAGCAAAATCTATGGGGAAAGAGATAGAATGGAAAAATATAGCTTTTGATGGACTACTTCCAGCTCTTCAAGCTAAAAAACTAGATGTAATTATAGCTGGAATGACAGCTACTGAAGAGAGAAAGAAATTTGTAAACTTTTCACAAACTTATTATGAATCAAATCAAATGATGTTAGTTCATGAAAAAAATCCAGTTGTAAAATCTTTTGATGAATTAAAAGGTCATGATGTAGGAGTTGTGCTAGGATATACTGGAGATATAGCAGTAAGTGAGATAGAGGGAGTGAAAGTTCATAGATATAATGCTACATCAGAAGCTATTATGGCTCTTAAAGCACAAAAAATAGATGTAGTTGTATTAGATTCTGAACCAGCTAAAAATTATGCTAAACAAAATCCAGAGTTGAAGTTAATCAACACAGATGTAGCAAAAGAGGAGTATGCAATAGCAGTAGGAAAAAATGATAAAGAGTTAGTTGAAGATATTGATAAAGCTTTAACAGAGTTAAAAGCAAATGGAACTTATGATAAATTAATAAAAAAATATTTTTCTGAGAAATAATTAAAACAGAGGAGAGGGATTTTAAATGAAAGAAAAGGTAGTATTAGCTTATTCAGGAGGGCTTGACACTTCAGTAATTGTACCATGGTTAAAGGAAAACTATAATGATGTGGAAGTAATAGCTGTTTCAGTAGATGTAGGTCAAAAAGATGATTTTATGGAAGTAGAAAAAAGAGCACTAGCTATTGGAGCTTCTAAATTCTATGTAGTAGATAAAAAAGATGAGTTAGTAAATGATTTTATTTTTCCTATGTTAAAATCAGGAGCTAAATATGAAAACGAATATCTATTAGGGACATCAATCGCAAGACCTGTAATAGCTAAAGCTTTAGTAGAGATAGCTTTAAAAGAGGGAGCTAATTATATAGCACATGGAGCAACTGGAAAAGGAAATGACCAAGTTAGATTTGAGTTAGGAGTAAAAGCTTTGGCTCCTAATATAAAAATAATAGCTCCTTGGAGAGTCTGGGATATAAAATCTCGTTAACAAGAGATAGAATATCTAAAATCTCATAATATAGATTTACCATTTAAAGAGGGAGTTACATATAGTAGAGATGAAAATCTTTTCCATATTAGCCATGAGGGACAAGAGTTAGAATCTCCAGCTAATGCACCTAAATATGATAATGTACTTCAATGGGTACTTCCTTTAGAAAAGGCAAGTGATACTGCTGAATGCATATCTATTGAATTTGTAAAAGGTGTTCCTACAAAATTAAATGGAGAAGCTCTAGATGGAGTTACTCTAATTAATAAATTAAATGATATAGGGGCAAAACATGGAGTTGGAGTATTAGATTTATTAGAAAATCGTCTTGTAGGAATGAAATCAAGAGGTGTGTATGAAACTCCAGGAGGAACAATATTATATTTTGCTCATGAAGAGTTAGAAAGACTTTGTTTAGATAGAGATACTCTTCAAGCTAAAATGAAATTATCTCATGATATGGCTAAATTAATATATAATGGACAGTGGTTCACTAAATATAGAAAATCTCTTTCAGCTTTTGTAGAGGAAACTCAAAAGTATGTAACAGGAATAGTAAATTTAAAATTATACAAAGGAAATATTATTTTAAATGGAATGGAATCAGATTACTCTCTATATTCTCAAGATTTCTCAACATTTGACGAAGATACAGTATATAATCAAAAAGATGCAGAAGGATTTATTAATCTATTTGGATTACCAATAAAAATAGAAAGTCTATTAAGAAAATAGTTTTTATAATAAGTTAATTATTTTATAAATAAAAGAAAACAATCATTAAATTTGGTTTAATGGTTGTTTTTTATTTTTGAAGTTCTAATTAATTTATATTTTGATAAAAAAGACTTAAAAGAGTAAGAAGTTTGTGTACACTAAACTTTACTTTTTTGCTTAATAGGAACTATGATACAAGGAATTTATGAATTAAAATATAGAAATAAATAGAAAAAAGAGTTGTTAAAAGCTAATAATTTTTATTAGATTAACAACTCTTTTTTGTTAGACAAGCTAATAAAGTTTTGGTATAATATAAGGAAGTTCATAATTATAATAAAGAAAAAATAAAGGTGAAATATGGAAAAGATATTTGAACAAGTAGCTAAGGAGTTAGGATTATCTCCAGCTCAAATAACAAACACTATGCAGCTTTTAGACGAGGGGGCGACTATACCTTTTATAGCTAGATATAGAAAGGAAGTTACTAATAATCTTGATGAGATAGAGATTGGAAAAATTTTAGAAACAGTTACTTATCAGAGAAGTTTAGAGAAGAGAAAAGAAGAGGTAATTAGACTTATTGAGGAACAGGGAAAACTTACTGATGAGATAGTAAAATCAGTAGCTTTGGCAACTAAACTTCAAGAAGTAGAGGATATATATTTCCCATATAGAAAAAAAAGAAAAACAAAGGCAGATACAGCAAAAGAAAGAGGATTAGAACCACTTGCTAACTATATGTTAGAAGCTCTATCAAACGAAGATGTAATTGAAAAAGCAAGGGAGTTTATAACAGAGGAAGTTCCTAGTGTAGAGGAAGCAGTAGAAGGAGCTATGCTTATATTGGCTCAAAATATATCTGAGACTCCTACTTATAGAGAGCAAATAAGAGAGATAATGCTTACTAAAGGAATAATTGCAACTAAAGAGAGTAAAAAAGCAAGAGAATTAGATATAAAAAAAGTTTACTCAGATTATTATCAATATAATGAGCCTATATCTAAGATGCCTTCTCATAGAATTTTAGCTGTAAATAGAGGAGAGAGTGAAGAAGTACTAACTGTTTCAATAGAATTTGAAGATGAAATAAGAATAAGAGTAGAGAGAGTCATATTGAAGGATTTTAAAAACAAAAATCTTCAAGATACTTATCAAAAAATAGTAGTAGATGCATTAGACAGATTAATACTTCCATCTATTGAGAGAGAGGTAAGAAATATCTTAACAGATAAAGCAGAAGAAGAGGCAATTAAAGTATTTAAAGAGAATTTAAAGAATCTTTTGATGCAAGCACCTTTAAAAGAAAAAAGCATACTAGCACTTGACCCAGGATATAGAACAGGATGTAAAGTAGCTATAATAGATAAAAATGGTTTTTATATAGGAAATGATGTATTTTTCTTAGTAGCAGATATGCATACACCAAAACAATTAGAAACGGCTGAAAAAAAGATAGTGGACTATGTAAAAAAATATAATATAGATATAATAGTAATAGGAAATGGAACTGCTTCAAGAGAAACAGAGAGTTTTGTAGCTGATGTAATTAGAAAAAATAACTTAAATACAAAATATCTTATAGCTAATGAAGCAGGAGCTTCAATATATTCAGCTTCAAAAATAGCAGCTGAAGAGTTTCCAGATTTAGATGTAACAGTGAGAGGAGCTATTTCAATAGGAAGAAGAATACAAGATCCACTTGCTGAATTAGTTAAGATAGATCCTAAATCTATAGGTGTAGGAATGTATCAACATGATGTAAATCAAGGTAAATTAGATGAATCATTAGATGCAGTTATAGCATATGTTGTAAATAGTGTAGGGGCAAATTTGAATACTGCTTCTTGGGCATTACTTTCACATATTTCTGGAATAAAGAAAAATATGGCTAAGAATATAGTTGATTACAGAAAGGAAAATGGAAATTTTAAAAATAGAAAAGAACTTTTAAAAGTAAAAGGAATTGGTGCAAAAGCTTATGAGCAAATGGCTGGTTTCCTTGTAATAGTAGACGGTGAAAATGTATTAGATAATACAATAATTCATCCAGAATCTTATCATAAAGCTATAGAATTATTAGCTGAATCTGGGCTTACAGTAGATGAGTATGGAGCAGATTTAAATGTGGCTAGGGAGAAATTAAAAGAATTTGATTATGCTAAATTTGCTAAAGAAAAAGAATATGGAGTAGAAACAGTAAAAGATATATATGAAGCTTTAATAAGAGATAGAAGGGACCCAAGAGATAGTTTTGAAAAACCACTTTTAAAATCAGATATCTTAAAAATAGAGAATTTACAACCTGGAATGGAGATAGAGGGAACAGTTAGAAATGTTGTAAAATTTGGAGCTTTTATTGATATTGGATTAAAAAATGATGCACTTTTACATATTTCTGAGATTTCAAATAAGTTTATAGATGATCCAAGTAAAGTTTTATCAGTTGGGCAAATTATAAAGGTTAGAATAAAAGATATTGATAAAGAGAGAGAGAGAGTAGGATTAACTAAAAAGGAGAAATAGTTGTAATGAGAGTAAGTAGAAATTCTCTTTTAGTCAGAATGGTATTTTATAATGATATTGCTATAGTAATATCTTCTATTACAATAGCACTTTTTTTGACATTTACAGCATTTCAAAATCTGGAATCTAAAGTAGTAGATTCTGTTAGGGATAAAATATCTCTAATGAATAGGGCTTATAATGGAGAAATTTTAAAAGTAAAAGATGAATTAAATCAAACATTAAGAAATTTTACAACCTTTGATAATAGAAAGTTAAATAATATTTTAAGTTATAGTGAAAGGGCAGCTCTAATTAGAAATCGTTTAGCAAGAAGAAACTATGAACTATATTCAAATTCAATTTTGTCTATAGTAGATGAAAATGGCTATGTATTAGGAGAAGTTAATAGTGGAGAGGTTTCTCCTAAAATTGACAGAGAGAGTTTTAAAGCAAATGTATCTAATGTTGATAATGATATAAAAACAAGTTATTTTTCAAAAGTAGAAGATAAAATATATTCTCGAGTAATAGTAAGATATAACAATGAAAGTGAAAGAAGGCTATATTTAGTAGTTACACTTCCAATAGATGAAAGAGTTATGAAAAATTTATCACTACTTTCAAGTCTAGGAGAAGAGGATAAAGTTTTTCTAGTAGTAGATGAAAAATATAAGTTGGGAACTTTTAATCTGAAAGAAAATACTCCTATTTTAAGTAAGAGAGATAAAAATAAGTTTAATCTTAAAAACTATAATTATGTTTACAAAAAAAAGAGTATAGATGATGAAACTTATTATATAGCTTTATCAGATATATATGATTATAAAAATGAGTATATAGGTAGTTTTGGAGTTGCTTTATATTATGAAAATATAGAAGTTTTGAAATTGGTGATCTCTTTATCTGTAATAGTTATAGTCTTGCTTTTTGTAGCTGTAAGTACTACAATTTCAGCTAGAATGTTTAGTAAGCTTTTAGAACCTCTAGGAAGAATTATGGAGGCAGCTGAAGAGGTAAGTAAGGGAAATTATAAAATTTTTGTCAAGCCAGAAGGTGTAGATGAGATGAGAACCTTATCTAAGACTTTCAACAAGATGGCTACTGACATTAGAGCAAATGAGGAGCAAGCTAAAAGTAAAAATAGAAAATTAGTTGGAACTTTAAAAAGAATAGACGCAGTAGAAAAAATTCTTATGAATATTCAGATAGAAAATGATATGAATATTACAGTAAAAGAGATAATGTCAGCACTAACTTCAGAGATGGGGCTTGGCTTTAGTAGAGCTATGTATTTTAGGTATAGTAGAGAAATAGACACTATGGTAGGAGAATTTGCCACAGCAAATAATAAAGTCAAACGAGAAATATTAAATGGAGTAGAGAGCACTGGTGGATTTAAATTTCAAATAGAAGAAATAGCTGAACTAGTGAAGCTTATAAAAATACCATTTAAAAATAGCAATTTAATAGCTAAATCTCTATTAGAAAAAAGGATAATCTTTCAAAATGATAAGGGATATAAACATGAATTGGGAAATGAATTATTTAAAAGTTTAGGAATAAATAATTTTTTAATCATGCCTATATATAGTGAGACTAGAAATTATGGCTGTATTGTGGTAGACTATTTTGGAAAGGATAATAAAGTTACTCAGGAAGAGGTAGAATTATTAACTCTTTTATTTTTAAATATCTCAATCAGAATAAAAAATAGAACTTTAGAAGAAGAAAAAATAGACTTTGAAAGAACAGCTACAATAGGAAAGCTTGTAGATAGATTTTTTAAAGGAAGAGAGGTTTCCTTTGAAAAAATGTTAGAGTTTACCGAAAGAATGCATGAGTATGACCCAAGTAATAGTTTGTTAAAAATTCAGATCCAGGAAATAAAAGATGAGATAGGAAAACTTAGAAGAGAGAGAGAGATTCTAAATGAGTATGTAAATGTAAAAAATAGTAATCCTTTAGAGATAATAGAAATAGAAACAATATTCTCAGAGATAATTGCAGATATAGAACCTAGATTAGAAAAATTGGGAATAAATATCTCAACATTTATAAATTATAATGGTAAAATACTAGGGAATAGAGCAAGGCTTAAAAGAGCTTTTTATGAAGTTATAAAAAATGCAAAAGAATCTTTTGATAAGGTAAATAATGATAATAAAAAGATAAATATAATAGTAACAAAAGAGAAAAATGTTGATAAAATTAAAATAAATATAATTGATAATGGAATTGGAATGACTAAGGAGCAATTAGAAAATATATTTGAACCTTTTGTGGGATATAATGAAAATGCACCAGGATTAGGACTTTCAATAGTATCAAGAATAATAAAAGATCATCATGGTGTAATAAAAATATCATCAGAGTTAGACGAAGGAACAGATGTAAAAATAACTTTAAATATATATAAGGAGGAGATTTTATAATGAGTGAAAAGGATTACGGAGCTACGCTAAACCTTCCGAAGACAAGTTTTCAAATGAAAGCAAATCTTCCAAATAAGGAACCAAAAATCATTCAAAAATGGGAAGAAAACAAAATTTATGAGAAAGGATTAACTAAGGGGACAAAATCATTTATATTACATGATGGACCACCTTATGCAAATGGAGATATCCATATAGGACATGCTTTAAATAAGATATTAAAAGATATAATTTTAAAATATAAAAGACTTAGAGGATATAATGCACCATATATTCCAGGGTGGGATACACATGGATTACCTATTGAACTAAAAGTAACAGAAAAATTAGGTGAAAAAGCAAAGGAGATGTCTCCATTAGAGATAAGAAAACTTTGTACAGAATATGCTCTTAAATGGGTAGGAATTCAAAGAGAAGGATTTAAAAGACTAGGAGTATTAGGAGATTGGGAAAATCCTTATTTAACTTTAAAACCAGAGTATGAAGCAAAACAATTAGAAGTATTTGGAGAACTTTATGAAAATGGATATATTTTTAAAGGGTTAAAACCAATTTATTGGTCTCCAGTTACAGAAACAGCTTTAGCAGAAGCTGAAATAGAGTATAAGAATGTAACTTCACCATCTATTTATGTAAAAATGGAAGCTAATGCAGACTTATTAGAAAGATTAGGACTTACAGAAGAAACTTGGGTAGTAATTTGGACAACAACTCCTTGGACATTACCAGCAAATATGGCTATATCATTAAATCCTAACTTCGAATATGGAGTATATAAAACAGAAAAAGGAAATCTAATTCTAGCTAAAGATTTAGCAGAAAAAGCTTTTGCTGAGATGGAAATAGCTGAATATGAATTAGTAAAAGAGTTTATAGGAAGTGACTTAGAAAGAGCAACTTATAAACATCCATTCTTAGAGAGAACAGGTATGATAATATTAGGAACACACGTTACTGCTGATGCAGGAACAGGTTGTGTACACACAGCTCCTGGACATGGACAAGATGACTATGTTGTAGGAACAAGATATGGAATAGAAGTAATCTCTCCTATCAATAACAAAGGAGTACTTACTGAAGAAGCTGGACAATTTGCTGGATTATTTTATTTAAAAGCAAACAAAGAGATAGTAGCTCATTTAACAGAGACAGGGCATCTATTAAAATTGAAAAATATAGAGCACTCTTATCCACATGACTGGAGATCTAAAACTCCTGTAATTTTCAGAGCAACTGAGCAATGGTTCGTAAAAGCTGAAGGTTCAGATTTAAGAGAAAGAGCATTAAAAGCTCTTGATAATGTAGAGTTTGTACCGGCTTGGGGAAGAAACAGAATAGGTTCTATGCTAGAAACAAGACCTGATTGGTGTATTTCAAGACAAAGAGTATGGGGAGTACCAATTCCTGTATTTTATAATGAAGAGACAGGAAAGGAGATTTACAATAAAGAGATTTTAGCAAGAATAGTAGAGATAGTTAAAAAAGAGGGAACAGCAGCTTGGTTAACTCATACAGCTGAAGAGTTAATAGGAGAAGAGTTATTAGAGAAGTATAACTTAAAAGGTGTAACTTTAAGAAAAGAAACAAATATTATGGACGTTTGGTTTGACTCTGGAGTATCTCATAGATCAGTATTAGAAACTAGAGGAGAATTATTACATAGACCAGCAGATATGTATTTAGAGGGTTCTGACCAACATAGAGGATGGTTCCAAACATCGCTTCTTACTTCAATAGGGTCTACACATGATGCTCCATACAAAAAAATCTTAACTCATGGATTTGTAAATGATGGAGAAGGTAAGAAAATGTCTAAATCAGTAGGAAACGTAGTAGTACCAGCTGATGTTATAAAAGTATATGGAGCGGATATCTTAAGATTATGGTGTGCTTCAGTAGATTACAGAGAGGACGTAAAAATCTCTGATAATATTTTAAAACAAATGGCAGAGGCATACAGAAGAGTAAGAAATACTGCTAGATATATTTTAGGAAATAGTAATGATTTTAATCCTGCAACTGATAAAGTAGCTTATAAAGATTTAATGGAAATTGATAAATGGGCATTAAATAAATTAGAAATTTTGAAGAGAAGAGTTACAGAAAACTATGAAAAATATGAATTCTATAACTTATTCCAAGATATTCACTACTTTGCTGGTGTAGATATGTCAGCTTTCTATTTAGATATTATAAAAGATAGATTATATACAGAGGGAACAAACTCGTTAGATAGAAAATCAGCTCAAACAGTAATGACAGAGATATTATTAACTTTAACTAAAATGATAGCTCCAATTCTTTCATTTACAGCTGAAGAGATTTGGGATACATTACCAGAAGCTTTAAAAGATGAGGAATCAGTACTTTTAACTTCTTGGTATGAGGAAAATGATGAGTACTTAAATCCAGAGGTAGAAGCTAAATGGGCAGATATTATAAAAGTAAGAAAAGAAGCTAATAAGTCTCTAGAAAAAGCAAGACAAGGAGAGAATAGAATAATAGGAAACTCTCTTGATGCTAAAGTAATGTTATTCTCTAAAAATGCTGATATGCAAAATTTCTTA
>ERZ773186.3444-NODE-3444-length-10520-cov-202.394075_pt1 | contig 10520 bp, 6 predicted proteins | sample MGYA00581000_ERZ773186 | MGnify/ENA primary metagenome ERZ773186 (study PRJEB29015, sample SAMEA2737752) | human gut metagenome | biome: human gut; feature: human-associated habitat; material: faeces | place: China | collected 2012 ... | reverse complement strand
TGCTTGTCGAGCACATCGTCCAATGGGGTAAGATTCATTTGTGCCATACATTCTCAATTTGCTGCAAAGATAGGTATTATGTTTCATAAATAAGAAACAATTGGTGCTTAAATGTATCTTATAGCTCATTTTTTAACATTTGGGAACCGAATAATTACGCATAAAGAACTTACAATGGTTGGATTGGGGTAAAGCGAACTTCAACTGAAAATAAAATCTAAAAAAAAAAATAGATATGATTTTCGTTAATCCACTTAATTGTTGTACCTTTGCGAAAAGAGTTGTTTGACAAGCAAACTTATGTATAACACAGAAGTTAGAACTATTGCCAAATCATTACCTCTATTGAGGTGAAAAACTCATAAATAGCTCATTTTAAGCTATTCGGCAGATTTTAGCGTGATTTTAGATAAAAAATTCAATCCGTTCCTCCCTGCTTTTCATTTTCTTTTTGTAATTTTGCATCCCGAAAAAATAAGATTGATTTGATATAAAAGGATAATACACAGAGAATAATGAAAAAAGGATTGTTTGCACTCGCCTTGGGTACTTTCACCCTCGGAATGGCGGAATTTATTATCGAGGGAATTCTCACAGATGTGGCACACAACATGAATGTGAGCATCCCGCAAGTGGGTCATCTCATCTCCATTTATGCCCTGGGCGTTTGTGCAGGAGCCTTCTCCCTGATACTGATGCACAAGTATCGCCCTAAGAATATCCTGCTTTTTCTTACGTCGTTGGTGGTGATAGGAGCCATTATTGCCACTGTTGCCCCTAACTACTGGCTGTTGCTCTGCGCCCGCTTTATCCAGGGTTTGCCACATGGTGCTTACTTCGGAACGGCAACGATTGTGGCTGTGAAAATGGCCAAGGAAGGCAAGGAAACCAAGGCGGTGGCAATGATGTGCGCCGGAATGCCTTTCGCCAACCTGATGGGCGTTCCGCTCGGTACATTTCTCAGTCATACGATGTCCTGGCGAGTTCCTTTTCTGATGTCTGTGATATTGGGACTGCTCACTTTGTATATGATCTATCGCTGGGTACCTAATGTAGAGGCATTGCCCAATAAGGGAATGAAAGCACAGTTCAAGTTCATGCGCCATCTGGCTCCCTGGCTCATCATCGCAGCCACTTTCTTAGGCAATGGCGGCATACTCTGCTGGTTCAGTTACATCTCGCCTTTATTGCAGTGGAACGGCGGGTTCAGTGCTGCCAGCATTTCTGCACTGATGATTCTTGCAGGATTGGGTATGGTGGTAGGCAATCAGGTGAGTGCCTTGCTTGCCGATAGGTTTAAGCCAGGACGTTTTACCTGTTATCTCCAGTTCTTGGCAGCTGCAGCCCTGCTTGCCACTTTCTTCCTTTCCCACATAGGATGGGTTTCGGCAGCCATGATGTTCATCTGCTGTGCCTGTCTTTTCGGAATCGGTTCGCCAGAACAGTTTCTGATAGTCAAGCATAGCGAGGGTGGCGAGATGCTCGGAGGCTGCTGCATTCAGGCGGCATTCAATTTGGGAAATGCGCTTGGTGCTTTCTTCGGAGGAATTCCTGTGGCAATGGGATTGGGTTATCATTTCCCTGCTCTTATCGGTGTACCTATGGCTTTGATGGGAGCCGTCTGCCTGCTGGTCTTCCACAAAAAGTATGAATAAACATAAAAAGAGGGCGTGTCATGGATTTACGACACACCCTCTTTTTATGTTTGTTCTTGTGTAAAATTATTCCTTGTTTTTTGATTTCTTCTTCTTTCTTCGATGTAAAATAATATATCCGGATATTAGCACTAAGGAAATCAGCAGTCCGGAGATAAAGACAAAGAGGTCGGAAAGCGGACCTAAGAGGGGAGAATAGCATCTGCCCACATGCAGTTCGAGGGCTACATTCCAGAGAGAAAGGGGAGTGTGGGATAGTAATTCAGGCGTGGAAACAGGAATGTCTGCGCCCTTGCTGTAATCGAAAACTACCGCTCTGCCACCGAAGAAATCCTTGGAGAAACCGCTGGTCAGTGTACTGGAAATCGGAATCATCGAATTGTCATGATGAGGCTTCCCAGTGGAGTAGTCCAGGATAAGTTTCTGCTCCGGATACCAGCGGAACAAACCGCTGAATGAACCTATCAGCCAACCACCCTTGCCGTCGCTTTCAAATACGTTTACTCCCATCGGACTCACCTTTGGAGTCTGGTTTTTGTCGAGCAGTCGTGGCTTCTGACTGAAGGATTTATCTACATAGAGAAACCCCTCAGAGGTAGATACAAGCCAGTTGTTCTCAGCCGCATTCCATCGGATGGCACGGAGCTTGTCGTGCCATACATTGCCGTCTTTTATCTTCTGCTCAGTCTTGTTGAGAGCCAGTGGAATCATCAATGGTGGGCGCAGGCACATACCGGTAATCGCCAGCCAGAGGGTGAGGATGATGGTGGTATAACCTATCTTGTTGTGCCATTTCGCATTCCACACCATCCGCTTGCCGAGAACCTTCATCCTTTCCTTGATTTCTGTAGGATTCAGTTCGCTTTCCTTCAGTTTCTTATCCTTCAGTCCGTTTACTAACAAACGTTTTTGTCTGCGGATGCGATAGGGTAAAATGAAGAGGACGACACCCGTTAGCGATAGGATGATGAGTACGATGGCGATGGCATCTACCACCAGTCTGCCCGTAAGTCCGAAGAATGCTCCGCTATGCAAAGCCCAGACAGTCTTGAATAATGATTCCGTTGGAATAAAACCATCTGGTTGGGCAATAATACTTCTTTTTGTGTAAAAACTATTTTCAGAATGTGCGGATTGTATTTTTGTGAAACTGTCCGATTTTTTATGGGTCGTAATTTCGTAAATGGCAGAGTGGGTCAGGGCTATAACATTCATGCTGTCTGGAGTAAGTGTGATGTCTGCCATCCTTTCATGATGATCAGGGAGAGATAACTTGATCCATCTTCCTCCAAGGGCATTCTTCCCACGAACATCATTCCTCTTCGCCTTGTCAGCTTCGAAATAATAAACGTCCCGAAGGGCAGCGCACCAGATTCTTCCATCTTTGGTACAGACCAGATGGCGGATGTTCCTCTCATCTATTTGTTCTGGAAGTCCTCTGTTGAAATCCTCCCAGTTTTGCATTTTGCTGTCTGTAAGCCATACGCCTGCATAGCCATACGCCAGGATGCCCAGAGGCGATGGGGTAGAGCCTTTGATGATACCATTGTTGAAGTTGCGGATATGATAGGCAGGAGGCAGTAAACTTCTGCTCACGGCACAGTCTGCAAATAGTTGGCGGTGGTTCAGGATAATGCCTGAAACGCAGAATACCAGCATGAATACGGACAGTACGAGTCCGAACCAGCGGTGGTATTTCTTCCATGTAAAGTGCTTGTTCATTCTATTGTTCATTATCTTTTATATTTCGGGATGCAAAGGTACTGATAACCCCCGATTCGTGCAATACCTAAAAATAATGATTTCAAGCCCTGCGCCGTATTTGTTCTGTGAGATGGATGGGAATCTTTCTGCTTATTCCCCGAAGTTTTTCTCCAGAATCTTATTTAGCAGGAAGGTGGCATTCTGGTTTCTTGCCACGCCTTTCTGTATCTTATAAGTATAGGTGACATCGGTGCCTAAGTCTATCTCAAAACAGAAGTTGTGGAACTTGCCCGACGGATCATTCTCCATCTTGGATAATTCCAGGTCGTGGGTGGCGATGATGCCGCTAACAGGCAACTTGGAGATGGCTTCGAGGAATTTTCTGGAACCGTTCAACTTGTCCAGCGAATTGGTGCCCTTCAGAATCTCATCGAGAATAATGAGGACTTTCAGTCTCTCGCTTCTCTCACCGCTTGCGCTTCCCTTGCAGAATTTCAACAGTTCTTCCAGTCGGATCAGTTCAGCATTGAAGTAAGAGATGCCATGCGTCAGGTCGTCTGTGGTTCTCATGCTGGAGAACATTCTGAAGCGGGAAATCTTCAGATGGTCGGCAAAGACAGGCATTCCTGCCATCGCTAAGATATAATTCACGCCCAATGAACGGAGGAAGGTACTCTTACCCGCCATGTTGGCTCCCGTGATGATATAGTAGTTGTCGTCCTTGACCGTGAAATCGTTCTTCACCGCCTTGGCACCGAGGAAAGGATGATAAAGGTTCTTTCCCTCGAAGATGATTTCTGGCAAATCTTGCAGTTCTGGTTCGTTGGCTTCGGGATGATTGTATCGGAAGACGGCCATCGAAACCATTGCATCCATCTCGCTGATCACGTTCATCCATTCCTCCATCTTCACCATGTAGGTATTCTTCCATTTCAGAAAACTGCGCACCAGGAAGAAGTCGCTGAGCATGAAGGCATCGGTGAAGAACAGACCGAGGAAGTTGCCCCGTCGGTCGTAACCCTTCAGTATCTTTTCCAGTTGGGCGAATGAAGGCAGTGCATCGGCGAGCGATTCCTGCATCTCCCTGCCCAACTGGCTCTGGAAATTGCGCTGGGCAATGAGACGGAGAATCTGCGAGTAGGCGATGAGTTGGTGACGGAGCTTACCACCATTACTGTCTATCTTGTCGAGGGTATGCTTGCAAACGAAGAAGACCACCATGTATTGCAGCATGACCCACCACAGGGGGATGTTGATGGAGATGACGGAGCAGATAGAAAGAACGACAGAACCGATGATGCCGATGATCGCCAACCAACCGAGGACGAGTGAAATCGGAGAACCAAACCATCCCGGTACTTCCATCTGGGAAACTTTCTGCATCGCCTCAGCCACGGCTGCAGAATCTATCTTCTTGCAGTTTCTTTCGCCAAGTGCTAAAAAGTCCATGCGCCAGTCGGGGTCTGCGATTTCCCTCTGCAGTTCTGCTCTTTTTCTGATTTCCTTCAGAGAGAGAGGGGTTTCACGGGTGAGGTTGGCTGCTAATCTGTCAGAACCGCCCGATGTGATGGTGCGGCAGATGCGGTTGAAGAGGGAATCCTTGCCGAAGACATCGAGGTCGAAGGCATAGGAATGCTGCGGGTCCAGATACTGTCCGCCTGTTTCAAAAGGAGAGAAGTCACCCTCCCAGGCCTTGATTTCATTCTGATAGACCTTGAGCAGGGCAGCCAGTTGTTCTATCTTCTCCTTGTGGCGGTCGTCGAGGCGGCGGATAAAGAAATAGACTGCCAGGCACAGAACGGCTCCCACCAGAAAATGACGGGTGTCGCCATCGCATGCAAAATAGCAGATCAGGAAACTTAGGATGCCTCCGAAAGCCAACAGTTCGCCTGTGATAAATCCCGTGTTCTTGCGCTTCAGGGCAGTCAACTCCGAAGCATATTGGTTTGCGTATTTCTGATAATTCTCTTTGATATTCATGATTGTCTGCTTGTTTTATTTGCCATGTATCAGCGATAGATGATGGCAAGATGATAAACTGTTTATGGGGTGCAAAAATAGGGATAAAAACAAAGCTGACCAAATAAAGTTACCTATTTTTAAGTCTTTTATGCAAATATTTGTGGAATTTTTCTTTGTGTTTCCATTTATTCCCCGTACCTTTGCACCCCAGAATTATAATCAGTCAATAAGAACGATAGAAAAAATATAAGTTTAGAAGATTATGGAATATATGTCTCAAGAAGGCTATGACGAACTCGTAGCCGAGCTTCAGCACATGGTGAACGTGGAGTTGCCAGCCGTGCGTGATGCTATCGCTGAGGCTCGTGACAAGGGTGACCTCAGTGAAAACTTTGAATATCATGCTGCCAAGCGTGAACAGGGTAAACTGTTGAGCCGGATCAGTTTCAAGCAGAAGGTCTTGGAGAATGCCCGTGTCATCGATAAGTCCCGTCTTAAGAGTGATACTGTAGGTCTGTTGAGCAAGGTAAGGATTACCAATCTTTCCACCAATTGCAGTATGACTTACAGCATCGTCAATCCTCATGAGGCGGATCTTCATAATGGCAAAATCTCCATCAAATCTCCTATCGGCAAGGCTCTCTTGGGTAAGAAAGCTGGTGAAGATGTTGTGGTGAAAGTGCCTGCTGGCTTGCTCAAATTCCGCGTAGAGAGCGTGGAATTATAATGACTCAGATAGCGTGGCGCTGTAATGAGGATTATTGAGGAATAATCAAAAAATATTGTGGAATTTTTGAATATCGGGAATGGCTGAATTTTGGTCATTCCCTTTTTTGTAAGTATTTAATCTTGTGAATGTTACGTTTTCGTAAACGTTTTCGTAATTTTTTAACATATTTGAAATATATTATAATCTGTTTTTTTGTAATTTTGCAGTCGGAATTGCACAGGGATGTGCTTTTCCATCATGATAATTGATATAATCAAGATGATGATTGATATAATCAGGATGATGATATAAACTCAATAATTCAACAAAAACTATATAAAAAGTAAATGAGACACCTAACTCGTATGTCCCGTAACCTCTCGAGATGGGGGGGCGGTTTCACTTATTTGTATCTTTCCCTAATGCTCCTGTGCTTCTGTGCCATAGGAGCCAAGGCTGCAGATACTAATGGGAGTGTAAAATTCAATTCTGGCGTCCGCTATTCGCAGTGGGCGATTAATTCACGTGCGCATGATTTCTATGCCAATACCACACAATGTGGTATGGCAACCATCAAAGATGGAAATGTCAGCAATTCAAGTTTTGGTAAGAGCACGCTTGACTATGTTCCTGGTCTTGTTGCTAAATCCATGATTGAAACGGCTGATTATTATCAAGGCTTCGATTGGTCTAAGCCATGGTTCTTGAGCGTAAAGGAGTATGGTGACAAATACTACCAAAATGTTCCAGATGCAGGCGGCAGCCTTGATGACCTCAATGCTGTAAAGCTATACATAGGTCTGCACAACAACAAATTTGCTACTGATGCAGATAGAACAAACGCAAAGAAAGCTATTAGCAGCGCACAGGCTGGACTCGTAGCTCATGACAAAAGTTATTCTATACCGTCAGGAACTCTTGCAGGTGATGCCGTTGTAGGTGGTTGGTTCCACAAAACTGCTTACAACAACCAGATGTGGCTGGATGGTGCCTATATGGGTAGCGCACTCTTGGCACAGATTATCAACTTCAACAATGGCACAGGAAGTAATGTGTTCGGAAGCACAACTGCAGACTGGGATATGGTAACCAAACAGTTGAACATTGTTTGGAATATGTGCTGGAACTCCACCGACAAGTTGATGTATCATGCTTTTGAGGCGAATGCAGGAACAGACACATCAAAGTCTCATGCAGAAACTTGGGCTGGTTTGAATGGTAAAACTAAGCCTTATACATTCCACTCTGCTGCCTACTGGGGGCGTGCCAACGCATGGTATCTCATGGCTTTGGTAGATGTATTGGAAGCGATGAAAAATGCAGGTCAAGAGAGTACAGACAATTATACTACTTTGAAGCAACATCTCGCAGACCTTGCTGCTGGTATCGCTAAACGTCAGGATTCAAAGACTGGTGGTTGGTATCAGGTGATGGACAAAGATGCTTCCTTCACAGCATCATCTTACAATAGCACCTGGACTGGCAAACCTGCCAGCGTAACAAACTATATTGAAACTTCAGCTACAGCTATTTTTGCAGCAGCTTATTTCAAGGCTGTACGTCTTGGAGTTCTCTCAAGTACCACTCAATATGATTATAAAACGATTGCCAAGAATGCTTTCGAGGGTTTGGTAAACAACTACACCTATCTGGATGCTAATGGCGACATGCAGATTTGGGGCAGTTGTCGTTCTGCTGGCTTAGGTGGTGGCACTGGTGATGACTATGTTGCTGGTGGCAAAAAATATCGTGATGGTTCTAATGAGTACTACTTGTTAGGCTATGATGTTCCTATGGTTAAACAGTCTGAGGGTATTACCGAGGGCAAGGTTCTCGGTGGCTTCATCATGGCTGCTACTGAGTACGAGCGTGCTTACCAGAACCAAGACAGCAAGCAGATTCTCTTTGCTCGCGACTTGGCTCCAAGCTATGACTTCACTACTACTGCAGGAAAACTCGATGCAACTGCTTATGGTGATGGTACCGTTTCTTATCAGTGGTATAAGAATAATGCAAAAATTGCCGATGCCACATCTGCTACTTATACTCCAAAAGAAAGTGGAAATTATTACTGCATAGCTACATCTGCTACTAATAGCAGAAGTGCTGTTAGCAATACTATCCAGACAAGTACTACAACTGTAACTACTGCCAATACTGATAATGGTAGCACAGATAATAATGGTGGTAGTGATAATGGATCTGCAAGTGAAGGAACTGTAACTTTTTCAGGTAATCAACTGAAAAACTATTCCTCACCAATGACAGATGCATCAAAAATAGTAACAATCGCTACCTCAAAGGGTACTGTCCAGGGTGAATCTGGTGGCGATATCAAAGTTGGAAAGGGCGCAGCATTTACGATTTCTGTTGCTAAAGGAAAGTACATCAAGAGTATTACCTATACTATAAAGGATATCAGTAAAGGTGAACTGATTTTTAACCCAATAGATGCCAACAAAGTCACAAGTTCTGATAACCTTACCTATACATACAACTATTCAGACAATCAACTCAGTACTGTAACTGCAACAAATAGTGCCAATAAAGGCGGAATTCAGGTTACATCTATTAAAGTTGTTTATGGAACTATTTCTTCTGTTAAGAAATACACAGTTTCTGCTACAGCAGGAGCAGGTGGCTCTGTATCCATTGCAAATGCAGGTACAACTGTCAACTCAGGTTCAGAAGTAGAAGCAAACACTTCTCTTACATTCACTGCAACACCAAACGAAGGATATGAGTTCGTAAACTGGACAGATGCAAGTAACAAGGCTGTTAGCACAAATGCAACTTACACAACAACTATAACTGCTGCGATTTCACTTACAGCCAACTTCAAGGCTAAAACTCCAGTTACCCCAACCGAAGATGATGTTATCTACAACTGGAATACCATCGGTAGCCAGAAAAAGAATATCGCTGTTACAAAAGGAACAAAGAATATAAATGGAACTTTTGTACCATGTATAAACTTCGGTAGTAACTATGATGTCAGAAGATATACCTATATGTCTATCAAGGACAAGTATAATGGCGGTTTTAAGGTAGGCGATATTATCACTATCACAGGTCTTTATACTGGTAATAAAACAACAGGTATTGGTATGGAAATCCATACTACAAGAGATGGCAAGGCAGTCTTTAGCACACCTTATTATGATAAGGAACTTAAGACTTATACCTATACACTTACTGAAGACTGTGACTCACTCTTCTTCGGTCGCTATGGTGGAGCTACTCCTAATGTAACCGAACTGAAGGTGGTTCGTCCTGCAGCTTCGGCAAAGCAGCGTCTTTCTGCCAACTTCGATACCAATAATATCAAGGTGGTAACAGGTACTACGTCCATTACACTTCCTAACCTCACCGTTAAGGCAGGTTCTACAGAACTTACTGCAACAAGCGATTACTCTGTAAGCTATGAGTCTGATGCAAACGAGATAGCAACCTTGAATGGTACTCAGGTGAACTTCGTATCAGGAAAGACCGGACTGGTTACTATTACGGCAAAGGTAACTCCTAACGATGCAACAAAATACGAGGGAACGGAAGCTTACTATCAGATTCTCATCCAAGATCCAACTCCTCTGAATATTTCAGTAACTGATATTGATATGAATACCACAGATGCTGAAATCAAAGAGCCAGTTGTGAAAGTTTATGGCGAAAATGATCAGCTGTTGAAGTTGGGTACTGATTATACTTTGTCATATTCGGCTTCTAATGGTGGTCCTGTATCATTCCCTGACGGAAAACTGACTGTAGCTGGTAGTAAATACAACTGGACAGTAGGTGTTTCTTCTATCACTGTGACTGCCACACCAACAGAAAGTATGGGCAAAGACTATACGGCAGGAAGCGTTGACTTTACCTATACTGTCACCAAGGGCTTGATTACACCAAAGTTCCTGGATGTTTTTAGTGGTGCAAATATCAAGTTGGCTGTAAAGACAGGTGGCAAGGACAATTTCAATACCTTCACTGTGCCTCTGATTTATGATGGAGAAGATGTTAGTAGCTATTTCGACTATACTTACGAAATAACATCTACTTCAACTGCAAACAAGCAAAGTAAGAATGGTAATGTGCTGACTTACTATCCTAAGAATGCTGGTACTTACACAGTCAAAGTGAGTGCAACCGTTAAAACGAACGAAAAAGATCCTACGTTGGACTATACTGATGTGTATGCAGCTCCTTCCAGCATCACGTTCACTCTTGATGTAAAAGCAAATTATATCCGTCCTGTAGTGAAACTCAATCCTGTCAGTGTCAACATGTACACAGGAACAAGAGAAGATGCTCCAGATGTTACGATCACAGATTATAATACAGGCAAGGTCATCGACGAGAGTACCTATAAAGTTTCTTGGACAACCTTTACTCCTGGTATCTGTAAGGTAGATGCCAATGGTAACATTGAAGCAGTAAGTGTAGTTTCCTATATTTAGTTGACTACATAGTTTCTTATTCCTATTGTAAGTTGA
>ERZ773186.3424-NODE-3424-length-10559-cov-7.228104_pt1 | contig 10559 bp, 10 predicted proteins | sample MGYA00581000_ERZ773186 | MGnify/ENA primary metagenome ERZ773186 (study PRJEB29015, sample SAMEA2737752) | human gut metagenome | biome: human gut; feature: human-associated habitat; material: faeces | place: China | collected 2012 ... | reverse complement strand
AAGTAAATGACTATAACAAATAGCTGTAAAAGGATAAATAAAATGGTTTCCTCTACTACTGGAGAGAAGAAATAGTCAGCACTGCCTTTAGCAGCTGCCTTAAACATAAGCCACATATTAGCGGCTAAAAAAGCTGTAAATGAAAGTATCAGCTTAACAATTGTTTTTTTCATAATGCCACCATAAATTCTAATTTATTTATATAATAAAATCGAATCTTCTATTTATATATATTTTCTAAATGCCTTCTTCATCTTCATGCAGACATCCATAATATACTCAAACTGCTGTGGCCAGGCATTCTGATCATCAAACTTCACATCTTTTTCCACGATAATACGACTTGCCTTCCTCTCCGGCAATTCTCTCCAATCAAGTGCCAAGCCCATAGCAGACTCCACATCGTCTTTATGTGAATAAAGACCTTTAAAGAGTTCTTTATCATCATTTATGTATAATTCAACTCCAACTTTATTTCTCTTCTGAATTTGCGTAACACTGATGTGGCAAGCTGATGAGCCAATACTGAAATCCATCCAATGGTCTGTATTAGGTTTTCTCTTATTAAATGATTTTGCGAATTCAGTATTCTGAAAGGCATAATCATTGAATGCATTCCAATATTCAAGTCTCTGTTGCTGCGTTGGGTTTGTAAGCGTAGTTTTCTTAATCTCTTTTGTCCAATCATTCGGTCTTTCCACTACAGTGAATGATGGAGCAATATCAGAATCACCTATCTGGAAAAGCTTTATCTCACATAAGAAAAAACCAATCTTATCATCTGTATGATTATTAAGCCACTCAACTGCTGCCTTATGTTCTTCACGTGCGTGTTTCACAACCCATATAACCACATCTGCAAGTAATTCAACATTCTCTGCCACCCAAGGAGTAAAATTCAAAGCTTCATGTGGCCATATACTTCTCAAATCAGTAATTTCTTTTAATGTACCAAGGTTAATCATAGCCTTTTATCCCTCCAATCAAAAAGCACCCAGAACTCGCCCGGATGCTAACAATAGTCTATAATATCAATACGGGATGAATTCTCTGTTTTACAATGCTTTACCTTTCAAAAATAAATATTAAATGATTAAATTTTATTATAGCATCCAAGTTCTTCTTTTACCAGCCAAAAAGACACCCGGGAGTTTGACACCTTTCCGAATGAAAAACAGCGTATAAGCCGCATGAATGCTTATATTTTTTTGTCAAATTTGTTGTTTTTATGTATAGGCTTTTTCGGCTTTTTGTGCTATAATGGTATTGAGGTGAAAAAATTGAAGGTCAATACATCAAAATCAAAAAACGCTGAGTCTTTTTATATAAAGCAATCCTACATCGACAGTAACGGAAAATCTACCTCTCGGACAATCCGCAAACTTGGAACATTAAAAGAATTGTTAGTTGAACATGGTCCCACCAGAGACGATGTTATGGCCTGGGCAAAAGAACAGGCTCGCATTGAGACCGAAAAGTTTGAACAGGAAAAAGCGAATCATTGTATTCCTATTACTTTCCATCCAAACCGAAAGATCGCCCATGGAGAAAAGCGAAAATTTCAGGGAGGTTACCTTTTCCTGCAGTCTCTTTATTATGAACTTGGTTTAAACAAGGTATGTCGAAAGATTCGAGATAAACATCACTATGATTATGATTTGAACGCGATCTTATCCGATCTCATCTATACACGCATTTTAGAACCAGGCAGCAAACGTTCTTCTTTTGAAACGGCTAAAACCTTCCTAGAAGCACCCACTTATCAGCTTCATGATATTTACCGGGCATTGAATGTTCTTTCAGAAGAATGCGATCTGATTCAGTCAGAGCTATATCGCAATTCAAAGTCTGTTTTAAAACGTAACGATGGGGTCCTTTACTACGACTGTACCAACTACTACTTTGAGATTGAACAAGAAGATGGAGATAAAAAATACGGAAAAAGTAAAGAACACCGTCCAAACCCTATCGTGCAGATGGGACTCTTTACCGACGGAGATGGAATCCCACTGGCTTTCAGCATATTTCCAGGAAATCAAAATGAACAGACATCTTTGAAACCACTCGAGAAAAAAGTGATTGAGGAGTTTGGGTGTGAAGAGTTTATCTTCTGTTCTGATGCAGGCCTTGGTTCTGAAAATAACCGGCTCTTAAATCACAGCAAGAAGCGCTCTTATATCGTAACCCAGTCTATCAAAAAACTTCCAGAAGAATACCGGACACTTGCACTAAACAAAAAAGGATTCCGGTGCCTCTCAGACCATAAAGCGGTCGATCTGAACAGCCTGACAGACGATGATAAAGAGGAACTTTTTTATAAAGAAGAACCTTACAGTTCCAAAAAGATGGAACAGCGTCTGTTGATTACTTACTCACCAAAATACGCTGCTTATCAAAAAGAGATTCGAGAGAAACAGATTGAACGAGCAAAAGCAATGCTTTCAAATGGCAGGCATAAGAAAAACCGGAAAAATCCGAATGACCCAGCAAGATTTATTGATAAAACAGCTGTTACAAAAGATGGAGAAATGGCCGATATCCTATATTTTCTGGATGAAAAAAAGATTGCACAGGAAGCACAGTACGATGGCCTCTATGCTGTATGTACGGATCTTTTTGACGATGAGCCGGAAGATATTTTAAAAGTCAGTGAAAGCCGTTGGCAGATTGAAGCATGCTTTCGGATCATGAAAACGGATTTTTCTGCCCGTCCGGTTTTTGTCCAGCGAAACGACCGGATCCGAGCACATTTCCTGGTCTGTTTTCTAGCGCTGCTCATTTATCGTCTGCTCGAAAAAAAGCTCAAGCGGAAATATACCTGTGAAGAGTTAATGTCGACATTAAGAGACTATGAATTTGCAGATGTGCAGGGGCAGGGATTCATACCGATTTATGAATCTACTAAACTGACGGATGCATTACATGAAGTAGCCGGATTCGAAACGGATTATGAATTTCTTACCAAAAGGAAAATGAAAGAAATCCAAAAACTTAGTAAACAATCTCGAGAAAAATCATAAAAGTCTATCATCCATATCTGATTCGGAAAAAAGACTATATAGTAAAACGAAAAGGCACCGCTGAAAAACCCAGGTAGAATAAGGCTTTCAGCGGTGTTTTGATAAATTTGACTGTCAAAGATGGGATTATAGCATGAAAAACAATCACTGTCCAGACAAGGGCAAGTCTTGCATAAGGTCCGCGGATGAATTATAATAAAACCTCAGAACGACAAAAAATATGTGAGGACTATCAATGGATATTATTAAAGCACTGGCAGAAGAACTGAATATTGGACGCCACCAGGCAGAGGCAGCTGTAAAGCTCATTGACGAAGGCAATACCATTCCGTTCATTGCCAGATACCGTAAAGAAGCAACCGGTTCATTAAATGATGAAGTTTTAAGAAATTTAGATGAACGTTTAAAATATTTAAGAAACCTGGAAGACAGGAAAGAGCAGGTCATCAGTGCTATTTCTGACCAGGGAAAAATGACAGCAGAACTGGAAAAACAGATCCGTGAAGCGGCAACTTTAGTGGCAGTAGAAGACTTATATCGTCCATACAAGCCAAAACGCCGTACCAGGGCTATGATCGCCCGTGAAAAGGGCTTAGAGCCTTTGGCAAATGTGATCCTTTTACAGAATTTAAAAGAACCTGTGGAAAAAGCGGCAGAGGCCTATATTTCTGTTGAAAAAGGCGTAGAAAGTGTTCAGGATGCCATTAACGGTGCCATGGACATTCTTGCAGAAGGCATTTCTGACGATGCAAAATACCGCACCTATATCAGAAACATTACCATGAACAAGGGACTTCTCCAGTCAACTGCAAAGGATGGGGAAAAGCAGTCTGTTTATGAGACATACTATAATTACGAAGAACCGGTGAAAAAAGCAGCCGGACACCGCATCCTTGCATTAAACAGAGGAGAAGATGAGAAGATCCTTACTGTAAAGGTGGCAGCGCCAACAGAGCAGATCTTAGGATACCTGGAAAAACAGGTGATCACAAAGGAAAATCCATATACCACACCTGTATTAAAGGCAGTGATCCAGGACAGCTACAGCCGTCTTATTGCTCCTTCTGTAGATCGTGAGATCCGCAGTGAACTGACTGATAAGGCACAGGAAGGTGCTATCCGTGTATTTGGAAAGAACTTAGAGCAGCTTCTTATGCAGCCTCCAATTGCTGGTAAAGTAGTATTAGGCTGGGACCCGGCATTCCGTACCGGCTGTAAGCTGGCTGTAGTGGACAGTACCGGCAAAGTATTAGATACTGTAGTTATTTTCCCAACTGCCCCACAGAACAAGGTGGCAGAGTCCAAGAAAATATTAAAAGACCTGATCCATAAATATGGCATTTCCCTGATCTCTGTGGGAAACGGAACTGCTTCCAGAGAGTCTGAACAGATCATCGTAGAGCTGTTAAAGGAATTAAAAGAGCAGGTACAGTATGTGATCGTAAATGAGGCCGGTGCTTCTGTTTATTCTGCAAGCAAGCTGGCAACAGAAGAATTCCCGAAGTTCGATGTAGGACAGAGAAGCGCAGTTTCTATTGCAAGAAGACTTCAGGACCCACTGGCTGAACTGGTAAAGATCGATCCAAAATCCATTGGTGTAGGCCAGTATCAGCATGATATGAACCAGAAGAACCTGGGAGAAGCATTGGGCGGCGTTGTAGAAGACTGTGTAAATAAAGTAGGCGTTGATTTAAATACAGCATCTGCTTCCCTGTTAGAATATGTTTCCGGTATCAACAAGACTCTTGCAAAGAACATTGTGGCATACAGAGAGGAAAATGGTGCTTTTAAGAACCGTAAGCAGCTGTTAAAGGTAGCAAAACTGGGTCCAAAGGCATTTGAACAGTGTGCCGGATTTATGAGGATCACAGGAGGCGATAACCCATTAGACGGTACCAGCGTTCATCCGGAAAGCTATGAGGCAGCAGGAAAGCTGTTGGAGAAATTGGGATACACAGAAGATCAGCTGTCCCATGGCGGTTTAAATGGTATCAGCAAAAAGATTGGTGATTATAAGAAAATGGCCCAGGAAATGGGCGTAGGTGAGATCACACTTCGTGATATTACCGCTGAACTGGAAAAACCGGCCAGAGACCCGCGAGATGAGATGCCGCGTCCTGTTTTAAGAAGTGACATTATGGAAATGAAAGACTTAAAGCCGGGAATGGTATTAAAGGGAACCGTGCGAAATGTCATTGACTTTGGTGCGTTTGTGGATATCGGCGTTCATCAGGACGGCCTGGTACACATTTCCCAGATGACAGACCGTTATATTAAGCATCCATTAGAGGCAGTAAGCGTAGGCGACGTGGTAGATGTGAAGATCTTAAGCGTAGATATGGACAAGAAGAGGATCGCTCTTACAATGAAGGGAGTAAAGGATGGTAATTGATACTTGGGGTCCGGAGGAAACAAGGGCTTTTGGAAAGAAAATGGGACAGGAAGCAAGACCGGGACAGGTGATCTGCTTAAACGGTGACCTGGGAGTGGGAAAGACTATCTTCACTCAGGGATTTGCAGAGGGACTGGGGATCGATGAGCCGGTAAACAGCCCGACATTTACCATTGTCCAGCAGTATGATACAGGAAGACTGCCGCTTTATCATTTTGACGTATACCGTATCGGTGATATCAGCGAAATGGACGAGATCGGATACGAAGACTGTTTCTACGGAGACGGCGTTTCTCTCATCGAATGGTCCCAGCTGATTGAGGAGATCCTTCCGGAACATGTGACAGAGATCACCATTGAAAAAGACCTGGAAAAAGGATTTGACTACAGAAAGATACGGGTGGAGGAAAAATAATGAAAGTTCTTGGTATTGAAAGTTCATCTTTAGTAGCCAGTGTGGCACTTGTAACAGATGACATTCTCACAGCAGAATATACAGTAAACTTTAAAAAGACCCATTCCCAGACACTCCTTCCCATGTTAGATGAGATCGTAAAAATGCTGGGACTGGACCTGGAGACTATTGATGCCATTGCAGCAGCAGGGGGCCCGGGCTCCTTTACCGGTCTTCGTATTGGCGCAGCTACTGCAAAAGGACTGGGACTGGCATTAAAGAAGTCTCTGATCCATGTACCTACAGTAGATGCTATTGCTTACAATATGTGGGGGGCATCCGGTCTTATCTGCCCTATTATGGACGCAAAAAGATGCCAGGTATATACAGGACTGTACCACATGGAAAATGGAATTGAGACGGTTATGGAGCAGTGCCCTATGGATATGGGAGAACTGATCGAACAGTTAAATAAACAGTCTGAGCGTGTGATCTTCTTGGGAGACGGCGTACCGGTATACAAGGCCATGATCGAAGAGAAAATGACAGTTCCTTATGTATTTGCACCTGCCCAGATGAACAGACAGCGTGCATCCTGCGTGGCAGCTCTTGGTATGAAAGCTCTGACAGAAGGCTATACAGGAGCAAAAGTCCAGCCTGCAGACGAATTTGTACCGGATTACCTGCGTAAATCCCAGGCAGAAAGACAGCGGGAGGCAGAGGCTTCACCAGACGGACAGGCAGGAAAACTTCCGGGAGATTATTGATCACTGTTTATTACAAGAATTGGGAGAAAGAGATAAATGTGTGTAAATGAGGCTGGATCGATCCGCCTGATGGAAGAAAAAGATGTAGAACAGGTGGAAGAGCTGGAAAAACAGTGCTTTTCTGTTCCCTGGTCTGAAAATATATTAAAAGACGGGCTCACCGGCAGGTTTGATACCTACCTGGTATGGGAAAAAGACGGGATCGTAGCAGGCTACTGTGCTTTAAGAGTTCTTGCAGATGAGGGAGAGATCCAGCGTATTGCGGTCCTTCCTTCCTGGCGCCGTCATGGAATAGCCAAAAGCCTGATGGAAGCCATGATACAGGTATCTAAAGAAAAAGGGGCTGTTCAGATGTCACTGGAAGTGCGGGAAAGCAATACAGACGCCAGAAAACTGTATGAAAATTATGGTTTTATCCAGGAAGCAGTCCGCAAAAATTACTATGAAAACCCGGTAGAAAATGCCTGCATCATGTGGAAACATGAGTTGTAAGAAACTACCAGTAAAAACAGGAATAAAATCCGTATATAATGGAGAGGGACGGGAGACGTTCCTCTCTTTCGTTTATGGTAAAGTCACGTTTCGGTGACAGGTCCGCTTACGAAAAGAGGCAGAGAAAGGCGAGGATACAAATATGAGAAAAATAGGACCAGACGGGCAGTTGGAAAGGATGATATGCAATGCCTGCGGTAAGAAACTGGCGGTCAGACAGGGGATCGTGTTAGAAGGAGCTATAAGCATTGACCACACATGGGATTATTTCTCGGAAAAAGACGGGCAGGTGGATCATTTTGACCTGTGTGAAGAGTGCTATGATCAGCTGACAGCCACTTTTAAAATACCGGTAGAAACAGAAGAACAGACAGAGTATTTATAGCCATTCTACAAGGACAGGCTCAATTTTCCTCAGCACTTGATTATTAAGCTGCAAATGTGATATGATTTGGAAAGTTAAATGTATGATGTTCCTGCATAGAACATGCAACGGGAACATAATGAAAGAAAATGAGGAAAAAATATGTTAGATATATGTTTACTTGGAACAGGCGGTATGATGCCTCTTCCTTACCGGTGGCTTACATCCATGATGGCTAGGTGCGCAGGCAGCAATCTTCTCATTGACTGTGGAGAAGGCACCCAGATCGCGTTAAAAGAAAAAGGATGGAGCCCGAAGCCGATTGATGTGATCTGCTTTACCCATTACCACGCAGACCATATCAGCGGCCTTCCAGGGCTTCTTCTGACTATGGGAAATGCAGAGCGCACAGAACCGCTGACACTGATTGGACCAAAGGGATTAGAGCGTGTGGTAAATGCTTTATGCATGATCGCTCCGGAACTTCCATTTGACCTTAAATTTATTGAACTGACAGAACAGGAAGAAAGCTTACAGATCGGTCCTTACATGATCGATGCGTACCGTGTGAACCATAAGGTGATCTGCTATGGATATTCGATCCGTATTCCAAGAAAAGGCCGGTTTGATGTAGACCGTGCAAGAGAGCAGATGATCCCTCAGAAATTCTGGAGCCGTCTCCAGAAAGGGGAGATCATCGAAGAAGATGGACGGACATTTACTCCGGATATGGTACTGGGAGCAGACAGAAGAGGCTTAAAAGTTACTTACTGTACAGATACACGCCCAGTTCCGGTGATCGCACAGTATGCAAAAGACGCAGATCTTTTTATCTGTGAAGGCATGTACGGTGAAAAGGAAAAGGCAGCAAAAGCAAGGGAATATAAGCATATGACCTTTTATGAGGCTGCAAACCTGGCAAAAGAGGCTCAGCCTGCACAGATGTGGCTGACTCATTACAGCCCGTCTCTTACAAGACCGGAAGAATATATGGAGGAAGTAAAACAGATCTTTCCAAGGGCAAAGGCTGCCAGAGATGGCTGGACTGTGGAACTGGAGTTTGACGAGGAGTAACAGGTGCCCGGAGAGGACATATTCCAAGAGCACATATAAAGGATAAGGTGGAAATATGAATACAACTGCATCAGAAGATGTTTTAATACTGGCAATTGAAAGCTCCTGTGATGAAACAGCAGCTTCCGTTGTGAAAAATGGACGTACAGTACTGTCAAATGTGATCTCATCCCAGATCGCGACCCATACGGTATATGGAGGCGTAGTGCCGGAGATCGCTTCCAGAGAGCATATAAAGGCGATCAACTATGTAATAGAGAGGGCGCTGACAGAGGCAAATGTGACTCTTGAGGACATTACAGCTATCGGTGTTACCTATGGACCGGGATTGGTAGGCGCATTATTAGTAGGCGTGGCAGAGGCAAAGGCCATTGCTTATGCTGCCCATAAGCCATTGATCGGCGTTCATCATATTGAGGGCCATGTATCTGCCAATTTTATTGAAAATCCGGATCTGGAGCCGCCTTTTGTGTGCCTGATCGTATCTGGTGGACATACCCATCTTGTGATCGTAAAAGATTACGGAGAGTTTGAGATTATTGGAAGGACCAGGGATGATGCTGCAGGTGAAGCTTTTGATAAAGTAGCAAGAGCAGTAGGCTTAGGCTATCCAGGTGGTCCAAAGGTAGATAAGGCAGCAAAAGAGGGAAATCCACATGCTATGGAATTTCCGCGGGCAAAAGTAGCAGACTCTCCTTATGATTTCAGTTTCAGCGGCTTAAAATCTGCAGTGCTGAACTATATTAACCATGCAAAAATGACAGGGGAAGAGATCTATGTGCCGGATCTGGTAGCCTCTTTCCAGAATGCAGTGGTAGATGTCCTTGTAAGCAGGGCTATTACTGCAGCTAAAGAATATGGCTATAAGAAGCTGGCTATTGCAGGCGGAGTGGCTTCCAACAGCGCTCTTCGTGCAGCTATGAAAGAAGCCTGCGATAAGAACGGTATTACATTTTATCATCCATCTCCTATTTTTTGTACCGATAATGCAGCCATGATCGGTGCAGCGGCTTACTATGAGTATAAAAAGGGAAATCGCTCCGGATGGGACTTAAATGCAGTTCCAAATTTAAAATTAGGGGAAAGATAACAGGGAAACAGGGGTAAGAAGGAATGAAAGAACATTGCACAGCGGTCGTCCTTGCAGCAGGCAGAGGCACCCGTATGGGAACACAGACAGCAAAACAGTATCTGGAATTACAGGGTAAGCCTATTCTTGTATATGCACTGGAAGTCTTTGAACAGTCAGCGGTAGTGGATGATATCCTGCTTATGACAGATAAAGACCACGTAGAGTACTGTAAAAAAGAGATCTGTGAGAAATATGGTATAAAGAAAGTGTCAGCTGTAGCTCCAGGCGGAAAAGAACGCTATGAGAGTGTATGGAAGGCGCTGTGCATTTTAAAAGAACGGGGACAGTCTGGCTTTGTGATGATCCATGACGGTGCAAGACCTTTTATTACAGATGAGATCCTGAAACGGGTATACGAGCAGGTGCAGGTACAAAAAGCCTGTGTTGTTGGTATGCCGGTAAAAGATACCATAAAGCTTATCAACAAAGAAAAGCAGATCAAAGAAAGCCCGGACCGCTCTCTTGTATGGCAGGCCCAGACTCCCCAGGCTTTTGAGCTGTCTCTTATTGTAGAGGCCTTTGAACGTCAGCTGAAGGAGGATTGCAGCCATATCACAGATGATGCCATGGTAGTTGAAAAACAGATGGGGGTTCCTGTTTATATGGTAGAGGGAAGCTATAATAATATAAAGATAACCACACCGGAAGATCTGGTCATTGCTAGGGCATTTTTGAATGTTTAGAAGGGTCTGAAAAAGAACCTGAAAAAGTTTTTGAAAAAATATAAAAAAAGTGTTGACATATACTTCCAGCCATGATATTATAACTGAGCTGCTGATGAACAGCAACAAAGTAAGAAAAAACAAGAAAAAATAAATTAAAAAAACTCTTGACAAAACGTTTCTTATCTTGTATAATCGAAAAGCACGTTTGGAGAGATATCGAAGCGGTCATAACGAGGCGGTCTTGAAAACCGTTTGTCCG
>ERZ773186.3421-NODE-3421-length-10563-cov-146.695280_pt1 | contig 10563 bp, 4 predicted proteins | sample MGYA00581000_ERZ773186 | MGnify/ENA primary metagenome ERZ773186 (study PRJEB29015, sample SAMEA2737752) | human gut metagenome | biome: human gut; feature: human-associated habitat; material: faeces | place: China | collected 2012 ... | reverse complement strand
TTAAATATTTTAAGAGTCGTAGATACTCTATTATTCACGCTGCAAAATTAAAGCGAAAGTTCTGTTAATTTATATTTAAAAATTGACGCTTATCCGTAGCCATTAACTTTATTTCGCTGACAATACATTAAAAGGTTATAATGTTTTTAAGATAAATTATATTTTAGAAGTTTACGCTTATCCATAGCCATTAACTTTATTTCGCTGATAAAATTTTAACGGCTTATACATCAAGGATACCGATTAAACTAAGTTTCTAGGAGTTTCTGCAGAAAGAAATCATAAAAAAAATGAGGACTCTCTAAAAAAAAATACCCATTTCGGAATCGCAAACAAACGCTAAAATATGTAAAAACGGGCTAGATTCTTAAAATATGTTTATAACACACAAAAAACACCCTTCACCACCCTTCACCCGTAACTATTTGACACTCAAAATGTTAAATAAAAAGGTGAAGGGTGAAGGTTTGAAAACTCTATTTTATATATGTACGCGTGGGTAAAGGAAAAAAGGGTAAAATCAAAAAAGTACCCTAGGGTCAAAAATCGGGAAAACCCTAAAAAAAGAATATAATATAAGATTTAAAATATACCCTTCACCCTTCACCTCGTTTCCACAACCCAGCTTCCATATCTTCATCATCGGATTACCTACATTTGTCTTCTGGGTTTATCCTTCGGAGATATTCTGCTATCCTTCGGAGATATTTTCTTATCCTTCGGAGATATTCTGCTATCTTTCGGAGTTATGTTCTTATCTTTCGGAGATATTCTTCCGAATGATTCCATGATATTTTTCGCACTTTATTTCCCGAATCCACGCAAATCGCACAAATCGCATAGGTAGAAAACGGAAAAGACGTATCTTTGCACTCGAAATAAAGCTAATGGCAAAATGTGAAAATTCGTAAAATTGGGGGGGGGTAAAAATGGGTAGATTTATAAATTTATAGTTAACAAACCTTAAATAAAGGCAGTTTTTTCTGATTTTGAAAGTCCTTTTGCTCATTTTTCGCTATATTTGTGGCAGAAAGTATAATTAGATTAATAACAAAAAATAGAAATAGTAAACAACAAAATAGACACTTTTCTATCAACAAAACAATACACAAGCAAATGAATACAGACAAAGGAAAGCGCATGTTGCTCCTTCTTGTTTCAGCATTATTCATTACTTCAGCATCAGCACAAGACTGGCGCTTGAAAACGAACTTAGCATACTGGGCTACCACAACGCCAAACATCGGAGTGGAAAAGAGGTTATCAGACCACTGGTCGCTAGATTTATCCACAGGTTGGAACCCATTTACTTTTCGCAAGAACAAGAAACTGAAGCACATTGCCGTACAAACAGAGATGCGATATTGGCTCGACAGCCCATTCCTGGGGCACTTCTTTGGAGCCAATTTACTCTACTCACATTACAATGCGGGTGGTGTACACCTCCCATTGGGGCTTTTCCCGAAACTCAAGAAGCATAGGTTCCAAGGTGACTTGGGAGCCCTAGGCGTAGTATATGGTTACGACTGGACGCTCGACAAGGAAAACCGTTGGAATCTGGAAGCGGCTATAGGTTTGGGAGTGGGAATCACACGCTATACCCAATACAACTGTTATGGGAGATGCGCCACCGCCATTGAGAAGAAGACGAAAACATTCATAATGCCGACCAAGGTTGCAGTCTCGCTGGTTTATAACATCGGGCAGACAGAGAAAAACAAATAAAAACAAATAAAAGATAAGACTATGAAGAAGTTCAGATTTTTCAGTTTTGCAAGTGCGATGCTTCTTGCAAGTGCAGCAGGAATGACTTCCTGCTCTTCAGATTCTATCGAGCCAACAGGTGGCTCTGGTGTGGCAGGACAGGTTGTAAAGACCCAGTTCGCCATAAACATTCCTTATGGCGGTAACTCTTCGACAAACCAGGCGAAGAAGGTGACACGTATGACTGATGAAATGACTCAGCAAAGTGGCAAGCCTTTCCGTGGCATTTCAGACATCGTTTTGCTGACTTTCAACGGTAATCCTTCAACAGCCGGAAACACAAAGGCTACAAAAATCATCGAAATCGGTACAGACGCCAATGCATATGCTCAGGATGAATATCGCAAGCTTTATCGTGACATTGAGATTCCTGTAGGAACTAACCACATGCTTTTCTATGGTAGAGCTACCAGGAAGAGTGGAGACACAGACTTCCAGGCAGGTAAGATTAAAGATGTAGGAACAAAAACAACCGAGAAAGTTCTTGCAAACATATCTCATGAGTTAACTCCTATCAATAGCACAGCAAACTTTACAACAGATACTGAAGCTGCTAAAATCATCAATGCATTGAATGATATTGCCAAAGCTAAGGTTACAGATGGAAAAGATTATACCTGGGCAACAATTGGTAACGAAACAACCCTCCCAACTTGGTTAACAGAAAACGAGAAGAAATTTTTAGCTGCGCGTTACAACGAGTTCACAAAACTAAAAGCAGGCTCGAAAACATCTGTCGTTGAATTTATCAAAAACCTCAAAACTGCATTGGTGGGTGAGACTGGAGAACCAACCATCCCTGCAGAAAGAAAATTAACTAATGAGATTTACGATAAATGCGTTGCTGCTTTAGGAGCTATCGAAAGTATCAACTTCCCTGGAAAGTTCAACCTGCCTGATGGTGTTGCTTCCTTAAGTTGGATTGCAGGAGAGAGCAAATTTGCTTACAACGCTCCAGAAAACGTAACCATCGGTACAGGAAACTTCATCAATTACCAAAAGATTTGCTATCCAGCAGAACTGTCGTATTTTGTAAATACAACAACTATGGTTTCTGACAAAGACATGTCTAATCTTAACGATTTCCCTGCATACAATGATTGGACAAACCCAACTGGTGCAAACTGGACAGGCAAAAACTTCGACGAAAAAGCTGTTGAAAATTCAACAAAAACTGTAGGTTTGAAAGCCCCAGTTCAGTACAGCGTGGCTGTGTTGAAATCAACAGTAAGATGTAATGCTGCTACTCTTGAAGATAACGCTAAGGAAGCTGGAAGTTTCGATAAAAACCAGCAGATTTCGGTTCCTACAGATGGTTTTAAAGTAACAGGCATCTTGATTGGCGGTCAGCCAGCTTCGGTAGATTGGAAGTATGAGCCAGCATCTACAGGGTCATTCGCTAACACCATCTATGACAAGGAGATGAATGGTTCTATGGTTGCCAAACACGAGGCTTCTGCATCAAACGCAAACTATACGCTTGTCTTTGACAATAAGAAGTCTGATGCACAAAGCCCAGTATATGTAACACTCGAGTTAGAGAACAACTCAGACAAGGCCTTCTACGGAAAAGATGGTATCATCCAGAAGAATACGAAGTTCTATCTTGTAGGTCAGTTAAACCCAAACAAGACCGGACTTACAAATCCTAATAGTGTGAACCGCGTATTCGTTCAGGACTATGTTACAACAGCCAACTTTAACATCACAGATTTAAAGAGCGCATACAACTGTATTCCTGATCTCAGAACATCAGGCATCAACGTAGGCCTTGCTGTAGATCTTGACTGGAAGTCTGGTATTACATTTGATGTAGATATTTAATCATTCAACCTTACTGAGCTTTCGCAAGTTACGAAAGTTCAGTAAGGTAGATTTCGCTGTTTATAATCCTAATAGAGGACGGAAAATGAGAAAGAAAAAATCATATAGAATATTTCTGATAGCTCTGATGACTTTGAGCATCGCTTACGGATTGTCTTCATGCATCAATGAAGACATGAGCAAGTGTGGCAAAGACTATAAGATCAAGTATAATCTGAGGCTCAACACACAGATTCATACCCTCATCGACTTAGACCTCAATACCACCGAGGAGCGACACATCGCCAACCGGCTGAAACAGGAACTAGGCACAGTCTTCACCGACCATGCCCTAGACAACGATTTGTCTTTCTTTATCGGAAATGATCTCTACCGTCACGAAGCTAACATCATGAATGCCAATTCGGTATCCTACACCATCTATCTGCCGCGAAACGACTACCAGAACCTTTCGCTCGCCAACACCGGAAGCGCCAGGAACGTGAAGATTATCGGTGCAAATGCCTGCAAGGCTCTCGCCCTGGAACAGGAGCAGAAGGATACCATCGACAGTCACAATATCGGTCTGTTCACTTCCCGACTCACCATCAACGAGGCCGATTTCGAACACGACCTGCAGACCACCCTCTATATGGCAAACTGTGCCGCAGCGGTAGTCATCAACCAGCAAGAAGTGAAACCTGCCGAGCTTTGGGGATTCGTAGAAGGAATGGCAACCCACTTTCTCGTAAACGACAGTATTTTCTCAACATCCCGAAACACCATCGTGAGAGCCAAGCGAATCAACGAAGCCTCAACAGCCTCAGACCAGACTCACGATGCGCTCTATGCCGTATGTTTCCCATCCAGCAAGGCAGAGTGGCGCTACCACATCATCGCCAAGGTAAACGGCAAATATACAGAAACCATTCTCACGCTGAACGAACCGCTGAAAGCCGGAAGGCTGAAACTGATTAAGGCAAAACTCAAAGCCGACGGTTCGCTGGTTGTTACCAATGCATCCGTAGGAGTAAGCGTGAAACTCGACTGGAAACCAGGAGGAAGCCACGATGTGGATATTTAAGTAAAAAAAGAATTAATACATGAATCATATTACGAAATACATATTTGCGATACTATCGCTTATCATGCTGGCAGGATGCAGCGAAAGCGAAAAGAACGAGGTAAGACCAATGGATACGTTGGCACCCATCTCGCTCACCCTATCTGTGCCTGACGATAAGACAGAAACACGCATCGGAGATCCGGGAGAAGACACCAACGACATGGTGGACTGGGACCGGCTCACCGTCATCGTTGCCTATAAGAAAAAGACGCAAGGCGACGAAATACACGATGCAGCCCCCCAGAAAATGGTATATTACGATACCTATACCAAGGAAGAATTCGACAGAAAAGCCCTCGTCACCCATGCCACCTCAACCCTATCAGGACCTGATGCCAACGGCTTTCGCACCTATACGATGTATCTGCCGTTAGGCACCTGTTGCGTTTATGGGGTTACCTACAGTAACGGAGAAGGGCTGAATCTGGAGGAGATGTTAAACCAAATAGAACATAACGGGCAAGACCATAACTCAGATATCTATAACTTACAGATTACCAACGACTATGCCCATAAAAGCGGAGCCATAGACGTAGCCAAGTTTATCAGCGTAGCCACGGGCTATGCACTCAAGCTGGACCCAGAGACGCAAATTCTCACCAATGACAGAGAAATAAAAGTAGAACAGAACATCAATGCCAATGCCAATATCAACACCAAACAGTACTGGCGCATGGTTCTGGGCAGACTGGCTGCCAAGATTGACATCCAATGGGATGCCAAGGGAGCCTATGAGAAAGATGAAGATGGTAAGCAAAAATTCACCGATGTGAAAGTACAAGGTTTTACTTATCACGGCGAACCAGAAGGAACAACGAAATCAGATGCAGGATACGGAAGACTCTTCCCTACCCTTTATGCTGTTTCAGCAGAAACACCAAAAACATCCGTAGGCGGACAGAAAACATTTATCAACACCTCGGAAATCAGCAAGCGAAACGGAAGAGTTTACCATTATACCTTCCCTGATGGCACTGCGAAGCCACGCATCACCTTCGATATCAAGACGAAAAAAGATGGCGCAACAGAGGAAAAATCCGACAAAGTAACTTTCGACTTCAAGAACCGGACAGAAAGTTTCAATCCTGCCCAATGGTACAAGATCAACGTAACCATCAAGGGAACCAAAATCGGTAATGCGAGCAACATCATCATCGACAAATTCTAACATAATAAGAGAATATTCATCATGAGAAAACTCTATCCAACATACTGCAGACTTATCGCGACCCTCCTGTTGCTGGGTTGCTCCATCGCCTTGTCAGCACAAGGCAAGACCTATCATGTGAAAGCAGATTCCGAGATAACGACCTCCGGCAACGACGGCTTATCATGGGAGAATGCTATCACCCTGACAGAAGCGCTGCGCCAAGCCAAGGCAGGCGATGAAATCTGGGTGAAAGGCTATGAGGATATTACCGGCCACATCTACAAGGCACCGAAGGGAGGCTTCGTTCTCCCTTCGGGCGTTGCCATGTATGGAGGTTTTGCAGGAGACGAGACCATCAAGAACGATCTCCCTACGGGCAGACATAAATATCAGATGAAGTATCAGACGGCTCTGGTGGGCGATATCAACACCAACGACAAGGCGAGTCAGCAGCTGATTATCTATCCAGAGAACACCACCCGCACCGACAATGCCACCCATGTGCTGACCCTCCAGATGGGCGTAACACAGGACAACACCAACGACGGCAACAAGCCAACCATTGTTTCCGGTTTCCTCATCGCAGCAGGTAATGCCAGTGGAGAGAACACCTCTGCAAATGGCAGAGGCGGCGGCATCTACGTGATAAACAACAGCAACGACAACAATGCCGGCAGCCGTTACTTCCGTATCTCGCAATGTAACTTTGCGAACAACTACGGCATGCGCGGCGGTGCCATCTATGTAGATAATTCCTGTACCAACCAGCAGTCAGCCATCAGCTACTGCAGCTTTTTTAATAATGTGGCAGGCAAGCGAGGCTCCAGCGAAAACGAAGGTGGCGGTATGTGGATAGACGGAACTGCCACCGTCTACAACTGCAACATCAACAATAACACAAACGGCGGTATCCGACTTTCGAACACATCGAAAATCGTCAACTGTTCTGTAATTGCCAACACCGTATCAGCCGCAGACCTGACCACAGACGGGGCTTCAAACAGCAATGGCGGCGGAGCGGTTTACAACACCGTGCTCTGGCATTCCACTGCACTCAGCAAGCAAGACAGCCGTCCTGCCTTCTATTCCTGTGCTTTCCCGGAAGTAGAAGTAACCCATACCGATACCAATACCGACGCTAACGGGAACGTAAGGATCAGCAACGAGAACCACGGCATAGAGCCAGCCCCTTGGTTCAAGCAGAGTGCCGTAACCCAGGGATACGACTTCTCGTTCAGCAGTAACCTGAAGCAATTATACAGCACCGCCTTCACTTTCGAGGAAACCTCTGCCCTTTTGAACAAGGGAAAACTGGAATACTACACCAACCTCGTAGTTAATGCAAACCTGGAAACAACTTCTACCGACATCATGGGCAGAACACGCTACCAGACAAGCACCATCGACATCGGAGCCTACGAGTATGCCCGCATGAAGGCAGGACGCATCAGATACGTGAAGCCCCAGAAAGAGGGAAAGGGCGACGGATCAACATGGAATGATGCCACGGACGATATCCAGTGGGCCATCAACGATTTGGCAGAAAAGGCACCAGGCGAGAAAGGCGAAGTCTGGGTAGCAGCCGGAACCTATGTAGTAAAAGACCGCATCTTTAACGATGCATCAGCCCCGGTATCCCTACTGATGAAGAATGGCATCAGCGTTTATGGTGCGTTTAAGGGAACCGAAAAAAGACGTTCCGAGCGCATCGAGGATTCCAGGGATTTAAAGCCATGGGGCTGGAAACAAGAATCCATCATCAGGGGTGCGGAATTCAAGGGAAGCGACGATGCCAACTGGAGTAATAATGACGAAGCCTGGAACATACAGAACAGCGGTTCCTACCATGTGGTATGGTTTGCTCCCCTGCCTGGAGGAAATGCCTTTACCGACGAAGTATATCTTGAAGGCTTCACCATTGAGGGAGGTAAATTTCAAGATACGAACAAAGCCGAATACGCCCCAGACTGTGGTGCTGGCGTTTATATCAACGACCCATCAGCCCGAATGCGTTACTGTACCGTGAGATTCTGCAACCCGGGCATGAAAGAAAGCGGAACCATCAAGCCACGTGGCGGCGGCATCTACTGCAAAAACGGACAAACGGAAGGTAACCTGGTATACGACTGCTCGGCTTATCAGGGCGGAGGTATCTATATAGACGAAGCCGGCTTCATCACCCGAAGCATGGTAACCAACTGTTCTGCCTATCAGGGAGCGGGTGTATATCTGAATGGTGACGCTAATAACTCAGAGAAAGCCTATTATCAGATTCTTGCCACCTCGGTAATCAGTAACAATACCAGTACCCGAAATGGTGCTGTGTATCTGGATGGTCACGGACTGGTGATTAACAACACCATCGTCAACAACTATACCAACAACACCTCGGATCCTGCTGACGAGCTGTCATCCAATACGGGTGGTGTGTATATCAAGAAAAAGGGTCTTCTTGCCAACAACGTCATCTGGAACAACTCGCTGCTCCGGCACAAGTCTGGCACCAGCAACTCAGCATCCATGGCACAGATTTATGCAGCCAACCCATCAGAAGAGACTGTACAGTTTTACAACAACGCCATCTCGGATGTAAATGCAGCCAAATGGACCAGCACCTATCAGAGCGGAACCATCTCCATCAACACGTATTACTCAGGCAAGGGATTCGTGATGGGCAATGAAGCACCTTACAACACGGTGGAAGCCTTCAACGAGAAACGTGGCGTTCTTACAGACATGAAGACGGTGAACTATTATTGGGAAACATTGAAAGGTACCCGACTGCGCAACGTGGGCATCAGCTATGCCCTCCTGCCATCTTCTTACCTGTATCAGCCAAAAATAGACCTGAGCGGAAAAGCTATCAGTTCGGTTCCATCAGCAGGAGCCTATATGGCTGACAACCACTACCTTGTATTTGAAAAGAATGTCAGCAAGAAACGCCTGCGCATCTACTTTGACCGTTCACGAGAACTGGTGGACGGAACAGGAGAGTCGTGGGAAAAGAGCTATACCTCATCATCTGTAGATGAAATTCTCGGTTATCTTGCCGACATCAAGGCTGGGGACAATATCAAGGTAGTTACCAAGGACAATACTACACCAGAGGATTTCACTATTAAGAAGAACAGCGGATGGGAGTTTGAAATCTGCGGTCGTGAGGGTATCTTCGAACCGAAGATTGCCTACACGTTCGAGGAAACAGACGCCAGGGCATGCACCTTTAACATTCAACCTTGCGTACTTCCTGTAACCGTATATGGTGGTTATCCGGAGTATTCAGAGAATCCGAATCCGAAAGATGAAGACCGTGACCCTATCAAATACCGCACCGAGCTGAACGGAAACCTGAACGGTTCAGAACTCAACGAGGGTCTCTACCATCTGGTCCGCATCGAAGCAGGTGCCAACATCACCATCGACGGCTATGCCTTTACCCATGCATACGCTGCCGGTACTGCCTACATGCCTTATGGTGGCGGTGTACTGATAGGAAGCATGGACCAGAGCAGTGAACCAACCACCGTGAAGCTGAAGAATTGCATCTTTGAGAACAATACAGCGACAGATGGCGGTGCTATCGCTACTATGCCGGATGCCGTGAATGTGAAATTGGAACTGGAAAACTGCGTCATCAATAACAATACGAGCAAGGATCCGCTTAATCCAAGTCCATCGGAGCTGCCTTCCATCATCTATCTGAACAAAAGCCAAGGCAGCAACAACTCTCTCACACTCAACCATGTAAGCATCATCAACAATGAGGGAGTAGCACCAGATTACGACCTTGTGAAGAGAACCTCGTATGCTGTAGGAAACAAACTGAACATCAACGGCACATGGGATGGTTCGGAATGCAAGAACAGCATGGATATCAACACTCTGGGAAAAGACGGAGCCCTGAACTTCAGCAACCCAACCAATGAAGTGGGTGCCAAGATGAGTGGCAACGTTTATTACGGAGGCTATTCATCCTTCCGCCCGCTGACCAGTTCTGCAGAGGCTGGTGCAATCATCAACAGTGCCCAAGAAAACAATGCAACCACAACAGCCAAGGACATCACCGGCGAAGACCGCAACCTAGGTGGTGTTCCCGACCTGGGTGCATACGAAGCTCTCCTGCCAAAAGCAGGAAAGATTATCTACGTGCGTTCGTACAACCAGAACTATGAAAGCAGCAGCGACGCCAATAATGACGACCAGGACGGCAATCCGAACTTCAATCTTCTGAAAGAATCTGAAGCCGAATATGATGGAAGCAGCTGGGACAAGGCTATCATCGGTAACGCTATGTGTGATAATAATAGGGCAAGAACGGGCAATGACTTCTATGTAACAGACAATGGAAGCTTGCTCAATACAACCATCGAAAACGAGGAGTATAGTCTGGCTAACGGCAAGTATCGTTCTGAAATAGATTCTTATGGCGATTTCTGGACAAACTCAGATAACCAAGCGCGAGCCTATTCCAACAATTGGGGAACCTATAACAAGATTGCCAACAATAGAAAGGAGCAATACATCAGCGGTTTGCAATATGCTGTAGAAAGAGCGGCAGAGTTGAATAAGAATAAAGACAAGAAAGACTGGGTAGTAGTTTGGGTAGGTGCAGGCATCTATACAGACTACAAAGGCTTTGTTGTCAGAGACAAGGTGGAGGTAATAGGTGGTTTCCCATACGAAGGCTATCCTGGAGAAGACGACCGTCATCCGCTGCTGT
>ERZ773186.3418-NODE-3418-length-10566-cov-8.181619_pt1 | contig 10566 bp, 8 predicted proteins | sample MGYA00581000_ERZ773186 | MGnify/ENA primary metagenome ERZ773186 (study PRJEB29015, sample SAMEA2737752) | human gut metagenome | biome: human gut; feature: human-associated habitat; material: faeces | place: China | collected 2012 ... | reverse complement strand
ATCCTGGAAAACGGGAAAGGTTCCGTTCAGGACGCTACTTGTGTATAAGAGTCAGTCGTTATAGTCATGAGCTGAATTTTAATACTCGCTATTACTATGATGGCAACCACCTGATAAAAATAAAAAGAGATGGCGCTAAGCTGGAAAGAACAGAATATTATCACTACGACCAGCAAGATCGCCTGATGGCGATCGACAGCAATCGCGAACAGAGTCAAATTTCGTGGGACGACCAAAATCGCTGGCGGGCAACAAAAGTGGTTTACGATGGAAATGATGCAACGTATGAAACCTCAACCTGTCAGAACTGGAATGCGCGGGGAGATTGTACGTGTATTGAAGTCGTCAATAACAACAAAGATAAACAGGAAAAAACCATTCGTGTTTTGACGTATCAGTATCGGTGATAAGTATGAAGAAATGCATTAACTTGATTTTTTATTAATGCATAATTTGTATCTCAGCAAAGCCAGATGAGAAAATATGGCCACCGCTCCTGAAAAATAACAAACTGAGCTAATCGCATGATAAATGGTATGTGAGCGGTGAGGCTGGAGGGGCGTACATAATTAAACCTGAATATTTATCAACATCACTGACAATCAACCGCATTTATATAAATGAGCAAAATCGTACTATCGATTACTAATGGTACTTAAACAGACTCGCACCATTTTTTCAGCAAGTTAATGTGTCTGCTATCGAGTGTAATATATTGAGGGTTGTTGATATGGACGAGTATTATATAAATATCACACCAGCTTCGTTATCTTTTAAAAAAGCCGATTTGTTTGGTTTAAACTATAAGAATGCCAGACTTGAAATTACACAGATATGCCCGTCGATCAAGTCAAATATCAAAATATCGTTTGACTGGATACATTCATTTCGTGTCACTGATGAGGGTGACCTGTTAGGAATGACAGGTAAGCACGGTATTAATCAAACGGGGATCTATCGGGTAGTCAATTCATCTTACCTGGCATGGTTTACTATGCAAAGTTGTGAAATTCATAAAAATAAAATGATCGAACATTATGTTATTGCCACGTCAAATGATGTTATTGATCTTTTATCAACAGTTTCTCCGCAAATAGTGTATGACTAAAAACAGTGTTTGGTTCGCGATGGAGTGACAGAAAAAGCATCATCTTCCTTTCAGAGCTCTCCGCTTCTCATTATTATCTCAGGCAGTATTCTTAAGGGAACGATAAGGAGGAACCATGAACATTACCCCGTTTCCGACGCTTTCGTCGGCAACCATAGACGCCATAAATGTTATCGGGCAATGGCTTGCGCAGAATGATTTCTCCAGTGAGGTACCGTATCAGGCCGATTGCGTGATACTTGCAGGCAATGCGGTTATTCCCACTATCGATGCCGCTTGTAAGATTGCAAGAGATCAGCAAATTCCTTTACTGATTAGCGGTGGTATCGGTCACTCGACAACCTTTTTGTATAGCGCCATCGCACAGCACCCGCACTACAACACTATCCGCACCACGGGCAGGGCAGAAGCTACCATCCTTGCTGATATCGCCCATCAGTTCTGGCATATTCCACATGAAAAAATCTGGATTGAAGACCAGTCAACAAACTGCGGTGAAAATGCACGCTTTAGCGTCGCGTTACTCAGTCAGGCCGCAGAGCGAATTCACACTGCTATTGTCGTGCAGGATCCCACCATGCAGCGGCGCACGATGGCGACGTTCCGCCGTATTACCGCAGATAATCCTGATGCGCCTCGTTGGTTAAGTTATCCGGGATTCGTACCACAGTTGGAAAATAACGCAGACAATGTCATTTTTGTTAATCAACCAGATGGATTATGGCCCGTTGAACGTTACTTATCATTACTCACTGGCGAGCTACCACGCTTACGTGATGATAGCGATGGCTACGGTCCCCGCGGGCGAGATTATATCGTTCACGTTGATTTTCCTGACGAAGTTACCCAGGCATGGCAAACACTGAAACACGATGCCGTGCTCATCGAGGCGATGGAAAGCCGTTCGCTACGTTAAAAATTGCCCGTTTGTGAATAACCGTTTGCAAACGGGCATTATTCTTTATTTTTACTTCTGCCTTTTATTCCTTTGATACTTGTTTTTATGAAGTCCTTCACATAATCGTCCTTCCACGATGCCGTCTGCACGATGATTGATGTTAATTAACAATATATTCACCAAATAAAAACATATTAATCACAGGAGCGCCCCATGTCAGTACCCGTTCAACATCCTATGTATATTGATGGACAGTTTGTTACCTGGCGTGGAGACGCATGGATTGATGTTGTGAACCCCGCGACAGAGACGGTCATTTCCCGCATTCCTGATGGTCAGGCCGGGGATGCCCGTAAGGCAATCGATGCTGCAGAACGTGCGCAGCCAGAATGGGAAGCATTACCCGCGATTGAGCGAGCCAACTGGTTACGGAAAATCTCTGCCGGGATCCGCGAACGGGCCAGTGAAATTAGCGCATTGATCGTCGAGGAAGGTGGCAAAATTCAACAGCTGGCTGAAGTCGAAGTCGCTTTTACTGCTGATTATATCGATTACATGGCGGAATGGGCTCGTCGCTACGAGGGCGAGATTATTCAAAGCGATCGCCCAGGGGAAAATATTCTTCTGTTTAAACGTGCGCTTGGCGTGACAACCGGTATTCTTCCGTGGAACTTCCCGTTTTTCCTCATTGCCCGCAAAATGGCTCCAGCCCTTCTCACGGGTAATACCATCGTCATCAAACCCAGTGAATTTACGCCAAACAATGCGATTGCCTTCGCCAAAATTGTCGATGAAATTGGCCTTCCACGCGGCGTATTTAACCTTGTGCTGGGGCGTGGAGAAACCGTTGGGCAAGAACTGGCGGGTAACCCGAAGGTTGCCATGGTCAGCATGACGGGCAGCGTCTCTGCGGGTGAGAAGATCATGGCGACTGCAGCGAAAAATATCACCAAAGTGTGTCTGGAGCTGGGCGGTAAAGCACCTGCTATTGTGATGGATGACGCCGATCTTGAACTTGCAGTTAAAGCCATTGTTGATTCACGCGTGATAAATACCGGACAGGTGTGCAACTGTACGGAACGTGTCTATGTGCAGAAAGGTATTTACGATCGCTTTGTTAATCGACTTGGCGAGGCAATGCAGGCTGTTCAATTTGGTAACCCCGCTGAACGCAACGACATTGCGATGGGGCCGCTGATTAACGCTGCGGCTCTGGAAAAGGTGAAGCAAAAAGTCGCACGGGCAGTAGAAGAGGGCGCGAGAATCGCGTTGGGTGGTAAGGCTGTAGAGGGGAAAGGATATTATTATCCGCCGACATTACTGCTGGATGTCCGCCAGGAAATGTCCATTATGCATGAAGAAACCTTTGGTCCAGTGCTGCCGGTTGTCGCTTTTGACACGCTGGAACACGCTATCTCCATGGCCAATGACAGCGATTATGGCCTGACGTCATCGATATATACCGAGAATCTTAACGTCGCGATGAAAGCCATCAAAGGGCTCAAGTTTGGTGAAACCTACATCAACCGAGAAAACTTCGAAGCTATGCAAGGTTTCCATGCGGGATGGCGTAAGTCGGGTATTGGCGGCGCAGATGGCAAACATGGTTTACATGAGTATCTGCAGACTCAGGTGGTCTATTTACAGTCGTAATGTATGAAAGAGGCGGAGGTTTTTCCTCCGCCTGTGCTGGTCAGAGTTTGGCGAATTTTTCCAGGGTACGAATGAGTTGAGTGACAAAACCATACTCGTTATCGTACCAGGCGACAGTCTTCACTAGTTGTAAATCGCCCACTGCGGTGATTTCTGTTTGGGTCGCATCAAACACCGAACCAAAATGGCTACCAATGATATCGGAAGAGACTATTTCTTCGTCGGTATAACCGAACGATTCGTTATTGGTCGTTGCTTTTTTAAGTGCGTTATTCACCTCTTCGGCAGTGACTTTTTTTCCGAGAACAGACACCAGTTCGGTGACTGAACCCGTTTTCACCGGCACGCGTTGCGCATGGCCTTTCAGTTTGCCACTCAGTTCCGGGATCACCAGACCAATAGCTTTTGCCGCGCCCGTTGTGTGGGGAATGATATTTTCCGCCGCCGCACGCGAAGCGCGTAAATCTTTACCGCGTGGGCCATCCACCAATGACTGGGTGCCGGTATAGGCATGAATCGTCGTCATCGTACCGACTTCTATCCCGAAACTGTCATGTAAGGCTTTGGCCATTGGCGCAAGACAGTTAGTGGTACATGACGCCACAGAAACAATAGTGTCGTTGCCATCCAGAGTATTGTCATTGACGTTATAAACGATGGTTTTCATTTCTCCAGCAGGGGCGGAAATTAGCACCTTTTTCGCACCTGCATCCAGATGTGCTTGTGATTTCTCGGCGGAAGTATAAAAACCGGTACATTCGATAATGATTTCAGCACCTTTCGCTTTCCACGGGATATTTCTGGCCTCTTTTTCTGCGTAAACCGCGATACTTTTCCCATCAACGATAAGAGAATCTTCCGTAAAATCAACGCTCCAGGGGAATGGACCGTAGTTTGAATCATGTTTCAGCAGGTATGCGAGGATCTTTGGGGAAGTGAGATCATTAATAGCGACAACGTCTATATTGCTTTTGACCTCCAGTAACCGACGTAACACCAATCGACCGATACGACCAAAACCGTTAATACCAACTTTATTCATGGTTTTCTCCTGTCAGGAACGTTCGAATGAAAATTGATCCTTTCCAGGCTTAGACCAGAATGGCGGGATGGGCAATCTGCATTCTGACAGTGAAACGTAACGTACTGAAAAGGAGAAAACAATTTTTTAATGAAATTTTAAGGAAAGCTCGTTATGTTAACGGGAGATTATTTTAAAGCAGGAAATGTTATGGAAAATAAATATTCAAGGTTACAAATTGGCATTCACTGGCTGGTCTTTTTGCTGGTTATCGCAGCTTATTGCGCAATGGAGTTTCGTGGCTTTTTCCCACGTAGTGATCGACCACTGATCAATATGATTCACGTTTCTTGTGGCATCTCAATTCTTGTGCTGATGGTGGTTCGTCTGTTACTCAGACTGAAATACCCAACGCCGCCTATTGTACCGAAACCCAGGCCCATGATGACAGGACTGGCTCATTTGGGACATTTGGTTATCTATCTCCTGTTTATTGTGTTGCCAGTGATTGGTTTGATGATGATGTATAACCGGGGTAATCCGTGGTTTGCGTTTGGCGTGACAATGCCTTACGCGTCAGAGGCCAATTTTGACCTGGTGGATAGATTAAAGTGGTGGCATGAAACGTTGGCGAATCTGGGATATTTCGTTATCGGGCTTCATGCGGCTGCCGCTCTGGCACACCACTATTTGTGGAAAGACAACACGCTTTTGCGCATGATGCCGCGTAAGCGCTCGTGAGGTAATAGAAGAAAGCGCCTGTACTAAACCAGACCCGTGGTACAGGCGAAGAATACGGGTCTACATCGGAAACGCCTATTATATTTATTTGTATGACAAATAAAACTATAATCTGAGTTTATATGTTCAATTGATTGATATTTAATCAATATATCTTCTATTAAGATTGATATCCAATTTCCCCAATCTTTGATCTCCCTAAGTGAAATAAAGACCGCACAGCGTATAACTTTTTTACCGAACATCAGATTCGGCAAACCATGGAGGTTGTATGAAAAAGTTTCTGTTTATTTTACTGATGGGATTACTGATGTCTTTTTATGCTGATGCCGGTCGCAAACCCTGTTCTGGGGCGAAAGGGGGGATCTCTCACTGTACAGCTGGCGGCAAATTTGTCTGTAACGATGGCTCTATCAGCGCATCGAAAAAAACATGCACTAACTAAAAGGGGCGCCATGAGAAAATGAACTCGTCAACCAGATGCGCGGGGAATGCTCCCCGCGCAGGCCCTTACCTGGACTGACAAGCCATGAGAGCCGCCACCTCCTTATCACCGTCCCGGAACCGCAGTTCGTAGAGCGTTTGTCGGGTCAGGAGTGTGAATGTCAGAATCGTAATGCAGATAATGAGCAGACACACCACCAGAGGGTTGTGCTTCATAGCCTTTCTCCTTGCCGGATGGCGGGTAAGAGGCTAAGATCTGAATTGCTAGGTTCATTCGTTGGCCTCGGTTGATAGAAATATCGGTCGGGGCCTTCGTCTTTCTGATTCCCGGTAAGCCTGAAAACAGAAAGTCTCAGGCGCCCGCAAACATCCTATGAAATTACACTTATCAGTGAAATAATCACTTCACGAAATTGTGTGGCATTTTCCAGAATATCTCGTAAAACGCCTTACAAGGTATAACGACTCGTAAGTCTCTTCATTGCGACGGCAATGATCTCTCATCGCAATAATTGTTGTAATAATGTGATATGAACAGGTTTTTGGCAGTAAGCAATTACCATCGATTGCCGATGACTCTCTATCGGGAGTAAACCAGGAAGAGAGACAACGGCAATGAATATCACATCGTCACACCACTTAAGCTTTTTACATCACATCAGGCTGGTTCCGTTATTTGCCTGCATTCTTAGTGGCATATTGTTTCTGTTTGCATTGAGTTCATCCCTGGCGGGGTATTTTCTCTGGCAGGCAGACCGCGATCAGCGCGCCGTCAGTGACGAGATCCAGATACGCACAGGTTTAGCAAACAGCTCTGATTTATTGCGTTCTGCTCGAATCAATATGATTCAGGCTGGGGCAGCGAGTCGTATCGCTGAAATGGAAGAGATGAAACGAAATATTGCGCAAGCGGAATTGCAGATAAAGCAATCGCAACAAGGCTATAACGTTTACCGCACACGCCTGGTGAAAACTCCCGCTGACGATGCGCTGGACGGTGAATTAAATCAGCGTTACCAGGCTTATATTTCCGGCCTGCAACCTATGTTGAAATATGCCAAAAATGGCATGTTTGAAGCCATTATCAATCATGAAAGTGAGCAGGTCAGAACGCTTGATAACGCCTATAACCAGCAGTTAAGCAAAGCAATTGATATACGTAGCGCCAGAGCACACCAACTTGTGGAACAGGCGCATCAGCGTACTCGTCTGGGAGGGATATTTATGATTGGCGCATTTATACTTGCGCTGGTTATGACGCTGATAACCTTTATGGTGTTACGCCGGATTGTCATTTCTCCTCTGCAACATGCTGCCCAACGAATTGAAAAAATTGCCAGTGGCGATCTGACTTCGGCTGACGAACCCACTGGCCGCAGTGAAATTGGTCGCTTAAGTCGCCATCTACAACAAATGCAGCATTCGCTGGCGCTGACGGTGGGAGCGGTGCGTCAGGGGGCAGAAGAAATCTATCGTGGCACCAGTGAGATTTCTGCTGGTAATACTGACCTTTCTGCACGCACCGAAGAACAAGCAGCGGCAATTGAACAAACCGCCGCCAGCATGGAGCAACTCACCGCAACAGTGAAGCAAAATTCTGCTAACGCACATCATGCCAGCAAACTGGCGCAAGAGGCCTCAAGTAAAGCCGGCGATGGCGGACAAACAGTTTCCGGTGTAGTGCGGACAATGAGCAATATCTCCAGTAGCTCGAAGAAAATTTCTGAAATCACGGCTGTTATAAACAGCATTGCCTTCCAGACCAATATCCTGGCACTTAATGCCGCCGTTGAAGCTGCACGAGCCGGTGAGCAAGGACGTGGGTTTGCTGTTGTCGCCAGCGAAGTGCGTACGCTGGCAAGCCGCAGCGCCCAGGCGGCGAAAGAGATTGAAGGCTTGATCGGTGAATCCGTCAGGTTAATTGGCAAAGGGGCCGACGAGGTGGCAACGGCAGGAAAAACCATGAGCGCTATTGTTGATGCCGTAGCGAGCGTCACACATATCATGCAAGAAATAGCTTCTGCCTCGGATGAACAAAGCCGAGGTATTACGCAGGTTAGCCAGGCGATTTCTGAAATGGATAAAGTGACGCAACAGAACGCTTCTCTGGTGGAAGAGGCTTCAGCTGCGGCGGTGTCTCTCGAGGAACAGGCGGCGCGATTAACTGAGGCTGTGGACGTATTCCGGCTGAAAAAACAACCTGTGCAGTTGGATCAACAAGGAACAGGAAATCCAGTGTGTTTGGCAACAGTGTAATAATGCTAAAAAAGGGATCGTAAGATCCCCAGATTGTTGACAAAGTGCGCTTTGTTCATGCCGGATGCGGCGTTAACGCTTTACCCAGCCTACAAAAGCATGCAAATTCAATATATTGCATTTCTCTGGTAGGCCTGATAAGCGTAGCGCATCAGGCAATTTTGCCTTTGTCATCAGTCTCAACGGGTCCTTACAGAGCCGGTTTGTTTCGACAAAAGATTTATTACCCGAGAATTTTGCTGGCTTCGCGCGCCACGTTATCCATCTCGTCCAACAATTCCAGCAGTTCCGGTTCTAAATCTTCAGCTTTAGTACCGCTGCGTAGCTGTTGTTCAATGAGTTGGCAGAGATTCTTCAAACGTGGTACACCGCTATAGCCGCAACTGCCATGCAATTTATGGATCAAATCTACCAGTCCTTCCGGGGTTTCTCCAACCAGTTGCTCCTCAACTTTGTTGCGAACTTCTGGCAGGAAATCGAGCAACATTTGCAGCATATCGCGCGCCAGATCGGTTTTACCCGCCGCCTGGCGTAGTGCGAGTTGCCAGTCGAGCGTCGCATTCTGGTTCACCACAATTTCGTTGACTTCTGGCGTCACGACGCGAGAGGAAATGCCGCTGCGAGGTTTGTAGCGCAACAGCAAATTATGCAACCGCTCTTCTTCGATCGGTTTCGCCAGATAATCGCTCATCCCCGCGCCAAGCAGCTTCTCTTTTTGCCCGGCCATCGCATGCGCCGTGACCGCGATAACCGGCGTTTGCTGCTGATGTGGGAGCTGGTGGATGAGTTCACACGCCCGAATGCCGTCCATGTCAGGCATTTGAATATCCATTAAGATCAAATCGAACGGCATCTGTTTCGCCCGTTCAACCGCCTGATGCCCGCTATCGCAAAGTTCCACATGTTGCACCATATCTTCCAGCAATGCGCCGATAAGTTTCAGGTTAGCGGGGTTGTCATCAACCGCCATGACTGTCATTGCCAGCTTACTTTCATCGGTAACAGGCAAAAGCGTGTTTTGTTTTTGATGACAAAACTCTGTCAGCGCAGGCAACAGGCGTGTCGGTGTTAACGGTTTCAGCAGACACGCGCCGATCCCATCTTGCTTAAGTTTTTCGGCATTGACCTGAGCATGGCAAGGAAGTGCCAGCATCAGAAAATCGGTCATCGACACCGCTTTCGCCAGCCGCTCATGCTGCATCGTCAGCGGCTCGCGGAAAGTCACCGCAATCCCTAACAACATAATGTCGTAATGTGCGGGGGGTAACGCGGAGAACGTTGGGCTATAAACCACTTCCAGCGGTGTTTCACTCAGAATATCAAGCGTACACTGGGCGGCAGAAGAGTTTGGTTCAACATAGGCAAGACGTTTTCCAGCGAGACACTGGGTGGATGGCCCTGCGATAATGATATTCGGGTTCAGATCGAGGTTAATATGGAACCAGAAGGTAGAACCGCGATTCGGCTGGCTATGGAACGAAATATCGCCGCCCATTTCATTCACCAGTTTTTGTGTAATCACCAGCCCCAGTCCGGTGCCGCCATGACGGCGTGAAATGCTGGCATCAGCCTGTCTGAAGGCCTGGAATAAGCGCGATTGATCGCGTTCAGGAATCCCAATGCCAGTATCCCGGATCTGCACTTCAATCTGTACTTTGGTATTACTCAGGGCTCGTTTTTCCACCAGAATATCGATGTTGCCATTCTCGGTGAATTTAATCGCATTCCCCACCAGGTTAGTAATGATTTGTTGTAAACGTAGTGGGTCGCCTATCACGTTATCTGGCACGTCGCTCTTGATGTTGAGCGTTAATTCCAGCCCTTTATCGTGAGAAGAATGCGCCAGAAGAGTAACCACTTCATCCAGCGTGCTGCGCAGCGGGAAAGGAATACTTTCCAGAATCAGTTTGCCCGCTTCCAGTTTAGAGAAGTCGAGAACATCATTAATAATCGCCAGCAAGTTATTTGCCGAGCGTTCAATTGTATTCAGGTGATCGCGTTGCGTTGGCGTCAGTTCTGTTTTCAGCGTCAGACGGGTAAAGCCAATAACGCCATTCAGCGGAGTACGCAGCTCATGTGACATATTCGCCAGAAACTCTGACTTAATACGCGCTGCTTCCTGGGCACGCTTTTTCGCCAGATCCAACTCGACGTTCTGAATTTCCATCTGCTCAAGCGTTTCACGCAGATCGGACGTCGCCTGGTCAATATTGTGCTGCATCTCTTCGTGATAAGCCGCCAACGACATGGCCATCGAGTTGATACCGTTTTTCAACATATCCAACTCGCCGAGCATGAATCCTTCCACCCGACTATCGAGTTGCCCACGACGAATGCGGTCGACGGTATTCACCATGTTGCGAATTGGACCGGTTACATCGCGCATTAAACGCCAGCCAAAAATAAGCGCAATACCGATACAAAACAGCATCATCACGCTGGAAA
>ERZ773186.3415-NODE-3415-length-10580-cov-2.396960_pt1 | contig 10580 bp, 9 predicted proteins | sample MGYA00581000_ERZ773186 | MGnify/ENA primary metagenome ERZ773186 (study PRJEB29015, sample SAMEA2737752) | human gut metagenome | biome: human gut; feature: human-associated habitat; material: faeces | place: China | collected 2012 ... | reverse complement strand
AATATGCTTGTTTCAGGTGGCGGTGACTGTTATGGCTTTGCCTGCACCTTTGCTGCAATGGCAAGAGAGATTGGCTATAATCCTTATGTAGTTCTTGGACGTGTATCCGGTACCAGAGATGGTGCAGCAGATGGCCTTACCAGTCATGGCTGGGTCATTATTGACGGATGCTACTATGATCCGGAGGCACAGTTTGCAGGATGGTACAGAGGTGTATACGGAAGCGGCAGCTACGACATCAATCATCAGATTAAGAGCATTGTGAGATTTGCGTCATAATTGACGGATACGTCACATCGGCGAAATGTGAAGCATTTTGAAGAGGGCTTTGAATAATTAAATATCTGACATCATGTAGAGCGGAAGAGAAGATATGCATTATTTCTTTTCCGCTCTTTGCGTATACAAAAATTCATTAGGTTACAACTTGATGAGAGCGTTCAGACAAATTTGTTAATAAATTGGGGTGTGCAGACGCGAAAATTACTTTCTGCATTAATTGTTTTGCATTGAAGTTACAGGGGAAAAGAAAAATGGGAAAGAGAATGGTAATACATAAATGGAAAGTCTGGGTTGTGCGAATTGCTTTTTCATGTGGACTTCTTATTATCTCACCAACATTACAGACAGAGGCTGCCACAAAGAACAGCTGGACAGTAAAAGTAAATAACGAGTACAAGGCTAAACTTGTAAAAAAGAAAGATCAATGGTACCTTCAGTCTACATCCATTCAGATGAAGAATAAGAAAGGAACGGAAAGAATCGCATATCTTTTTGTACCATCCAATGTGGGACTTGCCAGTGGTTATTATTATTTTTGGACAGATGGACGAATAGACAAAAGGAAAAAATTTCATGCTCTTAATACGAAAATTGGGACTACACGTTTTAAAGGCTCCTATTATTTTGGGGAAACGGCGGGAAGGCTGAAACAAACAGCTGGATGGATTATGTTCAAGGGAAAGAAGCTTGCACTGAATAAAAACGGAAAATTATATACAAACCGATGGTATAAAGGCTATTATCTGACAGAGGATGGCACAATTGCCACAAACCGCAAGATTTCCGGCACCTTGTATGTAGATGCAGAAGGGAAAAAATGCGCGAAGGAAGAGGTAAAGTTAAGCAAACTGAGAATAAAAATAAATGAAAAACTGAAAGGATACAGTGGGAACTGGTCTGTTTATGTGAAAGATTTAAAAACAGGAGATGTCCTTTCCATAAATGAGACCAGCATGTATCCGGCAAGTGTGATCAAGCTTTTTGTGATGGAAGCTGTTTATGCCGGTGCTGCAGAGAAAAAAATCAGTCTTAACAGCTATGTGAACGGTCTTTTGGACAGCATGATAACAATCAGTGACAATGAGAGCTACAATGAGTTGGTTCGGACTGTAGGACAGGGCAGTTTCGCGTAAGTATTCGAACCAGATGCTAAATCTTCTGCTGGCGCAGGAAAGGCGGTATAAAATTCCTGCAGGTCTCCCCTCAGGCGTTAAGTCTGGAAATAAGACCGGGGAGACAGACAGCTATCAGCATGATGCGGCGATTGTATATGGAAAAAAGACAGATTATGTGATTGTTGTGTTTGCACAAGCTGGCGAATATACAGGAATTAATGGGATAAAGGAAATATCCGGTATGGTATATGAGCGCCTGAATTAAATTAGTATGTATAAAATCCTGCTATTTCGCAAGAAACGAGGTAAAGTCCATATGTTTATCCAACCAGTTCCCTGCGATTCCGACGCCTTTTCCCATGGTAAAGGCGGCTACAACGGTACCAATTCCAAGTCCTTTGATATGTCCGAGACCGAATCCGGTGAGGGCAGCAGTGACAATCAGGCAGATTACATCGAAGCTGATCTTGATTTTTGGATATGCCACAGAAGTGATCTGGGACAGCTCCCTTGGGAAAAGGTCAGTAGGGACAATAGGCATTTTGCAGCGGTTGGAAATAGCGATTCCAATACAGATCAAAATGTAGCTTACAATAAAATAAAAAATTCTCCAGCCAATTGCTGTAGGAAGAACATTTATCCATAATTCATGTACATCAAGCAGCTCCCCGAAAACGAATCCTACTACGAAGCTGAATAGATACTGGACTACGAATTTTTTCCGCAGGATCATCAGCGCCAGTACCAGAAGTCCCTGAAATATGTAGGTCCATGTTCCAAGGCTTATCTTCGGAAAGACGCAGGAAAAAGCGTAGGGAACACTGGAAATAGCGGAAATTCCTGTCCCGGAATAGAGCATAAGGACAACGCCGAAGCTGTTGATGGCAACCGCAAGAAGAAGTGCAAGCTCTCCCCGGTAGATTGGGAGAGATTTTTGTGTAGTTTGTGTATTCAAGTGAAAAGCCTCCTGTCATGTTGATTCTTGCATATTATACTACGGATGTGAAAAAATGCAATAAAAAACAGATTTGTTGTTATAATAACTGAATATCACGAAAATTTATAGTATAGTTACGAAAAACAGTTATAGCAGGAGGCTTTTTATCATGGATAAGATGAAAAATATAAGTAAAGCAGAAGTGCTGGTATTAAAAGACCAGGTAGCTTACCAGGAGGGACAGGTTGTGAGCCGCACACTTGCACAGAATGCGGCAGTGAGTGTTACCCTTTTCTCATTTGATAAAGGTGAGGAGATCAGTACACATGAGTCTGGCGGAGATGCATTTGTTACCTGTCTGGATGGTGTGGGGGAAATCACTATTGATGGTGTGAAGTACGAATTACATGAAGGTGAGTCTATTGTAATGCCTGCGAAGCATCCTCACGCAGTTATGGGAAAAGAGAAATTTAAAATGCTTCTTGTGGTAATTTTCTAGAGTATTTTTCAAATACGCTTTAGAACAGACAACTACTGAAAAATATTATCATGTAATCTTCTTGCAATCCCATGATGGTTAGTGTATACTAATCAATATAGTTAGGAGTAGCTAACCTAACAGTGTAAATCATTTGGACTCCTTTATTATGGCAGAAAGACCGCTGGCATAATAAAAGGAGTTCCTTTGAAAAACGAAAGGAGTATACATACCATGGATTACTTAGAAATTGAGAAAGTCATTGGAAGAGAAATTATGGATTCCAGAGGAAATCCTACAGTAGAAGCAGAGGTTTATCTGGTAGATGGAACCATCGGCAGAGGAGCTGCTCCCAGTGGCGCTTCTACAGGCGAATTTGAGGCTCTGGAGCTTAGAGATAATGATAAGAACAGATACCTTGGAAAAGGTGTTACAAAGGCTGTAGAGAACATTAATACATCCATCAACGACACAATCTCAGGAATGGATGCATCCGATATTTATGCAATTGACAAGGCGATGATCAAAGCTGACGGAACCAAGGACAAATCAAACTTTGGTGCAAATGCAATCCTGGCTGTTTCCATCGCATGCTGCCGTGCAGCTGCAACATCCCTTGATATCCCGCTTTATCGTTTCCTCGGTGGTATTTCCGGAAACCGTATGCCAGTACCGATGATGAACATTGTAAACGGCGGCTGCCATGCACTTTCCTCAGGACTTGATGTGCAGGAGTTCATGATCATGCCAGTTGGAGCACCAAGCTTCAAAGAGTGCTTAAGATGGTGTGCAGAAGTTTTCCATGCTCTTGCAGCTATTCTGAAATCAAGAGGACTTGCAACCTCTGTTGGTGATGAGGGTGGTTTTGCACCGGATCTTGCATCCGATGAAGAAGCAATCCGGTACATATTAGATGCTGTGAAAAACGCAGGATATGAGCCGGGCAGAGATTTCCGGATCGCCATGGATGCAGCTTCCTCTGAGTGGAAGAGCGAAAAAGGAAAAGGATTCTACAAACTTCCGAAGGCAGGCACCGAGTTTACTTCCGCAGAGCTGATCGAACACTGGAAGAAACTGGTTGAAAAATACCCGATCATTTCCATCGAGGATGCACTTGACGAGGAAGACTGGGAAGGCTGGAAACTTCTGACCAAAGAACTTGGTGATAAGGTACAGCTTGTCGGAGACGATTTGTTTGTAACCAATACGGAGCGCCTGAAAAAAGGTATCGACAACGGCTGCGGCAATGCCATTTTGATCAAGTTAAATCAGATTGGTTCCGTATCCGAGACTTTAGAGGCAATCAAGATGGCTCACAAAGCAGGTTATACGGCAATTTCTTCCCACCGTTCCGGCGAGACGGAAGACACCACGATTGCAGATCTTGCAGTGGCATTAAATACCTGCCAGATCAAGACCGGTGCACCGAGCAGAACTGAGCGTGTTGCAAAATACAACCAGCTTCTCCGCATAGAGGAAGAACTTGGAAATGCAGCAGTGTATCCGGGAATGGGTGCATTTAATGTAAAATAAGGAATTTACGCACATTATAGTTTATTTTCTCCTCTATCTCATGGAAAGAACGCGAAAGGTCAGGGATGGCTTTTGGCGTTCTTTTTATGCAGGCAGGGCTGACCGAGGACATTGTGCAAAAAATCTCGGACGAAAAGGATGATCCGGTGTGGATGCGTGAGTTCCGGATGAAATCACTGCAGATTTACAGACAGATGCAGATCCCGGACTGGGGACCGCCGATCGACGGGCTGGACTCCATGATCGTCAGCGGATTTGCGGATGATGTATCGAAGGAACTGCCGGATTTTTTAGAAACATTTTATTTGCAAAATAATCCCTGACGGTCTACACTTGCTATAGCAACAATACACAATACCGAACAACAAAGATGCAGAAACGGTAAAGTTCCGCAGGCAGGCCCGCCAACAAAACCTTATCGTTTCTACACCCCACCAGAGAGGACACCACCAATGCCATCATTCGTAACATTTTCCAACGTCGGCAAAATCTACCACACCGGCGAACTCGACATCACCGCCCTCCATGATGTCAATTTTGAGATCGAAAAAGGAGAATTCTGCGTCATCGTCGGTGCATCCGGTGCCGGCAAAACGACGATTTTAAATATATTAGGAGGAATGGATACCTTAACCAGCGGACAGGTATTCTTAGACGGACAGGAAATCTCAAACTATGACAAAAAACAGCTCACCTCATACCGGCGTTTCGACATCGGATTTGTGTTCCAGTTTTACAACCTCGTGCAGAACCTGACAGCACTTGAAAATGTAGAGCTTGCGGCGCAGATCTGTAAAGATCCGCTTCCGGCGCCGACAGTGCTTGAGGAAGTCGGGTTGAAAGACCGTCTGTTAAATTTCCCGGCACAGCTTTCCGGTGGAGAACAGCAGCGTGTCGCGATCGCGCGTGCGCTTGCAAAAAACCCGAAACTTCTGCTCTGCGATGAGCCGACCGGAGCTCTCGATTATAATACCGGAAAAGCGGTTTTAAAATTATTGCAGGACACCTGCCGCGAAAATGGAAAAACAGTCGTGGTCATCACGCATAACCAGGCACTTACAGCGATGGCGGACCGCATCATCACGGTAAAGAGCGGCACAGTCGTTTCCATGGAAAAAAATGAACACATTGTAGACATTGCAGATATAGAGTGGTAGACGGTTATGAGATCAATGATTTGGAAATCAACATTCAGGGAAATAAAGGAAAGTCTCGGCCGTTTTCTCGCTATCCTGGCGATCGTTGCATTGGGTGTCGGATTTTTTGCAGGACTGAAGGTCACACAGCCTGCCATGTTAAAAACGGCGCAGCGTTATTTTGATAAGACAGCTCTTTACGACTACCGCCTGATCTCCACGGTCGGTTTTTCCGAGGATGAAGTAGAGACCATAAAAAAACAAAAAGATGTAAAAGCGGCAGAGGGAGCAGTCACGTTTGACATTATCTGTGAGAGCGGCGGCAAAGAGCGCGTGCTAAAAATGCACAGCATCACAGAGGATGTTAACCGGCTGGTGCTTGTGAACGGCGAATTGCCGGAAAATGCAGGGGAGTGCGTGGTGGACTCTAATCTTTACGGCGTATCCATGATTGGAAAAACGATCAAATTGTCCGACGGCAATGACGAGGACGATCTGGAACATTTTTCAAACCGCGAGTATAAGATCACCGGAATCGTGCAGTCTCCTCTGTATTCGCAGTTTGAGCGCGGAAGTACGTCGCTTGGCAACGGCAGGGTGAGCGGATTTGTCTATCTTTTGCCGGAAGGATTTGCAGACGATTATTATACGGAAGTTTATGTGAAATTTGCCTGCGATTTTCCTTTGTACAGTGAAGAATATGATGCTTACATAGAACAAAAACAGGATGCGTGGGAAGCACTGACGGAGGATCTTGCAGCAGAGCGTTATCAGACAGTGCGTTCGGAGGCAGAGACAAAACTTGCAGATGGAAAAAAACAGCTTGCAGAGAAAAAAGAGGAGACAAAGAGCCAGCTTGATGATGCAAAAAAACAATTAGAAGATGCAAAAAGCCAGATCGAAGACGGCGAAAAGCAGCTTGCAGATGCAAAGAAAAAATTGGAATATGCCCCGGATGAATTAGAAAAAAAAGAGGCAGAACTGACGGAAGCAGAAAAGGCGATTCAGGAGAAAGAGACACAGTTAGATCAGGCGGAAGTTGCACTTGGAATCGGTTATGCGCAGGGAGTCGGACAGATCCAGAAAGCATTGAACGGAATTTCTGAGGGGCTTTTTCCCGAAAATGGAGATCAGGGAAATGGTGCGGCAGGCAGTTTTTCTTCGGGAGATGCATTAGCGGATGCAGGATCACAGATTGCAGATGCAAATGCACAGATTGCAGACGGAAGAGCGCAGATCGCGGAAGCCCAAAAGCAGATCGAGAGCGGAAAGAGCGCCATTGCAAAGGCGAAAAAACAGTTGGAAGAGTCCAAAACACAGATAGCAGAAAAGGAAGCAGAATTATCCGATGCGAAAACGCAGTATGAAGATGGGAAAAAGGAATATGAGGACGGACTTTCAACTTACAATGAGGAAATAGAAAAAGCGGAGAAAAAGATCAGTGATGGCGAGAAAACTTTAAAGGAATTAAAAGATCCTGATACCTATGTGCTCGGACGCGATACCAATGTTGGGTATGTCTGCTTTGAGAGCGATTCCGGTATCGTGGACGGAGTTGCCGATGTATTTCCGATCTTCTTCTTTCTGGTAGCGGCACTTGTGTGTGTGACGACGATGAACCGTATGGTGGAGGAACAGCGGACACAGATCGGTGTGTTAAAGGCACTCGGCTACAGTGAACATACCATTATGGCAAAATATATGTTTTATTCCGGCTCCGCGGCGCTGACCGGATGTGTGGCTGGATTTGCACTTGGGACATTTTTATTCCCGAAAGTGATCTGGTATGCATACGGCATGCTCTATAAGATGGATTCCCTGGTTTATGTGTTTGACTGGAAATTAGCAGTCATTTCCGTGACCGTATCACTGCTTTGTTCTATCGGTACAACCTTTGTGTCTGTCCGCCGCGAACTGACGGAGGTTGCGGCAGAGCTGATGCGTCCGAAAACACCGAAAGCCGGGAAACGTGTATTCCTTGAATATATACCGTTTGTATGGAAGAGGCTTAAATTTTTGCAGAAGGTTTCCATGCGGAATATTTTCCGGTATAAAAAGCGGTTTTTCATGATGGTCGCAGGCATCAGCGGATGCAGCGCACTTTTGGTGACCGGATTTGGGGTGAGGGATTCTGTGACGGGAATTGTGACGCAGCAGTATACGCAGATCCAGACCTATGATATCGGTGTGACTTATTCATCGTCCGTCACACCGGAGCAAAAAAGTGAACTGGAAAGCAAAGAACAGGACGGTGTGGAAAAATCTGTGTTTGTGGCAGAAAAGAGCATGGATTTAGTTGGCAGTGAAAAGACAAAATCCGTCAGCCTTATCATTGCAGATCCGGATTCGGATATGACGCCGTTTGTCAATTTGCATACGGAAAAAGGAGTACCGATCACATTCCCGAAAAAGGGAGAGGCGGTTATTTCCGCAAAAGTGGCAGATGAACTTGGGATAAAGACCGGAGATACCGTGACGCTGCAGGATTCCGACATGAAAACCATATCCGTGACGGTAAGCGGGCTGTGTGAAAATTTTGTATATAATTATGTCTATTTGTCTGCGGATACCTATGAAGAACAGATGAAAACGGAACCGGAATACAAAAACGCATTTGTGTGTGTTTCTGAGGGCACAGATGTACATCTGCTTGGAACATCCCTGATGGCAATGTCGGATGTGGCAGCGGTCAATATTTCACAGGATGACATGGAACGTTTTTCAAGCATGATGGGCAGTATGGATCTGATCGTTGTGGTCATTATTTTGTGTGCAGCGGGACTTGCTTTTATCGTTTTATATAACCTGACAAATATTAATATTACGGAGCGTGTGTGCGAGATCGCAACGATCGAGGTGCTCGGGTTTTACGAAAATGAGACAGCCGCATATGTGTTCCGGGAAAATACGATTCTGACATTTCTCGGCGCACTTGCAGGGCTTGTGCTCGGTGTATTTTTGCACCGGTTTGTCATGAGCCAGATTGTCGTGGATATGGTGGCCTTTGATGTACATGTAAAACCGGTCAGCTTTGTATATAGTGTGGTGCTGACTCTGGTGTTTACCTGGTTTGTGGACCGGCTGATGCGAAAGAAGATCGATGCGATCAGCATGACGGAATCATTAAAAAGTGTTGATTAGAAAATAGAATTGGACGTTAACGCGGGAAAGTGTTATAGTTTATTTATAGAAAACGATGAATCAGGAGATGATACATATGGGAAAAATTATAACAATCGGACGTGAATTTGGCAGTGGCGGACGAGAGGTTGGAAAGAGACTTTCCGATGAACTTGGAATTGCCTATTATGATAACGAGATTATAACAGAGATTGCAAAGAGAACCGAACTTGCAGAAGGTTATGTGCAGCATGTAATGGAAAATGGTCCGACTGCCCTGATGCCGATTACGATCGGAAGAACTTTTTATATGGGCGCGGATCCTGTGATGGAACAGAACAATGCGATTTACAGAGAACAGAGCCTGTTAGTACAGGAACTCGCGGAGAAATCAGACTGTGTGATCGTCGGAAGAAGTGCAGATTATATCCTGCGCGACAAAAAGCCGCTGCGCCTGTTTATTTATGCAGATATGGAATCGCGCATGGAGCGATGCAGAAAGCGTGCACCGGAGCAGGAACATTTTACAGACAAAGAGCTGAGACGTCATATTCAGGATGTGGATAAGAGACGTTCCAAATATTATCAGTTCTTTACCGGACAGACCTGGGGCGAGAAGTTAAATTATGACCTGTGCATCAATACTTCCGGTGCCAATATCGAGGATCTGGTGAAAGTGATCGCAAAATTGGTAAAATAAAATATGCAGGAATATTATCTAAACAGTGAAAAGAAAATCTGTCTGATGGAATTGTCTGAGTTTAAGGAATTAGAGGGTGCGTATCCACATAAACGGAATTTGTTCCGCAGCATGAATCCGGTACAGTACTGCAAGGCAGAAAGTTACGGGGACTGCCTGTTTGGGACGATGAAGATACCGCGTGCCCTAAAGGGCAGAGTGACGTATATCGTATTTGGATTTTATCTGAGAGGCGAAGAACTGCTGTTGATCGAGGATGGCAGTTTCCTAAAGACGTGTCTTGGAAGGCTGAAAAAAATTATACCCACAGAGTGCAGCATGCATCAGTTCCTCGTTATGATTTTTGAGATGCTGATCGAGGATGATGTGATCTATCTGCAGCAGCAGGAGGAAAAATTAGCCTCCATTGAGGAAGAGCTTTTAAAAAAGATCCCGGAGCATTTCTATGAGATCATTCTGCAGTACAGGAAACGTTTTTCGGCATATCATGCATATTATGAGCAGCTTGTCAATCTGGCAGATGCCATGCAGAGTGATTTCGGACAGATACTGACAGACAAGGAGCGATCGCTCTGGCAGCTTTATGCGAACCGTGTGGAACGCCTGCATGATCATGTGGAACTCTTGCGGGAATATTTAGTACAGATCCGTGAGTTATACCAGTCACTGATCGATGTACAGCAGAATAAGGTCATGAGTATCTTAACGGTAGTAACGACGATATTTCTCCCACTGACCCTGATTGCCGGATGGTATGGCATGAACTTTCCAAATATGCCGGAGTTCGGATGGAAATATGCGTATCCGGTCGTTATTGTAGTCAGCATCTGCATCATTGCGGGAGAGATCATTTATTTTAAGAAAAAGAAAATGCTGTAAGCAGGCGAGATTCTGCGCGTAAAATAAAATATGTTTGACAGAAATCCGGAAATGGAGAGAAATCTTTGTTTCCGGATTTTCTTGTTTTCAGAACGATATGTCAAAGTGTACCAGACTGGAATATATTAGAATAAGAATAGATTAAAGAAGCTGTCAGTATGGCTTATGATATAAAAAGACTGCCGAGCGAAGCGAGTGTAGATCACGATCATGAAGCATCGCTTCATGATATAAAAATTTCGGGCATTACAAAAAGTTTTTATAATAATGGAGAGATGCGTCAGGTTCTCCGTCCAGTCGATATTTTGATACCGCATGGAAAATTTGTGTCGATCATTGGGCCGAGCGGGTGTGGGAAGTCGACGTTATTTAATATTGTGGCGGGACTTCTGCCGCCGAC
>ERZ773186.3413-NODE-3413-length-10592-cov-4.479928_pt1 | contig 10592 bp, 5 predicted proteins | sample MGYA00581000_ERZ773186 | MGnify/ENA primary metagenome ERZ773186 (study PRJEB29015, sample SAMEA2737752) | human gut metagenome | biome: human gut; feature: human-associated habitat; material: faeces | place: China | collected 2012 ... | reverse complement strand
ACGCCTGGGCCTACCGCAAGACCGTGCTGGAGCCCGCCGACCTGACCGCCTGCCGGGTGATCTTTGGCGAGGCCGACCAGTTCCCCGGCCTGACCGTGGACCGCTTCCAGGATATCCTGGTCACCCAGACCCTCAGCGTGGGCATGGAAAAGCTCAAGCCGGTGCTGTTCCCCCTGCTGGCCGAGGTGCTGCGGGCCGACGGCCAGACCATTGCCGGCATCTACGAGCGCAACGACGAGGCCCTGCGCGCCAAGGAAGGGCTGGAGCAGAACAAGGGCTGGTTCGACCTGCCCGGCGAGACCCACCCCGCCAGCACCCAGACCGAGATCTGCGAGAACGGCGTGTTCTACCATGTGGACTTTGAGAACGGCCAGAAAACCGGCTTTTTCCTGGACCAGAAGTACAACCGCCGGGCTGTGGCACGGCTGGCAGCAGGCCACACCGTGCTGGACTGCTTTACCCACACCGGCAGCTTTGCGCTGAACGCTGCCAAGGGCGGGGCCGCCCGGGTCACCGCTGCCGACATCAGCGCCGACGCCATCGCCATGGCCCAGCGCAATGCTGCGCGCAACGGCCTTGACAACATGGACTTTTTGTGCGAGGACACCTTCGCGCTGCTGCCCCGGCTGGAAAAAGAGGGCCACCCCTATGACTTTATCATCCTGGACCCGCCCGCCTTTACCAAGGCCCGGCGCACGGTGGAGAACGCCATGCGCGGGTACAAGGAGATCAACTACCGCGCCATGAAGCTGCTGCCCCGGGGCGGCTACCTGGCCACGGCCAGCTGCTCCCACTTTGCCACCGAGGAGCTGTTCATCAAGATGCTGAAAGCAGCGGCGAAGGACGCCCACCGCCAGCTGCGGCAGATCGAGGTGAAGCAGCAGGCCCCGGACCACCCCATCCTGTGGGGCGTGCCGGAGACCAACTACCTGAAGTTCTTCCTCTTTCAGGTTATTTGACGACGATTTAAAAATTGCTCCGCTTCGCTCTGCAATTCATTAAAGTAATTTTATTTTATACTTTCGTGTTTGTCGCGTCCTGCGGAGCTTGTCGGGGTTTAGACCCCTCCATCTGCTAGCGCAGACCGCTCTGCCACTTGAAAGCCCCACTGGGGCTTTCATTGTTGCACAACCGCGGGCCGCTCCAAACGCATTTTCACAAAAGGGGTCGTAGCGGGTAGTAGCATCTGCGGCTGTCACGCAACGGATAAGCCCAGGTTTTGCAAATGCAATTGTCCGTAACGACTCCTCCCGTGAAAAAACAGTTCCGGCGGGCCCGCAGGCCTGCCGGAACTGCAAATTTAAAAATAGTATTTCCGCTGCTATTGCCAGAGCAAAGCGGAGGCAATTCCAAATCGTCCTGCTTACTCCGTGATCCGCCCTGCCGCGCTGGTCTCCAAGACCGGGTAACCGGTGCGGGTGCAGCGCACGGCGCAGCGGGCGCGGCCGCCGGTGGTGCAGGTGAACAGGGTCAGGTCCCAGGCGTCCTCGTCGCTGGCCGTGATCATTTTTTCGATATCCGTAGGCTGGATGGTCTCCACGTTGGTCACCTCATAGCTCCAGCGCTGGCCGTCCATGTCGGTAAAGTACACCTCGCTGCCCAGGGCCAGCCACTTGATGGGGCTGAAGTGCTTGGCGTAGTTGTGGGCGCAGACCACCATGTTGTCGGCGTAGGTGGAGCCGCTGTAACGGCCCGGGGCCACCTTGAGGCCCGCGTAGCTCCACTCGCTCATCACGGGCAGTTCCAGCCCGATGGACGGGATGGACAGGTAGCCGATGTAGCCCCAGCCGTCGATGTCGGTGACGGTCATCTCCTGTTCCGGGTCCAGCTCCGGCTGGACCACCGGCTCTTCGTCCTTCGTCTTGTCCTCCATGGTCTCGGTCAGGGTCTCTTCCAGCTTGCCCAGGGCGTCCTGTGAAGCCTTGTCGGCGCGGTTGGCGTCCCACTGGTTATAGCCCAGCAGGGCCAGCGCGCCCAGAATGAGCAGGATGCCCACGATCATGCAGGCGCGGCCGATCTTCTGCTTTGTGTTCATGCCAGCGTCTCCTTCCGGTCCAGCACCCAGCCGACGGCAAACAGCAGCACGCCGCTGCAGGCCATGAACGGGATGGGCCAGTTCAGCTGGCCGCTCTGGGGCAGTGCATTGCCGTCCGGGCGGCCCGGAGCCACCGGGTTGTCCGGGTTGCCGGGGGCCACGGGGTTGTCCGGCGTACCGGGCGACACCGGGCGGTTGGGGTCGTTGGGGTCCACCGGCATATCCGGGTTGTCCGGCTCATCCGGGGTGCCGGGCTGGGTGGGCTTGTCCGGTTCCGAGGGCTTCTCCGGCTCGGACGGTTTGCCCGGTTCCGAAGGCGTGCTGGGAGTTTCCGGTTCGGGCGGGGTCACCTCCTGCGTGGGCGCGCCCACCTTGGGGGTGGCGTCCACGGTGTAGAGCCAGCCGCTTTCGTCCGCCATGGGCAGCGACACCAGGAAGGAATTGATGGCCTCGTAGCCCTTGGAGTTCTCGGTCTGCACCACGAGGTACAGGCCCAGCGGCAGCGCGTCAAAGGAGACGATGCCCTGCTCGCTGATCTTATGGGTGGTGCCGGCGGCGCGGGCGGGCAGCTTGGCTTCCAGCCTGGAAGCCAGCGTGCTGTCCGTCAGGTCGCCCAGCGCGATGCCGCAGCCCGTAAAGTCGGCGGTGTACACAAAGTGCAGGTCGCCGTTGGTGCGGGCCACGTCCGCCACCTTGTACACGGTGAGTGCGCCGCCCCGCAGGGGGACGTCGTTCTGGTGGTCGTACAGGGTCACGTCCATGCTGCCGGTGCGGCTCAGGTCGATGTTGGCGCTGGCCGCGGGGGCTGCCAGCGCGGGCAGTGCACAGCACACGGCCATGCACAGCGCCAGCAGAAGAGCGGCAAACCGGTTGTTTTTGTTTTGTTTCATGGCTGCTCACTCCTCCTCGTTCTGTTTCCGTTTGCGGACCAGCAGCAGGGCTGCTGCAGCGGCCAGTGCGCCGCCCAGCACCCCGAAGGGTGCCGTGCCCATGCCGCCGGTGGACGGCAGCTCGTAGCCGGTGTAAACGTAGTTCTGCACCGTGATATTGCCGGTCTGCACGCCGTTGTTGGAGATGTACACGTTCCAGTTGCCGGTGGTCGTTTCCTCCACCAGGTAGTGGTACGCATTGCCGTTCTTGTCCGTCAGGGGCAGCTTGTCCCCCGACTCGGACCAGGTCCAGTCGTTATCTGCGGTCAGGTCGGCTTCGGCAAACAACGTTTTTTTCTCGGCATTGTCGGTGTACTGCCAGACCTTGATGCGGATGCTGTTCACCGCCGGTTCCACCGGCTGGCGGGTATCGGCATCCAGCCACAGTTTGCTGACGGTCAGGTTGCTGTAGCGGTTGGTATACCGGGCCGTGGTGGTCTGGGCGGCATTGCCCACCTGGACGTCCGTGAACAGGATGGGCTTTCCCTCATCCATCACCGTCTCCTTGCCCGTAGCGATGTCAAAGGCCGTCTGGGGGGTCTCGTTGCTCTTGTGGAACAGCACATAGTGGGGGGTATCGTCCTTCTGGTAGTTCTGGGGTGCTTTGGTCTCCACGATCTTATACAGCAGGTCCGGCTTCAGGGTCTGTTCGCTGCCGTTTTCCAGCACCGTCAGGCTCACCTGGCCCTTTTCGTTGGTGGTGACGGTGCCGTTTACGCCGCCGCTCCAGGGCTGCCATACCTGGGTTTTCGGATCATACTGCCAGATGGTAAACTCTGCTCCCTGCAATGCCACGCCGGAGTAATCGTCCACCTTGTGGAGCAGGAACTGTCCGGTGGAGGCAGTGGCGGCAGATGCATAGGTAAACTTGATGGAATCCGATTCGGTGGAGTCCCCATTGCCCAGCTTGACGGTGTTGTCCACGTTGTAATCCTCAGCAGCACTGCCCTGCTTTACATCACATTGGTACACCAGAATCATGGCGGTCTGGTTGGGGATCACCATGTGGAGCCAGCCCTCGTCATCTGCCGGCAGCACCTGGTACAGGTTGCGAGGCACTTCATCCCCTCGGGTCACGGCGTTGTTGGCTTCGTCATACTGGAAGTAATACAGCTTTACAGACGCCGGGTCTCCCCGGACAATGGCACCGTTCTGGGCTTTTACGTCGTCCCACAGCTCAATGGTCGGGGCCTTGTTGGCTTCCACCGACAGGTCCTTCCGGGCCGGGTTCACCACCACCTGGTACTCGATGCGGTCGGTTTTGCCATCCACCAGCTTTCCGGTCTTTTTCAGGGGGTCCACAGTCTTTTCCACCGTGGTGTGGAGGGTCTCGGTCAGCTCGCCCCACTGGGCCGTGTTGGTGTAGATCACCTGGCCCACCGAGGGGTTCTGCCAAGCAGGGTCGTTGCTGACCCCCACCTTGTACAGAATGCGGAACTTGTGTTGTTCACGCTTGTTCAGGTTGTAGCCGCTGATGGTAATGGTCAGCTTCCGGGTGGCTTCCTCGTAGATTACAGTGGCATTGGCCCCCTCCAACTTGTCAGCCTTATCCGGGGCCCCTTTGTCCATGCCGATCGTTACCCAGTCGGTCTTGAACTCAGTGTTTTCCGGCAGGATATCGGTGATGACGATGGCGGCATCATCCTCGGCAGCGGTCTGCACCACCAGCTGATAGTGGAGGTTGTTGTCGCTGAGGTCACTATATTGGTAGGTCTGGTCTCCGCTTTGGTAACCAGATTCGTCCTGATCGCTGTTCGCCGACACCCGTTTTTCAAAGCTCTTGTAGCTGTGGTAGGTGTCCTCTGCCGTAGCCCTCTGAGAGCTGCCTTGGATGCTGACGCTGTTTTTGTAAGTCCATTTCTCTCCGGTGGGCACATTGCGCTGATCCTCGTGGGTAGGGAGGTCCTTTACCTCCACACGCCGCACCGGGTTGTCATCTGCCTTGTTTATCTGGATGGTAAAGCTCCGCACCCAGGTGGAGGGGTCGTTGGCAGTCACCGTGCCGCCGGTGCCGTTGACACCGCTGTAGTAGGTGACGGTAATGACCCCGGCGGCCTTAGCATCAGCATAGTTCATGGTGCCGCCGTCGTGGAGGGTCAGGGTCAGGCCGTTTTCCAAAGCCTTCTCCAGCTCTGCGGCGTAGGCGTAGTGGGTGTTCAGCTGGGTCTGGCCGCTTTCGTTCACAGCGTCCTGGAGGGTCTCCACCAGGGTAAAGCTGCTTTCGCCAGCCGCATTGGCGGCAGAGATATTCCATTTGGCCAGGCCCTTGCTGCTGCTGGACAGCTGCTTGCTCAGGGTCCAATCCCCTTTCCCGATTTTCACGGTATCCGAGGCCTCAAAGATGTGTTTGCTCTTGGTCTCGATCTGTGCCTTGTTGGTCACCGGGCCGCCGCCCAGGGGGGTGGTGGTCTCAAAGGTGATTGTCAGCTCCGTCCCCGTGAAATCCGCCGGGATGGTATAGCCATTTTGCTGGAATTTCTCTGCCGATATCGTGGTGTTGCCTACTTTTACATCTCCTACGATCTTCACACCGTCCGGCAGGCTATCCGTGATCTTGCAGCCCTGCAGCATATAGGACCCCAGCTTGGTCCCCAGAAAAGAATGCGGTATCTTTACAGTGATCGTCCACTGGATGCGGCCTGTTTTGGGGTCGTACTGGCCGTTCTTCTCAATACGCGGGGTTTTACATGTGTAGTATGCTTCAGCCTTCTTTTCCTCCCCGTCCCCTGCCTTCGCTGTTGCCGTATTGTAGATCATACCGACACCGTCGGGCATCTTGTCAAAGTCCGCATAGTTCCGCTGAACGTCATAGTACCAGATGTACTTTTCTTCAATCCCCAATGCTTCCAGGTCCTTAATGACCACCTGGGGGTTGCCGTTGCTGTCCTCCTGGATCTTGCAGTCGGGGAACGGCAGGATCTCCGTTCGTTTACCCGAAGCGTCCTCCTTGTAAAGTTTAAAGGAGTTTTTCAGGTAGGTGCCGCCCTTCAGGTAATCACCAGCACTGATTCCACTCTGATTCGTGTTCAGGGTATCCGTAAGGGTCACCGGGTCTTTGGTACCGTTGGTGGTCTCCACCGTCACCATATAATGGTTTATGAAGGTGCCACTTTCCGGATGATTTTCAAAGGCACTCCAATAGCCGGTGTACCCTTTACTGATCTTTATATCTGCCGTTTTCTTCTTGATGGTCAGAGTAAAGCCATTTTCAAAGGTGATGGTTTTGTTATTCTCAAAATCATCTGCCCATACTTTCTGAGAGAACTGGAAGGTTCCGGTAAACTCCCGGTTGCCGTTGGCATCCAAACCGGTGAACTTCTCACTTTTGTCAAAGGTCAGCTTTGCCAGGCCGTTGGTGTCGATGGTATAGGTGCCAATGACCTTGTTGTTGTCGGTCTCGTCCTTGATATTGCCGGAGGTGGGCTGCTTGGGCTTCATGGCATCCGGCAGCTTGTAGCACAGGGTCGGCCGGTCCGGCGTCAGGGTGCCTGCAGGCAGCTTGTAGGTCACGGTGACCTGCACGTTGGTACCGCTTTCCACTTCATTCCCCATCAGGGTCTCCCAGGAGCCATTGACCTTCTGCTCGAACTCTGTCTTAGTGATCCAGGCGGGGTCCAGCATCACCTCCGTATCGGCAGTTTCTGCCAGCAGGGCCGGGGCATCGGGGTCCTGCTGCCGGGCCTCGCCGACCCATTCCACGGTGGCCCCAAAGCCATCCTCATCTTCCAGCAGCGCATAGCTGCCGTCCAGCTCCTCCTGGGAGCCTGCCGGGGCCTCCGGGGCCACAGCGGTGGTCTCGGCGGCATAGGCACCGGTCACCGAGATGACACTGGTCACGTCGGACATGGCAGCGGGCACCTCGGCTACCTTGCCGTCCACGTTGCCGGAGATCACGGTCAGGGTCCCGGCGTCGGGGTCCACGGCGGACACGACGCCCACCGTCTCGGTGGTCACGGTGCGGGTGTCCACCTGCGGCTCGGAAGCCGTGAGCTGGGCGGCGGTGTCGGGGTCCTCGTCCAGGTCCAGCAGGGCGATGCCATAGGAGCTCTCGTCCACGGCCACCTGCTCGGTGGTGAGGGTGTTGTAGATGACGATATCGCCGGGCCTTGCGGTGGAGCCGTCGGCGTCGGTGAGCCACTGGGAGCCGCGCAGGTCACTGTGCAGGGCCATCACGCCCGCACGCTGGGGCACCACCGTCTGGGGCACACCCGCAAAGTGCAGGCAGTAGGACAGGAACATCACGTCCCAGGCACCGTAGGGGTTGCCGTACCAGGCACCATAGCGGGAGTAGCCGCGCAGCACCTGCTGGTCCTCCACATCCAGCTTGAAGTTCTTGTCGCTCTGCTGGTAGTCCAGCTGGGACTTTGCCACGGTGAGCAGGTCCTCGGCCCAGTTGCCGTTCAGGGCCACATTGGCCGCGGCCTGCCATTCCTCGGCAGTCTCCACGTCGGCCTGGGTATCGGCCAGGCACTCCACGGTGTGGTGGTGCTCCGGGATGGTGCACACCAGCTCCTCGGTGTAGCAGGCGTCGGTGTGGTGATGCAGCACCGGCTCGTCCGGGGTGGTCTCGGCCGGCTCAGGGGGCAGGTCCACCACGGGGCGGCTGGCAGGCATTTCCTGATAGGCGGGGTTGGGCTCCTCCACCAGTTCGCCTTCGTCCAGGCCGCACACCAGCTCATACTCGGTGGTGTAGCAGCTGTCGTCGTGGATATGCTCGAACTCGCCGCAGATGAGCGCACCGTACTCGTCAAAGCAGTCGTCGGTGTGCTCGTGCTCTTCCTGATAGCAGGTCAGCACCCGGTGCTCCTCGTAGCAGGCATCGGTGTGCTCATGGGGCACCCAGATGGTCTCCGGCTCGGTCTGCACCGGCTCTTCCGGCTCTTCCGGCTCTTCCGCGCTGTAGGCGGACACCAGATCGGCGCTGCTGTCCGAAGAGGTGACAGGCGTTTCCGGCTCGCCCTCCTCGTAACCGCAGGTGAGCACTTTTTCGTAGCAGGCCGCCGTGTGCTGGTGCTCCTCGTAGCCGCAGTGGTAGTCGGCAGTCATGGTGATGCCCACCCCATGGAGCTGCCAGTTGACGAACAGGGTGGTGAGCAGGGCCAGCACCAGCATCATGGCCACATAGCGCCGGGCCTGTACATGCTGCCTGCGGAACCGCTCGATCAACCCGTTGATGATATCCTTCATAGTAAACACGTCCTCTTGGTTCGCTCTGTGCCCTGGCAATCGCACACCGCCGCAGGCCCACAGAAGGGTCCGTTCATCATTTGTGCAACAAAAGCGTCACAAAATTGTTCGATACACTGTCATTATACCATTTTAGGGCGTTCGTTTCAACTCAGGGGCGTGCTTTTCCGGCAATAGAATGCACACGATGCGCACCATGCAAGGGGTCAGGGGCAGCCACAGCACCGTGCAGCCCAGATTGAACAGGGTGTGGGCGTTGGCGATCTGCCGGGCCAGCACGGCGCTCTCCGGCCCGTGGGGCGAGACCAGCCGCACCAGCGCGGTGAACTGGGGCAGCAGCAGCCAGCACACCGCTGCCCCGGACAGGTTGAACAGGGCGTGGGCCGCCGCCAGACGTTTGGCGTCCCGGCTCTGCCCCACCGATGCCAGCACCGCCGTGACGGTGGTGCCGATGTTGTCCCCCAACAGCACCGGGATGGCCCCCGCAAGGCCCAGCAGGCACCCGCCGTCCGGCCCGGGGCGGGCGGCCGCCTGCTGCAGCACCGCAATGGTGGCGGAGCTGCTCTGCACGGCAAGGGTCATGCCCAGCCCTGCCAGCAGGCCCAGGCCGGGGCGATGCCGCACCTGGGCCATCCACTGCCGGAACACCGGCCCTGCTGCCAACGGCTCCATGGCCTCGGCCATGACCGCGATGCCCTCAAACAGCAGGCCGAACGCAAACAGCGCCTGCCCGGCTGCGTGCAGACGCCCGCGCCCCGCGAACCAGAGCAGCAGCCCCGCCACCAGCAGCAGATACCGGGCATCTTCCAGCCGGAAGGCCAGCAATTGCGCGGTGACCGTGGTGCCGATGTTGGCCCCGAACACCACCGGCACGGCCCGCTGCAGGGTCAGCAGCCCGGCCCCCACAAGGCCCAGCACCAGCACCGTGACCGCCGAGGCATAGATGCCGCTGCGCAGCCGCAGCCGTTCCAGCGGGCCTGCGCTCTTTTTCTCAAATTTCTTCATGGTCTTGTCCCCCCCTCTCAGTTCCAGCGGCGCTTCTCGATGCCCTGCGCCGTGAAGAAGAGGAAAAGCACCGTCACCGTCAAATAATAGACCAGCGTGGGGATAGAAAAGCTGTTGTTGACGAACTCCTCAAAGGGCGCAAACAGGCAGAGGGCGCTCAAGACAGCGCTGAACGCTTCGGTGAGCCATGCGCTGCGCAGCAGGAACAGGGCGCTCAGCCCGGCACAGAGGGCCGCAAAGCAGAAGCAGCCCAGCGTGAAGCTCCGGGTGCGCAGGCCCACCGCAAGGGAAGCTCCCGCCGACAGAGCCGTAAAGACCACCAGCGCCACGGCGCTCCCGGCGTTGAACATACTGCGGAGGCTGGGCATCATATAGGCCAGCAGCAGGGCCGAAAAGCCCATGACTGCCGCAATGATCTGGTTCTCCGTGAGGCCGGAGCAGAACTCGCAGACGGCGATGGCTGCACAGCCCAGCAGGAAATAGCACAGCAGCGCGGCGAAATTTGCCCCACAGGCCGAGGCCGTGCCGCCCAGCAGCCAGAGCACGACGATCATGATGCCGTCGGCCAGACAGGGCAGCGCGAACACGGTGCAGAGGGCCAGATACTTGCCCACCACGATGCCCCACACGGACACCGGGCTGGTGAGAAGGAGCTGGTCGGTGCGGGCGCGGCGCTCTTCGGCCAGCGAGCGCATGGCCAGCACCGGGAAATAGAGCAGCAGCATGAAGATCGTGCGGTAGAGCGTATAGTAGCCAAAATCCGTCAGGCCGTAACCGAGGTTCAGGGCCAGAAAATAGATGCCGGAAGCCGCCAGCAGAAAGGCCGTGAGCAGATAGCCCATCATGCCGTGAAAAAAGCTGCGCAGCTCCCGCTTGTAGATGGCAAGCATCGAATCAGTCCTCCTTTTTATCCGAAGTCTCTTCCGGAGCCGTCAGCTCAAGGAAGAGCTCTTCCAAATCGCGCTCTTCGGCGGCAAGGTCCACGACGGCGGCCAGATGCCCCTGCGACAGGATGAGTGCCTTGTCGCAGACGGCCTTCACCTCACTGAGGATATGGCTGGACAGGATGACCGTGTGGGTGCGGCCCAGCTCCCGGATGAGGCGGCGCAGCTCGATGACCTGCGCCGGGTCGAGGCCCACGGTGGGTTCGTCCAGAATGATCACCTTGGGGCTGCCCAGCAGCGCAGCGGCAATGCCAACGCGCTGGCGGTAACCTTTGGAAAGGTTGCGGATCAGCCGCTTTTCCATCTCCTGCAGCCCAGCGCGCTGCACGGCCTGCGCTACATCCTGCACGCGGTCCGCTTTTTTCTTTTTGCCTTTCAGCTCGCTGACAAACAGCAGGTATTCCTGCACGGTCATATCGGTATACAGCGGCGGAATTTCCGGCAGGTAGCCGATGCAGGCCTTGGCCTCAGCGGGTTCCTCTGCAATGTCAT
>ERZ773186.3407-NODE-3407-length-10612-cov-29.512646_pt1 | contig 10612 bp, 9 predicted proteins | sample MGYA00581000_ERZ773186 | MGnify/ENA primary metagenome ERZ773186 (study PRJEB29015, sample SAMEA2737752) | human gut metagenome | biome: human gut; feature: human-associated habitat; material: faeces | place: China | collected 2012 ... | reverse complement strand
AGCTGATCGCCGCCATCCGCGCCGGCAGCACCGAGGACTTCCGCATGAAGTACCGTGTAGCAGACCTTTTGCTGGTGGACGATATCCAGTTCATCGCGGGCAAGGAGTCCACGCAGGAAGAATTCTTCCACACCTTCAACTCCCTGCACGACGCCCACAAGCAGATCGTCATCGCTTCCGATCGCCCCGCCAAGGAGATCAAGAGCCTCGAGGAGCGGCTGCGCACCCGCTTTGAGTGGGGTCTGACCGCCGATGTGCAGCCGCCGGATTTTGAGACCCGGGTTGCCATCGTGAAGCGCAAGGCAGAGCTGCTGCATCTGGACCTGCCCGAGGACGTGGCAGAGTTCATTGCCAACCACCTGAAAAACAACATCCGCCAGCTGGAAGGCGCAGTGAAAAAGCTGAACGCCTATTATATGTTGGAGGGCATCCAGCCGGTGATCAGCGTGGCGCAGAACGCCATCAAGGATATCCTCAACGAGACCCAGCCGGTGCCGGTGACCATCGAAAAGATCATTGGCGAGGTGTCCCGCACCTTCAACGTGTCCCCTGCCGACATCCGGGGCACCAAGCGCAACGCCAACGTGGCTTCCGCCCGGCGCGTTGCCATCTATATCCTGCGGGAGGTCACCGGCATGAGCATGGAGGAGATCGGGCGGGAATTCTCCGGCCGCGACCATTCCACCATCGTCTACTCCCTCAAGACCATGGAACGGGACATGAAGAACGACCAGCATCTGCGGGAGACCGTGAGCGATATCATCAAAAACGTGAAGGCCTAAACCGGGGAAAGCCGGGCAAAAGTCATACTCATTTCAGGGTGTGACCCCAAAATATGGGGAGAAAACGGAACAAAATGGGGAAAATACGCCTATATCTTGTGGCAAAAAGGCGAAGCTTTCCACACTTTCCACTTAGTTTTCAACATTTAACATCAGTTCTTCACATCGGCTGTGGAAAGAACCACCGTTCCCCACCTTTCAACATTTCCTTCACGAGCCTTCCACAACCCGGTGGAAAGCCAAAGCCCCGCTTCCCGGCAAGACATTTCCGGGTTTTCAACATCTTCCCCACCCCCTACTACGGTTACTACAACAAGTTCAATATATTACTGCCTTCCGGCAGCAGCCCAAAGGGCAGGGATCAAGCCGGAAGTGTGAAAAAAGGAGAGATACTGTTTTGAACATCGTCTGCGATAAAACGCTGCTCAGTGCAGCCATCGACGGCGTTTCCAAAGCTGTCACCATGCGCTCGTCCATCCCAGTGCTGGAGGGCATTCTGCTGAAGGCCGAGGGCTTTCAGCTCACCCTGACCGGCTACGATCTGGAAATGGGCATCGTGACCACCATCGAAGCCAACATCAAAGAACCCGGTGAGATCGTGCTGAATGCAAAACTGCTCAGCAGCATGATCAGCCGGATGCCGGCAGGTCAGATCAGCATCGTGGCGGCGGATAATGGCAAGACCACCATCCAGAGCGGCGTGGCACAGTTCGAGATCCAGTCCATGCCGGCTACCGATTTCCCAGATCTGCCCAACACCGGCGCGGAGCAGACCCTGATCATCAAGACCGGCGTGCTGCGGGATATGATCGACCGCACCCTATACGCCGTCAGTCAGGACGAGAAAAAACCCGCCCACACCGGCGAACTGTTCGAGATCGAGCTGGACAAGCTGACCATAGTGGCGCTGGACGGTTACCGCCTTGCCATCGTGGAGCGCCCCATCACTGCCGTGAAGGATATCCGCATCATCGTGCCCAGCAAAACCATGACCGAGGTGTCCCACCTGCTGGCCAACGATGACGAGGAGGACGTGCACATCAGTGCCAACCGCCGCTATGTGGTTTTCACCACCGCCGGTTACACCATCATGAGCCGCCTGATCGAGGGCGAGTTTTTGAATTACCGCAACGTCATCCCCGCCGGAAGCCGCACCCGGGTGACCATCGACACCAAGGACTTTATCTCCACCATCGAGCGCGCTTCCCTGATTATTACAGAGCGTTTAAAAAATCCCCTCCGCATCTCCTTTACAGAGGGTAAAGTTGTGGTGCGCTGCCAGACCAATCTCGGCCGCGTGGTGGACGAGTTCAGCGCCGCCTGCGAGGGCGACGAGGTAGAGATCGGCTTCAATAACCGCTATCTGCTGGATGCACTGCGCAACGCCCGCACCGAGCAGGTGCGCATGGAGATCAGCGGCCCGTTGAGCCCGGTGAAGGTGCTGCCGGTAGAGGGCAACGACTTTTTGTATCTGGTACTGCCGGTACGCTTTAAAAACGACTAAGGAGCGCGTTTTATGCAGAAGATTTTGATTCATACCGAGTTTATCAAGCTGGATGCCCTGCTCAAATTTGCCGGTCTGTGCGAGACTGGCGGCGAAGCAAAAGAGCTGGTGCAGGGCGGTGCTGTGAAGGTGAACGGCGAGGTGTGCACCATGCGGGGCAAAAAGTGCCGCGCCGGGGATATCATCGAGCTGGACGGGCAGAGCGTAGAGATCGGGCAGGGTCAGTAAATGCGTCTGCTTTCGCTGGAAGTACAGAACTATCGCAATATTTGTGCGGCACGGCTGGAGCCCGGCCGGGAGCTTACCGTCATCTGCGGCAACAACGGCCAAGGTAAGACCAACCTTCTGGAAGCTATCTGGCTGCTGACCGGCGGCAAAAGCTTCCGGGGCGGCAAGGACGCCGAGCTTGTGCGCCGGGGAGAAGCATTCGCGGTGCTGGAAGCTGACACCCAGCGGGACCGGCCGGAAGGCTGTGAGCCCGCCGAGCCTGCCCACATCCGCATGACCGTGGGCACCCCGGAAGCCGCAAAGCCCGGCCGCTATGCGGCGGTAAACGGCGCAGCGCCCAAGCGGGCGGCGGCGCTGGCAGGCAGCTTTCCGGCGGTGGTGTTCGACCCCGGCCACCTGAGCCTTGTCAAGGGGGCTCCGGAGGGGCGGCGCAAGTTTCTGGACGCTGCGCTGTGCCAGCTGTACCCCGGGTATCTTGCCAGCTACCGCCGCTATGTGCGGGTTTTGCAGCAAAAAAATGCGCTGCTGCGCCATTCCGCAACCGGGCAGGAACGCCCCTATGCAGAAAAGCGCACCCTGCTGGAAGTACTCAACACCGAGCTTGCCGCGCAGGGCGAAGCCTTGCAGCAGCGGCGGCGGGAGTATCTGGAGCTGCTGGCGCCCCGCGCCTGTGCCAACTATGCAGAACTTTCCCACGGGGCGGAGCGGATGAGCATCCGCTATGCCGCCCAGTTTGCGCCGGGCGGGCTTGCCGCGCTGCTGCGTCAGCGGCAGGAGGAGGAGCTGCGCGCCGGGCAGAGCCTGTGCGGCATCCACCGCGAGGACTTGGAGCTGCTGCTGGACGACCAGCCCGCCCGGGTGTATGCCAGTCAGGGACAGCAGCGCAGCGTGGTGCTGAGCCTGAAAATGGCGGAAGCCGCCGCGGCGGCGCAGATCACCGGGGAGCATCCGGTGCTGCTGCTGGATGATGTACTGAGCGAGCTGGACGAAGGGCGCAAGCAGTATCTGCTTACCTGCATGAAGGAAAAGCAGACCTTTGTGACCAGCTGCGATGACACGGACTTTTTAAAGACCGACGGCGAGGTGTACCGCATGGACGGCGGGGTGCTTTGCAGGGTCTGACGGCATGGATAAATGCTGCAAGCAATGCTGCATAAAAGCTGCATTTTCGTGGACTTTATGCAAACAAAAGACACAGGAGAAAATACAGTATGTATATTCATCTGGGGCGGGACTATGTCCTGAACGACCGTGATATCATTGGCATCTTTGATCTGGAGACCACCACCACCTCCCCCCGGGGGCGGGAGTTTTTGAACTACGCCCAGAAGAACGGGGCGGTGGTCAGCCTTTCGGACGAGCTGCCCCAGTGCTATGTGCTGGCAGACGGCGGGCTGGTGGATGCGGTGTATCTTTCGGAGCTGTCCAGCGCCGCCATGCGCCGCAGAGCGCAAAAGATGGTGGAGTGAAATTTGCGGAAAACGGGCAGAAGATCCACAGAAAAAAGAGGGATGGGAAAGCCCCGGAACTGCCCGGAAAGCCGCACCGTGCCAGCCGGAACGCCCGCTGCGGGCAGCGCGTGAAAACACAACAAAACGGCGAGAAAAAAGTACACCATGGTGTACCGGTTCCCGCTTTGCTATAATTTGAAAAAACAAACGCAAAAATGAACAAAAGGGAGAAAGGATATGGCAGAAGAAATCATTACCAGTACAAATGCCGATACCGCGACCGACCACGAGTATAACGCCAGCGAGATCCAGGTGCTGAAGGGTCTGGAAGCGGTGCGCAAGCGCCCGGGTATGTATATCGGCTCCACCGGTGAGCGCGGTCTGCATCATCTGGTGTACGAGATCGTGGACAACGCCATTGACGAGGCGCTGGCCGGTTACTGCAACCACATCGAGGTCAAGATCCTGAAGGACAATATCATTCAGGTCACCGATAACGGCCGCGGCATCCCCGTGGACATTCAGGCCGATACCGGTCTGCCCGCCGTCACCGTGGTGTACACCATTCTGCACGCCGGCGGCAAGTTCGGCGGCGAGAACTCCGGCTACAAGGTGGCCGGCGGCTTGCACGGCGTGGGCGCTTCGGTGGTCAACGCCTGCTCCGAGTGGCTCACTGTCAATGTGCGCCGCGACGGCAAGGAGTACGAGCAGACCTTCCGGCGCGGCGACCCGGACGGCGACCTCAAGTGCATCGGCACGGTAGCCGAGGGCGTCACCGGCACCCGGGTCACCTTCAAACCCGACCCGGAGATGTTCAAGGACACCACCGTCTACGACTTCGACACGCTGGAAAAGCGCCTGCGGGAGGAAAGCTTCCTGAACGCCGGTGTCAAGATCACCCTGACCGATGAGCGTCAGCTGTACACCCCCGTGCTGGAGGATGGGCAGGAGGGCGACCCCTGCTACCGCTCCGAGGTCATGTGCTACGAGGGCGGCATCAAGAGCTTTGTCACCTATCTGGGCGAAAAGCGCAAGCTGGAGGTGCTGCACCCCAACGTCATCTACCTCAAGGGGCAGACCGACCGCGGCGTGGCGGAGATCGCTTTGCAGTACAATTCCAGCTACAACGAGCTGCTTTTGAGCTTTGCCAACAACGTCAACACCCCGGACGGCGGCACCCACGAAGAGGGCTTCAAGGCCAGCCTGACCCGCGTGTTCAACGACTACGGCCGCAGCCACGGCCTGCTGAAGGACAAGGACGAGAACCTGTCCGGTGCCGATGTGCGGGAGGGCCTGATCTGCGTCATCTCGGTCAAGCTGCAGGAGGCCGAATTTGAGGGCCAGACCAAGGCAAAGCTGGGCAACACCGAGATCCGCACCCTCGTGTCCAACATGGTCTATGCAAAGCTGATGGAGTTCTTTGAAGAGAACCCCGGTGTGGCCAAGGCCATCTTTGAAAAGGCCACCCAGGCTGCCCGCGCCCGCGCTGCCGCCAAGAAGGCCCGGGAACTGGTGCGCCGCAAGAGCGCGCTGGAGACCAGCCGCATGCCCGGCAAGCTGGCCGACTGCCGTGAGAAAGACCCCTCCAAGACCGAGATCTTCATCGTCGAGGGCGATTCTGCAGGCGGTTCCGCCAAGATGGGCCGTGACTCGGCTATTCAGGCCATCCTGCCGCTGTGGGGCAAGATGCTCAACGTGGAAAAGGCCCGCGCCGATAAGATCTACGGCAACGATAAGCTGATGCCCGTGGTGCTGGCCCTGGGCTGCGGCATTGGCGAGGAATTTGACATCTCCAAGCTGCGTTACGACAAGGTATTCATCATGGCCGATGCCGATGTGGACGGTTCTCACATCTGCACCCTGATGCTGACCTTTTTCTTCCGCTATATGCGCCCGCTCATCGAGCAGGGCCATGTGTATGTGGCCCAGCCGCCCCTGTTCAAGGTGCAGAAGGGCAACACCATCAAGTATGCCTACAACGACGCCGAAATGGCCGTGCTTTCGCAGGAAATGCCGGGTGCCAAGGTGAATCGCTATAAGGGCCTTGGTGAGATGAACCCGGACCAGCTGTGGGAGACCACCATGAACCCGGACAACCGCGTGATCGTGCAGATCACCATCGACGATGCCGAAAAGGCCGACGAAGCCTTTACCATCCTCATGGGCGACCAGGTGGAGCCCCGCCGCCGCTTTATCGAGACCAACGCCCAGTACGCGAAGCTGGATGTGTAATTGGAGGAAACAATGGAAGAAGATTATGTGATGATACCGGGCAGCGGTACCAAAAAGATCATCCGCGATGTCAAGAAGGAGATCGAGACCGCGTTCCTGGACTACTCCATGTCAGTCATCGTGTCCCGCGCCCTGCCCGATGTGCGCGACGGCCTGAAGCCCGTCCACCGCCGCATCCTGTATACCATGCACGAGCGCGGCAACGACCCCAGCCATGCATACCGCAAATCCGCCGACACCGTTGGTGCGGTGCTGGGCTCCTACCACCCCCACGGCGACGCATCCGTTTACGATGCCATGGTCCGTCTGGCACAGGATTTCTCCCTGCGCTACCCGCTGGTGGATGGTCAGGGTAACTTTGGTTCTGTGGACGGCGACCCCCCGGCTGCTTACCGTTACACCGAGGCCCGCATGAGCCGTATGGCCGTGGAGATGCTGACCGATATCGACAAGGATACCATCGACTGGGACCCCAACTTTGATGAGACCAAGAAGGAGCCCAGCGTTCTGCCCTGCCGTTTCCCGAACCTGCTGGTCAACGGCAGTCAGGGCATCGCCGTTGGTATGGCCACCAACATTCCGCCCCACAACCTGAGTGAGGTCATTGACGGCTGTGTGGCCTATATCGAGGACCCGGACATCGACCTGCCCGGCCTGATGGAGCACATCAAGGGCCCCGATTTCCCCACCGCCGGCATCATCATGGGCCGCAGCGGCATCCGTGCCGCCTATGCCACCGGCCGCGGCAAGATCACCCTGCGCGGCCGCGCCACCATTGAGGAAAAGAAGAATGGCCGCGCCCAGATCATCGTGACCGAGATCCCCTACATGGTCAACAAGGCACGCCTCATTGAGAACATTGCCGACCTGGTCAAGGAAAAGCGGATCGAGGGCATCAGTGACCTGAACGATGAGACCAACCGCAAGGGAATGCGCATCGTGATCGATGTGCGCAAGGATGCCAACCCCCAGGTCGTCCTGAATCAGCTGTATCAGTACACTCAGCTGCAGGATACCGTGGGTGTCATCATGCTGGCCATCGACCACAAGGTGCCCAAGGTGATGACCCTGAAGCAGATGATCCAGAAGTATGTGGAGTTCCAGGACGAGGTGGTGCGCCGCCGCACCCAGTATGACCTGAAAAAGGCCCGGGAACGCGCCCACATTCTGGAAGGCCTGAAGAAAGCCACCGACATCGTGGATGAGCTGATCGCCACCATCCGTGCCTGCAAGGGCGGCATGAGCGAGGCCAAGGCTGCCATCATGGAGCAGTTCGGCTTTGATGACCCGCAGGCAGATGCCATCGTCAAACTGCAGCTGGGCCGTCTGGCTGGTCTGGAGATCTTGAAGATCGAGGAAGAGCTGGGCTCCCTGAACGCTAAGATCCGGGATTGGGAAGAGATCCTGGCCGATGATGCCCGCGTGCTCGAGATCGTCAAGAGCGAGCTGCTGGAGATGAAGCGCCGCTTCGGCGATGACCGCCGCACCGAGATCGAGACCGTGACCGGCGAGGTGGATATCGAGGATCTGATCGCTGAAGAGCAGTGCGTTTATACCCTGACCGAGGCCGGTTATATCAAGCGGCAGCTCAAGGCCACTTATCAGGCCCAGAAGCGCGGCGGCCGCGGCATTTCCGGTATGACCCGCAAGGAAGAGGACATCGTGCAGGAGATGTTCGTGGGCTCCACCCATGATTATGTCCTGTTCGTTACCGATAAGGGCCGCCTGTTCCGCATCAAGGGCTACACCATTGCCGAGGGCAGCCGCACCAGCAAGGGTACCAACATCGTGAACCTGCTGCAGCTGGCCGAGGGGGAAAAGGTCACCAATATGCTCTGCCAGAGCAAGGATACGGCCAATGAGGGCGGTTTCGTGACCATGGTCACAAAGCAGGGCCTCATTAAGCGCACCCCGCTGGAGCAGTATGCAAACATCCGCAAGAGCGGCCTGATCGGCATTGCCCTGAACGAGGGGGATGCGCTGGCCTGGACAAGACTGACCTCCGGCCACGATATGCTCATCGTTGCAACCCGCAACGGTCAGGCCATCCGCTTCAATGAGGAGGATGCCCGTCCCATGGGCCGCAGCGGCCACGGCGTGCGCGCCATCAAGCTGGCCGAGGGCGACGAGGTCGTGGGTGTCTGCATCTGCCGTGAGAACGCCACCATCCTGACCGTGACTGAGAACGGCAAGGGCCGCCGGTCCGACATCGACACCTACCGCATCACCGCCCGCGGCGGCAAGGGCATCCGCAACTACGATGCCTCCAAGGACAAGGTCGCCGCGGTCAAGATCGTGGACGATGTGGATGACGTGCTGCTGAGCAGCCAGGAGGGCATCATCATCCGCCTGCACGCCAATGAGATTCCGGTGCAGAGCCGCTACGGCTCCGGTGTCCGTGTCATGCGTCTGGGCGAGAATGATAAGGTCATGGTCCTGGCCCGTACCGACCACGACGATGAAGCCCAGACCGAGACGGTAGAGGCTGAGGAGGGCGATGAACCCACCGCAGAGCAGCTGGCCGCCATGGAAGCAGCCGATGAGGCATCCGCCTCCGAGGCACCGTCTGAGGATTGAGCCTCTCCTGTCAGATAAAGTAAAAGAGTTAGCCTGGACTTCTATCAGAAAATATGATAGACTAACGAAACGATCACAAAATCCCATGGGGGAGTAGCAGGCGCTGTTTGCAGACGGCGCAGCAAGTCAACACAATGACAGCACTGCTGTCTGGCTTGCTTTCATTTGCGAGACTCATGTGTTATGGTGCGGAGTACCACGCCCAACACATGGGGTTCATTTGTAAAAATGACCCGAGACCGGACGTGCACGCGCGCCGATCTCGGGTTTTGTTTTTGCCGCACCGTAATTTTGGTCAGATTCAGGAGGCATTCGGTTATGGAATGGAGTTTTTTGTTTTTTCTCAACAGCGCACTGCTGGGCGTGGGCCTTGCTATGGATGCGTTTTCGGTCTCAATGGCAAACGGTCTGCATGATCCCAGCATGTCCCGAAAGAGGATGTGCATCATTGCAGGCACCTTTGGCGTGTTTCAGGCCGTGATGCCCATGACAGGCTGGGTCTGCGTCCATACCATCGTGGAGATGTTCTCCTCCTTTGAAACGTTCATTCCCTGGATCGCCCTTGCCCTGCTGGGCTATATCGGCGGCAAGATGATGATCGATGGCATCCGGGGCGAGGAGACCGAGGAAGCCGCCGCGCTGAGTGCCGGTGCCCTCTTCATGCAGGGCGTGGCCACCAGTATCGATGCCCTCTCGGTGGGCTTTACCATTGCGGAGTATGGCTGGCTGATGGCGCTGGCGGCTTCCGGCATCATTGCCGTCGTCACCTTCTTCCTCTGCATGGCGGGCCTGCACATCGGCAAAGAGTTCGGCACCAAGCTCTCCGGCAAGGCCTCTGTGCTGGGCGGTGTCATCCTCATCGGCATTGGGCTGGAGATCTTCATCTCCGGCGTGTTCTTCTGAAAAAAGGGGCAAAGAAAACCGGCACAGCGTCAGGCAGGCGTTGTGCCGGTTTTGTTCCCCGTGGAACATTTTTAAGGGTGAATTATTTTTCCGACTCGAAGTAGTCGGCATATTCCCCGGTGAGCTTAGAGCCCAGCCGCCGGATGCCGCCGTAGAGGTGGCGCTCCACCAGCGGCTCAAAGGCGGCAAGATCACACCGCTCAATGGCGGCAATGATGTTCTGGTGGTCGGCGATCACCTCGTCCAGCCCGCCGCTGGTCATGGTGTCCAGCATCCGGAAACGGCTGTAATCGGCGTGGGCGTTCTGTAAGGTGCGCCAAAGATACATTTTTCCCATGGCGGCAAACCATGTCTCGTGGAGAAGGCGGTCTGCCTCATAGAGCTTGTTGTAGTCGATCTCTTCGGCACGGGCCAGCGCGGCGTAGGCATCGGCCTGCCGCCGGATGAGTGCCCGCTGCTCCGGTGTGCACTTGGGCGAGAAGTCCCGCAGGACGCGGGCTTCCACAGCGGTGCGCTCGTAGATGAGCTCGTCTACGATCTCACGGTTCAGCCGGGTCACAGTGGTACCCTTGTAGGGCACGATTTTTACCAGCCCATTTTCCTGCAGCCGCTGCAGCACCACCCGGATCATGGAACGCGGTGCCCCGAAGCGTGCGCAGAGCGGGTTCTCGCTCAGCGAACTGCCCGGCCGCAGGGTCAGGTCGATGATCTCCCGCTCCAGTACCGCGTAAATTTCAGCGTCGGTCTTGTATTGCTGTTCCATATCACTCACCTAGTTGAAATGATTATTCCTTTAGCGGGCTCGCCCTCTCAGTCATCGCTACGCGATGCCAGCTCCCCCAAAGTGGGAGCCCTTGGCAGTCCACGCAAACTTCATCTTTTTGCCAAGGCCTCTCCCTTTGGGAGAGGTGTCACCGCAGGTGACGGAGAGGGCG
>ERZ773186.3399-NODE-3399-length-10627-cov-9.491487_pt1 | contig 10627 bp, 7 predicted proteins | sample MGYA00581000_ERZ773186 | MGnify/ENA primary metagenome ERZ773186 (study PRJEB29015, sample SAMEA2737752) | human gut metagenome | biome: human gut; feature: human-associated habitat; material: faeces | place: China | collected 2012 ... | reverse complement strand
ATCTCACCGGCATTCAACTGGCGCAGGGATATCTTGGAAGACCCGATCTGACTGCCAGCCGCTTTATTGCCGATCCGTTTGCGCCAGGTGAGCGGATGTACCGTACCGGAGACGTTGCCCGCTGGCTGGAAAATGGCGCGGTGGAGTACCTCGGTCGTAGTGACGATCAGCTAAAAATTCGCGGTCAGCGAATTGAACTGGGCGAAATTGATCGCGTGATGCAGGCGCTACCGGATGTCGAACAGGCCGTTACTCATGCCTGTGTCATTAACCAGGCGGCAGCCACCGGCGGTGATGCGCGTCAGCTGGTTGGATATCTGGTGTCGCAATCGGGCTTGCCGCTGGATACCACCGCATTGCAGGCACAACTGCGCGAAACATTGCCACCGCATATGGTGCCAGTGGTTCTGCTGCAACTATCGCAGTTGCCATTAAGCGCTAATGGCAAACTGGATCGTAAAGCCTTACCGTTGCCGGAACTGAAGGCTCAAACGCCGGGACGTTCGCCAAAAGCGGGCAGTGAAACGATTATCGCCGCGGCATTCTCGTCGATGCTGGGTTGTGACGTGCAGGATGCTGACGCTGATTTCTTCGCTCTGGGCGGTCATTCGCTACTGGCAATGAAACTGGCTGCCCATCTTAGCCGACAGTTTGCCCGTCAGGTGACACCGGGGCAGGTGATGGTTGCGTCAACCGTCGCCAAACTGGCAGCGGTTATTGATGGGGAAGAAGAAAACGCCCAGCGTCTGGGATTTGAAAACATTCTGCCGTTGCGTGAAGGTAATGGCCCGACGCTGTTCTGTTTCCATCCAGCGTCCGGTTTTGCCTGGCAGTTTAGTGTGCTTTCGCGGTATCTCGACCCTCAATGGTCGATTACGGGCATTCAGTCGCCACGCCCACATGGCCCCATGCAGACTGCGGCAAACCTGGATGAAGTCTGCGAAGCGCATCTGGCAACGTTACTTAAACAACAACCTCACGGCCCTTATTACCTGCTGGGGTATTCGCTGGGCGGTACGCTGGCGCAGGGCATTGCGGCGCGGCTACGCGCCCGGGGTGAACAGGTGGCATTTTTGGGGTTGCTGGATACCTGGCCGCCGGAAACGCAAAACTGGCAGGAAAAAGAAGCCAACGGTCTGGATCCGGAAGTGCTGGAGGAGATTAACCGCGAGCGCGAGGCCTTCCTGGCGGCCCAGCAGGGAAGTACTTCAACGGAGTTGTTTACCACCATTGAAGGCAACTACGGCGATGCAGTGCGCTTGTTGACCACCGCCTATAGTGTACCGTTTGACGGCAAAGCCACATTGTTTGTTGCTGAACGTACACTTCAGGAAGGTATAAGTCCTGAACGGGCCTGGTCACCATGGATTGCGGAGCTGGATATTTATCGTTTAGATTGTGCGCATGTGGATATTATTTCCCCTGATTATTTTAAACAAATAGGACCATTAATACGGGCATCAATTAATAACTAACTGTACGTTAATAAAGAATTTGCAATAATCCCAGATAAAACCATAATCAAGCTAAATGATTGTGGTTTTTATATTCTTAATAATTATTAATTTCTCTGAGAGCTGCGCCATTGCTGGGGTTGCTGAGTTTGTTACTCATTTTGGGTTAATAATAGTGAAAGAGCTCTTTCGGATAATTCTCAGTTCGTGTTAGAGTATTACATCCACCGTTGTGCTTTTATGGACTAAAACCTCAGGTTTCACACATGTCATCATTAAATGTAAATCGAGAAAAAGACTCGGATTTCGTCGGCTATGCATTACCTTCGCCTGACAGAAATGAAATAGACTTATTACATCTTATTGACATTCTTTGGCGGGCAAAGAAGCAAATTATTGCCATTAGTTTTGCGTTTGCTTGTGCGGGAATATTAATTTCCTTTTTGTTGCCACAAAAGTGGACCAGTGCAGCGGTAGTCACTCCTGCAGAAGCCGTGCAATGGCAGGAACTGGAAAGAACATTTACCAAATTACGGGTATTGGATGTCGACGCAGGTATTGATCGTAGCGGCGTATTTAATCTTTTTATTAAGAAGTTTCAGTCACCAACATTGCTGGAAGATTATCTCCGCTCCTCAGCTTATGTTATGGATCAACTGAAAGGGGCTGATATTGATGAAGTGGAGTTGCACCGGGCTATTTTTGCACTCAGCGAGAAAATGAAAGCGGTGGATGAGAATGCCGGCAAGAAAAAAGATGAAACTGCTCTCTATACTGCCTGGCGTTTGAGCTTTACCGCACCGACAAAAGAAGAAGCACAGCAGGTTCTGGCAGGTTATATCCAGTATATTTCCAATCTGGTGGTTGCAGAATCACTGGAAAATATCCGTAATAAGCTGGAAATTAAAACTCGTTTTGAGCAAGAAAAACTGGCTCAGGATCGTGTGAAAATTCGTAATCAGTTGGATGCAAATATTCAACGACTGAATTATTCTCTCGACATTGCCAATGCTGCCGGCATTAAAAAACCAGTTTATAGTAACGGACAGGCGGTAAAAGACGATCCAGAATTTTCAATTTCTCTCGGTGCTGATGGTATTCAGCGAAAACTGGAAATCGAAAAAGGTGTTACAGACGTAGCCGAGCTGAATGGCGATTTGCGTAATCGACAGTATTACGTAGAGCAACTCAATAAGCTTAATGTTAGCGATGTCAAATTTGCACCGTTTAAATATCAGATGAAGCCATCATTGCCTGTGAAGAAAGATGGTCCAGGAAAAGCGATTATTGCCATTCTGGCAGCGCTTGTGGGCGGAATGGTTGCGTGTGGCATTGTGCTGATGCGTAACGCTATGTTTTCTCGCAAAATGGAGAAAGCCACGGTGATGGATGAACAGTTTGTGTAATGACAAATGGAGCGCTGTAACGCGCTCCATTTTTTACTATTTATTTCTCCCGAGCGGCACCACCAGCGGCGTGCCGGCCACCGGATCGTCAATAATCATACAGCGCAGACCGTAAATGCGCTCGATCAGTTCAGCAGTGACAATCTCCTTCGGCGCGCCCTGAGCAACAATTTTCCCTTCCCGCAATGCAATCAAATGGCTGGCGTAACGACAGGCCTGATTGAGATCGTGCAGCACTGCCGCCAGGGTGTAGCCTTTCTCGCGGTTCAGTTCGCTCAATAATTCCAGTAAATCAATCTGATGACTGATATCCAGCCAGGTAGTGGGTTCGTCGAGCAGCATAATTGCCGTTTCCTGGGCCAACACCATCGCGATCCACGCTCGTTGTCGTTGCCCGCCGGAGAGGGTATCCACACTTTGATTCGCCAGATGGGTGATCCCTGTGGCTTGCATCGCCTTTGTCACCGCCTCTTCATCTTCTTTCCGCCAGCGGGTAAACAGCGGTTGATGCGGGTAACGCCCACGCGCTACCAGCTCCTGAACGGTGATATCACCGGGTGTGGTGGCGTTTTGCGCCAGCAGACCAATCCGGCGTGCGACTTCTTTACTGGCGTAATGTTGAATGTGCTCGCTATCCAGCCAGACATGCCCGTGAGCAGGCGTCATCAGGCGGCTTAAAGTACGCAGCAATGTTGATTTTCCGCAGCCGTTTGGCCCGATAATCGCCGTGAAATGACCGTCAGGGATCTCCACGGTTAGATTTTCCGCGACGGTATATTTGCCATAGCCCAGGGTTAACTGTTCGCCACGCAAACGGGCTACTGATTCGGTCATTTTTTGCGAGACTCCTGAATTAACAAGACGATAAGGTAAATACCACCGAGGCTGACGGTAACGACGCCAACCGGAAGTTGATACGGCATAAACAATTGTTGAGCGCAGAGATCTGCCGCCAGTAATAACAGCGCGCCACACAGCGCCGCCTGGGTAAGCCCCCAGCGGGCAGTGCCACTAATACGCCGTGCAATATGCGGCGCGACCAGCGCAATAAAGGAAATCGGTCCGGCAAGCGCCGTTGCCGCAGCGGTAAGCACTACCGCCACCAGCATCATTAACAGACGAGAACGTTCGACGCTGACGCCCAACGCGCAGGCTGTATCATCGCCCATCTCCAGCAAGCGCATCCGCCGCACCAGCAAGGCGGCGGCAATTAACATCAATATAATGATTGGCGCGGAAGGCGAGGTTTTTGCCCATGTCAGACCGTTGAGCGATCCGGCATTCCACAATCCCGCCGTTAGCGCTGTCTCTAAAGACGCTTTCAGCAGCAGCCAGGTGTTAAAGGCCACCAGCATGGCGCGAACGCCGATGCCGATAATAATTAGCCGAAAGGTGTCGATACCGTTGCGCCATGCGAGCAGCCAGACCAGCAGCGAAGTGATAATACCTCCCGCCATTGCTGCCAGCGCGATAGCCGTTAAATCCTGACCAAACAGCACCATCGCCACCAGTACGCCGCTCCACGCTCCGGTGTTAAAGCCCATCACGTCAGGGCTGCCGAGTGGGTTACGCATCAGTGACTGAAAAATCGCGCCGCTGACGCCCAGTGCCGCGCCAATCAACAGCGCCATCAACACGCGCGGTAAACGCCATTCGGTGACGACCATCGTCATACTGCGCGGCGCATCACCCATCAGCGCAGCGAATACTTGCGACGTTTCCAGTGGCACGGTGCCACTGCGTAATCCCCAGATACCAGCCAATACACAGGCGGTAATTAGCAGCAAACAGGTGATGAGTAATCGGCGAGAGACGTGAATCATGCGCCACCTCGCGTTTTACGCCGGACGAGGAAGATCAACACTGGCGCGCCAATAAAGGCACTAACCACGGAAACGCGCAACTCGCCGGGTACAACCACACGCCCGATGATATCGGCAAACAGAAGCAGGGCAGGCGTGGCGAGCAGCGTGACAGGCAGCGACCAGCGATGATCGGCACCCACCAGCCAACGCGCCATGTGCGGCATCATCAGGCCAATAAAGGCAATCGGGCCAACCACCGCCGTCGCACTACCGCAAAGCACGGTAATCGCCAACAGACCAATCAATTGCGTGCGTGCCACGCGGCTTCCCAGTGCCGTCGCGGTGTCGCTGCCGAGGCTCAAACTGTTCAGCGCGCGGCTCAGTAATAGTGCAGTTATACCGGCGATCAGCACTGGGATCAGCACCACTTTTAAGGTGTGCAGATTACGAATATCCAGCGAACCGGCTTGCCAGAAACGCAGCTGATCGTAGACGTCAGGATTAAGCAGAGCAATGCCGCTGGTCAGTCCTTCCAGTACTGCCGCCAGCGCCACGCCTGCCAGGGTTAAACGCACCGGACTTAACTGCCCACCGCCCTGGCTGCCGGTAAAGGCAACAATCAACGAGGCCGCCAGCGCGCCAGCGAAGGCCATCGCCAGTTGTTCCTGTGCGGAAGAATAACCAAACAATGCGGCGCCCAGCACAATGGCAAAGCTGGCTCCGGCGTTCACGCCAAGCAAACCAGGATCGGCAAGCGGGTTTCGGGTGAGGGTTTGCATTAAAGCCCCGGCAAGGCCAAGCGCGCCGCCCGCCAGTAAACCGGCAAGGGTGCGCGGCAGTCGCGCGTCGAGCACGATGGTGCAGTCGGCGCTCTGGCAGGTGCCGGAGAGGGCCTCCAGCACTACGGAAGCGGGGAGTGATTTTGCCCCAATGAGCAGGCTTAATGCCGTCGCGATAATCAGTAATAACAGCAATCCGGGCACGGCAATGGCGCGTGTCACGGCAACAGAACCAGACATACGAACTTCCATGATAATGAAATTAATTATCGTTATCGATCTTATTTGGATATGTTAGCATGTGCAGCCTAAGAATAGGTATTTAAAATATTTGATGGCAAGGCATTGTAATGAATAAACAATCCTGGCTGCTTAACCTCAGCCTGTTGAAAACGCACCCGGCGTTTCGCGCAGTATTCCTCGCTCGTTTTATCTCTATTGTTTCTCTGGGGTTGCTCGGCGTTGCGGTGCCGGTGCAGATCCAGATGATGACGCATTCTACCTGGCAGGTAGGGCTTTCGGTGACGCTGACCGGTGGAGCCATGTTTGTCGGTCTGATGGTTGGCGGTGTGCTGGCGGATCGTTATGAGCGCAAAAAGGTGATTTTGCTGGCGCGCGGTACCTGTGGCATTGGTTTTATTGGCCTGTGTCTGAATGCATTGCTGCCGGAGCCGTCCTTGCTGGCAATCTATTTACTCGGTTTATGGGATGGTTTTTTCGCGTCACTTGGCGTGACGGCGCTGCTGGCGGCGACTCCGGCATTAGTTGGGCGTGAAAATTTAATGCAGGCCGGGGCGATCACTATGTTGACCGTGCGTCTGGGATCGGTGATTTCGCCCATGATTGGCGGATTACTGCTGGCGACCGGTGGCGTGGCCTGGAACTATGGGCTGGCGGCGGCAGGAACGTTTATTACTTTGCTGCCGTTGTTAAGCCTTCCGGCACTGCCGCCGCCACCGCAGCCGCGTGAGCATCCGGTGAAATCACTGCTCGCGGGATTTCGTTTTCTGCTCGCCAGTCCGCTGGTGGGCGGTATTGCGCTGCTGGGCGGTTTGTTGACGATGGCGAGTGCGGTGCGGGTACTGTATCCGGCGCTGGCTGCCAACTGGCAGATGTCGGCGGCGCAGATTGGCTTTCTCTATGCGGCGATCCCGCTTGGTGCGGCTATTGGCGCGTTAACCAGCGGGAAACTGGCGCATAGCGTGCGACCAGGGTTGTTGATGTTGCTCTCCACGCTGGGATCGTTCCTCGCCATTGGTTTATTTGGCTTGATGCCAATGTGGATTTTAGGCGTGGTTTGTCTGGCGCTGTTTGGCTGGTTGAGTGCGGTCAGCTCGTTGCTGCAATACACAATGCTACAAACGCAGACGCCGGAAGCAATGTTAGGGCGAATTAACGGTTTGTGGACGGCGCAAAACGTGACGGGCGATGCGATTGGCGCGGCGTTGTTGGGCGGTCTGGGGGCGATGATGACGCCGGTGACCTCCGCAAGCGCGAGTGGTTTTGGTTTGTTAATTATTGGCGTGTTGTTGTTGCTGGTGCTGGTGGAGTTACGCCGTTTCCGCCAGACGCCGCCGCAAGCGACAGCGTCCGACAGTTAATACTTAAAACAGCGCCTTAAGTCGCTCCAGCACTTGCATGGCGCTGTAGTAATCCAGACGGAACGTCTCGGTTCCCAGCGCATAAACATGCTTGTTTTGTACTGCAGGCAGATGTGCGAGCAGCGGATTGGCATAAATAGCATCGGCGTCTTTCTGATCACCGGCGAACAGGAATAGAGACTCGCCATTTAACCCGGCAGCCAGGTTTTCCCCACCAAGCTGAATGATGTCATGACGTTTACCCTGGCTTTGGCTGGCGTTTAAACCTGCGGGCAGTTTAGCCAGCTTAAAACCAAGTTGTTCCAGCATCTGCCCTTGTGCTGATTCCGGTGTCCAGAGATTGGCGCTGTGCGCAGCGGCGGTATAAACAATGGCAGTGACTGGCTGCGGCGGTAATTTGATTTGCTCTTTTGCCGCCGCCAGTTGCTTATCAAACTGCGCAATCCGTTCTGCTGCTTGTTTCTCATGCCCGGTAATTTCGCCAAGCTGTGTTAACAGCGACTGCCAGCTTTTGTCGTCGTAATTGATGATCAACGTCGGCGCGATGGTGGAAAGCTGATCGTAGAGCGCCAGTGCCGAATCGCCGCCGGTCGCGCTAATTAAAATCAGATCCGGCATTTGTGCGGCAACCGCTTCGGCGCTTGGCTCGCCAATATAGAGGCGTTGCAGTTTGCGTTGCTTCGCAACCTCGCTCCACTGGCGTAAAAAGCCTTGTTCATCCGCCACGCGATTATTCGGTGTAGTCGCGCCGCTGGCGATCACCGGGGCATCAATCGCCAGCAGTGAGCCGGTAAGGGTGACGCTGGTGGAAACAATACGCTGCGGTTGGCTTTTCAGGGTATGAGTGCCACGGCTGTCAGTGACCTGACGCGGCCAGTCAGCGGCCTGAACTGCGGATATTCCTGAAAGTAAAAAGCCTGTCAATAGAAGAGCGGTGCGGTAGAGCGGGGCGAGTCTCACAAATCATCTTCCTGTTATTAGTGAAGTTAATGCTTCTCATTTTCATTGTAACCTTAACCAGATGCAAGCCTGAGTCGCAGATTGTGTTGCGGCAAGAGTTGACATAGTGCGCGTTTGCTTTTAGGTTAGCGCCCGAAAATATAAATGATAATCATTATTAAAGCCTTTATCGTTTTGTGGAGGATGATATGGATACGTCACTGGCAGAGGAAGTACAGCAGACCATGGCAACACTTGCGCCCAATCGCTTTTTCTTTATGTCGCCGTACCGCAGTTTTACGACGTCAGGATGTTTCGCCCGCTTCGATGAACCGGCTGTGAACGGGGATTCGCCCGACAGTCCCTTCCAGCAAAAACTTGCCGCACTGTTTGCTGATGCCAAATCGCAGGGCATCAAAAATCCGGTGATGGTCGGGGCGATCCCCTTCGATCCACATCAGCCTTCGTCGCTCTATATTCCCGAATCCTGGCAGCCGTTTTCCCGCCAGGAAAAACAAACTTCCGCCCGCCGTTTCACCCGCAGCCAGTCGCTGAACGTGGTGGAACGTCAGGCAATTCCGGAACAAGCCACGTTTGAACAGATGGTCGCCCGCGCCGCCGAACTCACTGCCACGCCGCAAGTCGACAAAGTGGTGTTATCACGGTTGATTGATATCACCACCGACGCCGCCATTGACAGCGGTGTACTGCTGGAACGGTTGATCGCGCAAAACCCGGTTAGTTACAACTTCCATGTACCACTGGCTGATGGTGGCGTTCTGCTGGGGGCGAGCCCGGAACTGTTGCTGCGTAAAGACGGCGAGCGTTTTAGTTCTATTCCGTTAGCGGGTTCCGCGCGCCGTCAGCCGGATGAAGTGCTCGATCGTGAAGCGGGTAATCGTCTGCTGGCGTCGGAAAAAGATCGCCATGAACATGAGCTGGTGACTCAGGCGATGAAAGAGGTGCTACGTGCGCGCAGCAGTGATTTACATGTTCCCTCCTCTCCACAACTGATCACCACGCCAACGCTGTGGCATCTCGCAACACCCTTTGAAGGCAAAGCTAACTCGCAAGAAAACGCGCTGACCCTGGCCTGCCTGCTGCATCCGACTCCCGCGCTGAGTGGTTTCCCGCATCAGGCAGCAACCCAGGTGATTTCTGAACTGGAGCCGTTCGACCGCGAATTGTTTGGCGGCATTGTTGGCTGGTGTGACAGCGAAGGTAATGGCGAGTGGGTGGTGACCATCCGCTGCGCGAAGTTACGGGCCAATCAGGTGCGTCTGTTTTCCGGCGCGGGGATTGTGCCTGCGTCTTCACCGCTGGGTGAATGGCGTGAAACGGGCGTCAAACTTTCTACCATGTTGAACGTTTTTGGACTGCATTAAGGAGTGAGGATGAGCATTCCATTTACCCGCTGGCCGGAAGAGTTTGCCCGCCGCTATCGGGAAAAAGGTTACTGGCAGGATTTGCCGCTGACCGACATTCTGACACGCCATGCTGAGAGCGATAACATCGCGGTTATCGACGGCGAGCGGCAGTTGAGTTATCGGGAGCTGAATCAGGCGTCGGATAATCTGGCCTGTAGCTTGCGCCGCCAGGGAATTAAATCGGGCGAAACCGCGCTGGTACAGTTGGGTAATGTCGCTGAACTTTACATCACCTTTTTCGCGCTGTTGAAACTGGGCGTAGCACCCGTGCTGGCGCTGTTCAGCCATCAGCGTAGTGAACTGAACGCCTATGCCCGTCAGATTGAACCGGCGTTACTGATTGCCGATCGCCAGCATACGCTGTTTAACGGGGATGATTTCCTCAACACCTTTGTTGCAGAGCATTCTTCTATTCGTGTGGTGCAACTGCTGAACGACAGCGGCGAGCATAATTTGCAGGATGCGATTAACCATCCGGCAGACGATTTTACGGCCACGCCGTCACCTGCCGATGAAGTGGCCTATTTCCAGCTATCCGGTGGTACCACCGGCACTCCGAAACTGATCCCGCGTACTCATAACGACTACTACTACAGCGTGCGCCGTAGCGTGGAGATTTGTCAGTTCACACAACAGACGCGCTACCTGTGCGCGATCCCGGCAGCTCACAACTACGCGATGAGTTCTCCAGGATCATTAGGTGTTTTTCATGCTGGCGGTACTGTCGTTCTGGCTGCCGATCCCAGCGCCACGCTCTGCTTCCCATTAATTGAAAAACATCAGGTTAACGTTACCGCGCTGGTGCCGCCGGCAGTCAGCCTGTGGCTACAGGCGCTGGCTGAAGGTGAAAGCCGGGCGCAGCTCGCCTCGCTAAAACTGTTACAGGTCGGCGGCGCGCGTCTTTCAGTAACGCTTGCGGCGCGTATTCCCGTAGAGATTGGCTGCCAGTTACAGCAGGTGTTTGGCATGGCGGAAGGGCTGGTGAATTACACCCGTCTTGATGATAGCGTGGAAAAAATCATTCATACCCAGGGCTATCCAATGTGTCCGGACGATGAAGTGTGGGTCGCTGATGATGACGGAAATCCATTGCCGCAAGGGGCAGTCGGACGCCTGATGACTCGCGGGCCGTATACCTTCCGCGGCTATTACAAAAGCCCGCAGCACAATGCCAGCGCCTTTGATGCCAACGGTTTTTACTGTTCCGGCGATCTGA
>ERZ773186.3395-NODE-3395-length-10640-cov-13.325272_pt1 | contig 10640 bp, 12 predicted proteins | sample MGYA00581000_ERZ773186 | MGnify/ENA primary metagenome ERZ773186 (study PRJEB29015, sample SAMEA2737752) | human gut metagenome | biome: human gut; feature: human-associated habitat; material: faeces | place: China | collected 2012 ... | reverse complement strand
TATACAGGAACACACCCCGTAAACCGAAAGTTGAAGTTACCCAGACAATTTATTGTGGCGACACAATGCTTTTACTTGCCGTGGTTAATAGGGGTGGTTTACGTGGAAGACCTCATATACACGATGCACAGACGCTTGACAGGTTGATTAAAATGTATGACCAAGGGCAACCCATCAAGAGCATCGCAGAATCGCTAAGAATGCCTCTAAGCACCACTTACAGGATTGTTCAAAGGTTGAGCTAAAATTCTCATATAGAGCACTGATTACGAGAATGTTAAAGAGGCGATTTCCCTCTCTGGGGTTATCGCTCTTCTCTCGCTTAGTGGATTGATTAAGAAGACCTTTGAAGTTCTCTGTGAAGAAGCTGAACAGCTATTATATTGGGTGATTACAACTTATTGAAAAATAAGCATTTTTAGAAGTTATTGTTAAGGTTACAGAGTTAACTGTGAAGAGACTTGTCAGCTCTCTATATATGGCTAATTACAACTTATTGAAAAATAAGAACTTTTAGAAATTACTGTCAGAGAGGTGAATACTTGATAGATACAGCTTTCCGGTTCTGTCAAGCTATTTTTTGATAGATAGCACAAAATGCTAAAGATACCCCTGTACGAGATGGTATAGGGGTTTTGAAGGGAGTTTAGCGGGGTTCTGTGTGGTCATTATCCTTAAGGTCAAGCGTCCATGTACGACCGAACAATCGGAACACGATAAACACCCGAACGATGAAATAGCGGAGCAGAAGACCTGCAATCAGCCCAATACCTCCACCAGCCCATACATCAGGTGACCCCAGCTCAGGAGGGAGATTTACCATTCAATGTACCTTCTGTGTGCAATGCAAAAACATGTGACCAAATACATAGCCACGCTTCATATTTCCCCCTCTCTCATAAACCATTATACCACAGATGTTAATGAAATGTTAAAAAATGCTTGACATTAGTCTTTGAAAATGCTAGTATTGTATATATAGGTTAACAGAATAATAACATCTTATGAGGGTCAGAATATGAATGAACGACAGAGAATTTCAAAGATTTCTTGAAGAGAGCAAAGCAAGAAACAGAAGCAACGGTTACAGCTACACAGACACCCCCACCAGCTACGAAGTCCCAACCTTTAGCAAATCCGAACGTAAGAACATTGAAGCGGTCATTCGTAGCATTACGCCACGAGACAGATATATGCCAACACGCAAAGAAAAGGAAAATACTTTAAAAACTTTCTTGATGGGCTTTGATTCTTACGAGCAACTACCATCACGAATTGAAGATGTAATTATCGGCACTTGTCGCAGCTTTGGAAGGGATAACTATCACCGGAAGATTTTCTATTTGCTTCGAAGCCTTGATAAGATTAGCTCAAGCACAGTGACGAGCCATCTTCAAAGACAAGCAACCAGACTTAGCTACGAGCTACCATCTGATAAGTATTGCGCTAATTTAACTACCATTTGCAATAAAGTTATCGAGACAATCAATCATCATGTTGAGGTTGGCAATATCAGCCTTACGACCAGTGAAGCAGACTTTGAATTTGACGTATACGCACAAGCAGAGGAATTTTAAAATGAAAAACAGACACACTTTGACCCGTATTACAAAGACAGCCTTTGAAGAACTTAACCGAATCAAAAACATTACAGGTCTGCCACACTCAGCAGTGATGAAGCTTGCAATTAACCGTGATATTAACGAACAAGATTTGCTTAATAGCCGCTTAGAGGCTGCAAGACACCATATCAGGATTAAGCAAGATGACCTTGATAGTCTGAAATCTTTAAATGCTTTTGGACTGGATTTAGCAAGGTTACTAAGCATCAAAATTCACAAATTAGCGATGGAGGTTTAATGTATGACTTTTATAAACATCGTGACCATTTGGTAAGATTTGACGGTAAAGTCTGGAAGGACATAACAGAAACCAATAAACCCAAGTTTACCCACCAGCAATTAGCCTCAAGATTTGATATCTGGGCTGAAGCACAAAAAGATAATGGTGATTTCGAGTTTATCAGGGGTTTTGATTATGCTTACGAAGACGACCTTAAAGACGCCATTAAATTAATTGAGAATTTCAACTCTATTAAAAGTGGTGACAAGCACAAAGCCAATGGCAACAGATACGATAAAGATTTAATCATTGATGCAATCACCAAAGGACAATCACAAAGTTATATTTCTGAGAAATACGGTTTATCACGCAGTCAATACTACAAGATTAAAGCGTCTGTGTAAGCCTGTGAGAATGAGTGAGACTCAAAGATGAGCTACCCTATTACTAAGGTGTCTCACTCCCTCTGTAACCCGCATGGTTACTGGCCTCAGAATGGCTATTTTAAGAGGTCTGAGATGTGTTTTAGAGGAATTTAAAAATGAGCAATTACGAATTACAGATTTTCGTTGATAACGACACCGCTATGATGGTGCAAAGCTTCACTGATGCAGGTATTAGCATTGACTTTGACAGGCTGTTAAAGCTAATGGCTGAGAACTCAGAAGAAATTGAAGACTTTATTCAGGAAATTGAAACTGGTGACCCACGTTTTATGTTTCCCGTTACCGACTCAAACATGAAGCGTCTTATTATCGAAGAAACAAACAAATACAGCGTTAGCCCTGAACAATATCTCAAGGCGGCTATAGTAATTTTGCACGCTGACAATGTTTTGGTTGCGGATTCTGTGAGGATTCACTAATGACGTTAATTGTATTATGGACGCTGCTAGGGCTATTTGTTGGTTGCTGGATGGGTAACACAGTAAATAAGAATTGATGTTACCAATCTGTTAAAAAGCTGTTGACAAATAACATTGAGCATGACATAATTGTATATATAGGGAGAGCAATTCTCTCTTATTTTCTTTCAATAATCCGATGGATGGATATTCTGAGTTGGAAAGGTGCAATGCTTTTCGTCATGGCCTTTCAGTTTAGTCTGAGAGGCTATCTCAAAAAGTGCTTAATCATTCATTGAACCCTTTACAGCTTTGCCCTAACTCATGATTAGGGCTTTCTTTAAGAGTTTTTAAACAGAGCTTTTAAAGAAAGTTTTTCCTGAAACTTCGTTAACGTTAAAGCAAACCTTCAAAGCCCTTCACAGATTATGTTTAGGGCTTTTTTCAGCTTTTAAAAAGCATACTTGGCAAACCGCCTTTTAAGCCTCTTCTAAGTTCGTAGGATGTCAGGTGTGCTTTTTAAAAACTGAATATTACTTAGAAGAGGAAAATGAAATGGAAAATCTATATATTAGCGGTAGAAAGGTTGATAGCTTCGGTGACTGGTCGCCACAGACTGAACATCCAGCTATCACTATTCAGCGTCAAGAGCATGACAAGCGCATTGAGCTTGAGCAATCGCTAAAGATGTCACCAAAAACAACCATCTTTGTGTCTCCTGAACCTCAAGAGATGCCTGATGTTTGCAAGGGTGAAGCATTACTTGAGCTTGAAAAGCAATATTACCCACTGCTAAAAGAACAGCGTATTAAACTAGATGACGCTTACAGCAAAGTTACCCTGATGCAATCAGCTATTGAGCCATCAGAATTTGAGATTCAGGATGAATTGTCACAGAAACCATTTGTCTATTACCAATATGAAGACAATGATGGTTTTGGTACTTTTCCTGAGAATATCCCAGACGTGATTAATAATCTTCCTGACGGATATCGAATTGTGAAGATGGTTAAGGCATCAAGAGGTGCTGGTCAGTTTATTTACATGACTAATAAGAGCGATGAAGAACTCGCTGAACTTGCTAGACAGAACATCTTGGCATCACGTAACAAGCAGCTTGATAGTGCTAAGTTGTATCTCTCAAGAGAGCTTCAGGCTATGAAAGACCTTATTAGTGCATATGAAACGCAGAAGAAGGTTGCTATGCAGGCTGATATTGAGCAGCTTACTAAGATTTCTCAGAAATATGCAAAGGCTATTTAATTATGATGTGAGGTGAAGAATGATTGATTTAACTGAACGCTATGAAGTTATTAAGTCTGTTTGTGAGAACTTAAAGCTTCAGACTAAACCAAAGCTACGAATTAAAAATCAGCATCAAGTTATCACCTCACACAAACCAAAGGTTAGAAGGATTCCTTCATGGTGTATTGACCGTGTTCCTGCTGATGCTCAATTAATTGGTGAGTCTGGTTCTTACACTTATATCCTTCATTAAAAATTACAAAGGGGAGAGATTAGCCTTAATTGGTTAGTCTTTCCCTTTTTCGTATATGAACACTTAAGAGGTGAAAAATATGAATGAGCAAATTCACAGTTGATAGTTTTATTGTTGAGCTAGGCTTCAATGAGAACGTTATTAAAGGTCTGCAAAGAGTTGAAAAGGCAGCTTTGCAGTCAGCACAAAGAATTGAACGCAATTTGAATAGAGCGTTTAAGGTCGATACCAAGCAACTTGACAGCAATCTGACAAGTTCTTTAGGGCAACTTGAAAGGAAGTTTAATAAGACCTTTGACCGTCTGGAAGCTAGAGCAAAAAATACTAAAGCTTTCCGTTTCACAAGTCAGGTTAATGACGCTATTAATCCTCCAAAACAACCGAGACAGCCACGAATTAGCGGAAACAGAGCAATCACAGCAGCTTACTCAGCGAATATGACCAAGCTGAAAGGTCTTAACCCAATTGTCGAGAAATACATTAAGAGCCAGTTTTACGCATTAAGTAGTAAAGCTGGTCAGATGGATAACACCAAGTTTAATGAAGCCCTTGCTAAACTAAATTCAAGTGTACGAGAAGCAATTGCTAAAGCCAGAGGTCATACATCCACCAGCATTAACGGAAATAAAGCAGCTAATAGTCTTGATAGTCTGTCTTCAGCAGCAGTTAAAACAGCAGGTGCATTTATCTCAATGCAGGCTGTACTATCCGCTTATCAGCGAGTAATGGAGGTTGGTTTACAGCGTGCAAGTGCTGAGCGTTCAATTGATTTCGTATTTGATAAAGATGCAGGTCAGGTAAAAGAGTTCACAAAGTCATTAGCTCAAACAACGGGTTTAGATATCGCTGAACTGCAATCACAGTTTGCTGGTTTTGGTGCTTCAGCTAAAGAGTCTATGGGTATTCAGGGTTCTGAAGAACTTTTTAGAAGTATGATTGGCTATGCTCGTCTGATGGGTCGAAGTGAGGAAGAGATTAAGCGAGCACTGACAGCATTAGCACAGATGGCTTCTAAGGGTCAGATTATGGCTGAAGAGCTTAAGGGGCAACTAGCTGAAGCTGTTCCTGGTATGGTGCAGGTGTTCGCTAAAGCAACCGGAAAGACTGAACAAGAGCTATTTGATGCCATGAAGAAGGGGGCTTTAAAATCTGCCGATACTCTTCAGAAGGTCACTCAGGAACTGAATAAACAAATCACAGCTAAAGGTGGCTGGAAAGCTATTTCAGAAAGTACACAGGCACAACTAGGGAACCTGAAAAACTCTTGGAATACCACGCTTGATAGTATCTTCAGAGGTTCTGAAGATGGTCTTCAAGATTTCACAAGAAGCCTAACAACGCTTTTAAACGCTCTTGGTGGAAGTGGTAAAAGTCTTGGTGAATCTCTTGGTAGCTTGATGAGCGATATGTCGCATGGTGTCGATTCATTGACTGATATCAGCTACAGGGTAAGAGCATTCTTCGATGAGGTGACATTAGCTTATCGTGGTTTAACCGATGAACAAAAGAAAGTAGTTGATGCTTTAGGTTCTGGCTTGATTAATAGTTTAAAAGTCTTGGCTGGTGTTATTGCTGTGAATAAAGTTGTTGGTGTAACCAGAAGTATTTACGGGCTTATGACTGCTATCACAAGATTAGGTCAGGTCGCTGATACTACAGCGGATAACGTGAATAGAAAGAACGGGAAACCATCAAGGTTTAATCTTGGGAATATGCTATTAGCTGGTAGTGCTATCTATGCAGGTTATGAGAGATTAGCTTCTACGCCTGAACGAATGGAAGCACAAGCTAAATTACCAGAGCTGGCTAAAGAGTCTGGACTTAAACCAGTGTTCACTATGGACGATGTTAAAGGTTGGTTTAGTAGTGCAGCTGATAAAATTGCTAACTTCCAAGAACCGATGAATAACCTTGTTAATAACACACAATCAACTCCACCAGCTATTACAGGTGACATGGTTAATAGCAATGCTCAACTTGCAATGACTATTAGTGAACTATCACGCAAGGTAGACGCTTTAACAGCAGAAACTAGGAAGCCCTTGTCAGTTAATATCACTGGTGAAGCAACTGTTAGACCGGATGAACCAGCTTTCTTTACTTTCAATCAATCAGCTAATGACCAGTTCACGCAGGATATGCTCTTAAGTTCAAGCTATCCAGAGGAAGAATGATTTAACGGTGTTCTACGTGAATAAAGCAAAGTTAATACCCACACCAAAAATTATTTTTCACGTAGCTCACGCTTAACAGAGAAAATACATATATATCAAAGGCTTGGTTAAAAATGATTAAAATACACTAAGCCTTTGAAATCAAAGGAGAATTTAATGATTTTTAGCAATCAAATCCGCTACAGTGGTAAAGATGGCGTTTACTTCCACTTAAGAGATAATGTAGATGCCTTCTTAACCTTAACAGCTACTGAACAGATGGAATATGACAGCCCTATGATGGTGACAACTCAGGCTATGCAATCGGGGCAAACTATCACTGATAATGTTCAGAGAGCACCTAAGACCATCTCTATTAGCGGTGTCGTAGTGGTTGATTCGACGGGTTCAGTTCTATTAACCAGACAGGGGCAACTTGTAGAGACCTTTATTTCTACGGTTGAACAATGGCGAGACCAGAAGCAAATCATCACTATTGTTTGTAAAGATGGAATATCTATCACTGATAGTATCATTACTCAGTTTAAAGCGAGTAAAGAGCATACCATTGCTAATGGTCTTCGTATTCAGATGACCTTCCAAGGTGTAGAATTTCGTTCAATCGTAGGGCAAACTGATATTTCAGCAGCAACTGGAAAAGCCGCGACTACGAATGATGGTGGTGCAACTTCTAAGAAGAATACTGGTAACACTACAACAAGTTTAGGTAATGGTATGTTGATGTGTCAGGAGCTATATAATCGCTCTACGAGTGAACTCACTAATGAGCAACTTCAAGCCCGTATCAATTGTGGTAAAAGTGTCAAAATTAAGAATGGAAAAAGCACCTTCTCAGATGCCGCTAATGCGCAAGCTTCAAAGGTGCTTAATAATGCTGGTACAGGTAGTACTTTGAAGAAGTATTCTGTTAATCCTAACAAGCGATACTGACGATAGAATCTCAACTATATGATAACCTCATCAACATCTATTAAACCCCTCTCAGTGACTTCAGAAAGCGACTGTATAGCCTCTGTAACGTCTTCTGAGGGGTTTTCTGTTATTGGTAGGTCAATTACCTTACCGTTGTGAAAAGTCACTTTACAGCGACGTTTAGCAGTATTTAAAACGACCTCTTTAACAGCACTTTTGATTATCAGTTGTGCTTCAATCCTTCCCGCCTTTGTAGTCAAGTCACAATCAGACAAACAACCCACATCAATAGATTTAAGGCGTTGTGTCTCCTTCTCGATATCCGCATCAACCTGTGATAACTCACCTTTTAACTGTTTTAGTTTGCTGGTAATAGCGGACAAGTCTTCAATTTCAAGTGATAGTTGTACCAGCTTTTCAATATTGCTTGAGATGTGTTCACGGTGCAGCTTCAGTGTGTCTACAGTATTCGTCATATCGCTATCAAATCGGTCAAGACGAGATAGCAGGGCAAGTAATGTACTATCGGTTTGCTTACGTGACAGCCCTTTGGCATTGCAACGGTTTTCATTACGAAGAGGACAACGATAAATCCCGCTTCTTGTATCGCTAAAGCCTGTGATAATCAGAGCATGACCACATTCAGAGCAACGGATAACCCCTTTAAAGAGATTCACACTCAATGGTTTATCTGAAGCAGGTTTTCTACCGTAACGAGCATATGATAGTTGCTGGACTTTGTAGAATGTTGTTTCATCTATAATTGCAGGATAATAACCAGATATCTCCTCACAGCCTTTAGGTGTGAAGTAACCAATTACAGAGCGATTCTTCAAAAGGTCTTGCACTGAGGTTTGACCAAACTTACCTGCTTTGTACTGGTTAAGCGTCTGGTGACCTTCAGCATTAAGAGTTCTGACAATCTCCCAGATAGACTTACCCTCTAACCGTAGCTGAAAGCACCTCTTCACAGTCTCCACTTTCTCAGGTATCACAGAGAAGCTTTTACGGTCATCATTAAGCTTAAGCCATGCAGGACAACGCCTAGAAATCTTGATACCAGCTTTAGCAGCTTCTTTCTTTGCATCCCATGCAGCTTGTATACGCTCAGCCTTACGTAATGATTCCTCATGCGCCCTTTGCATTATCAGAATGCTTTTAATCAGGGATAACGGGTCTCTTAAGCTTTCCTTTGTGTAATGTTCACCATCGGACAAGGTGACCACATCTACACCAGAGCGAAGAATGTTTCTGAGTAGCTCACTTGCTTGGTCTACATCTTGACGTGACAAACGGTCAAGAGATTCTATCAAGAGCGTATCACCAGCTTTAACAAGCCCTTTCTCGATAGCGGTTAAGAAGTCACCTAAGCCACCTTTCAAGTGCTTACCAGTGAATCCACTCACACCTAAATCACGAAAAGATAAATCTTGGTCAAGGTAGTACTCAGGATGAGCCTTAAGCCAGTCATTAACCATCTTAGACTGTCTGCGTAGTGAGTCGCCTTTGGCCTGTCGCTCAGAACTGAATCTGATGTAGCTGATTACACGTTTCATTCTTTACCACCATAAAAACTAATAGCGCGATTGTATCGCTTTAGGTGGTGTATTTAAACGTGTCTGATGAAAATCACCCGATTAACGCCGCGCTGATGTAAACCGCGATTAAGCGTTTGTTCCTCTTCTCCTTTGGCGAAAAACTGTGGATGGCGGACTTCCACGCCATAATTAAATTCGCCAGGAAGAGAATCGAGAAAATGCCAAAGCGCAGGCAGCTCCCGTGGGCCGAATGTGGCAGGCAGTTGCAGCCAGTATTGCCCAATGCGCGGAGCCAACGGTGACATGCGGGTCAAAAATTCAGTCACTAAATCATCGCAATGCCGTAATGCTGCCTGATGCGAAATGGTCGCCGGAAACTTAAAACAGAAGCGGAAGTCATCTGTGGTCTGCTCACGCCAGCGCAGGACAACCTCGGGTTTCGGCAGGGCGTAAAGCGTGGTGTTGCCCTCCACGCAGTTAAAGTGGCGGGCATACTCTTCAAGGCTGGTGATCCCCAACCGCACCCATTTAGGATGCGACCATTGCGGTAGACCGATGTAAATCATAACGCGTTGAGGATCTCTTCCACGCTACGCACACGGGCGATGCGCGGGTAGATATGGTTGATACTGTTATTGTGCTGCTCGGCGCTGGCGGCACTACAGGCGTCTTCGGCAATCACCAGATTAAAGCCAAGTTCCCAGGCATTGCGGGCGGTGGATTCAACACCGATATTGGTCGAGATCCCACATAACACTATTGTATCGATACCTCGGCGGCGTAATTGCAACTCCAGATCCGTACCGTAAAACGCACCCCATTGACGTTTGATGATTTCGATATCGCTGTCGGTTGCACCTAATGCAGCAGGATGTTGCCACCAATTTTCGGGCAACACTTTAGCCGGTGAGGGCGCATCGACCGGCTGTTTTAATGCTTCAGCGTAATCGGCAGACCAGCCAACGCGCACCAGAAACACGGGCTGACCGCTGGCGCGAAATTTCGCCGCCAGCTTCCCGGCGCGATTAACTACCTCATCGGCAGTATGTGGACCACCGGCAAAAGGTAAGATGCCTTCTTGTAAATCGATCACCACCAGCGCAGTGGTTTTAGCATTAAGTTCAAGCATAATGACTCCTGAAAAAACAAAATCGTGCCTCACACCTTAATGCGATTAGCCGATGGCGGAACGACAAATTTTGTTAATTTTTATGAGTTCGGGCAACACCTTTATAGCAAACTGGCGTAGAGTCTGATTTCAGGCCCGATATAAAGTGGTAACGAGGCGTTCCAGCGCGGGCCAGGCTCTTACGGTGCGGCAGAATTTCCAGTATAATAGCCGCCTTTTTTCATTCAGTTGTGACATACAGCTAACGCTGCGACTTGGTCACCTGCGCAGCAGGGGGCATCCGCCGGCAGCTAAGTTAAGGGATATCTCATGCGTACAGAATATTGTGGACAGCTCCGTTTGTCCCACGTGGGGCAGCAGGTGACTCTGTGTGGTTGGGTCAACCGTCGTCGTGATCTTGGTAGCCTGATCTTCATCGATATGCGCGACCGCGAAGGTATCGTGCAGGTATTTTTCGATCCGGATCGTGCGGACGCGTTAAAGCTGGCCTCTGAACTGCGTAATGAGTTCTGCATTCAGGTCACGGGCACCGTACGTGCGCGTGACGAAAAAAATATTAACCGCGATATGGCGACCGGCGAAATCGAAGTGCTGGCGTCCTCGCTGACTATCATCAACCGCGCAGATGTTCTGCCGCTTGACTCTAACCACGTCAACACCGAAGAAGCGCGTCTGAAATACCGCTACCTCGACCTGCGTCGTC
>ERZ773186.3394-NODE-3394-length-10645-cov-42.288669_pt1 | contig 10645 bp, 10 predicted proteins | sample MGYA00581000_ERZ773186 | MGnify/ENA primary metagenome ERZ773186 (study PRJEB29015, sample SAMEA2737752) | human gut metagenome | biome: human gut; feature: human-associated habitat; material: faeces | place: China | collected 2012 ... | reverse complement strand
TGAACATTATTGAAGCTAACGTTGCTACCCCGGACGCTCGCGTCGCCATCACCATCGCGCGTTTCAACAACTTTATCAATGACAGCCTGCTGGAAGGTGCAATTGACGCACTGAAACGTATCGGTCAGGTAAAAGATGAAAACATTACCGTTGTTTGGGTGCCTGGTGCCTATGAGCTGCCGCTGGCGGCGGGTGCACTGGCTAAAACCGGTAAATACGACGCGGTGATTGCGCTGGGTACGGTTATTCGTGGTGGCACTGCCCACTTTGAATATGTCGCTGGTGGTGCAAGCAACGGCCTGGCGCATGTTGCCCAGGACAGCGAAATTCCGGTTGCTTTTGGGGTTCTGACCACTGAAAGCATTGAACAAGCGATCGAACGTGCTGGCACCAAAGCTGGCAACAAAGGTGCAGAAGCTGCACTGACCGCGCTTGAAATGATTAATGTATTGAAAGCCATCAAGGCCTGAAATTAGTAAGGGGAAATCCGTGAAACCTGCTGCTCGTCGCCGCGCTCGTGAGTGTGCCGTCCAGGCGCTCTACTCCTGGCAGTTGTCCCAGAACGACATCGCTGATGTTGAATACCAGTTCCTGGCTGAACAGGATGTAAAAGACGTTGACGTCCTGTACTTCCGTGAGCTGCTGGCCGGGGTGGCGACTAATACCGCATACCTCGACGGACTGATGAAGCCATACCTGTCCCGCCTGCTGGAAGAACTGGGACAGGTAGAAAAAGCAGTACTGCGCATTGCGCTGTACGAACTGTCTAAACGTAGCGATGTGCCATACAAAGTGGCCATTAACGAAGCGATCGAACTGGCGAAATCGTTCGGCGCAGAAGACAGCCATAAGTTCGTCAACGGCGTACTCGATAAAGCAGCACCTGTGATTCGCCCTAACAAAAAGTGATATCCAGGCCGGTAGATTCACGGAAGACCGTTCCATGATCGCCGGCCTTTTCTTTTTTACCTGCTGAGGCATAACGTATGGCATGTGGCGAGTTCTCCCTGATTGCCCGTTATTTTGACCGTGTAAGAAGTTCTCGTCTTGATGTCGAACTGGGCATCGGCGACGATTGCGCACTTCTCAATATCCCCGAGAAACAGACCCTGGCGATCAGCACTGATACGCTGGTGGCGGGTAACCATTTCCTCCCTGATATCGATCCTGCTGATCTGGCTTATAAAGCACTGGCGGTGAACCTAAGCGATCTGGCAGCGATGGGGGCCGATCCGGCCTGGCTGACGCTGGCATTAACCTTACCGGACGTAGACGAAGCGTGGCTTGAGTCCTTCAGCGACAGTTTGTTTGATCTTCTCAATTATTACGATATGCAACTCATTGGCGGCGATACCACGCGTGGGCCGCTATCAATGACATTGGGTATCCACGGCTTTGTCCCGATGGGACGAGCCTTAACGCGCTCTGGTGCGAAACCGGGGGACTGGATTTATGTGACTGGTACGCCGGGCGATAGCGCCGCCGGGCTGGCGATTTTGCAAAATCGTCTCCATGTGGCTGATGCCAAAGATGCGAACTACTTAATCAAACGTCATCTCCGTCCGTCGCCGCGTATTTTACAGGGGCAGGCACTGCGTGATTTGGCGAATTCAGCTATCGATCTTTCTGACGGCCTGATTTCCGACCTCGGGCATATCGTGAAAGCCAGCGACTGCGGCGCGCGTATTGATCTGGCATTGTTGCCATTCTCTGACGCACTTTCACGTCATGTTGAACCGGAGCAGGCGCTGCGTTGGGCGCTCTCTGGTGGTGAAGATTACGAGTTATGTTTTACTGTGCCAGAACTTAACCGCGGTGCGCTGGATGTGGCTCTGGGATATCTGGGCGTACCGTTTACCTGTATCGGGCAAATGACCTCCGATATTGAAGGGCTTTGTTTTATTCGTGACGGCGAACCTGTCACGTTAGACTGGAAAGGATATGACCATTTTGCCACGCCATAAAGATGTCGCGAAAAGTCGCCTGAAGATGAGTAATCCGTGGCATCTGCTTGCTGTCGGATTCGGAAGTGGATTAAGCCCGATCGTTCCTGGGACGATGGGCTCGCTGGCAGCGATTCCGTTCTGGTATCTGATGACCTTTTTGCCCTGGCAGCTCTACTCGCTGGTGGTGATGCTGGGGATCTGTATCGGCGTCTATCTTTGTCATCAGACCGCAAAAGATATGGGCGTGCACGATCACGGCAGCATTGTCTGGGACGAATTTATTGGTATGTGGATCACGCTCATGGCGCTGCCGACCAATGACTGGCAGTGGGTTGCCGCCGGGTTTGTGATTTTCCGTATTCTGGATATGTGGAAGCCGTGGCCGATCCGCTGGTTTGATCGCAATGTGCATGGCGGCATGGGGATCATGATCGACGATATTGTCGCCGGGGTGATTTCCGCAGGCATCCTGTATTTTATCGGTCATCACTGGCCGCTGGGTATTCTGTCGTAGTTGTGCACCGATGCCTGATGTGACGCTTGTCACGTCTCATCAGGCCTGGACTCTTATTTAAATCCTACGACAGGATGCGGTTTATACGGCGTTTCCAGTTCGGCAATCTGTTCCGGCTTCAAAGTGATATCCACCGCGTTCAATAGCTCATCAAGCTGTTCTTCGCGCGAAGTTCCGATAATCGGTGCGGCAATGCCCGGTTTACTCAACAACCAGGCCAGCGCAACTTGTGCTCGTGTCGCCCCCAGTTCTTCACTGACGCCTGTTAACCGCTCTGCGATCTGCGCGTCATTTTCATCGCTTTCTTTATAGAGATTTTTCCCCACCTCATCAGACACCAGTCGTGCGGTAGTTTCTCCCCACGGACGCGTCAGACGGCCCCTTGCCAGCGGGCTCCATGGAATTACCGCCACGCCCTCCTGATAACACAGTGGTAGCATCTCGCGCTCTTCTTCACGATAAATCAGATTGTAGTGATCCTGCATACTGACAAACTGCGCCCAGCCGTGCTGTTTTTGGAGTTCCAGTGCCTGAGCAAACTGCGAAGCGTGCATTGATGACGCGCCGATATAACGCGCTTTCCCGGCTTTTACCACGTCGTTGAGGGCTTCCAGCGTCTCTTCGATCGGCGTGTTGTAATCCCAGCGATGAATTTGCAGGATATCGACATAATCCATGCCGAGACGTCGCAGGCTGTCGTCGATAGAGCGCAAAATTTGCGCACGGGATAATCCTTCCGGTAAATCACCAACGCGATGGAACACTTTGGTCGCAACGACCACGTCTTCACGACGGGCGAAATCCCGCAGTGCGCGACCGACGATCTCTTCGCTGCTGCCGTCAGAATAACTGTTGGCGGTATCAAAGAAATTTATGCCGCCTTCCAGTGCACGTTTAATTATGGGACGGCTGCTTTCTTCCGGCAGTGTCCATGCGTGATTACCGCGATCTGGCTCGCCAAAGGTCATACAGCCGAGGCAAAGTCGGGAAACGCGAAGGTCGGTTTTTCCTAAGGGGTTGTATTGCATGCTGCCACTCCTGCTATACTCGTCATACTTCAAGTTGCATGTGCTGCGGCTGCATTCGTTCACCCCAGTCACTTACTTATGTAAGCTCCTGGGGCTTCACTCGTTTGCCGCCTTCCTGCAACTCGAATTATTTAGAGTCTATGAATAATTTCTTAAGCATAGCAGGAGTGGAGTAGGGATTATGCCAGCCAGGCCTTGATTTTGGCTTCCATACCAGCGGCATCGAGGCCGAGTTCGGCGCGCATTTCTTCCTGAGTTCCTTGCGGAATAAAGAAGTCCGGCAGGCCAATGTTCAGCACGGGTACTGGTTTACGATGGGCCATCAGCACTTCGTTCACGCCGCTGCCTGCGCCGCCCATAATGGCGTTTTCTTCTACGGTGACCAGCGCTTCATGGCTGGCGGCCATTTCCAGAATTAACGCTTCATCAAGCGGTTTCACAAAACGCATATCGACCAGCGTGGCGTTCAGCGATTCGGCGACTTTCGCCGCTTCTGGCATCAGCGTACCAAAGTTAAGGATCGCCAGTTTCTCGCCACGACGCTTCACAATGCCTTTGCCAATTGGTAGTTTTTCCAGCGGCGTCAGTTCCACGCCGACCGCGTTGCCACGCGGGTAGCGCACCGCTGACGGGCCATCGTTATAGTGATAGCCGGTATAGAGCATCTGGCGACATTCGTTTTCATCGCTCGGGGTCATAATGACCATTTCCGGTATGCAGCGCAGGTAAGAGAGATCAAAAGCACCCTGATGGGTTTGACCGTCAGCACCAACAATGCCCGCGCGGTCGATGGCGAACAGGACCGGAAGCTTTTGAATCGCCACGTCATGCAGCACCTGATCATAGGCGCGTTGCAGGAAAGTGGAGTAAATCGCGACAATGGGTTTGTACCCACCAATCGCCAGACCCGCAGCAAAGGTCACCGCGTGTTGCTCGGCAATTGCCACGTCGAAGTAGCGATCCGGGAATTTACGTGAAAACTCGACCATGCCGGAACCTTCACGCATCGCCGGAGTAATCGCCATCAGCTTGTTGTCTTTCGCTGCCGTTTCGCACAACCAGTCGCCAAAGATTTTTGAATAGCTCGGCAAACCGCCGCTACTTTTCGGCAAACAACCGCTGGAGGGATCAAATTTAGGCACGGCGTGGAAAGTGATCGGGTCTTTTTCTGCCGGTTCATAACCACGACCTTTTTTGGTCATGATATGCAGGAACTGCGGGCCTTTCAGGTCGCGCATGTTCTTTAGCGTGGTGATAAGCCCCAGCACATCGTGACCGTCCACCGGGCCGATGTAGTTAAAGCCCAGCTCTTCAAACAACGTGCCAGGCACTACCATGCCTTTAATATGTTCTTCGGTGCGTTTGAGCAGCTCTTTAATTGGCGGCACGCCAGAGAAAACTTTTTTCCCGCCTTCGCGCAGTGAAGAGTAAAGCTTACCGGAAAGCAGCTGTGCCAGATGGTTGTTGAGCGCGCCGACATTTTCGGAAATCGACATTTCATTGTCGTTGAGAATCACCAGCATATCAGGACGGATATCGCCCGCGTGATTCATCGCTTCAAACGCCATGCCTGCGGTAATCGCGCCATCGCCAATGACACAGACGGTGCGGCGATTTTTGCCTTCTTTTTCGGCAGCAACCGCAATACCAATTCCGGCACTGATGGAGGTTGATGAATGCCCGACGCTTAATACGTCATATTCGCTTTCGCCGCGCCACGGGAACGGGTGCAGACCGCCTTTCTGACGGATGGTGCCGATTTTGTCGCGGCGTCCGGTCAAAATTTTATGCGGATAAGCCTGATGCCCCACATCCCAAATCAATTGGTCAAACGGGGTGTTGTAGACATAGTGCAGCGCCACGGTCAGTTCGACCGTGCCCAGCCCGGAGGCGAAGTGCCCGCTGGAACGGCTCACGCTGTCGAGTAAATAGCGGCGCAGTTCGTCGCAGAGTTTCGGTAAACTCTCTTTCGGCAACAGTCGTAACTCCTGGGTGGAGTCGACCAGTGCCAGGGTCGGGTATTTGGCAATATCAAAACTCATCAGGGGCCTATTAATACTTATTGTTTATTTATTACGCTGGATGATGTAGTCCGCTAGCGCTTCCAGTGCCGAGGTATCGAGTGACTGTTCAGCCAGTTGTTTCAGCGACTGACGGGCATCGTCGATCAGATCCCGGGCTTTCTTCCGGGCTTGCTCAAGACCCAGAAGTGCAGGGTAGGTACTTTTACCAAGTTGCTGGTCGGCACCCTGGCGTTTTCCCAACGTTGCAGTATCTCCCACCACATCCAGGATGTCATCCTGAACCTGGAAGGCAAGGCCGATGCTCTCTGCATACTTGTCGAGTACCGGCAGAGCACGACGTCCTTTATCTCCGGCGCTTAATGCACCAAGGCGAACGGCGGCGCGAATCAATGCGCCGGTTTTATGACGATGAATACGCTCAAGCGCGTCCAGAGGTACGTGTTTGCCTTCCGCGTCTAAATCTAATGCCTGACCACCGCACATTCCGGCAATACCACTGGCGCTCGCCAGTTCAGAAATCATCGAAATTCTGTCGCGGTCCGACACTTCCGGCATATCGGCATCGCTTAAAATCGAGAACGCCAGCGTTTGTAAAGCGTCGCCAGCGAGAATCGCGTTTGCTTCGCCAAACTTCACATGGCAGGTTGGCAAACCGCGACGCAGATCGTCATCATCCATTGCCGGTAAATCATCATGAATTAATGAGTAAGCGTGGATACACTCAACGGCGGCAGCGGGTGCGTCCAGCGTGTTTGTGCTAACGCCGAACATATGACCGGTGGCATAAACCAGGAAAGGTCGCAGGCGCTTACCACCTAATAATGCGCCATACTGCATGGTTTCGACCACGGGAGTGTTCTGAAAGGGCAGTGGGGCGATAAAACGGCTCAGCGCCTGGTTGGCCTGCTTAACGCAGGCTTCGAGTTGCTGCGGAAAGTCCATTACTCATTGTCCGGTGTAAAAGGGGTTAGAGAGGCGTCTTCATTGTCAGACAGCAGAATTTGTACGCGCTGTTCGGCTTGTTGTAATTTGGCCTGCCCCTGACGTGCCAGCTGCACGCCGCGTTCGAACTCGTTCAGCGCCTCTTCCAGCGGCAGGTCGCCACTTTCCAGACGGGTTACAATCTGTTCCAGCTCGCTCAGCGCCTTTTCAAAGCTGGCGGGCGCCTCATTTTTCTTCGGCATAATGAATGTCTGACTCTCAATATTTTTCGCCCCGTCATGGTAACGGACTCAGGGCAAATAGCAAATAACGCGCAATGGTAAGGTGATGTGCACAGCAAAGCGATGTTAGTGGTATACTTCCGCGCCTGGATGCAGCCGCAGGTGTGGGCTGCTGTATTTTTCCCTATACAAGTCGCTTAAGGCTTGCCAACGAACCATTGCCGCCATGAAGTTTATCATTAAATTGTTCCCGGAAATCACCATCAAAAGCCAATCTGTGCGGTTGCGCTTCATTAAAATCTTAACCGGGAACATTCGTAACGTTCTCAAAAACTATGATGAGACGCTGGCCGTCGTCCGTCATTGGGATCATATCGAAGTTCGCGCGAAAGATGAAAATCAGCGCCCGGCTATTCGCGATGCGCTGACCCGTATCCCCGGCATCCACCATATTCTGGAAGTCGAAGACGTGCCGTTCACCTCGCTGCACGATATTTTCGAGCAGACGCTGCCGCTGTGGCGCGAGGCGCTGGAAGGCAAAACCTTCTGCGTGCGAGTGAAGCGTCGCGGCAAACATGAATTCACCTCAATTGAAGTGGAACGCTACGTCGGCGGCGGTCTGAATCAGCATATTGAAACGGCGCGCGTGAAGCTGACCGACCCGGACGTCACCGTCAATCTCGAGATTGAAAACGATCGCCTGCTGCTGGTGAAAGGCCGCTATGAAGGCATCGGCGGTTTCCCGATCGGCACCCAGGAAGATGTGCTGTCGCTGATCTCCGGCGGCTTTGACTCCGGCGTCTCCAGCTACATGCTGATGCGCCGCGGCTGCCGCGTTCATTACTGCTTCTTTAACCTTGGCGGCGCCGCCCATGAGATTGGCGTCCGCCAGGTCGCGCATTATCTGTGGAACCGCTTCGGCAGCTCACACCGCGTTCGCTTTGTGGCGATTAACTTTGAGCCAGTAGTCGGCGAAATCCTTGAAAAAGTGGACGACGGCCAGATGGGCGTCGTGCTCAAGCGCATGATGGTCCGCGCCGCGTCAAAAGTCGCGGAACGCTATGGCGTGCAGGCGCTGGTCACCGGCGAAGCGCTCGGCCAGGTCTCCAGTCAGACCCTCACTAACCTGCGCCTGATCGATAATGTCTCCGATACTCTGATCCTGCGCCCGCTGATTTCGCACGATAAAGAGCACATCATCGACCTGGCGCGTGAGATCGGCACGGAAGATTTCGCCCGCACCATGCCGGAATATTGCGGCGTGATCTCCAAGAGCCCGACCGTGAAGGCGGTGAAGGCGAAGATTGAAGCGGAAGAAGAACACTTCGATTTCAGCATCCTTGATAAAGTGGTGGAAGAGGCGAGCAATATCGATATCCGCGAGATCGCCCAGCAGACGGAAGAGACGGTGGTGGAAGTGGAAACCGTGACCGGCTTTGGCGCCAACGACGCGATCCTCGACATTCGCTCCATCGACGAGCAGGAAGACAAGCCGCTGAAGGTCGAGGGGGTTGAGGTTGTTTCCCTGCCGTTCTACAAGCTAAGCACCAAATTTGGCGATCTCGATCAGAGCAAAACCTGGCTGCTGTGGTGCGAGCGCGGGGTGATGAGCCGTCTGCAGGCGCTTTATTTGCGCGAGCAGGGCTTCAGCAACGTGAAAGTTTATCGCCCGTAACAGGTTGTTATGATGCAAAAGGCCTTCCCTGATGGAAGGCCTTTTTACTATTGGCAGGGGAGTATATTAGCGCAGGGTCAGCGCCAGGTCATTGAGCTGATCGATGACAATATTCCAGCCCTCGAAAAATCCCATCTGCTCATGCTGCTCGCGGGTTTCATCATCGGCATGCAGCACCGTAGCCGTATAGCGACACCCGCCCTGTTCATCGGCAAAGGTGATGATGGCCGTCATCGCGAAGGGGGAAACGGCGGGGCGATAATCCGCCGTCAGCATCGAGGTCATGACGATTTTTTGTTGCGGGATAACCTCAAGAAAACAGCCGGGGTTATCGCTGCGTTCACCGTCAGGCCCGTGCATCACGGTGTGAAAGGCCCCGCCGGCGCGAAAATCAAAGGCCAGAACCTCGGTTTGCCAGGGCTTCGGGCACCACCAGGTTCGGAGTAATGCCGGGTCGGCCCACGCGCGCCACAGGGCTGGGGCGGGCGCGCTGAGCAGGCGGCTGATTACAAGATCGCGAGAATCGGTTGCGCTCCGGGACATGCTGCGACTCCTCAGGAAAAGGGGAGCCAGCCCGCGGCGCGGACCGGCTATCAGGCTTCGTAGTAATTATAGATGCCGGCGGCCATCACCAGCTGTGAGGCGACCTCATACGCTTTCTCGCGCCCCACCAGCAGATCGATCATTTTCAGGGCGAAATCAATCGAAGTCCCCGGACCCTGGCTGGTTAACAGATTCACCCGCGGATCCCAGACCACTCTTTTATCCTGCCACTGCTCGGCGGGGATATGTTCCTTCAGCGCCGGAAAACCGGTCATGTTGCCGATCGGGAACAGATTATGGGGTACCAGCACGGTCGCCGGGGCGGCGCAGATGGCGGCCACAATGCGCCCAGAGAGATGAAACTGGCGGACGGTTTCCACCAGTAGCGTGCTGTCGCGGAAGCACTCTGCGCCCTTGATACCGCCCGGGAGGACGATGATATCGAAATCACCATCGGCCACCTCGACCAGCGGCGCATCCGCCAGCAGTTTGACGCCGCGCGAACAGACGATGGTCAGGCTGCCGTCGCTGGCGACGCTGGCGGTGGTCACCTTTACTCCGCCGCGGACCAGCAGGTCGATAGTGGTGACCGCTTCGGTCTCTTCGCTACCAGGGGCGAGGCAAATCAGTGCCGACGCGCTCATATTCATTCTCCTTACGCTTGATCAATTCAAATAAGCGGGCGTTTTCCGGTACGGCGACGCCGTGGGCGCGGGCGCGGTTGAGCAGAAAACCGGTGATGTAGTCGATCTCTGTATGCCGCTGGGCGCGAACGTCCTGCAGCATGGAAGAGATATTTTCTGCCGTACTTTCAATTACCTGTTCGACATAAAATAGCAGGTTTTCCGCCGAGGTATGAATACCTTCGCGCTCCATCACCGCCGCCACCTCGCGACAAATGGCCGCAACTTCCTGCGTATAGTCGCGCAGATCGCCGTTTTTACACCCTTTGAGCGCGGTCAGAGGGTTAATCACGCAGTTAACCGCCAGCTTGCGCCAGATGGCCGAGTGGATATTGTTATGCCAGGCGACATCCGGCAGCACGCTCTGCAGAACTTCTGCGAGATAGCTGTAGTCCCCCTCGTAGCTTTTTGCCGGTCCGATATGCGTGGTGCCCTGGGCAACGTGGATGATGACATTCCCATCGCGCCGCGCCGCCTGGGTCGTGGAGGCCAGCAGCAACGGCTGTTTCACGCCGCGCAGCTCCTCGACGGTGCCCATGCCGTTATGAATCAGCACAATTGGCGTGGTGTCCGGCAGGATCCCGGCCAGGTGCTTTACCGCATTCGACACCTGCCAGGCCTTTAAGGTGACGATCAGCAGCTCGCTGCTGGCGAGAAAATCGGGGTCGTTGGCCGTCAGCGATTCGTTGAACACTGAGCCATCGGTTTCAATGACGTTGACGCTACAGAATGGCTGCGGTACGCGCAGCCAGCCCTGGACTTCATGTCCCTGTTTGTACAACGCGGTCAGCCATAGTTGTCCCAGCGCACCGCATCCCAGTACGGTTACTTTCATTGTTCCTCCTCATCTGCCGCTATCCCAGGCGCTGATGGCTAAAGTCTATCTCGTCGCTTTTCGCATCGTCGGACATCACGGGGAAAATAGCGCGAGCGTTGCGTAATCAGCTAAGCTTCCGGGATAACAAGTTGAGTTATGCCGCGTTGCAGGTATTATGCAACGCAAAAGAAACGGAAGGAGAGGAAAAGATGCCATCTTTCGATATTGTCTCTGAAGTTGATCTTCAGGAAG